>Ga0187770_10002654_pt1 | contig 10058 bp, 3 predicted proteins | sample 0116_SJ02_MP02_2_FD_133154 | JGI IMG/M metagenome (GOLD analysis project Ga0187770, IMG submission 133154) | Tropical peat soil microbial communities from peatlands in Department of Meta, Colombia - 0116_SJ02_MP02_20_MG | ecosystem: Environmental > Terrestrial > Soil > Wetlands > Peat | place... | reverse complement strand
ATGCGCAAGGCGGCATCTGGGCCGGCACGGACAACGGCCTGCTGCGGCTGCAGGGGGACCGATTCGTGCGCATCGATGGAACCGGGAGTGTTCCGGCGCTCGCAGTGCACGCTATTTATCGCGATCGCAGCGGCGGCCTCTGGGTGGGCGGGTCGAAATTGATTCGCCTCAGCGGCAATGAGGTTACGGAATACACGATGCGCGGAGAGGCCAGCCAGAACCGCGTGAAATCGATTTTGCAGACGCAGGACGGGACCATGTGGGTGGGCACGGTATCGGGCCTCAACCGCATGGCGCCCGGCGGGAAATCCTTCGACCGCGTTCCCGGAATCGCGGGAACCGTGCGCGTTCTGCGTCAGACCGCAGACGGCGTGCTTTGGGTGGGAACCATCGGCCAGGGAGTCTACCAGCTTCGAGCCAACAAGCTGACACAGATCGCCGCGCCCGCGTCCCTTCCCAGCAACACGGTGCTGAACCTTTTTGAAGACGGCGAGGAGAATCTCTGGATCGGCACGCAGGCGGGCATGTTGCGATTGACACAGGCGCAAGTGAGCATCGTTCCCCTGCCCAAGGCCAACGACTCCGACTTCGGAACCATGTACGAGGACCGTGATGGCAGCTTCTGGATCGGGTCCACACTGCTTTTCCAGATGAGAGATGGAGTTGCGAGGCCGCAGGTGCTGCCCGGCATGAGCGGCGTGCACGTACGCAACGTGCTTCGCGACCGCTCTGGCGCGCTTTGGATGGGAACGGACGGCGACGGCGCTTACCGTATCGCCGGCGGCCACACAACGCACCTAACCACGCGCGACGGGCTCTCCAACAACTTTGTGCGCGCGATGACCCAGGACCGCGACGGGAGCATGTGGATCGCGGCGGACGAAGGCCTGAACCACATTCTCGCGAGCAGCGGCGCTCCGCAGATCGTCAGCTACCAGATGCGGGACGGTCTGGCCTATTTCAGCACGCGCGCCTTGCTTGAGGACCACAACGGCGATCTTTGGATCGGCACCGACCGCGGCGTGAGCCACATGCACAGGGGGGCCTTTGTTTCCGACATCGCCACGAACGCGCTGGCCGAGATGAAGATCTGGGCGATTCGCGAGGATGCGGACGGCGGTCTCTGGTTCGGCACGCGGAACAATGGCCTGTTTCGCTATCGCGACGGCAAGCTCGCGCAGTTTTCCGCCGCCGATGGCCTGCCCGGCAACGCCGTCTACCAGATCCTCGAAGACGGCTCCGCGCGCCTTTGGATCAGCGGCCCCAACGGCGTTTCCCTGTTGAACCGGCGCGAGCTCGACACGCAGGCCGAATCATTCACACGCCACTTGGCGCTCAAGTTCTACTCGACAGCGGATATGGCGCCGAACACGGAAATCTACGGCGGCACGCAGTTGTCCGGCTGCATCACCAGCGCGGGCGACGTCTGGTTCCCAAGCAATCTCGGCCCCATTCACATTCTGCCTCTGGCGCGGGAGCCGCTGCCGCCGCCGCCTCTGACCATTCAATCGGTTCTTGCCGACGGCCGGCCGGTGGCGCTGGCCGGGCCGGTCTCGCTGCGCCCGGGCAACGGAAGGCTCGAGTTCGCCTTCACACCCATCCGGCTCGCTTCGCAGGATGGCCTGCGCTTCCGCTACTTGCTTGAGGGATTCGAGAAGCATTGGAGCGCAGCGACATCGGCGCGCACGGCCGACTACACCAATTTGCCCGCCGGCCGCTATCGTTTCCGCGTGCAGGTGTTTGATGCCAGCAATCCGCAGGCTGCGAGCGAGGCCTCGATCGCCATTGTGCAGCGCCCGTTCTTCTATCGCACCTGGTGGTTTCTTTCAACATGCGCCGCGCTCCTGACGCTGCTGATTTACGCCAGCTATCAGTACCGGCTGCGCCAGGTGCGCGGCCGGTTCGAAGCGGTTTTGGAGGAGCGCAGCCGGCTGGCGCGGGAGATGCATGACACCGTGATTCAAGGGTGCACCGGAGTCTCCGCGGTTCTGGAAGCGCTGTCGATGGATGGCGTCCGAGAGGGCGCGGACACTAGCCTGATGGACTTCGCGCGCCAGCAGTTGCGCGGCACCATCGACGAGGCGCGCGAGGCCATCTGGAATCTCCGCCAGGAGAGCGACGCCGCCAGCCTGGGCGAGAAGCTGGAGAGCATGACGCGGCAAGTGGGCGGCGAGTTTCAGGTGCCAGTCTCATGGTCTATGAGCGGCACGCCCTTCGCGGTGACTGAGCCTATTGCGCACGACTTGCTCATGGTGGCCCGCGAGGCGGTCTACAACTCAACACTGCACGGCCACGCCACGAGCATCAGCGTGGCGCTCACCTACAAGAACGGCGAGCTCGTGCTGAATCTCGACGACGATGGCTGCGGTTTCGATGCGCAGCAGGTCGAGAGCGGAGATGGCCATCACTTCGGCCTCAAAGGGATGCGGGAGCGGATTGAGCGCTGTGGCGGGAAGTTCCACCTGCTGAGCGTGCCCGGGAACGGCGTGCACATCGAGGTGCAGGTGCCTCGGTCTCGCTGAGAAGCAATCGGAGAATCCGCGCAGTGTCTCCGAAAACGAAATTGCCGGACCCAAAAGAAGTAGCCCGGACCGCGCGGCCCGGACGCAATGGCCAGTGAAGCTCGCTAGAAGGTCAGTTTCAGAGCGCCCTGCATCACGCGCGGCTTGACGTTGGACAAGCCGCTGATAGTTTTCGGTGCTTGAGCCGCCGGAACGAAGCCGTTCCGGCGGCCCTGAGGTCGATGTGTTTAGAAGGTGAAGCGGAGAGCGCCTTGGAAGACGCGAGGGCTACCGTTCATGCCGCTGATCACACCAAAGTTCCCCCCATCGACATTGGACGACGGGCCGGAAAAGTTCGGGTGGTTGGTGGCATTGAAGGCATCCCAGCGGAACTGGAAGGTCTTTCCTTCTGTCAGCGTCCAGTTCTTCATGATTGACGAATTGATGCCGAAGACGCGCGGTCCCCAGTAGGCATTGCGGCCGGTGTTGCCGAAACCGCACCATCCCGGCGTGTTGTCGTCACAGGCGACTGGATCGACGAAGGCTTTCGGGTTGAAGTAGCCTGCGCCATAGGCCCAGGACTGGCGGTTGCCCGCGCCCATGTTGGCGGACACACCGGAAGCCGAGTCGGCGCGGGTGTTCCACAGGCCGGCTCCATTGTCCTTCCACGAGCCGATCGAGAACGGGCTGCCTTTGTAGAAGTTGACGATGCTACTCAACTGCCAGCCGCCCACCGTCTCTGCCATCAGCTTGCCCTTGTCCTTGAACGAGGGGGCCTGGTAGACGAAGTTGCTGATCCAGCTCCAAGGCACGTCTGCGCTGGAGTTGCCGCGGTTCCATTTAGCGCTGTACGGATTGCCCAGCGCCGGGTTGCCGTAGGAGACGTTGCTGGTGCCGGTGATGTCGATAGTATGCGACCAGATGAAGTTGGATTGCATCTGGAGGCCGTGCCACAGGTGTTGATCCAGCCCGAGCTGCAGCGCGTTGTAGCTCGCCGTCGCCCAGCTCTGGTCCTCGAAGATGTCTCCGAAATTTGTGTTTTTGGGCACCGTCGGGTTCGTGTACGTGGTTGACCATGGCTGATTCACCCACGGCGGGTTCATGTCGATGTCCACCGAGAGGTGATCGGTTTCGTTGCCCACATAGGCCGCGTGGACAGCCGTCGTTGAGATCACCTGCTGTTCGATCGAGAAGTTCCAGGCATACGTCGTTGGCTGCTTGAAGTCCCGTGAGAAGACTTGGTTGATTAGCTGCGAATTGTTCGCGAGAATAGCTATGTTCTTCGCCGGCTCGTAAGAGGTCGACGCCCAAGCGTATGTTCCGGGGAAGGGGCTGCTGGTAAAAGGAGAGACTCCGCCCCAGGCGTCCAGGAAAGGACTTGTCCAGGGAGCATCGAAGGGGATGATCGCACCTTTGCCGACAGAACCGGGACAGGACGTGGCGCCTTCGCCCTCGTAGCAGGTGGGATCCCAGGCCCATCCCGAAAACTCAAAGGTGGGGCTGAAGGGGGCCACGTCGGCGGCGTGGTTGTACTCCGAGTACTGCAGCGGACCGGTGAAGATGCCGAAGCCGGAGTGGAAGACGGTGTGGGGCAAGAACTTGGGCTGGTAGGCCATGCCGAGGCGAGGCTCCCAGTAACCGTAGTCGCTGTTCATCAGGGTATCGGGCACACCGGGGTCGCCGGGGAAGTCGAGTCCCGCGGATGCGTTGGGATACACGACGCTCTGCTGGCCCGGGGTGTTATTCGGGAAGCCGGCGAGGGTAGCCTTGCCGGGGATCCAGGCCGCGCCGCGGCCGTTCTTAGAGACGGGAGGCGTGTTCGGGTCCCAGCGCAGGCCCAGGTTGACGGTCAGGTTCGGCAAGATGCGCCAGTCGTCCTGCACAAAAGGCGCAACCTGCCAGCCGGCCACATCGGCGATCTCGCCGGCGCCCTGCATATAACCGGTTGCGTAGCCCAACATATAATCGGCCAGGTCGTTTCCCGTTAAGGAACCCGTACCACCACCTGTTCCAGTTCTTCCAAACCCGATCATCGGCTGCGTGGGATATTGCGTGTTCTCGACCGCGTGCTGATGCATCAGGTCGACGCCGGTCGTGATCGAGTGCTTGCCGAGGGCCTTGTTGAGCGTATCCGTAAGGCCCAGTGTGTTGCGGACCTCCGCCGAGGGCTCGTCCCAACCACTCTCGAAGCCGAAGTTCTGGTTGATGCGCAGAGCGCCCATGTAGCAACTGCCCGGCAGCTCGTTGACCCCGATCCCCGCATTTCCGAAGCACAACGGCTTGCCGTCGCTGCCCAGCTCCTGGGCGGCCGAGTGCGCGCTCATCTGGTTCATGAAGAGCGATACGGTGTTGACGGTGCTCGGATTGATCGTCCAGTTGTGCTGCAGCAGGTTGTTGAAATAGTACATCTCGTTCCAGAAACTGGCCGTCCACGACGAGTGGTTATAGGCGCTCTCCATGTTGCCCGGTTGGTCGCTTGACGGTGACATGAAGTAGTTGGTGTAGGAACGCAGAGTGAGAGTCTGGTTCTGCGAGAGGTTGTAGTCCGCCTTGAGAGTACCCTCGTCGTAGTTGTCGTAGACGTTGGGATAGGTGTACATCATATCGCCGTTGGCTCTTTGCAGCCCAGGTCTCAGAGGCGTGGTGTTGGACACCGTGGTGGCCGCTCGGATCATGCCAAGAGTGGCAAAGTGCACCGCTGCCGGAGACAGCTCGACGGGAACTGAATTGCTGCAGGTGGCCGAGGCACTGTACTCGCACGCCGAAGTCGTCAGGGAGGTATCGAGCTGATTGGGTTTGCCGCCAATCGTTGTAAAGGGGCCACCCAAGTCGGTTGTCCCGGAGGCCAAATCGGCTGGCGAGGCCAGTCCGCTGAAATCGCCCGTGAGCATGGCGGCGGTGGGCGTGCTGGTCGTCGTATTGGTCGAATTCCAGATGATCTTGGTGCCCTGGTAGTTGCCGAAGACGAAGAGCTTGTCCTTCTTGATGGGGCCGCCGGCGAAGAGACCGAACTGGTTGCGGCGCAGCGTATCCGTCTGCTGGCTGAACCAGTCGGTGGCGTTCATGGCGTTGTTGCGGACGTACCAGAAGGCGCCGCCATGAAACTCGTTGGTGCCGCTCTTGGTGGCGATGGAGACCACCGCGCCGGGCGCAAAGCCATACTGTGCGCCGAAGTTGCTGGTGATGACCTTGAACTCCTGGGTGGCGTCGGCGTTCGGAAAGGGAGCCGTCAGCAGGTCGTAGTTGTCCATGTTGGTGACGCCGTCGAGCATGTAGAAGGTGCTGCCGTTGCGGCCGCTGCCGATGCCGACGCCGGTCTCGTTCGGGAAAGAGAAGCCGGTCTGGATGGTCTCGCCGCCATGATGTTGGACGTCCACCGCGCCGGGCACCAAAAAGACCAGGCTCGCGGGATCGCGGCCGTCGAGCGGTAGGTCGACGATAGCCTCGTTATTGACCGTCGTGCCCAGCTCGGCAGATGTGGTGTTTACCAGCTCTGCGTCGGCCGTAACGGTGACGATTTCATTGGGGGCCGAGGCGAGTCTAAGGTGCACATCCTGCGTAGCATAGAGGTTGGCCGTAATGACGATGCCTTTCTGCACGTACTCGGCAAAGCCTCTGGCGGAAATGGTCAGCGAGTAATTCCCCGGCATTACCGGTTTCAGCAGGTAAATCCCTGTGCCGTTGGAAGTTGCCGCCTGAGCAAAATTGGTGTCAACGTTTCTGAGCGTGACCGTCGCGTTGGCGACAGCCGCCCCAGAGGGATCGGTGACTTGCCCGGTCAGACTGCCGCTCGTGCCTTGTCCGTGGGCAAGCACGCCACAACCGACGAAGAGAATCGCCGTTACGAGCACAAGAGCTCGCAGGCTCCATGCGCCGATCGATTGCATATCCACCTCCTGAAATGAGCGCGAGAGGTGTCTCGAAGAAGGACTTCATCGCTTTCCGGTGCAACCGGGGAGGCCATGAAATCGCTTACATTCCGGAACCCCCATACGCCCCGGCGCTTGGCGCCGGTTCAACACAGAGACCCCTCCGCCATTTGCCATTCATCCGAGATTGCGGCTGAGAGTCGTGTTGAACTCTACGCTTGTCAAATTGGTCAGCGTATCCGCCAAAAGTAGGATCGGTGTAAGTTTTGTGCCGAGGGATCTACGGCGTTTTGGGAAATACCGGATACTTTTTGCGATGTGCCAGGTCAACGCTCCCTGCTGGTCGCGTTGACTTTGGGTTCGTGGCTTCGAAATAAACCATTTCCTAAAACGCTATAGGTGCGGGATAAGCCGGTGGGCGCAGCGGCTGGAAATCAAAGAGCCTCGCCAAGCGCCGTCCGCGATGGCCCCCCGCAGGACTTTAATTGGGCGAGTTTCCTCCGTTCAGAATTTCGTCGATCGTGGACTTCGGCGCCGGCAGATGGTCCTCATTCTCCTTCAGCCACTGGCGATAGTCCGCCTCGATCTCCGGTGTCCAGCGGGCATCGATCTGCCCGGCTGTGTATTTCTTCTCTCTCAATCGCTGGTGCCCAAACATATCTTCAAGATGCGTGCGTTCCGACTCCTTCACCACGCGCTCCGCGAGTTGCGGCGCAATAAAAAGCACGCCGCCATTGCGGCCAAGCACCACATCGCCCGGCATCACCGTTGCCTTCCCAATGCGGGTCGGCCCGTTGATGCTAACCATCGTCGAGTTGAGCCTCGGCCCGCTGGCCAGCGACCCGAAGTGGTGGGAAGGGTCGTAGTAGCGCACAAACGAGGTGAAGTTGGGCAGCTCGTTCAAGCCGTTGATGTCGCGCACCGCGCCGTCGTAGACGATGCCGTTGCCGGATCGCGCATAGATGGCGTTGCCCACGTTGTCGCCGATCGATGGCCCATCCTGCTTCAACCCGAAGTGGTCCGCAACATACACGTCGCGGGGTTGTAGCATGTCCACCGGCCACGCGTTCGTCGATCCCTGGCGATTGTCCTTTTTGCCCTGCTCTTCAATCACCTTCTGAATGTCGGGCCTTCCCGGCATCCAGATAGCGGTCAGCGCCCGGCCCACCAGCACCTGATCGGGATGGATGCAGTACCAGCCATCTTCGTACTGGTGGTTGAAGCCCGCGGAGCGCAGAGTTGCCCATGCCTCTTCCAGCGTCACGGTCTTCATGCGATCGAGAATGTCATCGGGCACCTTCGGCCGGCCGTCGGGAAACCTTTCCCCGTGCCAGTCAGGTGTGTACTTAATAACATCCTCCGGCGTGAAAAATCCCTGCTGCGAGGTGAGGCGCGGAGCGAGCGCAAGAGCGATTGCCCCGGCCAGAGCGCTTGCAACGATTCTCCGTGTCAACTGTGCTTTCATAGCTTGGCAATTCTCCTAAGGCCGTACCGCCGGCCTCCTGGCCGGCTGTCGTGTGGGCGTCCTCGCCCGCACACTGTTCGTACCGATCACAAAATCGCGCGGCTCGTATGCCACTTACTTCGTTACTCAGAAGAAACAACGCGCCAACTCGCCAACTTGCGAAGCCGCGAAGCGGCGCCAACTTGCCAAAAAATGAGAAACTGCATCATCTCTCCGCGGGCCGGAAACACCGGTGACCCGCCCGCTTGTTTACCTACTCACTCACTTCTCCGCTTCAAACCACGGCGTCCCCGGAATCTGCGCCTTCTTCGCCACATCCTCGTCCATCTCCACACCCAGCCCCGGCTTGTCCGGCGGCGTGATGTAACCATTCACAATGATCTCGCCCTCTTTCACCCAGTTCTTCCACAGGTCCGTGTGGTTGATCCAATGCCACTCCTGGCACAAGAAGTTCGGATACGTGGCATTCGCGTGCGCCGTGGCCATTTGCCCGATCGGCGAGACCACGCAGTGCGGCGCTACTGGAACAAAGTACGCCTGTGCCATGTTGGCGACCTTCTGGGCCTCGGCAAGCCCGCCCACCTTCTCGAAGTCGGGTTGAATGATGTCCACCGCCTGCCTCTCCAGCAGCGGCCGGTATCCCCACCGCATGTAGAGGTTCTCGCCGCAAGCAATCGGCGTCGAAGTGGAGTGCCGGATGTCGGCCATCGCGTCGATGTCGTCGGGCGGCACCGGCTCTTCCAGCCACATCAGGCGGAACGGTTCCAGCGCCTTCGCGACCTTTTTGCCGGTCGCCGCGTCGTAGCGTCCGTGCATATCGCAGGCCAGCGCCATGTCGGCGGGAATTCTCTCGTGCACGCTCGCAACCCACTTCACCATGCGATCGATCTCGCCATTGCTGGCCGTCCAGTTGAAACTATCCCAGCGCGCCGGGTCCCGCGCGTCGTCAAGGTCGATCTTCATCGCCCTAAAACCTTGATTCTTGATCCATGGGATTTTCCGGTCTGACTCTTCGCCGATGGGAACATCCATATCCGAATCGCAGTAGATCAGGACTTTGTCGCGGAACTTTCCGCCCAAGAGCTGGTAGACCGGGATTCCCAGGGCTTTGCCCGCCAGATCCCACAGGGCAATCTCCAGACCCGACAGAGCCGTGATGTACTGACCGCCTTGCGCTCCTGCGAAGATCCCCAAAGTGCGAATCCTCTCCCAAATCGCTTCTACGTCGAGCGGGCTGCGCCCGATGAGCATGCGCCGCCAGCCGCGGATGAGCGACGCGGTTCCAGCCGCGGCGTCGGTCGATTCACCCTGCCCGTAGATGTCCTGGTCGGTATAAACCCTGATGTGTGTTTGCGCTCCGTGCACCAGCACTTGAGCGGTGCGCACGTCGGTGATTTTGAGCTTGGGCCTCTGATAAGACGTGCTGCTCGTCTCAATGGCAGCCGCTAAGGCGGGCAGCGAAAACGGAGAGAGCGATCCGATTGCCTGAAGGGCAGCACCCTTGAGCATGAATCTCCTGGAAAGTTGTGTCATAAATCCCCGGGGATTTCTTTGGTTAACGTGCGGGTTGCATCGGCAAGCGTTTGCCCGTTCATGCCCATCACATGATTTGGCGGCGATCCGTGGACCCGAGTTCTAGAGGTTGCGAAGGTTACAAAAGCGATTTGTGTTTTGTCAACAGGGGTCCGCTTTTTTGTCGTGCTTGCAGAAATCGCAATTTCCGAAATACTGTGGAACGCACCGCAGCTCTGAGGTGGCCGCGGTCATCAAGTTGCGCGAACCCCGCCAGGTCCGCCGACTCGCCGGTCTCTGGTCCCTGCTTCTACCCTCTTACCCAGTCCTTTACCTTCTGCACCAGCACGTCGCGGCTGATGTCGCTGATGGCCTCGGTGAGCGGAAGTTGCTTGGGGCAGGCTTGAATGCAGTTTTGCGCGAAGCCACACTCCTGCACGCCGCCATCGCCGGCGAGCGCCCGCAGCCGATCCTCTTTGTAGACCTTGCCGGTGGGATGGTTGTTGAAGAGCTTCACCTGCGCGATCGTGGCCGCGCCCACAAAGCCGGTCTCTTCGTTGAACTGCGGGCAGACCTCCATGCAGCACGTGCAGGAGATGCAATTCGAGAGCGGGTAGTTCGCCTCTTGCTGCTGCGGATAAACTCGGGGGCCGGAGCCGAGATCGTAGGTGCCGTCCACCGGAACCCAGGCCTTGACGCGCAGCAGGTTCT
>Ga0187770_10002653_pt1 | contig 10059 bp, 5 predicted proteins | sample 0116_SJ02_MP02_2_FD_133154 | JGI IMG/M metagenome (GOLD analysis project Ga0187770, IMG submission 133154) | Tropical peat soil microbial communities from peatlands in Department of Meta, Colombia - 0116_SJ02_MP02_20_MG | ecosystem: Environmental > Terrestrial > Soil > Wetlands > Peat | place... | reverse complement strand
TAGGGCAGCGCAAATCGCCCATAGGCGCGGCGGACGTTGTCGGCGTTTTGGGCAAAGGCAAACTCGCCTTTGTGCACGCCGCGGAAGGTGCAGCGGGCGGCGACCAGGTCGGATTCGGCGACGATCAGGCTGGGTATGAGCTCATACTCAGGAAAAGCGGCTTCGGCCACGCGAATGTGCTCTTTAAGGCCGGGGTCGCTGACGAAGCGGTCCACCAGCTTCTCCGTTTTCGGTTGACCGCTCAGGGCATTGAAATATTCTTGGATCAGCTGTTTGCTGTCGACGGCCACGGGATTCATGCGTTTCCTCCTGTGGGGAACTTGTGAAACATCACCGAATGGTATCCGCAACCCCGGGGAGAAGCGAGCACAGAAGATGCACAAAAAATGAAAGGAAAATCAAACGACGTTTTCCGGTTCGGTGAGTTTGCGCTCTCTCCGCGCGAGCGCCGTCTGTCTCGCGGGAAGGAGAACGTACCGCTATCGCCCAAGGCATTCGATCTTCTTGAGACGCTGGTCCGGAACCATGGAAGCCTTGTACCTCGGAGCGAAATCTTCTCGCGGCTCTGGCCGGGGATTCATGTTTCGGAAGCCAACCTCACCAATCTCATCGTTCAGCTGAGAAAGATTCTGGGACCCGATGCGATCCAAACAGTCTCGAAGCACGGCTACCGGCTGATGGCGCAAGTTACCGGGGAACCGGGGATCAAGCACGAGGCCTACCAGAGCTTCATCCGCGGCAAGGAGCTGCTCGCGCAGCGGTCGCCTGAGGTCATCGAAAAGGCTCGAGAGCTCTTCTGGTTTTCCCTCGCCCACGACCCGCAGTTCGCCAGCGCCTGGGCGTGGCTGGGGCGAGCATGCCGTTTGCTGGAGAAGTTCAAGGGCCGCGCGAGCTCGGCCGATCTCGCAGAGGCGGCTTTCCAGCGGGCGTTCGCGATCGATCCCGACCTGGCGTGCGCGCACCAGTTCTACACGCAACTGCAAGTCGACACGGGTCAGGCCGCGCAAGCGATGATTCGGCTTACCCACCGTCTCGAGGGCCGCAGAGACGATCCCGAGACACTCGCGGGTCTGGTTCAGGCATTCCGCTATTGCGGGCTCCTCGAGGAGTCAGTCGCCGCCCATGAGCAGGCCGTATGTCTCGACCCTACGGTTCGAACCAGCGTCGCGCACACGCACTTCATGCGAGGAGAGTTCCCCCGTGTCTTTGAGACGTACACCGGGGCTTTGTACTACCTCGACGCCGCTGCCTGGGCAGCGCTAGGAGCCTGCGACCGCGCAGCTCTGCTTCTGCGGGAGCGCCTGAAAAACCCTGCGCTGGGCATGATGACGCTGATGTCATCGCTTCTCGCAGTTCTCGATGGACAGCCAGAACGCGCCGCGGATCTGATGAGGGATTCTGAAGGCATTCGCGATCCCGAAGTGCTCTTTTATTTGGCAAGGCACTACGCCATGCTCGACGATCTCGAAGGAGCGGTCCAAATGCTGCGCCGCGCACGTCTCGCGGGCTTCTGGTCCCCCTATACCATGAAGAACGATCCGGTGTTTTCCAGGCTTCGCAGCCATGCGGAGTTCCAATCAGAAATGATGGAGGCCGGTCGCCTGGAATCTCATTCCCGCGACCTGCTCCAGCAGAACCTAGGGCCAATCAACGTGCGGCTTTTCCGGCGCACGTAGGGTCCGATCTAACGATGGCGAGAAGACATCGTGTCCGCGAAGCGGCGACATTGGGTGATCGCCTCTCGGATACACCAGTTTCCAATCCTCGTTTGCCCCATCGCCTCGATTGCCCCTTCCCCCGCGAAGCCGGTAGACTGAGGGTTCGAGGTCAGCCATGTTGGTAGTAATGAAGGCGCAGGCCACGCCGGAGGAAATCCAGGCGGTCTGCGACCACATTGTGCAACTAGGATTTCGTCCCCATCCGCTGCCGGGCGCGCAGCGTACGGCGATCGGCATTACCGGCAATCAAGGCGAAGTGGATCGCGGAAATCTCGCGTCGCTCTCCGGCGTCGCGGAAGTGATCCGGGTGTCTAAGGCCTACAAGCTCGCCAGCCGCGACGTAAAAGAGGAGGACACAGTCATTCGCTTTGCCACCGGCGCTGCCATCGGCGGCCGCGACCTCGCTGTCGTCGCCGGCCCCTGCTCCATCGAAAGCCGCGAGCAGGCCTTTGCTATCGCTGAGCAGGTTGCCGCCGCGGGTGCGCAGTTCTTTCGTGGCGGCGCTTACAAGCCGCGCACTTCTCCCTACGCCTTTCAGGGCCTCGGCCTGGAAGCCTTGAAGATCATGTCCGAGATCAGAGACCGATTCGGCCTGAGCATCGTGACCGAGGCGCTCGACTCCGAGACGCTGAACCTGGTCGCCGAGTGGGCCGACGCCGTGCAGATCGGCGCACGCAACATGCAAAACTTTTCATTGCTCAAGAAAGCCGGCCGGCTGCGCAAACCGGTGCTCATCAAGCGCGGCATGAGCGCGACAATGGAAGAGTTTTTGATGGCCGCCGAGTACTTGATGAGCGAGGGCAACTACGAGGTGATCCTCTGCGAGCGCGGCGTGCGCACCTTCGCCGACCACGCGCGCAACACCCTCGACCTGAGCATCGTGCCCGCGTTACAGCACGTGAGCCACCTGCCCATCCTCGTCGATCCCAGCCACGGCACGGGCCGCCGCGACAGCGTGCTCCCCATGGCGCGCGCCGCGATTGCCGCCGGCGCCGACGGCGTCATCGTCGAAGTCCACAACCACCCTGAAAAGGCGCTCTCCGACGGGCCGCAGTCCATCTACCCCGAGCAGTTCGCTGAGATGATGCAGCAGCTCGGGCAGATCGCGCCCGTTGTCGGCCGCCATTTGCCGCGTTCGGCTGCGGTGGAAAGCAGATAGTGAACAGTGGTCAGTGGTCAGTGGTAAGCAGACGCACAACGGCATCGCGGAGCATGTTTGGTTTCGCCGCTGGCCTGCTTGTGATCTCACTCGCCGGCTGCCGTCCGCATGACTTCCCTCAATATCCGCCGAACTACCGCGAGTACGTGTACGTAACCAACGGCGGCAGCGGCACCGTCACGGTGCTCGACGTGGTGAATGTCCGCGTCGATCGCGAGCTCCAGGTCGGCCGCGATCCCGTCGCCGTCTCCGCCAGTCCCACGCGCAACGAAGTCTACGTCGTGAATGCGGGAGCGCCGGGTGCGAACGGTTCGATCTCCGTGATCGATGCCGAACACAACGCGGTTGTAGCAACCGTCCCTCTCCACCGGCATCCGGTCTCGATTGATCTCGATTCGGCGGGGAACCTCGCCTACATCGCGAACTCGCAATCGAACTCCGTTTCCGTCGTCGATCTCAAATCGCGCCGCGAAATCTTCCAGATCGGCGCCGGCGAGGAGCCGGTGGCCGCGCGCATCTCGGCCGACGCCAAGTCTCTGGTGGTTGCCAACCGGCGCGGGAATTCAGTGACCGTGATCGACCCCGCCAGCAAACACGTGCGCGCTGTCTTCGAGGGCTGTTCCGGCGCAGCCGGCGCGGTGATTCTTCCCGACTCCTCGAAGGCCTTCGTCCCCTGTTCCGCCGGCCACCAAGTCATGGTGATCGCCTTGGCGCGGCCTGCCGACACTCAGACTCTTCCGGATCGGCCAATTCCGGATCGTCTCGAAGCCCTGATGGATGTGGGCCACGCGCCCGTCGACCTGGCTTTGAAACCCGACGGTGGCGAGATCTTCGCCTCCAACTCGCTCTCCGATTCGGTCTCGGAGATATACAACACGACCGATGAGGTTGGCGACACCTATATGATCGGCGCCGATCCCGTGCGCGGCATCGTCTCGCGCGACAATGCTCTGCTCTACGTCGCCAACTTGCGCTCGCAAGAAGTCACCGTGTATTCGATCGACGATGGCAAGCGCTTGAACCCGTCGATTCACGTGGGCGATGGACCCGCGGCTCTCGTGTTTTCCGCGGCCGGGCACCTGCTCTTCGTCGTCGACAACCGTTCCGGCGATGTGGCTGTGGTGCGCACCGTGTCGCGCTCGCTGTTCACGATCTTGCCCGCCGGCCGCGATCCGAACGCCATCGTCGACAAGGCTTTCTCCGTGAAGTAAACCAATGCCGTGAATGGCCTACTTCGCCGCCGCACCCGCGCTTTGCTCAGGCGGCGCCTGTAGTACCGGCGGCCCCACAAGCACGCCATCGTCGAGCGACGCGGCAATCAGCCGGTCTCCGGTGGAGCGGATCAGTTCGATCGGGTAGCCGGTCTGCCACCAATCCCACTTCATGGTCTTGGGATCGATGGCGTAAGCCACTTGACTAATGCGAGAGCTCGCCAAGAGCTTGTGCAAGGCTGGGTCGAAGCAGAGATCGTCAACGTCGCGCAGGGGCAGGCGCTGGATCCAGATCCACGATTTGCCCAGGTCGCGTGTGTAGTAGACGCCCTCGCGCGCCCCCAGCCACAGCGCGCCGTCGGGCGAGAAGGTCACGCGGTGAATGTGTGTGACCATGATGGGCACTCCCATGGGCCACCAGGTTTGGCCGGAGTCCTTCGAGATCACCACGCTGTCGTTGCGCGCGGCGACGAAATCTTCGCCGTTCACCGCAACGGAAAGATAATCGCCCAAACCCATCGCCGGCCCGCCCTGCCAGGTCGCGCCCCGGTCGCGGCTCGTTACCAGCCCATAGCCGGTTGCGGCCACCCACACGTCGCCTGATACATCGAGCGCGTTCACCGGGCTTTCGAGCTCAATGGCGGCGGCCTTCACCTCTTTCCCGGTATTCACCTGCGTACCGCGAATCATCTGAGTGGAGACCTTCATTACGGTGTTAGCGATGGTGTTGCGCGCCTGCCAGGCCGGTGCGCTGGGTGGCACGCCGGAGCCATCGGGAGTGGGCGCAGACTTATCGCTGTGGGCCAGCGCCGGCTCGCCGGCGCCCGGCGGATCGAGAACGAAGATGCCGTGACTGGTGCCTGCCACGATTGCTCCGTCTTTTGCCTGCGCCAGCGAGAAGACGTCGCGGCCATCGAGCCCCGCTCCCAACTGCTCCCAATGCGCGCCGCCATCGGTGGAGCGAAAGACGCCACCGTAGGTTTTGTCGTTGACCACGCCGGCATAGAGACGCTTTCCATCGTTGCGGTCGACCAGCAGCGCCGCCACCTTGCGCTCGGAGATTCCCTGGTTCGACGCGGCAAACGTCGCGCCGCCGTCGCGGCTCGCGAGTACCCCGCTGCGGTCGGTGGCCAGCAGCACGCGATTCGAGTCCGCGGGATCGACGTACACGTCGTTCACCACGACGTTTGCATCGGTCATGCGCGCGAAGGTCTTGCCCGCATTCACCGTTTTGTACAAGCCTTCGGTGGTTCCCGCGTAGACCACGTCGTGGTTTTCCGGATCCTGCATCAAGCTGCGCGTTCTTCGCGCTTGGGAAGGGATGCCGTGGATCTTGTGGAAGAGAAGACCGCTGTTTTCGCTCTTGTAAATGCCGCTGCAAGCGCTCAGGTAAACGACCTTGGTGCGGGCCGAATCGACGATGATGGAAAAGACGTCGGAATCTTCGATGATGCCCTGCTTGATGTTGCGCCAGGTCTTGCCGCCATCGGTGGTCTTCCAAGGCAGGTGCCAGGTTCCGGCGTAGACGATGTCGGGATTGCGCGGATCGACGGCCAACGATTCGACATTGTGAATCTCGCGGCTTTTGGGTGGGCTGATCTGGGACCACGTAGCGCCCGAGTCGGCGGAGCGAAAGACGCCTTCCAGCGTGCCGGCGATGAGAGTTTGCGGGTCCGACGGCGCCTGCACCAGCGCATGAACCGCTTTCCCTCTGAATCGCTCGCTCGCCGTCCAAGTTCGCCCGCCGTCGTGGCTCATCCAAAGACCGCCGTTGTTGCTGTCCTTCCATGCGCCGACAAAGAGATTCGCAGGATTGGCCGAATCCACCACGATGCTGTCGAGCACAAAGCCGTCAGCGGGATCGAGTTTCGCCAGGCGATGCCACGTGGCGCCTTCGTCCTTCGATTCGTAGAGCCAACTGTTGGTCGTGCCCAGGTAAAGGTGGCTCGGTTCTCCGGGAACTGCGGCGAAGGCGCGCGCATCGCCGCCGTCGGGACCGGCGACCGTCCACGAACCGTTGGGCGAGCTCTGCGCCGACAAGACTGCCGCCCCGAATAAGCCAAAAAACGCGACAAGAACTTGCAGCGAGCGCGCAATCGAGCGCAGTTCATGGGTAAAATCCCGCAAAAAACCCATTGAGGTTAGAACGATCCCCCGCATCTCTTTCAAGGATAGTCAAGTTGGGCGGGAAAAACGAAAGTCAGCCAGCGAGCTTCGCCGGTCGGCCTCAAGTGAGTACCGAAGGTGCGTTCGAGCCGATCGACGATCCATGCGCGCGGATCCATGCGCGCGCGCCCAACTCCGCTGAGGATGGCCGGCTCGGCTGCGCGGCGAAGGCGATGCAAGATGTATTGCATTTCGCGGCTTTTTGCGCGTTTTTCGCGTCGTTTTGGCGTGCTTTTGCGGCAAAATCCGCCCGATCCGAGCGAATTGCGGCGCGTTTTTCCGAGTGGTTCTATTGATTCAACATGGGTTATTCGGGAAAAATACCCCTCCTGGGTATAGGAGGGGGGTAGGGGGTACGCGTTTTCGACGAGCCGCGGACGCTTCCGGGTGGGCGGGGGACCTGGCTGGAGCGCTCGAAACCGCAATCGGAATGGGCCATCGCGGGAACCATAAGGCGATTATGCGCCAAAGGGCAAAAATGATCTGCAATGAGGCGCGGAAGAATTTGCCGCGTGGATTCAAGGGCTAAGGGAGAAAACGGAGAGGCGATGGGCTTGACGCGAAGCCGGCTGGCAAGAACATGTCAAAGGTCACGATGGCCGGCAAACTGCCCCGAACGTTGCTAGCGAGTGATTGGCCCTCTCGGCGACAATGAGAGATCACTCTGCGGAGGATCGCTGGACCTGGCCGGCTTAGCGGGAGCTTTTTGACGAAGCAGACTCAAATGGACCGATCAACGAGCATTCTGAGTGAAATTAGCGCCAGTCACCGCTCAAGACAAAGGGCGCCCAAAAGAAAGGGTGAGCATATCGAGAATCAGCCAGCATGGAGAGTTGCGCCTTGCGGAGAGCCTCCGCCTTACTGACTCCGCCCTTGACGTTCTGGTAAAACTGGGTCATGAACACACCGGTGCTGGCATCATCCACGTCCCACAGACTTGCCAGCACGGACCTTGCGCCTTTGAGGTGGGCCACAGTGTTGAACCCGTCAATCTCTCTTCCGTCGGCACCTGCGCCCAGAGCCGTACTACTTCCAGACATCACCAGCAAGTCAACGCCGCTGAAAGAAATATTTTGGTTATTCCTCATCTCGTCCAGAGTCATTTGCGACCCATCCCCGAGGAGCATGTAGGAGTCCGCTATGTCGCCAGGGTTGAGCATCAGGTGGGTCGCCAAATGCACCAAGGAATAATCGCCGGTCGACAACTCCGACTCAAACGATTTGCGCGTGAATGCGCCGTCGAGAAAAAGCCTGCCTCCGGTAATGTCCTCGACGGCTTTCGTTTCGGTCCCGACGCTTGGATTTAAGGGGAATTCTCCCCAGGCCTTCGTCACGCCGAAGATCACCGTCCGGGGACTCCGTGCTTCGTGGTCCGTCACCAAGCCCATCGCGCTTGGAGGCAATAGGGTCTGTTTGTACTTCTCTGCCATATACGACTGGCCATCATAGAGTGCAGCGAGCGGAACGTAGCGCAGCACTCCATCCAGTGACCAGACCAGCGTCTGAGCCTGCGCCTGATCGAGGTCCGCCTTTATCGGACCAATGAGAATGTCGTATAGTTCCTTTGCTTTGGGTTTCGGGTCCGCGGCAGGGTCGCGTAGCACCTGCCGAAAATCCACGATTTTCCTTGCAAGGTCATGCTTGGAAATCGATTGCTCCCGGGCAAGCGCCATGGGCCCGGCGATCACAATTACGCTGTAGCGATCATCTCCGAGTATGGTGTAGAGCGCCACTGTGTGTGGCATCTTGGCAATCGATCCCTTCAGCAGGCCGACGCTGTCCTTCACTTCGGCAACCTGTTGGTTTGCTGCGCCGTTCTTGCCCAACTGAACATAGAGGCGGGAGTAGTAGTCGTTTAGCCCTTTGGTGGCCGCGGAGAGTTGTTCGGAGAGTTGCTGAAACTGCTTCTCCTGCTCCGGCGTGCGTGAAGCGACCTTTTTCAATTCAGCCCATTGGGCGCCAAGCGAGACAACCTGCGCGGTGGATTTCTGGTATTCATCCTGCGCCTGCTGCTCGGCTTGGGTCAGGGCCAGAGCCGACGGCTCTTTGTTCTTTTGGTCTGTCGGCAAGAGGTCGAATGTCACTTCGTCTTTGAGCAACGCAAGAACGGCGCTCGATTCCGGCAGCCGCCCCCGAGAGACCAGGGTCTCGGCCAGCGTTCGATAGATCCCCTCAAATATGGCAACGAAGTCTTTCCTCTGCGCTGGCGTCAATGACTGAAGCTTGCCGCGAGTCGCCTGGCATTGATTCACCGCTTCTTTTCCTAACAGGATCGCCGCATCGGGCTGATGGGCGTCGAGCGCCTCTTTCATCCGTTGCCCGAGTTGCTGTATCTGAGAAAGCTCGGAGACGAATTCCCCCATATCCGGCATCTGAGGCGCCGGTCGGAAGAAGAAATCGCCCAGCAATCCGCTATTGGTGAACGGTACCTGGTCGTGGTGACTCTCATCGTCCACCTTTTGGCGTGTGCGGTTAAAAACGCTGTCAATGCTAAGGCCTGGAACCTTCAATTCCTCAAGAAGCGCGCTCGTGAACAGCCCGTGCCCGCCGACCGGGTTGTCGCTGGCGGGGTGGTCGGGCTGTGCCGCAAATGCAATGAATGTGCCGCGGGCAGCCTCAACCGAGTGCAGACCGGTGGAACCACGCATGCCTGAATACGGATTGGTTTGGCAGGCGTCCAGCACCAAGATGGTGGCGCGGGCTTGCGCTGTATCGATCTCCTCCAATAGATCGTTGAGGCTGATGGCCTTGTTCTTGGCTTCAAAAGGAGTCCCCGCCCAGAATCCGATCGGAATCAGATAGTTCAGCCCGTCAATCTGCATCGCGTGTCCCGCGTAATAGAGCAGTACTGTGTCGCCAGGCTGAATACCGCGAACGAAGTTGCCGAAGTCCTCGATGAACTTGTCCCTATTGGCATTCAGAGTCTTGTTCACTTTGAATCCAACTGCGGCATCTGTGAGCGCTGCTTCCATCGCATTTGCGTCATTGACCGCATTGCGAAGCGGAGCCTCTGCATAATTGTCGTTGCCAATGACCATAGCCAGCCGCCGTCCGGAATCGGGCAGCGACTCCGTGACGAAGCCGCGGTTTTCTTGTGCAGGTGGGGCAGAAGCGATGACCGCGACACAGGCAAAAGCGGCCAAGAATATTGCCGGACGGCGAAGCTTTCCAACGCCTCGACCAAGGTATTGGCAGGACAAGACCATCAACAGCACACAGACTCCGGTCCGAGGTAGGGCCCTAAGACCAAATACTTGAAGCAAGATTCGGGCACTTCAACCGTGTGCCAGAGGGGCCGCTTCAGATCTTCAGCGTCAAAAAGTCTCCACTATCCGGCAACAATGGAGTGCTCGGACGCGCCGCCTCTATCCTAGTCAGCCTCCGCCATTGATTCAACCATCGCCGGCAGGCATCTCGTGCAGAAACGTGCGATTAGCTAGAGTAATGCGCGTGTCTAGAGGCTACACCATCCTGCTTCTGCCCTGCCTCTGAACTCAACGACACCAATTAACATCGATGGAGATTTGAGAATACACCAGATACTCGGTCAGTAATGAAAACGGGGATGTCACCAATTTTCGGGCAGGAATCATAGTAGCCTTATGGGCTGCAAGACGATGCAAGGGCGGCTATTTTTTGCCGATGTCGAGGGTGGGGACGGGGCCGCCGCCCATGAAGATGGTGCAATTCGCGCTCTGGCGACCGCAGACGTCGCGCTGCATCTTGATCTGCTCGAGCTGGATGAACTGCTGCGGCGACAACTGCATGGCCTCGCGGTAGGCGTTGTCGGCGGCGGCGCGGCTGG
>Ga0187770_10002651_pt1 | contig 10059 bp, 7 predicted proteins | sample 0116_SJ02_MP02_2_FD_133154 | JGI IMG/M metagenome (GOLD analysis project Ga0187770, IMG submission 133154) | Tropical peat soil microbial communities from peatlands in Department of Meta, Colombia - 0116_SJ02_MP02_20_MG | ecosystem: Environmental > Terrestrial > Soil > Wetlands > Peat | place... | reverse complement strand
CACAGCTCGCTCGGAGACTTGACTCCGCGGCAGTTCGCTGATAAATACGAAGTCAGTTTAAGAAGCCAAAAAACTCCATTTTTGGCTGGACCAGTTTTCGGGTGAGGCTCCCGGGGTTGAAAATCTCATTTCGGAGGTGGTATCGTGAGGGGAGGCAACGAGACATTTGGACATACTGAGGGCGGGGTTCATTGCTAGGGTTTTCTCATTATAACTGGACCGACTTTTGGCAGGCAGGTCACTACGCTATACTTATGGGACTTGGTCGGTCTAGAGTGGCATCGAGGCGAAGGCCCTAAGGTCGCCTCCCTTGTTCATTGTGTTGTCCGAATTGAATTTCATTTCGCAGTGTCAGGGCGAGATCGGGAATATCCGTAATTATTCCGTCAATAGCTTCGTTCTTGAGAAGCCTCGATAGCATAGCCTTTTCATTGACTGTCCAAACGATGACAGACTTATGATGCTTTTTAGCTCTCTTTAGGAAGCCTAATCGAATGAGTTTCCAGTGCGGGATTAGAATATCTGCACCTATGCGCTGGCACCTTCTCATGGGCAATAATTCGGACAGTCGTGTGCGCACAACGTTCTTCGGCCTTTCTTTGCCGAGGATCAGGCCAACTGTAACATCGGGATATCTCCCCTTGACAAGCCCTAACGAATTATCATTAAAAGACGTGATAATAAACTCCTCGTAGTTCAAGTGCTTAAGTGCGAGTGCCAAAACATCTTCTTCGTGACTTTCTTCCTTTAGCTCAATGTCGAGCCGTATCTTCTTTTTCACGAGTGCTAAAACTTCTTCCAAAGTCGGAATCTCGAAGCCTCTCGAAAGTTCCCTTATTTCGCCAAGCGTCAGGCTGTCGATGCGTTTTCCGGAGATGCCCTCATCATGGTAAGTAATGAGGCGGCCGTCTTTAGTTCTTCTTACGTCAAATTCAAGCATATCCGCTCCGAGCTCAATTGCTTTCTTATAAGCCTCCATAGTATTGCCGTGCGAATAAAAGGACGCGCCGCGGTGTGCCACTATGATCTTGTTCTCCATGAATCCTCCCCTGAGCGCATCTCGTCTATCCTATTCTGTAATAATATGATGGTCGCAGAGGAGAGCGCCCGCCAAATTCACTTGACTCCGACCGCCAGCTGTCTTACCTCCTCACTGCCTCGCGGATGGCAGGGAGGTTCTTCTCGGTGGCTCCCCTGCCGACGTTGATGATCTGCCTCCCCTGAGAGAAATCGAAGGTTGCAAAATTGACCTACCTCCGCTCACGATACCGCTTCTGAATAGAAATTTTCAAAGCATTTTGCCTCCGGCGCCGGCGGCCTATAACCCCAGGAGCTGTGTGGCCAAAGTAATCGCGGCTCAAACTCTAGCGAGCGGCTGGTAGGGCTGAAGGGCAAAGGAGATCTGCTCCTCCGTGAACTTAGACTTCTTCATCCTGGACATCCTCCCTGCCTGAATTTTGCCACAAAACTGCCGTTCTCGCTGGCACAGTTTTCAAGGATGAGGTCCCCAATATCCTCCCTTCCCTACGTTTGGGCCTCCCGGTGGGCCGTTCTACTGCTATTTTTTCTCCGATCCCTTATCGCCGGCTTTTTCCGGGAGGGGCGGCTTGGTCAAGTCCGGCGCCGAGTCACCAAAAATATAGTGGCCAAACCACGCCAAATTATGCTGCATGACTGCCCTCATTTCCTTGGGCTTGGTGATGCCGTGACCGAATCCCTTGTAAACGATCATCTCCACCGGAACGCCACGATCGGTGAGTCCTTGTCGCAACTCATAGCCGTTCGGGATGGGCACGCGCCTATCATTTTCGCCATGCTGAATAAGGGTCGGCGTGACAGCGGTCTTGATGTAGCTCATAGGTGATGTCTTAAGATAAATCTGCGGGTCTGTTACGGGGTCGGCGCCCAAATAGTCGATGGTGAACGGCGTAATATCAGTATTATAATAATAGGTTGCCCAGTCTGAGATTCCGGCTCCCACAGATATGGCCTTGAAAATTCTTGTTGAAGTCGTCAGAAAAGCAGAGATATACCCCCCTTGGCTCCAGCCCATGCAACCGATGCGTGCCGGGTCCACCCAGCCCTTCTTGACAAGGAAGTCGATACCCGAGAGGACGTCCCAGGAGTCGCCCACACCGAGGTTCCGGTAATTGAGCATCCGGAACTTCTCGCCATAGCCGGCGCTGCCTCTGTAATTAATTTTAAGGATGAGGGCGCCTCTGGCCGCCCAGATATCCGCCGGATAGTAGCGAGCGTCGGGCGAGAGAAGCGCCGGCCGGTCGACGCCCGTCGGCCCGCCGTGGATGATACAGAGAAGCGGGTATTTTTTCGATGAGTCGAAATCGGCTGGCTTTATGAGGACACCCTCAATCGTCGTTCCGTCCCGGCTCTTCCAGGAGACGACCTCACGGGTCCCCAGGATGAAGGCTTCGGCCTGATCCGTCATATGGGTCAAAGGGCGCGCCTTAAAAGGGAGGTCAGAAATGTAGATTTCAGTGAGACTCGTCGGGGAGGCTGCGGCGAATGCCAGCCGCTTGCCATCGCGGGTCACCGAAAATGCTCCGATAAGGGCGTTGTCCGGTCCATCGATGCGGTCTACTTTGAGCGATGAGGGGTCGAGGCAATAGAGATGCGCGGCCGTTTTCTGCAAGGCCGCAAAGTAGATCCCCTCATCTGTCCACTCTCCACCATAGATACTCTCATCGAATGCGTCGGTCAGCGACCGTACTGGGCCGCCCTCGGCAGGGACGACGGCGAGATGCGAGTTCCGAGCGAAGTAATCCGTGTGGCCCATAGCGCTCGAAAAGAGGATCGACCGGCCGTCTGGTGACCAGACCGGATTATTATCCGGCCCCGGCTGGGAGACAATCTTTTTTACCGTATCCGCAGCCTGATCGAGGACATAGATGTCTGCCGTGCCGTCGTTAATGAGGTCTGAGTTGATCGTCGCGCTGAAGGCTATCTTCGTCCCGTCATGCGACCAATCAAAACTATTAACTGTCCAGTCCTTGCCTGAGGTGCGGCGGCGTCCCACCTCGGGCGCCTTGAGCGCCTCCGCCACATCGACCGTCCAGAGGTGCGTGAAAAAGTATTCCTTGCGCACGACTTCGTAGTCCCCGTAATAGTCCTTTCGAGCCTTCGATTCCTTGGACTCCGGGTCGGTCGCCGTGAAGGCTATAGTCTTTCCGTCCGGAGACCAAGCGTAGTTATTGACGCCCGTCTCGCTTTTCGTCAGTTGGATGGCCTCGCCAGCATTGGGGTTGATGATGAAAATCTGTGGCTTGTCCTCGGCGCGGCTCGAAATAAAGGCTAGCCAACGGCCATCGGGCGACCATTCAGGGCCGAAGGAAGATTTCTTGCTGCGAGTGAGTTGGAGGCATTGACCGGAGGCCACATCGGCCAGCCAAATCTGGGTGTTGTAGGCGTCCTGGTCGAAGTCAGCCTGGGTTACGCTATAAGCGACTTTCGTTCCGTCAGGTGAGATCATAGGCGACCCCACAGACTTCAAGGTTATGAGGTCGTCGACCGTCGGCACGCGCTTGGACGAGACTGCATTCGCCTGGGTGGTGGCCGCCAGAATGAGCAGACAAGCAATGAGTGGGGCAATAAGGACTGGAATCCGAACTGTTTTTCGTATCATCGATAACCTCCTCCGTGGATAATTTAGACCTCTGATGACTATGTTCCTAGCGTATGTCGGGGAAACATGGCTGGCAAGAAGTTTGTTATTGCCATAGGGTAGCGCTATAGGTCAAATGATAAAGACGCAATAATGCCCGAAAATGTTGCCTGGCCCAGCCTGGAAAATCTCCGGTCGCTAATAGTTTGTGGAATTACACCGCCCACGTTTATACTCTTTTCGCTATCGAACGCTGGCTAGGCTGAAGAGGATAGACGATTTGCCCCTCCGTGAACTCCGATTTTTTCATCCGCAAAATCTCTTGCCTAAGTGATCTTGTCATAAGACTCCTTTTTCGCCAGCACGGTTATTCAGGCTGAGGTCTAAAAGAAAACGGACTCCTTACTCGATTCTGTTTAATGTAGATAGTTGTCGAGCTCTAGGAGTCTGAACTGAAAAGAATCAGCGGCAAATTCCCTCAGCAATTTCAAGTGCCCCGACCCGATGATCAACAGGACTCGGTCGGAGGGAAACCGTGTGATCCGATTGACGTTGGCAAAAATCCTCAGGTTGCGCTTATACCAATTTGCCACGAGGTCGGCCCTAAAGTAAAGTCTAGGGTCATCGGCCGGCCGCAGCATCTGAATGTATTGTGCGTGGTCTTTTGCGATCGCCTCGGGGCTGTTGAGATGCTTGAGGAACTCGGTCACTGTCGAACGCCTCAGCAGTTTCTCCTCTTCCGAGAGGGGCTGGAGAGAGGTGGGCTTTACGGGTGGGTTCTCCTTTTCCTCGACTTCGTTGGGCGTCAAGCCGTTCATGAACATCGGAAAGTCAACAGGATAGACGTTCGCCAGGCCGCAGAGTTTTGCCACCCGGAAGCCGATCTGCTCGATTTCATTGCGACCTAGCTCGTACTCCCCGGCAAGGTATCTCTTGTATCGCTCCGTCCAGGCCGTGCTCCCATAGGGGGCCTCGATCGCGATCTTGGTTGGCTGGAAGAGGGTCAGCTTGCTGACGAGCTCCGCGAGCTCTTTCTGTCTGCGCTCTGAGAGAACGTCGTCAGCCTCGATATTTGTGCTGTCGAGCCTCGGATTTCCCATGTGATAAGTGCCGAGGATCAGGATTTGAGCAGCTTCTGGATCGTGCGAACCGATCGCCGCGTCTGCCCTGGTCTGCGCCTGGCCCTTGTCAATCGGACAAAACGCCGCCGCCGCAAGCAGCGCGCCGACAATGCCAATTTTCCCTATCATTGGGCGCCTCCTTTATGAATCGGCCTTTTCATATGGTTTTGCACCAAAGAATACGTCGAAGAAAGCAAAAGGGTTGCCCTTCCGGGCCAAGCCTCGGTGGCATCCATACGACGGAATTTGACAAGCGGCACATGTCCCTAAGATAGCTGGCAAATAGCCAACATGGTCTAACAGTTTCTCATGCCCAGCGGGCTATCGTATGTCCTTATTTGCATTCTCAGAATTGCACAACTATTGCACAATCAACAGGAAGCAGCTTGGAAGTTTCTTTGTATTCAGCAACTTAAAAACCTAGGTCCTTGCCCTTCGAATCCGCAGGTCGGGAGTTCGAATCGGCCCGGACGCTCTCTATTTTCCCTTGGAAAACACGGTTATCATTTTAAGAACCTCTAGTCCGAAATAGGCGAGTTTGGGCATAATCTGTTACACCCGTGCGCGTGTTAAGTTCTACGCTGCCTTATACAATCCCGGAGGGCAGGGGGTAAGGTCTTGACACCGCTTCTACGAAGGACCTGTCACAATTACCGCCCTGCCCTCTACCTTTCCTGGGATGGACCCAGCCCTGGATAGCATTCAAAGCCAATCCCCAAAGGATTCCCCGGACTAAGGGTCAACCCCAATATCATTATGACCAATACAAGAGGATTGATGCATGGGTAGGACTAATTAGATAGATAATATTATCGGTATTTCTGTCTTTGATTATCCTGCAGCGTTATCCAATATATTCGGAGACAGTCATATCTCCCAAATAGGTATTTCAAAACGCGGTCACCCACCCTCTAATTCGCGATAGTTTTCTAGCATAGCGGCTGGCGGAGCCGTAGGCAAAATGGGTTGAAACTCTCACTTCAATGGTGGTATCGTGAGCGGCGGAGGTTATGCTCGCGCAAAGGATAAGCCATGAACACGACCAAGCTATCGTATCAACCAAATATGAGAGAACGGCATTCCGGGCATTTTCGTGGCTGGAGGGCTTTTCTCATCGTGACTGCTGCCGCCCTGGCGGCATTAGCAGCCGACGTGCCGCTGCCTCCTCTTCCGCCTACGCCCAAGAAGCCACATACGGATGTATACCATGGCGTTAAGGTCGTAGACGACTACCAGTGGCTGGAAAACTGGAATGATCCCGCCGTCCGAGAATGGAGCGACGCCGAGAATCGCCACGCTCGAGCTTATCTCGCAGCTCTTCCTGGCCGGCAACAGATTCGGGATCGCCTGAGAGGCCTCATCTCCCAAGTCCCAGCAACCTATTATGGACCTATCTACAGAGGTTCCTCGCTGTTTTCATTCAAGTTCGATCCCAAGAAGCAGCAGCCGATCCTGGTCAGGCTCGAATCTCCCGAAAACCCGAAATCTGAGCGCGCTATCGTCGACCCCAACCAGATTAATCCCAAGGGAACAACCACCATTGATTTCTCCGTGCCCTCCCTGGACGGAAGCCTAGTGGCTGTTTCGCTGTCCGAAGGCGGGAGCGAGAATGGAACTCTGCATATCTACGACGCCCGGGCGGAAAGGGCTCTGCCCGATGTGATCCCCCGCGTCAACGGAGGTACAGCAGGGGGCAGCGTGGCCTGGAACGCCGACGCTACCGGCCTCTATTACACGCGCTACCCAAGCCCCGGCGAGCGGCCAACACCGGATCTCGGGTTTTACCAGCAGGTCTACTTTCACAAGGTGGGTACCCCTATAAGCAGCGACACCTACACCCTCGGCAAGGACCTGCCGCGGATTGCCGAGATCCACCTTGAGACTTCGCCCGACGGCCGCTATATCCTTGCTACGGTCGCCAACGGCGACGGCGGGCAGTACGAGCATTTTTTGCGGGACGGTGACGGCACCTGGACCCAGCTTACGCAGTTTTCAGATGGCGTCACGCGCGCGGTTTTCGGGCGAGACCGGGCACTTTACATGGTCTGTTTAAACGGATCGCCGCGAGGCAGGATTCTGCGTCTGGCTCTCGAGCACCCAGCATTCGCCGACGCGCACGAGATTGTCCCGCAAGCAGAGGATGTTATTCAAGACATAGTCGTATCGGATACCCGGCTTTACGTTGCGGGCGTCTGGGGCGGACCCTCCGATATTCGCATCTTCGATCTGCAAGGTCGCACGGAGGGGAAGATCGCACTCGAGCCGGTTTCGTCTGCTTCTGGCTTGGTCGCGATCACGGGCGACGAGGTACTCTACGAAAACGAAAGCTACATTCAGCCGCCGGCTTGGTATCGTTTTGATGCATCGACCGGCAAGGCGACTTGCACGGCGCTGAATCCCAAACCTACCGTCGATTTTGGCGATACGGAAGTTGTGAGGGAATTCGCCACCTCCAAGGACGGCGCAAAGGTTCCCATGAGCATCTTGCGACGCAAGGGCACGCACCTTGACGGCCAGAATCCCACGCTCCTCACCGCCTACGGCGGCTTCGGCATCAGCCAGACGCCTCATTATAGCGTGTCCGCCCGCGTATGGCTCGACCAGGGAGGCGTTATGGTCATCGCTAACCTGCGAGGCGGAAGCGAATTTGGCGAAGAGTGGCATAAAGCGGGCATGCTAACTCACAAGCAAAACGTGTTTGATGATTTTGCGGCTTGCGCGCAGCACTTGATCGAGAGGGGTTACACTAATCCCTCTAAACTTGCCATCCAAGGGGGTAGCAATGGCGGACTGCTGATGGGCGCCGTGCTCACTCAGCATCCCAACCTGTTTCGCGCCGTCGTTTCCGAAGTCGGCATCTGTGACATGTTGCGCAACGAGCTCAGCCCCAACGCTGTCTTCAACGTCACTGAGTATGAAAGCGTCAAAGACCCCGAACAGTTCAAGGCGCTGTATGCTTATTCACCTTACCATGATGTGGTTGTGGGAACGGCCTACCCAGCTGTGCTTTTCATGACCGGAGCGAATGACCCGCGGGTGAACCCCATGAACTCCCGTAAGATGACCGCGGCGCTGCAAGGAGCCAGCAGCTCTGGTTTGCCGATCCTCCTGCGCGCCAGTTCAGATACCGGCCACATTGGCTCCTCGCTCGACGAACAGATCGACGAGGGAGCAGACACGTACGCTTTTGTACTTAAGGAGCTTGGGCTTGCCATCCAACGCTGATGCTAGCCAGTCTATGACCTGCTCCCGCTCACGATCCCACCTCTGAGGTGAGATCTTTAACCCATGGCGCCTCCGGCGCCGGGGGCCGATGGCTAAGAACTCGCACCTGAGCTTGCCGATGATGTGTCCCGGCGTAAACCGTCCCCTACATATCGAGGCTCCATGCATTGAAACGCTCAATTCAAAGGTGGTAGCCTGAGCCGGGGGTGGGTCAGACGTTAGTAGGCTTTCCCGACGTTAGAACGGCTCGAGAACTCTCCTCAGCGCGGGCACGGGAAGCCCCGACCTCTCCGTCATGTCCTTGAGTTCTCGAGCGAGCTGATAGATCTCGTCCGGCGCTTGGGAGCAGTGCCAACCACCGCCGATCTCCGCAACCCTGGAAGAAAGGAACGAACGGAAAGCCATAACCACAATGACACGTGGAAGGATTTCGAGGATAGCCGTACTGCGGGGGATAATGCGATGCCCCAGAGCGCGGAGGACAGCCAGGGTTTCGCGCATCGCGTCGGCTAGCAGCCGGAGACTTTCCGTGTCTCGCGCCAGGGCGCATGTGTGGCAATCGTGTTTGATCGTGAGGACACCGAACGGTGCGACGAGCGCGCCATGGGTGGCCAGCCAATCCGTCATATTTCTCGTTGCCCGGGCCTTGAAACCCGCCTGACACAGGATGCTCACAAGCCGGGTCAGCCTCTCGGTGATAGCCCCGTCTATTTCACCGAACGGAGTGGAAAGCCCTCCGGGTCTGATGGCGCGGATGACGCTGCCGTCTCGCTTGCCGCCGGCGAACACAAAGCCGAGCATGACACGCTCCTTACCGAGCACCGAAATCCAATCTCCCGGCCCGGAGGGATTGTTGAGCATGAATACGACGTTCGGCGATCTATTCCTGGCGAGGGTTGGAAGAAGATCCTGGACCTGATTCTTGCGCACGATGACGAGGAGGTAGTCGTACAGATCATCAGGCTCGAGGGTATTGATGACTGGCACACTTGTGACGCTTCGTGTGTTCTTAAGAGGGTTTTCAATGATGATGCCGCCCTCGCGCAACTCCTGGTACCGTTTTCCACGGGCAAGGACTGTGACATCAAAGCCGGCGTTATGGAGGCCTACGGCGCAAACCGAGCCGTTTACGCCAGCTCCTATCACAAGCATTCTGTTCTTATTTCGTTTCATTGTTTTTCTGAGTCTAAGCGATCCAATCTTAGGCGCCGCGAGGCTTTTCTAAGTTTAGTGTGAAGGCCAGGCGATTCCCGAAGAACTCCTTTTGCGCGAATCCTACTGCCCCCGCGAGCCGCAGCACAGTGCCACGGGGTTGGAAATGAGGATCGAATATGACCTCCGTCACGGATAACATGCCGCCTGGCTTGAGCGCATCAAAGATGTTTCTCAATGCTTTTTCGCGATTTGGGATCTCACCCAGGACGGTGACCAACAGGGCGCGGTCCGCTTGGCCGACTTGCAGCTTGCCATCTCCCAATTCGATTCGAAGAAATTGAATGTTGTTCAGGCTCGCCGCTTGGGCTTTTTCTAGTGCGCGACGGAGCATCGGCGCCTGGAGATCAACCGCTACGACCTCTCCTTGAGGCCCGACTTCCCTGGCGATCGGGATAGTGATCCGGCCAGTGCCGCAGCCAATATCCAGGACCCTCATGCCCGGTTGGAGGTGCAGACGCTGGACAATCAAAGCGGTCCGTGCCGTTCTCAGGAAAGGGCTGTCCGATTCCACCAGCCAACGTAGGGACGCTGGGCAAGGAAGAGAGCAACGCCGAGAAGCAAACCGCCATGCGAGGCTGGCGATAACAAGAAGGCCGAATAATCCTATAAAGATATCTAATAGCGTCATTGTGTGGAGCTCGTCTCGTCCTGCCCCGCTCAAGATATCACCTCTGAAGAGAGATTTTCAACCCAAGGCGCCTCCGGCGCCAGCGCGTCTTAGCCAACAATAAGATGACTTACGCCATCCCCTCATATAACTAGCAGATTGCCCTTTTGGGGCCCCAAAGCCTCGAGCTCTGGGCAGTTCAGGAGTAGAACACTATCTGCCGATTACTTTTATATGGCCGAGCCGAGTTCGAGGCACAGAGGCGGGTTCTT
>Ga0187770_10002650_pt1 | contig 10063 bp, 9 predicted proteins | sample 0116_SJ02_MP02_2_FD_133154 | JGI IMG/M metagenome (GOLD analysis project Ga0187770, IMG submission 133154) | Tropical peat soil microbial communities from peatlands in Department of Meta, Colombia - 0116_SJ02_MP02_20_MG | ecosystem: Environmental > Terrestrial > Soil > Wetlands > Peat | place... | reverse complement strand
GCTTCAGCTCTAGTCACTCCGACTCAATTGCCCGTGAATCTGATTCCGACGATTCAACTATCCCTTGTGGTCGTAGCTGTGCTTACAATGCTGATTGGAAATCTAGGGGCGTTAGGCCAAGGAAACATCAAGAGAATGTTATCCTACAGCTCAATTGCCCATGTAGGTTACATGCTTGCAGCTCTCGCCACGTTCTCAATCGTAGGCGTAGTAGCAGTCGTCTTCCACATCTGGAATCATGGCCTAGTTAAGTCATCCTTCTTCATGCTAACAGGAAACGAGGGAAAAACGTACGAGGATTCGGAACTCGGTAGAGTGAAAGGGCTGTTCCACGAAAATCGCCTGATGGGCGGCATGTTCGCTCTATCCTCTTTGGGGATGGTAGGTGTCCCGCCATTTGGAACATTTTGGAGCGAACTACTCATAATCCAATCCCTACTAGCCACTCAATCCATAACATTCTACGCTCTCGCAGTCATCGTCGTCCTGAACATAGTTTTCTCAGTCGGCTACTTCTCGAAAGTTGTCACCTCTGTTGCTCAGAACGGTCATGGACATGAGAAGATCTCTGTATCTTGGCGGTTGACTCTATCGCCCCTACTCCTTCTATTGTTCAGCCTCCTAACCGGATTCGTTCCGTGGCTGCTCTTAGGAAAGCTTTCATGAGGATTCGAGTAATGATCAAATCACGGTGATTTGATATGAGTGAAAAGAAAAGTGCGAAGGGAAGAGAACGCATAATTCAGGACATTGAAACCGTTGATCAGGCCATTAAGGCAGAGAAAGATGTCGAGGTGGGCTACCATCACGCGATCGAAGAACATGTGCTCCTATGGGTCGCAACCGAGGAGGATATAATTGAGAGCTACACGAAACTACTCAAGAAAACTGAAAGCAAGAAGATCAAGAGCAACCTGACTAGGATTATTGAGGACTCGAAAAAACACATACTCATGCTGACCTCGATAAGGAAGAGCTTCGACAAGATCGCGGCGGATGAGCATCGCCATGCAAAAATGCTTGAAGATTTAGAAGACGAATTCCACAAGTACGCTTAGCCCAGTGAAAGATCGAGTGACAAGGCGAAACCACTTATCTATGAATCTCCACCAAGAATGGTGGACAGCTCAGCCTGCACTGTGAGAAGAAAAATGTCGAATGAAATTAGCAGTATGACGTTCGTTAACAGAGTATACCAGAATCTGGCGCAGGCTAATCCGGCTGATGTTGAAGCATTATATCACGATATCATGGGTGCAGGCGTCGTTCTCCCTTCGGGAGAAGGAAGGTCGAAAGGCGCTCTCAGCATTGCATGTAGCGAAATGGCGAAAATGCGCGGCGGCAAACTCGTATTGGATCGTGGCGACATTGGTTTCCCCGGCAGAAACGTAATCGAGGCTGCACCAATCCTGAAGCAGCGGTTCGGCCAAGTCTGCCTGCTAATAAACTCTGGAAGTGGCAAATCTCTGATGCCACTCCTTGACGCTCAGCAGCTTGCAATGTACGTGGCTGAGCATGGAAATCCGCGAGATTTTCGGATAGATGTAATCACCTCCGCACCTGATTCTCCGATCGGAAAGCTCGGGACGCGTTATGGAAACGTCCTAGTCCTCAAAGGCCGCGAACCAGACGAAGCACCTATGGAATCGAAAGAGTTCAGAAGCACTGGAATTTTAGAAGATCTGTTCATCCTTGGCACAGGTGTTCTCTTTCAATCGATTGCGGAGGCACTCTACGAGGAAGCTCCTGCGGATCGAGTTGTGGCCAGATCCAAGACCCTGTTCACTGAGATTGGGTCTCTTGTTGACCAGATCGTTGCTTCCGACTTTTTCCAGGGTCTCGTTGACGCGCTTGAACAGAGACATTCATGCTTTTTCGTCGGATTGGGGAGCGGAAGAGAAGTCGCGCGCATGACTGCCGTCCGTGTGGGACACGTGAAGCGTGCGATGGGCGATCAGATCTATGTTGCAGGGGAGTCAAATACTCCTGCCCCTAGGGCCGGGGACGTTTTGGTAGTGATCTCTCACAGCGGCGAGACGGAGATTGTTGCCGGCTGGTGTAAAAACTTCAAACGAATGGGAGCATTAGTGACTTCGATAGTTGGCAATCCGGATAGTACTATAGCCGCCAGTTCCGACCTCAGCTTCACAATAAAGGGAGATGGAGTTCAGGGGAGACCCAATAGCTTTTACGTGAAGACTGCTTTCGGCCTTAGTCCACTTCCGATATATCTAGTTGAGAAGGTTGCAGAGCGTGGTCTTCGACTTCCAGAATACATCCTACGATGGCATCATTCCGTCACATCGTAAACAACGAAGATTAATCTCTTGGAGATAGGATTCGCTTCCTCGAATCATTCGACAGCGAGCGTTCGTACTGGACGGAAGAGGCTTTCGTAATATTCGCGCATCCAGGGGAGAATTTCTCTTCCAAGCAGGTTCAGAAACCTCTCTTCGATGGGGCTTGCGCTGTGGATGTAGACGCGGTCGAATCCCATTTTCAGGAACTCGCCCAATCTCTTGATGATGTCGTCAGAGTCTGTTGTAATGAGCCATGAATCTTTGATCTTTGCCTGTTCTTCAGGTCCTACGAGCGATTCTAATTCGCGCGGGTCCCAAACGTGTTCGCGTTTTTCGCGTGGGATAGCCGTCGTTGCCCAAAACATTGCAGATTTCAGCGCGCGATTATAATCGATATCGTAAGCCACTTTGAATTCCATGCTCTTGCTCATTTTGTTAGGATCTCTGCCCACCTTGATTGCGGATTTCTCCATCGCGCGTACTATCTTCTTAAATCGCTCGAGTCCTCTGGGATTCGTTAAGATGCCATCACAGAATTGCCCCGCTATTCTTGCGACGCGTTCGTTCGAGGTGGCTAAGTATATTGGAACCTTTGTCCTGGGTTTCGTGTAGAGTTTTGCCTTATCCAGGTGATAGTATCTGCCGTTGTATGTTAGAAAATCTCCTTGCCAAAGTTTCTGAATAATTTCCAACGACTCTTCGAGACGGACGATCTTCTCCTCAAATCCCGGCCATTTGAATCCAAGTGGGATCTCATTCATTGCATGTCCAGTTCCCAGTGTAACGAAGATTCTTCCGGGGTATAGATTGTCGAGTGTGGCGAATGCCTGCGCCACTATGGCCGGATGATAGCGAAAGAGCGGCGTTGTGACTGCGGTTCCAAGTTCAACCTTTCGAGTCTTCTCAGCAGCAGACGCTAGCCAAATCCAAGGAAAACCTGATTGACCGCTCGTGTCGCCCCACGGATGGAAATGGTCGCTTGTCACGATCATATCGAACCCTACTACTTCAGCGTGGACGGCGTACTGCAGGAGTCTCTGAGGGTCATACTGTTCCTGCGCCGCCCAATACCCAAGCCGAAGTGTTTCCATTCACACGCGCCTTCGTCTGGAACGATTATAGTATTCTACTGCTTAAATGTTCTAAGATCTAATTGCAATAATGAATTGCCAACTATATCGGAATCAATCCGCGAACTAGATTTCTGAGACCGCTTGCTCTATCGAAGTCGATCTGATCAGCGTTTGCTTCCATGGAAGCGATTTCAGTTTGAGTTAACCGCCAGCCAGTTGCCCCGGCGTTATCCTCTACGTCTACTGGTCGCTTTGCACCTGGTATTGCGATTACGTTCTCCTTACGTATCAACCAGTTTAGCGCGACTTGAGCGGGGGTCTTCCCATGGACGTTCCCGATTTCTTTGAGGAGTTTACGCATTTCTGCAAATTTGGCAAGATTTCTCTGAGAGAATCTAGGGCTCGCGCGTTGGACAAAGCTGCCTGGCTTTGATCCTGTAGTGTACTTGCCCGTCAGAACTCCCTTGGCCAGTGGACTATACGCTATTATCGTTATCTTCGAGTCTAATGCAGCGGGAAGCAGCTCGCGTTCTATTCCTCGATCGAGCAAGTTGTATTTCATTTGATTTGAAGCAAGCTTGATTGGTTCAAGAGCTTCTTGTGCGGCTTTCATCACTTTCAGGTTGAAGTTACTTACCCCAATAGATCTCACTTTCCCTATTTCCATGAGTTTCTTCATCGCTCTCATAGTACTTCTTATGGGCACAAGATGGTTAGGCCAGTGGATTTGATAAAGGTCAATTACATCTACTCCGAGCCTGCCTAGGCTCCTATCTGCCGATCGGAGAAGTCGAGTATAACTCAGATTCCAAGGCCACACCTTAGTAGCGATTACGACTTCGTCGCGAAAACCGCGAAGTGTTCTGCCGAGAATTTCTTCTGATCTACCGCGGCCATATACTTCAGCCGTGTCAACGAAGTTTATTCCAAGTTCTAGTCCTTTTTGGAAGCCTGCTTGAACATCCTTCTCTCCGTAATGCTTGTTCCAACCCCATTCACGACTTCCCCACTGCCAGGTGCCTAAGCCTATGACTGAAACTTTGATACCTGTGTTCCCTAATTCCCGATATTCCATTTCGCTTCGGCCTAACTCGTCGCTATCGAACCTTGAGCCCGTGCGTCCTGCTCGATCCAGTTGAACATGACGAATCCTAAAAGGAGCATAACGAAGGCTAATAGAACGGCTGACGCGTACTCAAGCCCTTCCGGAAGGATGGTTGGCGTAAGAAGCGCCGCGTGCCGCATTAGATCGATGAAATATGTAAACGGAATTGCAAGGGATATGGATCGATACGGCATCGGAATCACGGAAACTGGGAAAAGGGCACCTGTTAGGATCATGTAGCCGAAAAACACTAGATTAGATAGAGTGTTGTAGGACTTCAATTTCATTGTTAGACCTGCAAAAAAGAGGCCGAACCCAATTGAACCTACCTCGAACAATACTAAGGTGAATGTGAAGAGTCCTGGCTCGTAAAGGTAGAGCGGGCCACCACCGAAAAGGTAGAGGAGTACTGTCGTGTACCCGATAACTAGTAAATCTGTAATGAAGATTCTCGCCCATCTCCCCAGAATCAGTGTCATCCGGTTCGCTGGTGTAAGGAAGAATTGTTCCAGTGTACCTGCAGTCTGTTCGTTTCTTACGCTCTGACCTGTGCCCCAGATTGTGGTGCTAAACAGAATTATGAAGATGAAACCGAAGAAAAAGAAACTGTAACCGTGGTATATTGAAGTCTGTGTCGTTGGAGCAAAGAGCGTCACACCTACGGCAAAGAAGAAAAACCATAATGGAGTGCTTACCAAGTCTCCTACGAGCCACGCGGGATACCGAACGTAAGAATGAAAATCCTTCATGAATGCGGCTCTGAACTCCCTGCTAATCCTGCTAAAATTATCAGTACTTAGCCAGTTCACCAGTAACACTCGCGTCCTTCTCTAATTTCTTGAACACAACGTACCCGATCGCGGGATATATCAGCGCCAAGGCTAAGAGTACGAAGATGCTTCCATAAAGATTCACCAGGGTCTGGTTTGCAAGGACGATTTGTCGCATGTTGCTGATGACATAAGTCTGAGGGAGTACGTTAGAAAGAAACTGCACCCAGTAAGGTAAGATCGTCACAGGATAATACGTTCCTGTCAATGTCCCGAAAATTAGATTGACCATCTGAGTGAAGATATATGGCTCCTTGAACTTGATAACGAATCCAGAAAACAGGAAACCTATGCCGAATAGTGGAATCAGGCCGATCAACAATATCAAAAATGCCTGGAAGAACGCCAGGTAGGCTCCTGGCATTGTGAATGCAAGGGTAACCCCAACAACTATCAGGAAGATTGCCGTTGTAATCGCAATATCTGTGAGGCTTATTCCAACAAGCAAAATAAACCGGTTCACTGGCGCTAGGAAATTCTGTTCCAAAGTTCCTTTCATCTGTTCATCTCGTAATGCGACTCCAACGTCCTCGACGACGATCCACCCCGTCATCCAAACTGCGCCCCCGAGCATTTCATACACTAAGACGTTACTGGTTCCAGTTCTCGTTGCGAAGTTTAAAGCCGCATTCCCACCGCCTATAAACCGTCCCATCCCGAAGATTAGTAGCGTGAAAAGGAAAGGTAACGTGAGGTAAATTAGTAGGGATCCTGGGTAGCGTATGTAATGCTTCATTCCCTTCGAGAAAATTGCAGCAAGGACACTCAAAGTGTCCTTGATTCCAGAGATCGTTCTCACTAGCTCCTCAGACTCCTCCCGGTTTCTGCTATGAAAACGTCTTCCAAGGTTGGCTCAATGAAGCTAACTTTAGTTATGGATACCTGTTTTCGTACTAGGAAGTCTAGAAGTTTGGGTAGAACTTCTCTTCCCTTCTCTGCATGAATTCTGAGCAATCCAATGTTATTGTTCGAATCTGCAACGGAAATTGCCACCTTCAAGATTTCGCTGAATGATTGAAGGGCGTTGACCATTTCGTCGGATAGATCGTATCCTTCAATCTCAATGACATCATTACTCTTCACTTTCTCTTTCAAATCTGAGGGTGACCCAGACCGTACGATTCTTCCGTGATCAATGATCGCGACGCGGTCACTCAGCGCGTCAGCTTCATCCATGTTATGTGTAGTCAGAATTATCGCATAACCTTCCTTCTTCAAGTTCAGAATTAGGTCGCGAATTAGACGTGAAGATTGAGGGTCTAAGCTTGCGGTTGGTTCGTCAAAGAGAAGAACTGGCGCCTCGTTCAGAAGAGCCTTTGCAAATGAAAGTCTTATTCTCATTCCGGTGGAATAATTCTCAACGACAGTGTCCTCTCGATCGCTTAGTCCGAGAGTTTGAAGCAGCCTATCGATACGCTTCTTCGCCTCAAAGTGTTCCAGATGGTAAAGTGCGGCGAAATACTCTAAGTTTTCTCGGCCTGTGAGTTTCCAGTACAGCGTTCTCTCGCCGGTCAACATTACGCCGAGGCTTTCGCGAACTTTCTGAGGTTCATGCACTATGCTATATCCGTTGACAATGGCGTCGCCTGATGTTGGCGTAATAAGAGTGCAAAGCATTTTAATCGTTGTCGTCTTACCTGCACCATTCGGCCCCAAGAGTCCAATGATTTCTCCTCTGGGCACAGTAAAGCTGATCTCGTCAACAGCGACTAGGGATTTCTTTTTCCTCCGAAAGAGTGGGCCCTCTTTTGTCGTGAAGCTTTTTGATAATCCTCTGACGTCAACAGGGTCCATGGTGCATCTTGGAGCATCGATGCATCCATCCTGCTCTTAATTAGTATCATGGAATCTAAAACAATCTGCACGATTCAGTCGTTCTTAGTTAAATGTACGGAGTCATAGTGTGCCGGAAATCTCGATTGACGATGTGTCGTAACTGTTTGCGAAGCTTTTCATCTAGCTCGGTGTGCGCGTTAGAGAGTGTTTCGATTGGCCGTACCGATTGTAATATGGGGCCATGCAGGATCGCAGGCACATTCATTGCTTCATTTGAAGTTACAGGATTCTGTTTGAGTAGACGGGTCGCAAGATCTGACATGCTAATTGGGTCATCTATGATGTTAGCTAATTCTTTCATCTGATCAGCAGCAATCGGTCTCAGGCCGAAGTGCATTTCCTGAGTGACGCCTGGTTGACGGAAATCAGGAAGTTTTGAACCAAGTCCAACGAACTTGTATGGGTTAACCTGATATTCTTTCAACTGCCACGCTTCATTACCATGAGATATTAGAAGGTCGTAGAATCCGTGTCCGTCCCTCCCAGTTAGCACTCGCCATCCTTGTGGGTCCCTGTCATAGAGACGAGCAATCTCTGCCCTTATCTTGTTAGATTCTAGCAACGACCGATGCATCTTACGGACTTGCGACAATTGGAAGAATTAAACATTGCAGCTTAACTCCACGAGGCCAAATTAGCTGGTCAGGAATGTTCTGTTTTAGTGATTCATGCGTAAATTAAACGATTAAAGGAAATAAGAATGGCCCGAAGAGTACCGAGCTTCTTAAACCGAAGCCGCTGTCACCGCTTTCAGTCCGCCATGCTCATATTGCATAGTTACATGCGTGGGCTTTAATGCCTTCTTGAAAGTTTCCAGCGCAGCCCATGGGTCGCTATCACAGCCGCAGGTAGCACAATCAAATTCCACAGTTCGATGGAGCATTGAAGTGTGAACCGTTAAGTGACTTGTAGTAATTAGCGCGTTAACGCTAACGCCTCCTCCCATAATATCGTCGTCTACTCGATAGACTAGAGGGTTTTGTGTTTTAGTTTTGGCAAGTTGCATGTGTGCATTTCGGATTCCCCTCAAAGCAACGTTCAGTAGAAACGCATCATCGAGAAGACGGTTTAACCGACACCCGTGAAGTGTTGCGATCACATGCCTGTAAGCGTAAGGTCTAGTGGACAATTTTCTTACTCGAGATCCTCCGTTAGAATTTCCGATTTTCATATAACGTTATATAATTTGCATTTAAGTATTGCTCCATTTCTTTTTCGCACGAAAGAAAATTTTTCTTCGCCGTTTTCTTGCGCGTGATCACAAAATTAGGTTCGCAATACCACAGAAAACCGAATTGTTACAGCGAGAACCCAAACTTGTACGAAAATTCATTTTGAAATTCGTATGATGGAAGTCGCGATCAATTGCTTGATGAACGAAGTGCATGAAGGAGTCTGCCTGCGACAGCACTATCCATGTTGCTCATCTTGAATCTGGTCACCCATAAGGCAGTACAATCGTAGAATACTTCGTTAAGTTCGGACAACGGTTGGGAATGGTCGCAAGATTCGCAGACTCCAATCACGTTGGAGTCGTCTGTTTGAATCCTATGCTTCGCAATCCTCTGACAAGACTGGCAGAACTCGTAGAATGCGAATCCGTCGACGATTCTCATTCTACATTCACGGAGGAGTGTCATGGGAATGATTGATCTACTTAAGCTCGAAAAGCGTTAGATGCGGGGGCAATTCTTCTTGTGGAGTGCAAATATCTCTTGGCTATTTGTCTCGAAACCGCATTTTTCGCAGACTAATCTTTGGCCTTCCTTCTCGAATCGGGACATCACTATTAAACAACCCATGAGATGTGCATGACTCCTCACACAAATACTTTATCTCTTCATTCAACTCGAGTGTTTTATCGTGAAAATGACAATTAGATCCCAGGAAATACGTCTCTCTAGCCCTCCCTCTCTTCACGCGAATGATAAAACCGTCTATTCTACAACTGCAGGGGTTCACGGTTGAAACAGATATCTTCTAACCTCAGGAGCTTGTTCTCGGCTGTGAGTCTGATTCTAGAAACAGTATTTACGTGAGGAGAGTTTTGATACCGATACTGATGCAATATTGTATTTCGGAAAATCTTTCGCAATTAGCCTATTGATCATTCTAATTTGTGCACCGTTTCTTCAAGTTCACGCTCAAACAATGGCTCTCACTCATCTATTCTTTCCATCAAACATTCTAGCAGGCAGCCTAGAACCAGCCTCCGTTAACGTCGCTATTCCCTACACCGGTGTCCAACCAGGATTTTGGCTCGTGGTCGCTATTGCTGATCTGAAGTTGAATGGCACGATAGTTCCAGGAAGCGCCATGGCTTCACCACTCCCATGCCTCAATCCACCTGACGCTCATGCATTTTGTCAAGTGCAACTACAATCCGTATCAGGTCTGGAGGATGTGCAGTTCAAGATTGGCGGAATATTCGCAAACACTCAATCTTACCTTGGAACATGGGAACTCCAGTTGAAGGCTGAGATTCTTGACTTGAATTTCAGCGTCCTCTCACGTTCAACGCTGTCTTTCGCGATCGCCTTAACCCCAGTATTGCTGACTGTTAACGTCCCTCATAATGCAACGTTTTGGGTTGACGGCAATGCATCAACGGGAGGAGTGATTCCTGTTGTGTTGGGTCGCCATTTCATATCGCTTCCCAGGTTTGTCACAATCAACGACACTGTGCGTATGCGTTTTGATAGCTGGGGCGACGGATTTCCTCAACCCAACAGAACGATATTCATTTCGTCTAATGAAAACTTGAGTGTAGTGTACTGTGCCCAATATAGGTTATTCATCAGCACCAATGCTGGCGGAGCGAATGTTGCAGGTGCGGGCTGGTACGATAACGGTTCACTTGCAAGTTTCTCAGTAACTGGAACCCAGACGCCAACAGGGGGGATCCTAGATCTACTGGGT
>Ga0187770_10002647_pt1 | contig 10065 bp, 11 predicted proteins | sample 0116_SJ02_MP02_2_FD_133154 | JGI IMG/M metagenome (GOLD analysis project Ga0187770, IMG submission 133154) | Tropical peat soil microbial communities from peatlands in Department of Meta, Colombia - 0116_SJ02_MP02_20_MG | ecosystem: Environmental > Terrestrial > Soil > Wetlands > Peat | place... | reverse complement strand
GGGAGTAGCTCAGCTGGTAGAGCGTCGGTCTGTGGCACCGAATGTCGTGGGTTCAAATCCCATCTCCCACCCCAATTCCCTCTCCGCAAGTTGTTGAGATCACTCACCGTCGTTCCTCAATTTGGGCGCATTTGGGCGCAGAATTTTGCGTCCGGGCGCAGCATCTCGCCCACTTTGTCCACCGCCTCGCGTTGCGCGTTTCCGATCACGTGGCCGTAAATCCCAAGCGTGATGCTCGCGTCAGAGTGCCGCATCTGCTCCTGTGTGACTTTTGGATTCGCGCCTGTGTCGATCAATAGGCTCGCGTGGCAGTGCCTGAAAGCGTGAAACCCGCAACGCGGAATCGAGAGTGCGTCCAGAATCGGCCAGAGCTTTTTCTGTACAACGTAGTTTTGCGAGAAGGGATGCCCCCTGCGGTTTAGGAAGAGAAGTCCTTCCTGATTCGCTTGCCACGTTGCCAGGTAATCCTTCAGCAACGCGGCGAGCGCTTCGGCCATCGCCACAGGAGCCTTGCTCGCTTTGCTCTTCACCGTCTGCACGTGGCCGAGCCACGCCGAACGCCGGACATGGATCACGTGTTGCTCGAAGTCTAGGTCTGTCTTTTGCAGGGCCATAACCTCGCCGGCGCGAAGCCCGGTCATCGCGGCGATCGCGAACATGGTGCGGAAGGGTTCTGGCGCCGTCGCTAGAATGCGCCGCACCTGGTCCGCCGTGAAGTGTCGAGCGGGCTCACACACCTCGTCCGCTGGAAGAGCTAACTCCGCCACGTTGACCGTTTGGCAGCAATAGCCCCAACGCTTCGCGGTCTGCAGAATCGAGCTGAGTGTCGCGAGGACGTTCAGCACTGTCTTGCGTGAGACGCGCTGCGAGAGCTGGCCCACAAAGACCTGCTGCCGCTGTACGGTGAGTTCCTCAAGCCGCACCTGGCCGAGCCACGGACGAATGTAAGTCCGCAGATGCGACTCAGCCGCCTTCCTGCTTGAGGGTTTTTGAAGTTGGAGCACTTGCTTCCCCCATTGATCCGAGAACTCTTCGAGCTTTGCTACCCGTCCCGGTCGATAGTCCACTGCGTTCACTTTGGCTAGGTAAGGTTCGAGGGCTCGCTGCGCGTTCTTCCGCGTTTTGAGCTCGCTCACCAGCCCCAGACGAACGCTGCGTTCCACGCGCCGAATCGTGCCGTCCGGTTGGATGATGTCCTCGCGGTACCGCCCTACCCATACCGGAATGTGTTTCCCTGAAACATAGAGCCTCCCCAGTTGGTATCGTCGCCTCGCCATTGAGCATTGTTGCTCCTCGCTCGTTGACGCGGCTGGCCTCGCCGGAACTGTACATACACGCCGGCGTTCCGGCAACGGTTGTGTTGCCTGGGCTGTGGAGGAAAGTTGGAGCGTGGTCGCCATCTTTGCGGCGGTTCACTCCCTCTCAAGCTGCCTGCCTGAGTGACGGCCAATTTCGGCTGAGACGCACGAAAGGTCCTTGGGATATCCTGCGACCCTATCCGTGCTCTCTTCCGGTGAAAAAACCGCATAAATCGACATTTGTGTTACGGATAATCTTGGAATTCTGGCCGTTTTGACAGCTAGCCCTGCCCTGTGGGCAGCCTGCTTGCAGGCATCATCGCAATACAGCGCGCCGCGGCGCTTTCCCTCGGGGAGCTTGGCCTTGCAGTGCTTACACCTTCCTGGCTCGCGTGCCTCGGCGCCGTCTCGGCACACCCGCGAGCACCAAACTCCGCTCTCACCGCAGCGACTGAAACGAATCGCGCCTAACAACCTGCCGCATTTGTCGCAAATCTCAGTGACGTAGCAGCCGTATTCGGCAAGCAGTTCATATGCTCGTTTTGTTGTGAGCTTCATGGCCGCGTCACTCCTGGCATGTCTCCTTCGTTTTTGTCCAAGGGTATGGGCTCGACTTCCAAATTTGGAGACCGATGAGATCGCTAGGCGCTCAGCTTCTCGGCCTCGTAGAGTTTGTTTTTGTGCTCCAAGAACGATGGCGGAAAGGGAACCATCGGTGTCTCGCGTTGGCACCGGTCCAGAATCTTCATGCAGATTCGCGCGGGCGTCGTTTCGCAGTGGCGGCGTTTCATAACTTCTTCTTGCAGGATGTCCAAGAAGTCTAAGCACAAAGACGGGTCGTGAAAGTCCACTTCGTAACCCAGATATTCGCAGTCGGTTCGCCATTCGCGAATCTGCTCATCAGTCTTGGCTTTCCACTCCTCGCGGGTACCCCAGCGATTGGGGTCATAACGTAGGAACGCGGCAATAGTCTCGAAGTGGTTCCGCGCTATGTAAGTCTGCAGGTTTTGATTTAGCTGCTTCTTCTGAGGAATTGTGGATTTAGGCATGGATCTCCGTTCATCTGATCTTGACTCTCTCCCTCTAGGTCTTTGTGATTGTTTTGGGGAGATAGCCAGGGACAGTTCGCAAGTCGGCTCTTCGGGAACTGCATACTCCTGCTTGTCTGTGCTGCTTTCTCTTAAGAAAGACTTCTCTCTCACATTCGCGCACGTGGGACTCTCAGATTCGCGCACTGGACCATACGCAGGCCTGCACGACAGGCCCTTTTTCAAACCGTAGCTGTTGATGGATGGTCGGTTCCGATGATTAGCCGGCTCGGAGGCTAAACCGGAAGGGTTGAGGGCTATGACTTTCGTACCGTTCTGCGAGAACCCTTTCGATACGACGATCCCTTGTTCTTCGAGGCGAGCTAGGTATCGCGCGGTTTGTGCCCGCGAAAGGCCCATTTGGGAAGCTAGGGTAGCGACACTGGCCCAGCAGTAGCCAGACTTTGCGGCATAGCCGGCGATGAGTTTGGCTATATGGCGCTCCCGCCAGCAGACCAGGCGGTACTTTCGGCCTTGTCCAGTCGCGCGGAAGTGCCAGGGCTGTGCGTGGCGCCATGGGTTTCGTTGGTGCTTTTGTGTCTGGGAAAATTCAGCTTGCTTTTTGAGTGGACTTGCGGCTATTTCATTCATAGCAGTCTCCAAAATCCGCCGACGACGAAGCTAGCGGATGAATTTGCCGAGGCCCGCCTATCCTGCGGGCCTTCGGTTTTTGAGGTGTCAGTTACCCACGCGCGGATTCGCCGGGACAAAGCCCTCACGCACGATTCGCTGAATCTCGCTTTCAGGAATCCTGATCGCCCGTCGGCCAACCCTCACTTTTGAGATTCGCCTTGCAAGGGCCCATGAACGAGCGGTTGACGGCTTAATGCCCAATCGCTCGGCGAACTCGTCCAGCCGCAGCAACTTTCCCTCGCGACTTTTGCTGTGCATGACGAAAACCTCCCGACTACTGCGCACCGCGACGGTTGCACACGAGGAGCGATAGCGTCGATAGGATGAACGATCCGAATTTCAGCTCGTTGGTCTTAGGCTCTAGGTAGGGGGCCGATTAGAAGCAGAGGATTGTCGTGTCGCCACTGGAGTTGGGTTAGTCCAGTGCACGACACAAGAGGCTGGAGGACGTTAGCCACAAGCTCATCGCGGAAACCTCCGGTCCTGTCCTTGACGTGCCGCGTTATTGCAGCGCGAGCGAATTGCTGAGTGGGTTTTCTCCGGGGCGTGAGGCGCCGGAACTGCCACGCATGATTCGCAAGATTGCGAAGGCTGTTTGGAAGGTCGATCATGGGAGAGTTTAAGGAGGCTGCTCTGCCTATCAGGCTCCCCAGCAGCTTCTCAGCCTCGCCCGCACCTGCCAGAAGTCTCTTCAGTACACTCTGGAATTCTTTAGAGCTCGAGAATCCGGTCAAGCTCTCCCAGGAATCGGCCCGATGCGCTCCGCGCAGAATCCCAAGCATGGCTAGCAGAAAGCCCGGGTCGCAGCCCTGCTCTACCAACAGATCAAATGCGCGGAATGCGTCCTGGTGGAACCGTATATTCCATTCCAGTTCCTCGCAAAGCAAGGCCTGAAAGGTGCTGCGCCCTGCTTGGTCGATACGTTCGGCAAGGCCCCGACGAGAGATCGGCCCCAAATTTGGAAATGGGCTTGCGGTGGTTTGGTCCGGGTTCCGCTTCGGCCTTGTCCCCACACGCTTCTTTGCCATAGTCTTGCGTGGATCTAACATGAAGCACTTGTCGCTCCAGATTGCAGGTCCGGGGCTCCTTTATCTGCCAACCATCTTGCAAAAAGTCTTGACAGGCTGTCAAGACCGATCTATAAGAGAGACATGAGGAGTCCGAGGACTTACACGACAACCGAAGCTGCCGCAGCAGTAGGCATCACGCGAGCGACACTTCAGGACTGGATTAAGAAGGGAAAATTCGTGGCACCGCAACTTCAGAAGCTTGGAAAAGTTAGCGTGAGGCTTTGGAGCGCGTCTGACGTTGCACGCTTAAAGAAAACGAAAGCAGCAATCTATCAAGAAAAGCGCCGCTGAAAAGAGACGGGACGCGCCGGTGGTTGCACACCAACACGCCCCTGACCCAATTGCACACTGGAGGTGCAACATGGCTAGGAACAGCATAACCCGCGCAGCTCTGTACGCACGAATCAGCACGGCAAACAACGGCCAATCTCCAGACATGCAGCTGCGCGAATTACGAGAGTACTGCGAGCGGCGCGGCTGGACCGTCGCCGGTGAGTACGTTGACAGCGGCTTTTCGGGCGCAAAAGATCGCCGGCCCGAACTCGACCGGCTCATGGCCGATGCTCACAAGCGACGGTTTGATGTGGTAGCGGTCTGGAAGTTTGACCGCTTCGCCCGTTCAGTGTCCCACTTGCTCAGGGCGCTCGATACCTTCCGAGTGCTGGGGATCGAGTTTTTCAGCTTGTCGGAATTGCTCGATACCGCCACACCAGCCGGCCGAATGGTTTTCACGGTCCTAGGGGCTGTGGCGGAGTTGGAGCGGAGTCTGATTGCCGAGCGCGTCCGCGCGGGCCTGCGGAATGCTCGCGCGAAGGGTAAGCGTCTTGGCCGTCCGCGAGTTGCTGTGGATGGTGCTCAAATCGCCCGGCTACGCGCCTCTGGTCTCTCCTGGCCGAAGATCGCCCGCGAGCTGGGTGTGAGTGTTGGCACCGTCTACTCCGTTCGCCAAATCGCTTAGGGGCGGGGCCAGTACCTCACTTTCCGATTAGCGCGTTAACCAGGAGTGACCTGCCTCCCGTCACTGTTTCAAGTAACGAAGCGCAATACATCCTGATTGAAAAGGCTTTGACTCAACCAGCTTCAATCGCAGTTTCTCGGGCAGGCTGACGCCCTCCATCAATCTTCTCCCTTCTCCTGCAATGATTGGCTGAACGACAAAACGATATTCATCCACCAGACCAAGCTCGATGAGTTGCGAAGGAATATTCACACCACCGACTAAAATGCTTTTGCCTGGTTCTTGTTTCAATTTAAGTATTTCGTCTTTCAGGTTCGTGCGAACAATTCTCGTTTTTCCTTCAGCGCTCTCTAATGATCGTGAGAAAACAACTCTGTTGAGGGAGTCAAATGCGTCAGCAAATTCGTTCGCTGCTTTTGTCTTAGAATGGTTTTTTGCGATATCGGGCCAAAAAGGAACCATCAATTGATAGGTCTTGCGCCCATAGACGAGCAGGTCAGTATCTCGCAGGAGGTGCGTATAATATTCATATATTTCTGCTTCCGGCACACTTGTTTTGGTGTGGTCGCAGCAGCCATCCAGGGTAACGTTGATTGCGTAGATTAAGTTTCTCATTGGATTGTCGTGACTCCTTTTTTGGACCAGATCAATCGCCCGGCCCGGCGCAAGTAAGGTGTTACTCTAGCTAGGTTTCGATCGTTCCGCTAACGGGAAAGTGGCGAACTATGTCGCAAAAGAGTCAATCTCGCAAATCCATGTTCATCGCCAAGAACATGGAAGAACTGCGGCGTCTCTACGACAGCGATACGCCAGTACTAGCATTTGCCTTCAAGAGGCGGGAGGTCGAGGGCTGGACGCCAGAGCACAGTCACCTGCGCGGGCAACTCGTCGCACTGACCCAGGGGTTGCTCATCGTGGAAGCAGGAAGCGCACGATGGATGTTTCCCTCCCAGCGCTGCGCATGGATTCCACCAAATTGTAGGCACGCGGCGCGTTCTGTCGGAGGCGCTGCTGGCTCGATGGTTGACTTGTCTCCGAAGATGTGCCGCGGACTACCTAAGACGCCCTGCATATTCAACTCATCGGAGCTATTGTTCGCCACAGTTCATCGTATGCTCGGTTGGGACTTCCGCCAACCGCTCAACTCGGCGCAGAAACACTTAATCACAACGCTTCGTGATGAGATTCGACAGCCGGACCAGCAGCCGCTGCGTTTGACCATACCAAAAGAAGAAAGAGTGGCCAGAGTTGCAGATGCTCTGCTGGATGATGTTGCCGATGACCGCACGCTGGACGCTTGGGCGTATGTGGCCGGAATGGCCCGCCGCACTTTCATGCGTGCGTTTTCGGCTCAGGCCGGGATGTCCTTTGGACGGTGGCGACAGCAGGCGCGCTTGTTTGCTGCCCTGGAGATGCTGGCACAAAGGAAATCGGTCACAGAGGTCGCTATCGCCGTCGGTTACAACAGTGTAAGTGCCTTCATTGAAATGTTTCGGACGATGCTGGGAACCACACCGCAGACATACTTTCGAGGCAGGCATTCGTAGCCACGCGGTAGAGCGATGGGGGCAACGGCGCGCCTCCCTGGCATGCGGTAACAGTGGATTACCAGCTCGCGGCGATGACGCTCGACATTGCTACCGAACTCGTTCACTGTGTACCTCCGTTCCAGCGACGCCGACGGATCGGTAATACCGGAGCGGCGTCAAAATCTCATCGCGCAGGAGCTATCCGAGTTTTCCCGAACGTCTAAGCACGCTGGTCATCGCTAGATGGCCACGACAGCTTACATCATCGGAATGCAAAAGATTGCATCACTCGCTTCTCCAAAAAAACCGAGTTGCTGAGCAGGGATTTCTTGAGTTCTTCCAGGATTACGGACAACTGGGAAGTAGCGCCTGATTAGTCGGGAAATCGGAAAAGTGGGGACCAGTACCCACATGGAAGGTAACCCCGTTTACCAGGCACTCGCTTCGCCACGAGTAGAGTAAAATCCCAAATACATCATGGATGACAATTTGGATTCCGTGCTGCAGCGGTTCCGCGTGGCAGCCATTAATTTTATCAAAGCTGTGGACTCAGCACCGAATCTTGAGCGTGATGAGTTCTTGGCGAATGTGAACCGTTGTCTGGCAGAACTTTACAGTAGCGCCCTCTATTTGCCTGCTGTAGAGCCTGATACAGCAGGCAAGGACGAGACGCCGTTTGCCACAGAGAAAGGGGCTGGACTGTTTCGTTTTCTCAAGGAAAAAATTGGTCCGCTTGATACCTATTGGGGAATCTTTGATTCGACAGAAAACGGTGACCCCGCGCAAGGGACTCTGGCAGGGGATATCTCAGAGATTTACTACGACCTGAAGGAAAACCTTGAACTCGAAGAAAAAGGTGTTACCAGCGGAGATTTGTTATGGGAACTACGTGAGTCGTACCGGGAACACTGGGGAAGACATGCGACTAACGCCCTTAAGGCGATTTACGACATGTATCTGTAGTCGGGCAATCGTCCAACTCTCGTTTACCGGAGAAGTCGGTACTGGCCTCCACTTGCCTTACGGGAAACCCAGCGGCGGCCGTTTTCCCTGAACTTGCCCAACAATCAACCGCACGCCGGTTGCCGCACCCTTGGTTTAAGGGTGCGGGTCTTGATGTTCGTCTCGAGACCCACTCAAAATTTCCCCGCGGACCGGCTCTTCAGCTATTGGTATATACTCCTTCCCGTTACCGTTACGCCCTTAAGCGCCAGCTGCCCACACGCAGCCACTTCCCGGGAGGCCCCGTGAACCACAAACCACACACCCTCGCATCAGTTTGCGCCGCGGTTTTCACCTTGCTCATCGGCGCTTTTTCCTCTCTCGCTCAGACATCAACGAATCCCCCGCAAAACTGGCTCGCGCCGCAGGAAGGCGACTACACCGTCCACGATTTCCATTTCCAATCCGGCGAGATACTGCCCGAAGTCCGCCTCCACTACTACACCCTCGGCAAGCCCCTTAAGGACGCCAACGGCCGCACCACCAACGCTGTGCTGATCCTCCACGGCACCGGCGGGAGAGGCAACAATTTTCTTCAGCCCATCTTCGCCGGAGGTCTGTTCGGTCCCAACCAGCTTCTCGACGCCAACAAATATTTTCTAATTCTTCCCGACAACATCGGCCACGGCAGATCCAGTAAGCCCAGTGACGGCCTCCATGCGCATTTCCCGCGCTACGAATACGCAGACATGATCGCGCTCCAGCACGAACTGGTCGAAAAAGGATTGGGCATCAACCACCTTCGCCTGATCCTCGGCACTTCCATGGGCTGCATGCATTCTTGGCTTTGGGGTGAGACCTACGTCGATTTCATGGATGCGCTCATGCCGCTCGCCTGCTTACCCGTGCAGATTGCCGGACGCAACCGCATCTGGCGCAAGATGATCATTGACGGCATCCGCCAGGATCCCGACTGGAAAAATGGCGACTACACCGTGGAGCCGCGCGCCGCCCTGCAAATCTCCGCCGATTTTCTGATCATCGCCAGCAGCGCTCCGCTGCACATGCAGGAAGATTTCCCTGCGCGCGATGCCGCTGACAAATATCTTGCCGCCACCATGGCGCGCATCATCGGCACTCTCGACGCCAACGATTTTCTCTACGCCGTCGATTCCTCGCGCAATTACGATCCCTCCCCAAAACTCGAAACGATTCGGGCCCAAGTCATGTACATCAACTCCGCCGACGATTTCATCAACCCGCCCGAACTCGGCATCGCCGAACGTGAAATCCAACGCGTGAAACACGGCACGTTCGTCCTCCTGCCTGTCTCCGAACAAACCTTCGGTCACGGCACCCACTCCCACGCCTCCGTCTGGCAAACCTATTTACAGCAACTCCTCGCCCAGTCCGCAAAGCCAATCTGACGCTTCCCATGCAGGCATGTGGATTACGTCCGAATTTGTCGTCATTTGAAAACAATCGCCAAAGTGCCAGGAACTAACCATATCTCAGGTGCGGACTACTCGTGGTCGACAATCGGTTCGGACCGCGTACTACCGCTTGAACCGAGCATTGGAACGTGCGCGGGTTCACGCAACTGCCCCGTCCTCCGAAGTCGAGAGCATTTGAGTTGCGTCAGAAGTTGGGGTGCTTAGCCAATCTCCAGGACCACATAAGGAACGATGTGGATGTGAGGTCGATCGCCGGTTCGGTGGTGGTGTACGACTGCATGTTGTCCTGATATACCGCTACTTGCGATGCGTCAAACGCCCCATCGTTTCCATTGAATTTCTTGAACGTATCTATTCCGTTCGCGGGACACAAAATCATGCCGTCGACCACGCCTGAAGAAGCGGAATCGGCTGGACCCTCGGAAGCCGCACCCCAAAGTATCGGGATGCCTCCGGAAGTTCCATCGAGCGCACCTGCCAGGTTGGCGACCTGATGTTGGATGCAGTTCGGAAACGTGCTTCCATCGCCCACGATCAACGACGAGCCCCAGGAATTCGTGCCCAAAATGTTGGCCATCCATCTCTGCGAATAGGTGTCGTAGCTCTTGGTCTGCGTCACGTAGTATGCTTCGCTGGCCATCACCGAGAGACCCGCGCCGTGTGAAGTGAGGTCGCCGGAATTCCATTGGTACCCGAAGCCCCAGGGGTCCGTGTCGGCTTGGCTGATCGCGTCAGCCACTTGCTGCAGGAATTGTTTGCGAATGCTCGATTGCGAAACCGCCAAGCCGCTCGGATTTCCCGCCATTTCCAGCGCCCGGTACAGTTCGAAATGTGCGAGGCCGCTTACGTCGTACAGGTTTAGCGTGTCTGTGTACCCAGCATCGTAGATGTTCGTGATGTAGTTCTGAGCAAACTGTGCCGCCTGCCGCAGGTAGTCCATGGGATTCGTGTGCGGCAGTCCGGCTGGCAGGTCTTCAGGCCCTCCGGCGGATTGCAGCGCGAAGTATAGTTCAGTTGCGCCAAGCTCCATGTCATCTTCCCATACGTTCTCGGGATAGCCGTCAAATGGAGCAACGGTCAGCAGGCAAGTACT
>Ga0187770_10002646_pt1 | contig 10065 bp, 6 predicted proteins | sample 0116_SJ02_MP02_2_FD_133154 | JGI IMG/M metagenome (GOLD analysis project Ga0187770, IMG submission 133154) | Tropical peat soil microbial communities from peatlands in Department of Meta, Colombia - 0116_SJ02_MP02_20_MG | ecosystem: Environmental > Terrestrial > Soil > Wetlands > Peat | place... | reverse complement strand
TGTTCTTGATGTCGATCCATCCATTGGTCATCGCGCCCCGGCCGAAGGTTGGTCCCAAACTTGAGACCGTGGGGCCGTGTCAAACACGGGCCTGGTTTTCCAGGTAAACCAGGCCCAGACCGCGCATGGATTTCACCACCAGCCAGTTGAATTCGTTCGTGTCCGTGCAGCCCCCGGTAAACGCGATGCCCGTGCACCGGTTCACCGTGTTGCCGTCCGCGTCCTTCTCCACAAACGTCGCGTCGCGCGTGTCCTTCACCTTGCGTGCAATTTCATTGATGGCGTCGTCCCAGGTGATGTCCTCCCAGTCCGTCTTCCCTGGCCGGCGCACCTGTGGCTTCAAGAGCCGCCGCTCGTTCAGGATGTCCTGCTCCAGCGACGAGCCTTTCGGGCATAGCGTTCCGCGGTTGGTGGGGTGGTCCGGATCGCCCTCCACGTGCACCACCTGCGGGGTCACGTTTTTCGCCCGGTCGCCCAGCGAGTAGATGATGATCCCGCAGCCCACGGCGCAGTACGGGCAGAGCGACCGCGTCTCGCTGGCCCGCTCGATCTTCAGCGTGCGCAGTTGGGCATACGCCGGTGCCAGATCGAACCCCAGCACCGCTGCAGCCGCCCCTCCAATTGTGGATATTTTCAGGAAATCCCGGCGAGAAGTAGGCATAGACCAACCTCCCTGTGGGCGCAGGTCAGGCTTGGCACGCCCGGAGTGAACGCAACTTAAATAGTCTCCCCTGCGGGCTTTGTCAAGTGCTGAATATCTCTGGCCTTAGCGGCAATCTGTGCGGCAGCGCGGAAACTTTCGCCTGCTCATTCTGACGAAAGGTCGATACTCGCACTCCGCTCCCCAGCCGGCAAGCCGACCTCGCTCATGAGCGCGAATTTGTGACCCGCATCACGAAACTCCTCGTCGAGGCCGTGGGTGGCACGGGGCCTTTCTCGAACAATCAGAAGCCCATTGACCCGGTCTTGAGCCTCCTCGCTCGCTTGTTGCCGCCTGCGTTTTCTGATATAGAGCGGGCTATCCGTTCGCATCTCTTTGCGATTGCCGGCTTTTAGGAGGTCCTCATGGCTGCTCAATTACCCGGCCCGGGCACGCGCTTGGATCTGAACGTCGAAAAATCTCCCGCGGGAGCCGTGGTGCGCTGTGTGGGTGTGATCACCGCCTCCACCATGGGTCCCTTCATGGACCGGTTGCATCCGCTGGTTGCGGAGTCCAAACAGGTGGTCCTGGATCTGGGCCAGATCACCTATATCGACAGCTCCGGACTGGGCGGAATCGTGCGCTTGTGGTCCTCGGGGCAAAAAAGCAACTGCGCCCTCCAGGTCTCCAACGTGCCCCCACGAATTAAGGAGCTCTTGTCTTTAACCAGCCTGGCCTCGATTTTCCAGTGCTAAGCTGATCCGCCGCGCACGCGCCGCACTCTTTCCGCCGGCGCCACCGTGCGCGGCGTCGGCCCGGATGTCGCCACCCACGCCCCTCCATCATCCAATCCTCTGTCTCTTTGTTCTTGCTCGCCGAACTGCTTCCGAGGAGGAATGATGCGCGCAGCCATTGTGCCGGCGGCGAATGCCCGCTGGGAGCTTCGAGATGTGCCTAAACCCGAGCCCGGCCCCAATCAAGTGCTCATCCGAATTCATGCCAGTGGGATCTGTTACACCGATGTCCATCAAGCCCACGGTCACTTGCCAGGAGAATTCCCGCGAATTTTGGGCCACGAGCCGGTGGGGGAAATCGTCGCGATAGGGCCAGGCGTAACCACGCGCAAAGTCGGCGATCGCGTGGGCGTGCCCTGGGTGCAGACCACCTGCGGCCGGTGCGAATGGTGTCTCCGCGGCCGTCTCATGTTTTGTCCGTACGCCATCAGCACCGGCGTGCAGACCCAGGGCGGACATGCTGAATTCATGCCCGCGGCCGCCTCTGCCGCCATGCTGATCCCGGATAAAGTTTCCTATGAGCAGGCCGCGCCCATCTTCTGTGCCGGTTACACCGTCTGGAGCGGGCTGCGCTGGGCCGACCCGAACCCCGGCGAGCGCGTGGCCGTGCTCGGCATCGGCGGCTTGGGCCATCTCGCCCTCCAGTACGCTAAAGCTGCCGGATTCCAAACCATCGCCATCTCCCGCTCCCCGGATAAGGACGCGCTGATTCGCAGCCTGGGCGCGGACGAAATTGTGCGCGATGGCGCGGGCTTGCAGCGCGCCGGAGGCGCGGACATCGTGCTTAGCACCACCAACTCCACTGACTCCATGGTGGATTCCATCCAGGGCCTGCGCCCGGACGGCCGTCTGGTTACCATGGGGTTTGATGCCAAGCCCCTGCCGGTTTCTCTGGCCGACCTGATCACGCGCCGCATCAAGATTGTCGGCAGCCAGCAGAATGGCGTCGAGTATCTTTATGAAGCGCTGGACTTCGTGGCCCGGGGCAAAGTGAAAGTCATTGAGGAAACCTACAAACTCGACGAAATCAGCCGCGCCTACGACCGCGTCGAAAAGGGCCAGGCGCGCTTCCGCGCCGTCGTCGTCCAGTAGCACAGGCTTTTAGTCTGTGCCCGCCACGCCGGCGACGCCGTTTACCATGGGGTCAGGTTCAGGAGCCGGGCGAAATTGTCGCAATCCTCGCAACCCGCCCGGCCCTTGGGCGCGGGCTGCCGGTCATAGATGGCCCGCACTTGTTTGAGCAGCGGCGGAATCATCCGCTGCGGCTTATGCGCGACCGCGGCCAGCTTGGCCGAGAAGTGCAGTGCAAATCCTTCTTCCATCATCACGCCTGGGTGCGTGCTCGGCCTGCGGTCCGTCTGCGGCTCCGTATAAATCAGCGAGAGCCCGGAGACCGGGGAGTATTCTTTCTTTTGCTTCGCGCAGATGTAGGCGTACACGTTGAGCTGAACTTCGTAGAGCGGTAGCAGTTCGTCCTGCTTCGGCGTCGCTTTCGCTGTCTTGTAGTCCACGATGTGGAACGAGCCGTCCCGCAGCTCGAAAATGTCGTCGGGAATACCGCGCAGGTTGATGTTCAAGCCTTCGTCGTGCACCGAGAACTTTCTCCAGTGCAGCTCCTGCGGCGGTACGTATCCTTCCACTTTCCCGATCTCCGGGTACCACCGGGGGAGTTGCCGTCGCGCATCGAAAAAGGAATGCACCAGCCCCGGCACGTACGCGGCGATGGATCCGAAAATTCCGGGGAAAGGCGTCTGGTACGGCAGCTTTCCGCCGCTGTGCAGCCCGAGCCAGAAACACCGCGGGCAAAAATCTGGCAGGGCAAGCCCGCCAAGAGTCCGTGCCGATATGGTCAGCGCTTCCACGTTCGCTGCTCCGCTTCCTGCCATTGTACCGGGGTTGACCGTCCAACGGAGAACGCCGTTCGTGCGCGGGCTACGGCCGTTTGATCCCCAGTCTCCGCATTTTGTAGATGAGCGTGGTGCGCGGAATCCCCAGCCGCGCCGCCGCGCCATGCGCGCCGCTGAGTGTCCAATCGCAAGCCTCGAGCGCCGCCAGGATGTGCTCCCGCTCCGCCTCTTCCAACGTACTCACGCGCGTGCCCCGTCCTTCCGCGTGAGTGAGAGGGCGAGAAGTGGGCGCCGCAGAATCACCACCAGCCTGTCTCTCGGAAATCGCCGGCCGCGCGGCGCGCAGCTCCGCCAGTTGCGGGGTGAGAATCGGCCCGGCCGAAAGAATCACCGCGCGCTCGATAAAATTCTGCAGTTCGCGGATGTTCCCCGGCCATTCGTACTCTACGAGCGCTTCCATCACCTCTTCAGGAATCTCGGTGATTTTGCGGTTCAGTGTCTTCGAGTATCGCTCCGTGAAGTGCTGTACCAGGATGGGAATGTCCTGTTTGCGCTGCCGCAGCGGCGGGATGCGGATCGGGAAGACGTTCAGCCGGTAGAACAGGTCCGCGCGAAACTCGCGGTCCTCCACCATCCGCCCCAAGTCCCGGTTCGTGGCGGCGATCAGCCGCACGTCCACGTGTATCGAGCGCGTCCCGCCCAGCCGCTCGAATTCCTGCTCCTGCAGGACGCGCAACAGTTTGGGTTGCAGCTCGAGCGGGATGTCGCCAACCTCATCGAGGAACAGCGTCCCCCGTTGCGCCAGCTCGAACCGCCCCAGCTTCAGCGTGATCGCTCCGGTGAACGCGCCCTTTTCATGCCCAAAGAGTTCGCTCTCCAGCAACCCGGAAGGAATTGCCGCACAGTTCAGTTTGGCGAAAATCTGTTCCCGCCGCGCGCTGAGCTGGTGGATGGCCCGCGCGACTAGCTCTTTTCCTGTTCCCGTTTCGCCCAGAATCAAAACCGTCGAGCCCGTGGGCGCCACCGTTTGCGCCTGCACCAGCGCCTGCCGCAGCCCGGGGCTTTCCCCAAGGATCTCCTCGAAGCCCTGCTCCGTGCGGATTTCGCTTTGAAGATACGAGCGCTCTTCGGCCAGCCGCGAGCTGGCTTCATGAATCTCGCGGTAACGCAGTGCATTCTCCAGCGCGATGGCCACCTGGTTGCCCACTTGGCCCAAGAACTCCACGTCCGCTTCGGAAAACGCCACGGGGCGCCGGTCCAGCAAATGCAGCACGCCCAGTTTTTTGTTCCCGCGCACGAGCGGCACGAAGCACCCGGATTGAAAACCCTCGCGCGCGTTAATCCGGGCGGCATCGCCCGCCGCGGCGGGCAGCGCGTCTGGGGGAGCTCCGAAGATCACCGGCTTGCCCTCCCGGAACGCCGCCCCCGGACTCGAGCCTTCTACAGGCAGCTCGCCCTCCTCTTGCAAGTACCCGCGGCCATCCGGAAAGTCGAGGCCATGGATGCGTAGCGTTTTGCCCGCCGCGTCCGGCAGTGAGAGGCACGCCGCGTCGCATTGCATCGCCGTGCGCGCGCTCGCTGGAATCGCCCGGAACAGTTCGGCCAGCGAAAGCTGCGAGACGATCGCGTTGTTCACGTCCAGCAGAAGTTTCAGCCGGTCACGCTCGCGCGTCACCTGCTCCTTGAGCGCCTCCACCTTCTGATAATTCAGCGCGTTTTCCACCGCCACGGCCACTTGATCCGCCACGCGCTGTGCGAATTCGATTTCCTCGGGACCATACGCGCCGGGCTCATGGCTGCCCAGATTGAGCGCGCCCAGCCGCCGCCGCGGCGTGGTGAGCGGCACGGCGCACAGCGAGCGCACGCCGTGGGATTGCAAGAGCTTGCTCTGCCGGGCAAACTGGGATTCCCTCTCCACGTCTTCCACGATGAACGGCTTCTGATGCTGGAGCACCCAGGCGGAGGGTGAGTCTTCCATCGGAAACGCCATGCCCGTCTGCACGTCACGCGGGGTCTGGCCCTCCAGCGTATGCAGCCGCATCACGTTTTGTTCCGCGTCGTGCAGCACCAGCGCCAGGTACTGGAAACGGATCAAGGGACTGAGGCGTGGGGTCAGATCGCGGATCAGCTCCTCGAGTGTGCGATGCGAAGCGATGAGCTGCGTGATCTCCAGCAGCGCCGCGTAGCGTTCCGCACCGCTCGCCACGGTAGCAATAGGAGCCATGGTCCCTCCTGAAAGTCCCCCTCTACTGAACTATCCTACTGTCATAGGACAGTAGAACATCCGAAGGCTGCTACCTGGGAGTTCGAGTTGGCGCCTCCCGGTCCTTATAGGTGGCCGCCCTCCGCTTCCCGGAAAACCGCACCTCCTGTCGAATGCCTGTCGAGGGCTCGACAGTGGGAGCAGTATCCACCCAGTCAGCGGCTCATTGCAAGGCTGCACAAATTCTGGAAGTTGCCAGTAGGCAACAGGTTATAGCCTGCGCCTGGTTAACCGGCCTTGGCCATTCAAGTGCTGTTACGCGGTGCTGTAGCTTTGTCTATCAAATCATCCACCTTGGCATCGAAGCTATAAATCATAAGCGAGCGCCGCTTGAGGGGAAGCGCGGGGAACATGGAAAGACGGATCTTAGGGAATAGCGACCTCTGGATCACTCCCATTGGTGTGGGTGCCTGGGCCATTGGCGGAGGGGGCTGGGAATTCGGCTGGGGCGCGCAGGACGACGCACAATCCGTGGCCGCCATCCACGCTGCGCTCGATGCCGGCATGAATTGGATTGACACGGCTGCGGTCTACGGCCTGGGCCGTTCCGAAGAAGTGGTGGCGCGCGCCGTCGCCGGGCGCCACGACTCTCCGCTGGTGTTCACCAAGTGCTCCATGGTGTGGGGCGCCGACCGCAAAATCAGTCGTTCGCTCAAACGCGCCTCCGTGGCCCGAGAGTGCGAAGCCAGCCTGAAGCGATTGAAGCGCGACGTCATTGACCTTTACCAGATCCACTGGCCCGACCCGGAGTCCGACATCGAGGAAGGATGGATGGAGCTGGCGCGGCTCAAAGAGCAGGGCAAAGTCCGCTGGATCGGCGTCTCGAATTTTGACGCCGAGCAAATGAAGCGCGCCGCTGCCATCGCGCCGATTACTTCACTCCAGCCGCCGTACTCACTGCTGCGCCGGGAGATTGAGGAATCCATCCTGCCGTATGCTCAGGAGTACGGCATCGGGGTCATCGTCTATTCCCCGATGGCCTCCGGATTGTTGAGCGGCGCGATGACCCGCGAGCGCATCGCGCAACTCCCGGCGGACGATTGGCGAAGCCGGCATCCCAACTTCCGCGAACCTCTTCTCTCCCGGAACCTGCGGCTGACCTGCCTGCTGCGTGAGATTGGCGCGCGTCATGGGCGCACCGCGGGAGAAGTAGCCATCGCCTGGACCCTGCGGCATCCCGCGGTGACCGCGGCGATCGTCGGAGTGCGTAGCGCGCAGCAGGTCCAGGGAATCGCTGGCGCCGGCGATTTGCGCCTGAGCCAGGGCGAGGTCGCTGAAATTGAAGGCGCCCTGCAGCAGGAAGGCGTGCTGGCGGGGAAATGAGTTGGCGGGCGCCGGGTGGGAACCGTGCGTGGAGGCCAGCCGTCCGATGGGGTGGATTCGGCGGAAGGAATTGCGGATAGGAAAGCGGGTGGAGGCTGAGTCGCTCGAAGACGAAGCGCCTCGGCATCTTCTGAAGTTGACGGGCTGCGGCGGGGAGAAGCTGAACGTATGTGGATAGTCCGGCTGGCGCTGCGGAGACCCTACACATTCGTGGTGTGCTCGATTCTCGTCTTGATGCTGGGCATCTACGTCATCCTGGTCACGCCGAAAGACATCTTCCCGAATATCAACATCCCCGTGGTGAGCGTGCTCTGGAACTACGCCGGCCTTTCCGCGCCGGAAATGGCCAACCGCATCGTCTTCAACAGCGAGCGGATCATGACCACCACGGTCAACGATATCGAGCACATTGAATCCCAGTCGCTCAATGGAATTGCGGTGGTGAAAGTTTTCTTTCAGCCCAGCGCCAAGGTCGACATGGCCGTCGCCCAGGTGACCTCGGTCTCGCAGACCATTCTTCGCGGCCTGCCTCCGGGGACCTTTCCCCCGCTGGTGATCGTCTACACCGCTTCCAGCGTGCCCATCATTCAGATCGGGCTTTCCGGGCAGGGCATGTCCGAGCAGCAATTGTTCGATTTGGGCGTGAACACCATTCGCACGCGGCTCATCACCGTGCCGGGCGTGGCCGTCCCCTATCCCTATGGTGGAAAGCAGCGCGATGTGCAAGTGGACCTGGATTTTGCGGCGCTGCAGGCCAAAGGGCTTTCCCCGGTGGACGTTGTCAATGCCATCAGCGCGCAGAACCTGATCCTCCCCGCGGGCACCTCGAAGATCGGGCCGTTTGAATACAACGTCGAGTTGAACGGCAGCCCGCAGACCGTGGCGGAGCTAAATGACCTGCCCATCAAGACGGACAAGGGCGCGACCATTTATATCCGCGATGTGGCGCACGTGCGCGACGGATTCCCTCCGCAGACCAATATCGCCCACGTGAACGGCCAGCGGGCCTCGCTCTTGACCGTTTTGAAGTCCGGGTCCTATTCCACCTTGGACATCGTCTCCGGCGTGAAGGCCATCCTTCCCAGCATCGCCACCACAGTGCCGTCCAATCTGGAAATGCACCCGCTGGCCGATCAGTCCCTGTTTGTCCGCGCGGCCATCAGCGGAGTCCTGCGCGAGGGCATGATCGCCGCTTGCCTCACCGGATTGATGATCCTGGTGTTCCTGGGAAGTTGGCGGAGCACCATCATCATCGCCATTTCCATCCCGCTTTCCATCCTGTGTTCCATCATCGTGATTCGCGCGCTCGGCGAAACCATCAACATCATGACCCTGGGCGGCATGGCCCTGGCCGTGGGCATCCTGGTGGACGATGCCACGGTGGAAATCGAAAACATCAATCGCAATCTCGCGCTGGGCAAGGAGACGGAGCAGGGCATCTTGGACGGCGCGCAGCAGATTGCCGTGCCCGCCTTTGTCTCCACGCTGAGCATCTGCATCGTGTTCGTGCCTATGTTTTTCCTCACCGGGGTCGCCCGCTACCTCTTTGTCCCGCTCGCGGAGGCCGTGGTCTTCGCCATGCTGGCTTCCTACCTGCTCTCGCGCACCCTGGTCCCCACCATGGCCAAATACCTGCTGCGCGGTCACGTGCACGTCGAGCATCTGGACCTCGCGGCCGCCAAAAACTGGTTCTCCCGCCAGCAAATGCGCTTTGAGATTCGCTTCGAGCAGCTCCGCGAAGGCTACCACCGCCTGCTGGCCGCGGCCATCGCCTCCAAACGGGTTTTCGCACTCGCCTTTCTGGGATTCTGCCTGGCCTCGTTCGCGTTGCTGCCTTGGCTCGGGGAAGATTTCTTTCCTTCGGTTGACAGCGGCCAGTTCAAATTGCATCTCCGCGCGCACACCGGAACGCGCATCGAAGAGACCGCCAACCTGTGCGACCGCGTGGAAGCTGCCATCCGGGAAATTGTCCCGCCCGGCGAAATCGACAGCGTGATTGACAATATCGGGCTGCCTTACAGCAGCATCAATCTTTCCTACTCGAATTCTGCGCCCATCGGACCCTCGGACGCGGACGTCCTCGTCAGTCTCAAGGAAGGCCACCGGCCGACCGATGAATACGTGCGCGATTTGCGCCTGCGCCTGGCCGAGCGCTTTCCGGGCGTGATTTTTTCGTTCCTGCCGGCCGACATTGTCAGTCAGATCCTGAACTTCGGCCTGCCCGCGCCCATTGACGTGCAGGTGGTCGGATTCAACCTGGATGCCAACCGGGAATTCGCCGACCATTTGCTGGACCGCATCAAACAGGTGCCCGGGACCGTGGACCTGCGCGTGCACCAGGCGTTCAATGCTCCTAAACTCGACGTGGCAGTGGACCGTACTCTGGCCAGCAACGTGGGCTACACGCAGCGCGACGCGGCCAGCGATCTGCTCATTTCTTTGAGCGGAAGTTTCCAGACCGCGCCGACGTTTTGGCTCGACCCCAAGAACGGCGTTAGTTACAGCATTACCGCGCAAGCCCCGCAGTACCGCGTCCAGTCGCTTCAGGATCTCAGCAATATCCCTCTGGCCGGCACCGGGCGCATGCACCCGGAAATCCTGGCCAGCATGGCCTCGATCCGCAGGGGGCAGGAGATGGGCGTGGTTTCGCACTACGACATCGCCCCGGTCATCGACATCTTCGGTTCCGTGCAGGGCCGCGACCTGGGCGGCGTTTCCCGCGAAATTGACAGGATCGTGGAGGACACGCGGAACGAGATTCAGACCAATCCTCGCCTGCGCGGCACGCGCCTGATTGTTCGCGGGCAGATTCAGACTATGTGGTCCTCTTTTCGCGGGCTCCTCGGCGGCTTGGTCTTTTCGATTGTCCTCGTCTACTTGCTGATTGTGATCAACTTCCAGTCCTGGCTGGATCCCATGATCATTATTTCCGCCCTGCCCGCGGCCCTGGCCGGCATCGTCTGGATGCTCTTTGTCTCCCAGACCACCATCAGCGTCCCGGCCTTGACCGGGGCCATCATGTGCATGGGTGTGGCCACGGCCAACAGCATCCTGGTCATCAGCTTCGCCAAGGAGCAGTTGCGCGCCGGACACGAGGCGGGCGACGCTGCCCTCCAGGCCGGGTTCACGCGCTTTCGCCCCGTCATCATGACCGCGCTGGCCATGATCATCGGCATGTTCCCCATGGCCATCGGCATG
>Ga0187770_10002645_pt1 | contig 10069 bp, 8 predicted proteins | sample 0116_SJ02_MP02_2_FD_133154 | JGI IMG/M metagenome (GOLD analysis project Ga0187770, IMG submission 133154) | Tropical peat soil microbial communities from peatlands in Department of Meta, Colombia - 0116_SJ02_MP02_20_MG | ecosystem: Environmental > Terrestrial > Soil > Wetlands > Peat | place... | reverse complement strand
CTGACAGACGGGATGAAGCGTTTCCGCGACCGTCGAGGAGAGCGCGCAGTCGAATGCTGCCTGAAACAGAACGGGGCTTACTACCACGACCTGGCCGCCCCGGCGAGAAATCGCCGGGGTGTACGCCGCTGCTAACGGCACGCCCCCGGCCTTCCGACCCACTCGGAAACGTCTCCCAAGGGATGGTGGTCTCGCCGCCGCCAATTGCTTGAAAGCTTGTGACGTCCCGACCGGACCGATCGAGGGCTTACCATCCGGATGTGGCCGGCACCGTCCTTTGCTTGCCTTCCGGTGACGAGAGCTTTCCAGCATGCATCTTCACCGACGTCATCGAGCACCTGCCCGCGAGTTCCGGACCCCGGGCTCTAAGGGAGGTATTCCGAGTGCTGGAAGCAGGGGCGTGGGTCCTCGCAACTGGCGTCAGTCGGGCTCGTGGGTCCCGGCTTCCGTCGGCTCTCCGTCCTCCGAAACCCGGACCCGAACATTCTCGGGCGGGGACAAGTGAAGGTAGAGGCCGATGGTCAGAAGGGCCACGCCGATTAGGCCGGACAAAATCGCGGTACCCCGGTCGTTCCAGACAAACGCCGCTACGGCCGCGAAGAGGAATAGAAGGAGCGCGAACAGGAACAAGAATCCGCGCAACGGCCCGCGATTGTACTGCACGTAGTAGGAGGCCACTTCCGAGGTTGCGAGGGCGGGTGCGCGGGGCGGACTTCCCACGAGGCGCCCTAGCGTGCGGCGGCGCTTAGACTTTCGCACTTCCGATTCCTACCCACTTTTCGCGCGGCAGGCGCCCCGGCGATTTCGTGCGCCGGGGTTCCTGGGAGCGGACACCCATCGGGCCTCGGTGGCGTCCGCTCCTTCGGCGACCGGCGCGCAGGGCCACGTTCTAAAGGCCCGAGCGTCATATCGTACCGGATCGCGGAATGTTCGAGCGGATTCTCGCGGGATTCGATGGTTCGATCCACTCGGCCCGGGCGGTCGAGGTCGCCAGCGAGCTCGCCGGGCGGTTTCAAGCGGTTTTGACGATCGCCGTGGTCCGCCCGCCGGCTCGAAAGGAATCGGATACCCGGCTCGAAGCCCTCGTGCCGATTTCGGCGGACGGCCGGACGCTCACGACCATGCTCGAGGAGATGCGCGAGGCGGCCGTGGCCCGGGGAGCGCGGGTCGTGGAGCCCGTCATGCTGCACGGGGAGGTGCTCGAGTCGCTGCTGGAGTACCTGGGTCGAAATCCGCAAGACCTGGTCGTCGTGGGTTCGCGAGGCCTCACCCCGGGGAGACGGCTTCTCCTGGGGAGCGTCTCTTCGGGACTCGTCAACTCGGCCCACTGTCCGGTGCTCGTGGTCCGGCCGGGCCCACCGCCGACCGGCGAGTAGCGCTCCGGGCCCGGTCGGAATTTCGAAAGCACTTCGTCGAGCCCCTCTCGGTCGCGACGAAACACCGGTTTCGACGCGGCGGGCGGAGCGCCCGGGAGAATGCCTTAAGGCGTACCTCCCCCTCACACGTCAGATGTCGCTCCACGGCCGCGACGTGATCTCCATCCGGGATCTTTCTCGAGAGGAGATCGAAGAGGTCCTGACCTCGGCTCGGAAGATGGTCCCGTACGCTGAGGGGAAGAAAGTGATGCATCCCCTCGAGGACCAGATCGTTGCGATGGCGTTCTTCGAGCCGTCGACGCGGACCCGGCTCTCGTTCGAGTCGGCGGTCCAGCGGCTCGGAGGAAGTTGCGTCACGATCGCCGACGCCGCGGCCTCGTCGATGCGCAAGGGCGAGAGCCTCTACGACACCATCCGGATGCTGTCGGGATACGCCGAAGCGATCATCATCCGCCATCCGAACGAAGGGTCGGCTCGGCTCGCCGCGCGGGCCTCCGACCGACCCGTCATCAACGCCGGTGATGGCGCGGGGCAACACCCGACCCAGACCCTCCTCGACCTCGCGACGATGCAGGAGGCGTTCGACACGCTGACGGGCCTCAAGGTCGTTCTGCTGGGGGACCTCAAGTACGGACGCACGGTCCATTCGCTGGCCCACGCGCTCGCGTTGTTCGGGAGCGAAATCGTGGTCTCCTCGCCGCCGAGCCTGGGCCTCCCGGACGAGGTGCTGGAGCGGCTCGAGCACATGGGGGGCCGGATGTCGACCGAACCGGACCTCCACCGGGCCGTGCGGGACGCGGACGTGCTCTACGTCACGCGGATCCAGAAAGAGCGATTCCCCGACGAGTCGGAGTACCGCAAGGTCGCGGGGTCGTACCGCATCGACGCGAGCGTCCTGCGGGACGCGAAGCCGCGGCTCATCGTCATGCACCCGCTCCCGCGAGCCGGGGAGATCGCCCCCGAAGTGGACGACACCCCCCACGCGGCGTACTTCCGCCAGGCGTTCCTCGCGGTGCCCGTGCGCATGGCCCTGTTGAACGCGGTCCTCGGGACCGCGCGGAAGGGGGGATAGACGATGGTCCGGGAGCTCAAGATCACGCCGATCAAGAACGGGACCGTGATCGACCACATCGAAAGCGGTCTCGCGCTCGACGTCCTCCGAATCATCAACGTGCAGTCGCTCGACAAGGATTCCACGGTGAGCGTCGCGATCCGGGTCCGCTCGGGCAAGCTCGGCTGGAAGGACATCGTGAAGGTCGAGAACATGGAGCTCTCGCCGCGGAAGGTGAACGCGATCGCGCTCATCACTCCGCAGGCGACGATCTCGATCATCCGCGACTTCAAGGTCCAGGAGAAGCGTTCGGTCGACCTTCCCGACCGGATCGTGGGGATTCTGAAGTGCCCCAACCCGAACTGCATTACCAACCAGCCCGAGCCGGTCGAGAGCGAGTTCGAGGTCGTCGAGCGACGCCCGGTGGTGCTGACGTGCGCGTTCTGCGAGCGGCGCGTCGAGAGCTTCCTCAACCACCTCGCGTGAGCGGGGAGACCTAGGCGTGGACGTCGGGTGGCTCGGGGGCTTCGCCGTCGTCTTCGTGATCATCGCGGTCCTCGAGGTCTTCGACCGGACGAGCTTCGCCCTGATCGCCCTCGCCGCGCGCTCGCACCCGTTCCAGAGCTGGGTCGGCGGTGCGTCCGCGTTCGTCGTCACGAGCGGGATCAGCGTGACCGTCGGCTCGGCGCTCTCCGACGTACTTGGGCCGGGGAGGATCGGCCTTCTTCGGGTTGCAGGCGGGATCTTCCTGATCGGCTACGCGCTGTGGCTCTACTTCCATCCGGAGTCCGACGACCCGACGCGTCTCCCCCGGACCCCCCGAACCGCGCTCCTGACCGCGTTCGCCACGATCTTCCTGCTCGAGCTCGGCGACACGACGATGATCTTCCAGATCGTCTTCGTCTCCGACTTCGGGTGGCTCGTGGTCCTGGTCGCGGGAGCCCTCGCCCTCACCGTGGTGGCCGGCTGGAACTGCTTCCTCGGCTCACGACTTGGCGCCCGTCTCGACCCGCGGCTCCTCCACCGCGTGGTCGTCTCGGTGCTGCTCATCGTCGGCGCGGTGACGATTGCCTACGGACTGGCCCCGTCCGCGTTCCCCACGGTTGCTCTTCTCCGCCCGCTCTAGCCCTCGGGCCAGCGGAGGGAGCATGCTCGCCCCGTGGTCGCTGTGCGGGGCCCGTCGCTCGAGGTCGTCGATCCACTTCTCCGCACTGGGGGGTAATGCGGCGCGGACCTCGGGGGCACCGAGCTGCTGCGCGAGCTCGGCGGCGTCGTCGGACCGACGCTGCGCGTACGCCATCAGGGTGAGCCGCACCAGCGCTTCGGCCCGCAGGCGCGGGATCGAGTCGGCCGTCGGTTCCTCCGCGATCGCCTCCCACCGGTCCCGGGCTTCCTCGACGGCGTCGTTGAGCGCGTGGTACCGGCCCTCGAGCATCCACAACCGGAGCAGCCCCGGCGACGGAGGGTTGAGGTGCAGCGTGTCGGCGATCGCGCGGGAGCGGGCCAAGGCGTCGTCGACCCCTTTCTGCGAGCCGCGGTTCAGCTGGGCTTCCGCGATCCCGAGGAGGTGGTACAGTTCGACCGCCGGAAGCTTCGCTCGCTGGACGCCCGGAAGGCTGCGTTCCCGCAGTTCCCTCGCCCGGGTCGCTTCCCCGCGCGCCTCGAGGAGTCGCGCTTCGATGTCCTCGGCCAGGTAGTCGAGCTCCCAGCGGCGCGCCCGCCCGAGGAGGGTACGGGCGGCCGACAGGAACTTCGCGGCGAGCTCCTGCTCGGCCGGAGTGCCCTCGACCCGAGAGAGACCGACCGCGAGCAGGGCGATGGCCTGAAGGTGCCCGTCCGGAAGCCTTCGGGCGAGGCGGGCGGCCCGGTGGGATTCCTCCCGGGCCTTGTCCGGCTGGTTGCGTTCGTAGTGGAACTCCGCGATCATCGCCTCGAACAGGACCTCGAGGTCGAGGATCTCCGCGTCGTGGCACCGCTCGGCGAGCTCCATGAGCGTGGTCGAGAGCGACGGACGGGGGCCGACCACCCGCATCGCGAGGACGAGGGGCTCGACCCACTCCGCGAGCAATCCGGTGGGGGTTTCCGAATGCAACGCGCGGTCGATTCCCTCCCGCAGCTCCGATTCCGCCTCGTCCACCCGTCCGGCCGCGAACAACGCCTCCGCATGCAGGAGGCGGAGCTCCGGCTCGAGCGAATTGCGTTCGCTGGGGGCGAGGGTGCCGAGACAGCCGATCGCCTCCGCGATCAGTTCCTCCGCGGTGTCGAACGCCGAGAAGTCGAGTCCGAGCTCGGCCGCTTCGAGCAGGTGATGGAGGGCCATCGGCCCGGGGTACCACGCGAGGTAATGTCGCGCCACCTCTACCCGCCGCGCGAAGTTCGGCTCGTGGGAGAGCGCCGACAACGCGTTCGCGATATCGAGGTGCATCTCCTTGCGCTGGGCCTCGGGCAATTGGTCCGCGGTGAGCTCGACCCAGGGAGTGTGGGGGATCGTCACCTTGCCGCCCTGGACCTTGACGAGCCCGCTTCCCGTGGCCGGTAACAGCGCCTCGGAGAGTTGCGGGAAGCTTCGGCGGGCGACCCGCGAAAGAACCACTTCGCCGGTCGAACCGCCCAGCAGGGCCACGTAGCCCACGGTCCGTTGAGTGACGGCGGGAAGGTCGTCCCAGATCGTCTTCAACCGATGGGCTTCCCGCGGGTCGGGGGCGCTCGTCGTGAGCCGGACCCAGTCGACCTCGCCCCGACCGAGGAACGCCTCTTCCCACGGGACAAACCCCGGCACCGAGGTATCGAGGGTCAGCGCGATCAGCAGGGGACGCAGTCGCGCCCGTCGGGAGAGCGAGACGATGAACTCGCGGCTCTCGGCGTCAAAGAGCGCCCCGTCCTCGATCAGGATCGCCACCGGATGACGCTGGTCGCCCCGGAACTCCGGAAGGATTTCCCGCCAGTAGGCCGCCGGGTTTCCCTCGTTGGCCGAGCGTCCGCGGACCGGTTGTCCGAGGAAGGAGGTCCGTGCCCGGTCGCCACGGCTGCGCCGGCTCCGGGGAAGACGCTCGGAATAGTACGGGATCACAGGGCCCGCGCCGAGCGTCACCTCGTCCGCCTCCGCGTCGGTCCCGTTCGATTCCGAGAGGGTCGGGTCGGCCGGGGCGAACGCCGGCGGGACAGCTTCGGGCCGGAGGCCGGTCAGTGCCCCCAGCGGGACCGCGCGTCCGCGGTAGCTCCCCTGCAGCTCGACCACCCGCGCGCCTCGCGCTCGGAGGAGGCCCTTCAACTCGACGAGTACGGTTGACTTGCCGCTCGCCGGCGGACCCGCGATGACGAGCGTGCGACCCGAGTTCTCCGCAAGACCTTGAACCGCGCGGAGGACCGGTGAAGGCGTGGAAGGCACCCGGCACCTCCAACTCGTATCCTAATCCTAAGGATTTAACCCTCTCCCCGCCGCCGGGTCGTGTGCCTCCTCCGGGGACTGCGAGCGTTTAAGACGGCGACCGGGTTCGGACGGCCGTGGCTCCGTCGATAGCGAAGCGCCGACGCGAATACCTACGACGAACAGTTCAGGCGGTCGACGTCACGCGGCCCGGGGGCGTCGGAGGTCTCCTCGAACAGTTCCAGTCGTCCTCGATCCAGGCCCGGAACCTCGGCCGCTGCCTCGAAGTTTGGGAGAACGCGCTCCGCGACCCGAAGCGGCCGACGATCTTGCTCGGGCTTGCGGGGCCGCTCATTGCCGCGGGGTTGAGGAAGGTCCTTCGCGACCTCGTCGACTGGGGATTGGTCGACGTAGTGGTCTCTACGGGCGCGGTCCTGTACCAAGACCTCTACCAGTCGGTCGGCGGTCGGCACTGGATGGGGAACCCGAACGCGGACGACGTGCGCCTGCGGGACCTCTACCTCGACCGGATCTACGATGCCTACGTCGACGAGCTCAAGTTCGAGGATACCGACCGGGTGATCGGGCGCATCACCGAGCAGTTCCCGCGACGGCCGGCGTCGTCCCGGGAGTTTCTGGGGTTCCTCGGTTCGCGATTCCCGGACCCGGATTCGATTCTGGCGACCGCGGCCCGCCGGGGCGTTCCGGTGTTTTCCCCCGCGCTGATCGACAGTTCCATCGGGATCGGCCTCACCCTGTACTACCAGGCGAACCGCGGCCGCCCGGACCGGTTCATCCTGGATGCGGTGCGCGACAACTACGAGCTCGTGCAGATCCTGTCGCGTTCGCCCCGCACCGCCGTCGTTTACATCGGCGGAGGGACCCCGAAGAACTGGATCAACGACGGGATCGTCATGGCGAACTACGCGTTCGGCCGGGAGGGCGAAGGGCACTACTACGCCCTCCAGCTCACGACGGACGTGCCCCACTGGGGTGGGCTCTCGGGGAGCACGCTCGACGAGGCTCAGTCGTGGGGAAAGATCTCCCGGACCGCGACCCGGGCGATGGCCCACATCGACGCGTCCGTGGGCCTCCCGCTGCTCGCCGCGGCGCTCTGGGACCGTCGGAAGCGCTGGCAACCCCGGGTCCGGCTGCGGTTTGACTGGACCGGGGACGAGGTCCGGATCCACCGGACCCGCCGGTGAGCGCTTTTCCGAGTCTCCTCGCCGAAACCCTTACAAATCGGCACGCCCATCCGGTCCTCCGAGGTTGGTTCGGGAAAACGCATCCCGTTTCTCGGACACAAAAGGCAGCCAGACACCCCAATTCCGGGAGGTTCGAATCCGAGCGTCGGTGGCCATCGGTCGATGTCCCACCGATAGAGAATCGCGGAACCCAACGCGCGGTTCCCGCTCGGAGGTAGTGGAAGCCGACCCGCGCCGGGACGCGAACAGGAAACTTATCCGGGTGCGCATTTGTGCGCACGCATACGGACGGTATATCTCCCCGTCAAGAGCTCGTCAAAAGTCAGGGAAATTAAATACTGGAATTGGACCGGGCGGACTGGAGGTGTGTTGTCGCTCATGCACGGCTACCTGCCTGCCCTACCCCCGATGCCACACGACCAGCTTTAGGTCGTCCGAGCGATCCGCCCCGGGGTTCGGGGTGGTCGTTCGCGTCGTCTTGACTGGCCAGCGGTAGCTTCAGCCGGCGGACGGGATCTTCGGCCGGACATCGGCCTCGATTCGCTGTCTCAGCCAGGGAAGCTGGAGTCGGTCGACCAGCTCGATTGCCCGGTCGTAATACTTGGTGGCCTTCCCCCAATCGTGTTGGTCCGCGTACACCTCGGAAAGGTAGGCGTTGGCCAAGACGAGGGAGTCGGACGGCGGAAGCTTTGACAGAACCTCGAGACTGCGTTCCCCGTGCGTGATCGCGTCCCGAACGAGTTCCGTGGATTCCGGTGGTCCAACCGACTGTGCCTGTCGATTTTCCGACGAACAGAGGACCGCCAGTGTGTGCCCCAGCACGAAGTCGTTCCCGAGCCGTTCGGCCAGGATGCTGGCCTGCTTGGCATATCCCGAGGCCTCGGCCCAACGACCCGCGTCGGTAGCCATCGATGCCAGTCCGCTGATCGCGTAGGTCAACTGACTCATGTAGCCCAGCGTCTCGGCCTCGGCTCGAATCGCCCTCAGTTCGACCTCAGCCTGCCGGTCCTGTCCCAGCTCGGTGTAGGCCCGCGCCCGCACGAGTTGGAGGTTGAACGCTACGTCCATCCGGCCCGCTTGGCGGGCCTCAGGGAGGGCGTCCGCGATCAGCTTGAGAGCCGCTTCCGGGCCACTGAGAATCTCGGCGAGGCGGGACCACGCGGCGATGCTCTCTAGCGCAAGGTCGCGTGCGCGGTACCGCCGGCATAGTTCGAAGGACTCTTCGTACAAAGAGCGGGCATGTCGGTCCTCACCTTCTGCCTGAGCAAGTCGCGCCTCGGTGAGTTTCAGGAAAGCCTGGAGCCGTCGACTAACCGGACCGATCCCCCGTGCCTCCTCGTACGCCTTCCGTGCCTCTTCGACCTGGTGGAGTCGGACGTACATTTCGGCGATCGAAAGCAAGCACTCTCCCGTGGTCCGGGGTTCTCGGTCGGACTCCGCGATGGCTCGCCGCAAGGTCGAAATCGCGTCCGAATAGTCGGAGTGAAGGCGGGATAGGTTCGCCTCGACCTGCAGCACTTGTACTCTCGACTGGCCCCTCGGTAGCACATTGGCGAGGTGTCGGAGCGAGTTACGGAGCGTCTCCGAGTACCCCAGTCGGAGCAAAGTCGTTTCCTGCTGGGACAGGAGTTGAGCCGCGGCCTTCCAAGCCTCGCCTCCGACAAGATGCAGAAATCGCTCCCGGACGGCGTCCGCGCGGTGGCTCCGAGAGTAGTAGACAGCGAGCCGGCCGTGGGCATCCCTCTCATCCGCCGGAGTCGCTCGCCTTAGCAGCGCGTCCTTCACCACCTGCAGAACTTCTACACGTCCCTGAAGGGTGCGGTGAAGGACCCCCATTCTCTCGAGTTCGAGGAGCCGGGAAACCGGCGTGCCGTCGAACTCGCTCGCGAACGCAACCGGAATCGGCTCGTTCGCGAGAGCGACCGGAAGGATCGCTCGGATGTCGGTCGCAGACAGGCGGCCGACAACCGCGGCCGGTAGAGTATTCGCATTCGGATCCACATCGGGGTTGGAGACCGCGAGCTCGAGGAGCAGTGGAGACCCCAGCGTCGCTTGGTAGACTGCTTCGAATCGGTCGGCCAAGCCTCCGCGACGGTCAGTGAGGTCGTGAGCGGCCACCCGGTCGAGTCCTCCGATGGTCAGCCGATGAACCGGGACTCCCTGGGGCTCGAACGCGGGCTCTACTTGACTTACCATGTAGAACCGGTGGTTTCCCCGCGCCACGAGGAAGTGGGTGAACGAATCAAGGAACTCTTTCATGTCGGAGCTCGCCATCTGGACGTCGTCGATCACCGCCGCCAGGGCGCGATCCCCCAGCGAACGGGCGACGATGTCTGCCACTTCCCGAGCCACCGGCGGGCGCGGAACTTGAGTGTAGTAGGCGAGTTGCTGGGCCCCCAACGAGGCCAGCGCATGAGTGAGCGCCCCGACGAACTGTCGAGGGGAGCTTGCCGGTCGAACGGAAAACCAGAACGGCACTCGACCCCGCTTGACCGAGCGAAGGTGTCGACTGATCAGCGCGGTCTTGCCCATTCCCGGGGGCCCATCTACAAAGGTGATTCCTCCACCCCTTTTCGCGAAGTCAGCCAGTTGGGCAAGCTCTTCCTTTCGCCCGAGAAACGGGTGCGGTGGCGGGGGAATCTCCCCCGAAAGCAACGGGATCTCGCGGGTCTCGCGACGGAGGCGTGTGCGTCCGGGCTCGGTGATGCGATAAGTAAGCTGCTTACGGACTCCCTCACGGACCACTCCGCGGCGTCGTATCAGGAGGCCTTCGGTGACAAGCACATCCAAAGGCCGAGACATCGAGCAGGGATGGTAGCCGAGTGCTTTCGCGAGCTCCCGCTGGCTGATCCCGTACGGAGAATCCTCGGGCGGGGCGTGGGTCTCTACGTAGTCGAGGATTTCGATCGGGACGTAGGTCTGCGCGCCCATCCGCGCACGCGATAGTCACCTACGGGTACTTAGAATTATTTTGTACAAAATAACTCCAGATGTTTAAGTAGGGTTTTCGCCAGATGGGTCATCACCATGAACCGGGCCCAGGAGAGCGGCGCCTACCTTGGAGGCATCG
>Ga0187770_10002644_pt1 | contig 10071 bp, 10 predicted proteins | sample 0116_SJ02_MP02_2_FD_133154 | JGI IMG/M metagenome (GOLD analysis project Ga0187770, IMG submission 133154) | Tropical peat soil microbial communities from peatlands in Department of Meta, Colombia - 0116_SJ02_MP02_20_MG | ecosystem: Environmental > Terrestrial > Soil > Wetlands > Peat | place... | reverse complement strand
GCGCCGTATGACGCCCATTTGGGATTCCTTGCGTCCACTCCAACCGACCTCGCGAGGGCCTTCATCGACGTAAGAAACAGGTCCTTAGGAGACCCGGTCGGGAGGAAGCGGACAAGCCAGCGCATTCTGGAAGGCGCTTTTTGCGTGGAGAGCTTTAATCTTGAGCTATTGCTTTAGACATCGTGAGTTTTGGTGGGTTTGGACGGTAGTGGTGCCCTATCGATGATTTGAGGGGAGATTATTTTGAGCCAAACCATTCTAGTGCGAGGCAATCGCCAAGATTCTGGTGCGGTTGGGCAGGAGACGATGACTTCAGTCTACAGGGCCGAGAGTAATCTTTGTGTGCTTGGGTAGTATGTCCCAGATTCTTGCTTCCACGTCCGACAGAGACACAGAACAGTGAGGGCATGTTAGTGCCCCTTTGACGATGTCTCCGTTAACATATGCCTGCGCTGACGCCTCGTCCTTGAACAGATAGATTCCCCCTGCTGATTTCTCAGTCCCATTCATTTGCCATATCTTCCACAGCAATCCCTCGACCTCACCCTTGGGGCCGAAGATATGTGCATGTTCCAGCCAGTGTTTCTCAACCTTCGCTCTTGGATTCTTGAACTTGAAGTTCACAGTTACGATTTTCTTCATTCCCATCACCCCCACTAAACATGGAATTGAGCCTCCACTACGCCTTTCCACCCGTCCTGAGTTCGGTCGTAATGGAACTGCCTAGCGATTCGGGTAGGCGATCCCAGCTACCGTTACCGTAGGCAGACCAAAGGGCTCATTACTCCTGCCCAACCAACCGAATTGTCTGACATTCTCTTGCCTCAGTCGATTATGTGATCTAATGACAGCACGAGTATGAAGAGGAGTGAGAAAAGGGTTCCCGACTCAAAATCGTCTTCATCCTTTGTCAGACATGCTTTTTCGGTCATTACCCGAATCAACAGAAAGAAGGGAGCGCCTTAGCCCTTTCGGGCTAGGCTTCTTCGAGTGATTCCATGTTGGCGGGGTCGAGTTAGGCAGCCTTGATTCCGAGTCTGAAGAGAAGGAACCCGGCAGCAGCTGAGAAAATGAAGAGCCAGAAGATTCCTATTGGAATGAAGGTTCCCAAGAACACCTGTTGCGGGTAAGAAGAACAGGATTGAGGAGAATCCATTTGGAAAACGCGGTTGGGCGCTCTCTGATGTCCGCTCAAGAGCCACCATTATGCCCCGGTTGATTATTGGCTAGGATTTTCGTGGGATGGTGACGGTTTTCCACGCCTCACCCTAGCCAATTATCTCGGGTGGAATAACTCACATCGGAACAGAAGCGGAGTTTCATAAGAATCGGGAATGATTTATAACCTCTGAGACGCGCGCGGCATTCAGGCGACGACCGATGGTGGAACTGGACCTCACTTGCAACCTCGAAGGATTCAGGAGGTTTCTCATCAACAGCACCTGCAGGAGCTTCATCCCTGAGTCGTACCTGCGCGACCCCGAGGTTTTCCCCGAGAAGCAGGGGGACCAGGGCTCAATCTACGTGGAAGCCGTGGACAAGGTCGACCTGAAGAAGATCAGGGACATCACATTCATCAACGCAAGGGACGTATTAGGCATAATCTACACCTCGAAGAGCGGCAACACGAAGCTGAAGTGGCGTGAGCTGAGAGGGAGGATAGGTAGGATGTCGGGCACAGCATCTGCAAACTCGCTAGTGAACCTCTCCATGGCACGGATTCTCTCGCCGGAGGATGTCGAGGCGATCATGGCTAGCCAGACAACACAGGGGGAGCAGCAAGTCGAGGGGCAGCCGGCCGAGGAACAGGCACAGCCTCAGGCTGACGTTTCCCAGGACTGAGCGCGTTTTCTCGCTGCAAACGGCCTGCAAAACCCCATGCGACTAGTTTATACCCGCGGGATTATCTCGCGTATCCAATGAGCAGGGTCAAGGTCAACAGGATAAGCGGAGTAACCGACCCCCTGACCGGAATGCCTGCGAAGCAGATCGAGTTGGTTGAGGTCCGAGACAGCAGAAGGCCGGACATGTTCCCGTCGAGCGACGAAGCGAGGGTCGTCCAGGGGATGGTGTCGCAACTACAATCGATGGGGTTGATGCCACAGATGCGAGATCTGGGATACTCGAAGGTCATAATGACCCTCACAGAGTCTGAGTACGACATGCTGGGGATAAGGCTGGACGTGAACGAAATCTACGAATTGGACATCAGGAACAGTTCTCTCACCCTGAAGAAAGTGACAGAAGGGACATAGACCAATTATGTCAGGGAATGGAATTGTGCGTGTCCCGAGCGCATATTCCTTTGATGAAACCTGTTCCAGGTTGGAGTCGATTTTGAAGTCGAAGGGGCTACTTGTCTTCGCAACAATCGATTTCAGCGGGGATGCCAAGAGGGCAGGAATGGAGATGGAACCGACCCGGTTGCTCATCTTTGGGAATCCCAAAAAAAGGGACCCCTCTGATGGAGGCGGCACCTTCGGTTGCCATTGACTTTCCTCTCAAGGTACTTGTTGCAGAGGATTTGAACGGGAGAACTTGGCTATCTTACAATTCGCCCGAGTATCTCAGGATTAGACACAACATTCCGGAAGACCTTTTGAAGAACATTTCGGGAATAGAAACGATAGCAGCGTCGGCCGCCAAGTAAGAGTCCCTCAATTGGTGGCTGTCGAGGTGCGAATATGCCCACCACCCTTCAGTCTAGACCCGGACCAATGCGATTTGCAGAGCCCATCTCGTGAAAGTTGATGCGGCCTCCTGGACACGGACCCGAATAGGTTCTAATCTCTGGCGAGCTTTGAACCTGTGGGTTGAATGCCCACTCACAGTTAGTTGGATTAGTAAGAGGGATGCACACCCCTTGTTGGGATTGAGCGATCCGGAGGGGTGCTTAGAACAGACTTCATTCAGACTGTTGAAACCGGAGTGCCCGTAAGCGAAGATGGGTACTGCTCGTACTTCTTGTGTTTCCATATAGCGTAAGAGGTGATCCAAGTGATAACGAATACCCCAATGATGGCGAAACCCACTGTCTCGAAGTCCAGATTGTTGAACCAATTCCACGGTGGCCCGCTTTGATCGAGTTCGATGGATACAACCTGAACCAGTTCGAATCCGCCGACGACGAAGGCCACGAGCACAGACATCACCGTTACCGTCAGGTTGTAGTAGATCTTCTTCAGCGGCGTAAGAAAGGCCCAGCCGTATGCGTACCTCATGGTTACCCCGTCGGTCGTGTCAGTGAGAACCATCCCACAGGTGAACAGTAACGGCAGGACGAGGATCTGCCAAAGCGGGACCGCCGAAGAGACCCCAACTCCCACGCTGATTGCAATAAGGGCAACCTCTGTTGCGGTGTCGAACCCGAGGCCGAAGAGAACACCAATAGGATAGATCTGCCATGCATCGCTCACGAACTTGAACAGCGGGTGAAAGAGCCTATTCATTAATCCCCGATTCTGCATGTACTCTTCGAGCTCTTTCTCCTTCACTGCACCCGTTCTAGCCTGCTTGAAGAGACGATAGACGCCAAGAACGATTAGTAGGTTGACAAAACCGATGACGAAGAGAAATGCGCCTGAAACCAGAGTGCCAAAGACGTCTCCCCAGTTCTGAAGCGCGGATATCTGACCAATCACAGTCCTAGTCACGAAGACCACGGCTGCAATCAATCCCACAACTATCGTAGAATGACCAAGAGAGAACCATGTACCTACTGTGAATCTGGGCTTCCCCTGCTGCATGAGCTTCCGAGTTGTGTTGTCGATAGCCGCAATGTGGTCTGCATCAACGCCATGACGCAACCCGAGGACATAGACGACAATGCCTAGTCCGTTAAGGACTGGCGACACATGGCCAAGTAGGATGGAAGCAGCCATCGACAAAATGGTGATAACCGCTATGACGCCATAGAGAAGACTGATTTTCGCCTTCTCGCTCCTTGAGAGGGCAAGGCTAGACTGCCTTGGGCATGGCAGGGCTCCAGCCATGTCGCCTCGCCGTTCGTTTCGAGTATTTAATGTGGCAATGCAGTTTCCATTTATGATAGCGGGTCAAATGTCCCTATACCTTCCTCGGATTCCATGTATGCGTGAATCCAGATTCAGGGTGTCACTTGAAGCTCTCCATTAACCATGAACGGGTGAATCGTGCAGAAGATGGCGCAATAGATGCGGAAGGTCCCAACCTTGGTGGCCGTAAATGATACGTGGATTACTTGCCCTGGAATAACGGCCACGATATCACTGTCAAAATAATTTTCGATTTGGAATCCGTGCGCCTGGACCTTGTCGGCATTGCAGACTGTGATGTTGACGGTCGTGTTCTGCGTTACATTGATGACCGGCCACGCCTTCGAGGGTCCAGCACCTTCTAGCACGCTATCGTTGTACCCGTAGGAGCTAAGCACAACCAAGTATCCCCCGGGCGGCTTGGAGCAGCCGGGAGGAAGGCCAACGACGGTAGCCGGGCTGGATACGGCCGCTTGACTGCTGTTGAGCCCGCCACCTATAACGAGTAAGGATGCCATGACCCCAACCAGGGTCAAGATTACGAGGCCCAATTCACTCCTTTTCAAGTCGTCACGCCTAGGAATGAACAGCTAGTTGATGTGATAAATCCTTCCATCTTTAGCGTTCGGACAGACTCACCAAAGACTTATCATTGCTGGGCGACCTTTTGGGATCATGGATAACGTCGGCCCCAAGCGAGCTGGCAGCAGCATTGTCCCCCCAATCCATGGCCTCACATTCATTGGGTTAGCCGTAGTTACATCGTACTTTGCCTACCTTTGGGGTGGGACTTCGCCCAATCCCGCCGAACTCCTAGCGCCTGCTCTTTTCTGGTACGCCGTCTGCTTTCTGTTGGTCGCGTATCCCCTGCGTCACGTTTGGGAAGATTTCCTTCAATACATCAGGACTGCTCTCGGCGCAGGTGTTTTTGTGCTGTATCTGGCCATCCATGTCGTCCTCTATGGCTTCTTGCTCGAGAGCTTACTGGTCTCCGTCTTCAGCCAGCCGTACACCTCTGCATCTGCAAGCTTCGCCATAACTACCTCCGTCTTCGCACCACCCTCCGTGTCGAATGCGGTGTTAGCTCTGTGGTTCAACCCATGGATAACGCTCACTATCCCGCCTCTGTTCGACGATGCCCTGAGCTTCTACAGCATCTCCATAGCAATTGTCATCGCGATCCTAATCGTCGCAAACATCGGGAGGACCAGGGAGCTAGGGAAGGTGTGTTCGGCGAACCTGAGGTCGAGGTCGATGTTGATCTTCCCAGCACTCGGCATCGTGTTCGGCGCCTCGTGCTGTCTGAGCGTTCCCGTCCTAGTGACCCTGGCCGCTCCCACCGCGGCCGCGCTAAGTGCTTCATTATGGATTTACGATGTAACTTACTTCTTCTTCCCGCTAATCGCGGTCTGCCTGCTCTACCTTAACCTGCGGTCTGTTAACAAAATCGCAACAAATCTCGGTCAGCCCTCTGCAACGAAAGGGGATCTTAGTCTTGTCGCAGGTAGGCAGACGTTGGCTTAGTCGGTGGTATCCCTGGCCGCCTTAAACTCCAGCGGGCTGCCTGCGGTCGTGCTTCGTGAAGAACTTACCAGGGGTGGCAGTGGCCTATTGAGTTTCGTACGGACCCAATTCCTGACATCGAAGAAGTAGACGTTCTCGTACGGGCATGCTGTGACGCAGTCACCGACGCCGATGCACTTGTAGCTCTTGAATTCCTCCTTGGCGATAAAGGCGCCGGGCATGTCGGTGAGACCAACCGGACAGACCTTGGCGCAGTCTTTTGTCTCACAGTGTGCGCATATGTCACTGTCCTTCACCTTTAGCCTGAAAAGGCCGATGCGTGAGATCAGTTGGTTGAAGGATCCCCAGCCGCACATTCCGGTGGTGGCGCATCCATAGGTGCCCACAAAGGGGATCATAATCCAAATCAGGTACCAGAGCACGCTGAAATAAAAGGCGTAGAAGAAGAAGCTAACGTCATCTCCAAAAAAGGAGATGCTGATAACGCCTACCGAACTAAGATAGGACAAAATGGCGCTGCCGAGCAACGAGACCCAGACTAGCGAGATCACTATCTTGTAGGCACCGGATATCCGGCTCGTGAGCAGGTGCCTTCCTATCTTCGACGTCCTGTTGAAAGAACTCATCGCGTCGTAAGCAGTTCCCTGGTACATCAGGGCTGCAGTGCAGAAGACTGAACACACGTTCCGCGAGCCGAAGAGGAATGACAGTGAACCCGAGATGAGATATGTCGCTAGTATTACCAGTATGAAGGCAGGCGCCACCGCCCCCGCGGTCCCAAGACCCATGCTCCAGCCGATCCATGGAACATTCGGAAGGGAACTAGGGAAGACAAATGTCGGCAGGAACAAGCTGTAGATTGCGTATGCTCCGACCACCAGGCCGAGCCTGATTTTGGTCTCTGCCTCCCGGGCGTACTTGATCTTGAAGACCACTAGCGCGCCCATCTCAACTCCCATCATTGCAAGGAACCAGAATGAAGCAGTGACGCTGCTGATTCCGACGACGAAATCGTAGAATGCTGCTCCGAGCATTGTTGGGAGGGAGCCGCTGACCGCGGCGAATGGGAGCCCGGTAAAGTAGCTTGTGCCTGATTCAATAGCGTCTAATACCCCGCCCATGAAAAACTCAGCGACAAAGACCCCGCCCAGGAGCGCGAAAGCCCAGTAGGGCCTGGAAAGCCAGGTCTGAAGGGGGGAGGCGGTGAGCCTATTCTCGTCAAGGACGATGCTGAAGTAGATGATCATCTCAGCCACGACAGACAACACGAAAAGAGTGACATCACCGTAGATGAGCCAGACAAACAGACCCGCCATCATGAACGAGTAGGCGCCCAACAGCATGACGATGTAATTCAGAGCCCCGGAAGCTACCGTCCTGTTCTTGTAGAGAAACTCGAAGATGAAGATAATCGCAAGGATCATTACCGCGCTGTTTCCCCAGAGCGACCAGAATGCCCATGACGAATCGTTTATCGCGGTGGGAGATAGAACCATGACAGCGATTTGAATGGCGACGAGCCATCGGAAGGCGCTGGGAAACTTCCGGCCAACGAGGTAGAGTGTGACCGCCATCTCCGACGCCATGGTGAAGATGAACCAGTAGGTGCTCATGGATTCTATCAGGGAAGAGATGACTCCCTGTGAGGTCGTGGCAGATCCTGACAGAATTGCGAATGTCCAGCCCATGTATACCTCTGATAGTATCGCAAGTGCAATTGCAGAGACGTAAACTAAGGCCCTACTGGATACGACGCTTCCCGTCCGGGTCTCTTCAAGTGGCTTGTCGCCTCTCATCAGTGCGCTCAGAATTGGCAGAATAGCCACCCCCATCGAGACCATGTTAATGGCAAACAGCTCGACTAAGACCAGGTAGGTCGGGAAGTACAGGTAGATCACGGCGCTCACGAACATAGAAGCCATCATCGCGAGGAGAAACAGGACCACCCCTGCGTCAGTGAGAGTCTTGATCGTAGAGCCCTTCTTCAGGAGCCAAGCCGTGAAGACTGCCATCAGGGCCGCGACTACCCAGAGAATTGGGAGTGCTACCAACATGGAATCCCCTTCACCTTCGCGCTTTCTGTCACTAGTCGCCCCATCCCAGAGGAGAGGAATCGGCAGCCGGTTCTGCGGCAGAGAGGACTGACGCCGGCAAGTATCACCTTTCGATGCTCCGCAGTGGGGGTTAAGCCTTGTGGCTCAATCGGAAAAACGCAAGTCACGTCTCACGAGCATGGGTGGCTAGGGGGCAGGGTTGTGTTGTATCCGGGAATCCACTCCAAGGTCGCCCTTTGGCAATATAGCAGGACCTGGGTGGCGCATCAGAAATTCCATAGGTCGATAAGATTGTCAGAAGCAACATTAATCATGTTCCTCCGGAATTTGGCGAGGAGATGCAGGGCAAAATCCCTGTCTCGAATCTCGTATCTCAAACGCCCATCCGAACCTCGCGATCGGACAACGAGTCCAACTTCGTCCAGCTGTTTGATGCACTCCGTGACAGTGCTTGTAGCCAAACCGGTTCGATTCACAAGATCCGCAACTGTGGTGTTCTGGTGGTGGTCCTCCACTGCCGCATGAAGAAGATCGCGCACGGTCTTGCGATGGAGCATGGAATATAGTGACTGCATGGCTTCGGCAGTCCCACGGGGGTAGAACCTTTCATATCGGCTGTCGCTTCGGCGAATAACCTCTCCCTCCTTCTCAAGGTTGTAAACGTGGTAGCGCACGGTGCTAAATGACGTGCCTAGTATTCTTTGCAGCATTCGCAGATGGATACCGGGAAGAGATGATATGACGGCTCTCGTCCTGTTCCTATTCGCATTCGAGGAATTCATTCCGGGAAGGCCTCTCGTCGTCCCGCCCTATGGGAGTTGGGAATGGCGACAGAGGACGCTCCAATTAACGCCTGCGGCGCTAAGACACGATCACTTCTCCGCCCTGGAGGAAGACGTGGATTGGATTGAATACCGAGCAGTAGATGAGGAAGACCCCTGTTTCGTCCGCAATGAAGTTGACATTGATTGCGCGCCCGGGAGCAATGCTTACCAGCCGATTGTCGAGATAGTGCGTTACCTGGAAACCAACGGGAAACGCATACGTGTTGCACACCGCTATGCTAACATTTGTTCCTGCGGCAACGTCGAGCACCGGCCAACTGGCAGAGGGTGCGCCATGACTAATGCTGTCGTTGTATCCCAGAGAACTCGCAATAATTAGGAAGCCTCCGTCGGGCTTGGCGCACCCAACGGGAAGGAGGGTTTGAATCGTACCGTAATCCTCTGGGGCATTAGATACGTACGAGATTGAAGCGGCCAGCCCAATGATGAAGATGGTCGCGAGAGCTATGACGATGACCTGCCTGCGGACCGCCCGGGACCACACTATGGCAAGCAGAAAACAGACTACCATGAAAATTTCCAGTGATGGGTTCAGATAGAGCATTGCCAGCTGGACGAGCCCAGGCTCCACACCTGTGTACAGTTCAAAAAAAGCGGTGTCCGACGCGACTATGCAGAGGAGTATGAAGGCAAGCATTAGAAACAGGTACCGCCCCTCTTGCCTTCTTCTGTAGGCGTTCGTCGACACCAGGACTAGGAAAAGAGAGACTCCTACGAATACTATCTGAACGATGTCCCCATAGTACATGGTAGCAGGGAACATTTGCACGGGAATGCCCACTTGACAGATTTAAGGCTAGTGAGACAACTCCACTTCGGCTTCGTCGGGTGGCTCTGACAGATGAGGCTGTTACCCCTCAGACAGCCATCGTGCCGGAAACCTCCACGATTGAACTGGTATTGGTGGTGCTTTCGCTTGGACCCAACCCACTAAGAGTCAATGGAAGATCATATTGCTGAAAGTCGTTCGGCAGCTTTCTCACTCGCGCACAGTGAGGCGCCCGGCAGTCCAGAACTGATGTGGAATAGTGTTGGTGATTGGGAGATTTGCCGCTACCCCGTCGTGACACTGTTTCAGGTTAGCGCTCTAACTTCTCATGCGACCGTGAGCGCCGTAGTCTGATATGTGAAGTCTAGTGTCGTGGTGGTGCCAGATGCGTCTGTAATCGAGCCCACGAAGGTCGAGGAGGTAACCAGCTCAAAGCTCGAACCACTCGGCGTCCCTAGGTTCACGTTTGAGGTGCTCACGGAGCCGTATCCCGAGTTGTTGCACCCCTGAATCGTCTCCGGAGTCGTGTTAGTGACATAGTTTGTCACAGTGAACGAATTCGTTCCGATTGTCACGGAGGAGGTTCCGGTTGAGTGGAAGTAAGCCGTATTGGTGCTCTGCAGTGCGAGCGTGTACAGTGTCTCGAGGTCATAGAAGTAATTGAGGACGGTGTTGCTGGCGGCCGAGCCGGTGGAGTTCACCCCGTTCGGGGCGAGGAGAGCAAGCACGGTCCCGTTACTAAGATCCCAGAGCGTATACGGATGGGACTTGCCGTTGAGGACGATGTTGAGGTTCACCTTGTACGTCGGTGGGCCCTTGTAGGCCACGGTGTAGCTCAAGGTAAGGTCGACCGCCTTTCCGTCCTT
>Ga0187770_10002643_pt1 | contig 10071 bp, 6 predicted proteins | sample 0116_SJ02_MP02_2_FD_133154 | JGI IMG/M metagenome (GOLD analysis project Ga0187770, IMG submission 133154) | Tropical peat soil microbial communities from peatlands in Department of Meta, Colombia - 0116_SJ02_MP02_20_MG | ecosystem: Environmental > Terrestrial > Soil > Wetlands > Peat | place... | reverse complement strand
GCCGCCCGGAAAGCGCGCCAGATCTTAAGTTTAGGGCGCATTCGGACGCAAAACCGGTGTCCACTTTTGCTGAATGCGCCCTAGAGCCGACTACTTAGAGCCGACTTAAGAACCCAGCTGTTAGCTGCCGAAAAACGCTACGTGCGCCCGCCATTGCCGTCAAGGGCACCGACACTCCCCGCTCCCGGCGGGTCATCCATGCTCCGCCGACCGAGGTTCGTACCCATGCCCGAGGTTATATTCACCGGCCCCGCTGGACGCATCGAGGGCCGGTACCATCCTGCCCGCCAGAAGAACGCGCCGATCGCCATCGTGCTGCACCCGCACCCGCAGTTCGGCGGCACCATGAACCATCAGATCGTCTACCAGCTCTATTATGCGTTCGCCCACCGCAATTTCGCGGTCCTGCGCTTCAACTTCCGGGGCGTCGGACGCAGCCAGGGATCGTTCGACCATGGCCAGGGCGAGCTGTCGGATGCCGCCTCGGGGCTCGACTGGGCGCAGTCGATCAATCCGGAGGCGCGCAGCTGCTGGATCGCAGGATTCTCGTTCGGCGCCTGGATCGGCATGCAGCTGCTGATGCGCCGGCCCGAGATCGAGGGATTCATTTCGGTGGCCCCGCCCGCCAACCTCTACGACTTCTCGTTCCTCGCCCCCTGCCCGTCGTCGGGACTGATCGTGCACGGCGACAAGGACGCCGTGGTGCCCGCCAAGGACGTCACCACGCTGGTGGAAAAGCTCAAGACCCAGAAGGGCATCGTGATCGACCAGAAGGTCATTCCGGGCGCCAACCATTTCTTCGACGGCAAGATCGACGTGCTGATGCAGGCGGTGAATCAATATCTCGACAAGCGGCTCACCGGCGACCGCAGCAACACGGCAGCGTGACCAGGCGCCGGCTCACGGCCGGATCACGACGCCGCCCGTCATCGGCCGCGGCACGCCGGTGGTTCCCGGAAAGGTAATCGGCAGGCCGCGGATCGTCCTCGCCGCCAGATATCCGAACGCCTGCGCTTCGATGGCATCGCCCGACCAGCCGATCGTGTCGGCGGTGATCACCTCCGCCGGGTCGAGCGCGGCGGCGAGCGCGCGGACGAGGGTCGGATTGCGGGCACCGCCGCCGGCCACGATCCAGGTCCGCGGCCGCTGCGGCAGGTGATCGCATGCGGCCAATACCGTCGCGGCGGTGAGCGCGGTCAGCGTCGCGGCTCCGTCGGCGACCGTCACGGCCCGCAGGTCGATGCCCGCGAAGGCGTTGCGATCGAGGGATTTCGGCGGGGCGAGCGCGAAGAACGGGTTGTCGAGCACCGCGGCGATCACCGCGCGATCCGCGGTGCCGCTCGCCGCCGCAGCTCCGTCGAGGTCGTGCGGGGCCCCGGTCCGCGCCCGCATGAAATCGTCCAGCAGGGCATTGCCGGGCCCGGTATCGAAGGCGATCAGCCCGTCGTCGCCGTCGACCCAGGTGACGTTGGCGACGCCCCCGACATTGAGCACCGCGACCGGCCGCGCGCGATCGAGCGCGGCCAGGAGCGCCCGGTGATAGATCGGGACGAGGGGCGCGCCCTGCCCGCCCGCGGCGACGTCGGCGGCGCGGAAATCGCAGACGACCGGCAATCCGAGCCGCCGTGCCAGCGCCTCCCCGTCGCCGATCTGGACCGTCAGCCGGGATTGCGGCCGGTGCAGCACGGTCTGCCCGTGGAATCCGACGATCCCGATGTCGGGGCGCGCCATGCCGTGATCCGCCAGAAAACATTCGACCGCATCGCCGTGGGCTGCGGTGACCAGCGCCTCCGCGGCTGCGAGCACGCCCGGGCGCGCCGTCCGGTCGGTCAGCGCGGCGGCGTCGGCGAGCGCCCTGCGCAGCAGGGCGCGGTCCGCCTCGCCATAGGGCCGGTAAAGGGTCGGCCCGGCGCGCACGATGTCGACGCCGTCGGTCTCCAGCAGCGCCACGTCGACGCCGTCGAGCGAGGTGCCGCTCATCAGCCCGATGGTCTTGATGAGGGCGGCTTTCGTCGCCATGGGGCTCCACTGGTTGAAAGCGGCTCCGGACCTGTTACACCACCGGCCCGGCCGCCGCGAGCGCCTGCGTCGAGCCCGAGCAACCACCGGCGGACAGCCATGAGCACCTACAGGTCCGATCTCCTTCACGTGCTGGCGAGCCGGGGCTTCATCCACCAGGTCTCGGAGGGAGAGGCGCTCGACCGGCTCGCCGGATCGTCATCCATCACCGGCTATATCGGCTTCGACTGCACCGCGCCGTCGCTCCACGTCGGCTCGCTGGTGCAGATCATGATGCTCTACTGGATGCAGCAGACCGGCCACCGCCCGATCGCCCTGATGGGCGGCGGCACCACAAGGGTCGGGGATCCGTCCGGCAAGGACGAGAGCCGGCGGATTCTCACCGACGCGACGATCGAGGAGAACCTCGCCGGCATCAAAGCCGTGTTCTCGAAGTTTCTGAGCTTCGCCGACCAGGGCCCCGGCGTTGCCGGGCAGGGCGCGCGCGCCCGGGACGGAGAGCCGGGGCGGCCGGTGAGCAAGGCCGTCATGGCCAACAACGCCGACTGGCTGAACACGCTCAACTATGTCGACTTCCTGCGCGACGTCGGCCGGCATTTCTCGGTCAATCGCATGCTCAGCTTCGATTCGGTGAAGCTGCGGCTCGACCGCCAGCAGGAGCTGTCGTTCCTGGAGTTCAACTACATGATCCTCCAGGCCTACGATTTCGTCGAGCTGTTCCGGCGGCACGATTGCGTGCTGCAGATGGGCGGCTCCGACCAATGGGGGAACATCGTCAACGGCATCGAGCTCGGACGGCGCATGCTCAACGCGCAGCTGTTCGCGCTGACCTCGCCGCTGATCACCACCGCGGCGGGCGCCAAGATGGGCAAGACCGCGGCCGGTGCCGTGTGGCTCAATGCCGACCTCGTCAGTCCCTACGACTACTGGCAATTCTGGCGCAACACCGACGACGGCGACGTCGCGCGGTTCCTGAAGCTGTTCACCGTGCTGCCGCTCGACGAGATCGGCCGGCTCGCATCGCTCGCGGGCCAGGAGCTCAACGAGGCGAAGAAGGTCCTCGCCACCGAGGCGACCGCCATGGTGCATGGCCGCGCGGCCGCCGAGGAGGCGGCCGACACCGCGCGCACCACGTTCGAGCAAGGGCACCTCGCGGCCACCCTGCCGACGGTCGAGGTCCCGACGGCGGACCTGGCGGACGGGCTCGGCGTGCTCACGGCCTTTGTGCGGGCCGGCCTCGTGCCCTCGACCAGCGAGGCGCGCCGGCAAATCCGTGGCGGCGGCCTCAAGGTCAACGACACCACCGTCACCGATGAAAGGATGGTGCTCTCGCCGCGGGACCTGACCCCGGAGGGGGTCGTCAAGCTTTCGCTCGGCAGGAAGCGGCACGTGCTGCTCAGGCCGGTCTGAACCGCAGGCGGGATGATCACCGGCCCAGCGGCTGCGGGGGAGCCGGGTCGACCTGATCGGCGCCGCGAAACTCGAACAGCTTTCGCAGCGGGCCCAGCGCCAAGGTCGACATCGGGTTGATGTTCAGCTCCGGGGCGTGCGGCGATCCGGCCACCTCGTAGGTCACGGCGAGCAGACCTTCGTTCTCGCCGCCGAGGATCGGGCCCAACAGCGGCAGGTGGACGAACATGTTGTTGAGGCCGTAGACAGGCACGAAGGTGCCACGCATCCGCACGCTGTCGCGCGCGTAGTCGAGCACACCCTCGATGGTCGCCCCCACCGCGGGTCCCCAGACCACTCCGTCGCGGATGGTGAGCTTGCCAGGCGAGCGGGTGAAGGTGACGCGCAGGTGCGTGAACTCGACCTCCTGGACGTACCCGCCGCCCGCATCGGAGCGAGTCATCTCGCCGGCGGCGACGCGGGCGAGGGTCGGCTCGCCGCGAACGGCGAATTGCCGGACATTGAGCAGCCCTTCCTGAGGCGCCTGATCGGCGCTCGGCGGGTCCATCGCCACCCAGAGCTGCCCGCCGCGAATCCGCGGATAGGTGTCCGTGAACCGGCACAGGGCGCCGGCGTCGTTGGTCTCCAGATAGATGACGTTGCGGCCATTGGGGTAGCCGCGCAGATCCCCGAGCAGCGTTGCGTCGCGTCCCAGCTTGGCGCTCAGCGCAAAGCTGCGGATCTGGCCAGCGCGCCGCGAGAGCTTGAGATCGACGCCGCGCAACGCCTCGCCGTTGAAGCCGGCGACGGCGCCGAGCTTGATGTCGAGATCGAGGTCGGACGTCGAAGCCTTCAGCTTGTCCGCCGGCGCCGCGCCCGACATCGCGCCTTTGACGAAGCTGCGGCCGTCGTAGACGTCGCCGCGCATCGTCACCTTGAGCACGCCGTCGGGGGTACGTTCGGCCTTGAGGGTGGCCTTGTCGCCGTCCGACAGGTTGAAGGTCGGAAAGTTCGCCAGCGTGATGTCGCCGTCGTTGTCGATCTCGACGGTGCCCTTCACGGCGACGCCCGGCGCGTCGACGACGATATCCTCGAACCGCGTGGTCCGCTGCTTGTCGACGATCACCATGGTGGCCCGCGCCGGCTTGCCGGCCGGTTTGTTCCATCCCGGCAGCAGCTCGACGATCTTGGCCTGGGAGAGGTCGGCCTCGACGGTGAGGCGGCTGTCGTGGTCGCCGGCGCCGATGCGCCCCGCGACCTTGAGAGGAATGGGTCCCGCGAGCGATCCATTGAGATCCATGCCGAACCGGCTGCGCGCGCCGTCGTCGATCGTGGCCTGGGCGCGAAGATCGGCGTCGCCGCCGCCGATCGGCACGCGATAGTCGACGGTGGCCGGGGTGCCGCCGATCCGCGCGTCACCCTTGATGTCGATCCCCTGCGGGCTCGCGCTCAGGTGCAGCGCCGACGCCTCCACCTTGAGATTGTGCACCATGCGATCGGCGGAAAAATTGGCGAAATCGGCCTCGACCCCGTACGTGAGCTTGTCCTGCGTCATTTCATGGGTGATCGGCAGGCCCAGCGTCACGTTGGCGGCAAACGTGCCGTGGCTCGTCGCCGGGTCGAGCTGAATCTCGAATTCATCACGGAAGAGGTCCATGGACATCAGCTCGGCGACCGCGTCGACCGGTCCATCGACCTTGAACCGCATCCGTGCGGGCGGCTCCTTGGGAAAGGTGTCGGGCACCTCGAACATGACGTTCGTTGCGGTCAGTTTGCGTCCGGACGGCAGATCGCCGACGCCGCGGCCGACCGCGACCGTCACATGCCGGCCTCTCACGTGCAGCACCAGATCGGCGTCCCGGACCAGCAGCGCCAATCGCTCGACGGGACGCAGCTGCACGCCGCTCGAGACGAGGTCGATCGACACCCCGTCATCGGCAATCGGCGGGCCGCCGGAGCGCAGCTGAGAGATCGGCGCGTTGGTGGCGATGTCAAGCCGCTCGACGGTGCCGCCCGGAATGTTGTCGACGACCCATCTTCTCACCCTGGTCTGGATGAAGACCGGCCAGATCCGCTTGAGCGCCGATGCGCTCATCCGCGTCCCGGCAACGCCCGACACGAGCCGCGCCTCGGGTCCGGAAAAGTCCAGCACGCCGGAAAAGGCGAGGCTCGCCGCGGTTCCGCCGACATCGCCATGGTCGAGCTCGATCCGCCGCCGTGCCGGATCGACGCGGCCGGTCAACAGCATGTGATCGAGCACCAACGGGGCCTCACGTGCATGATCGGCAGTCGCCAGCATGACGGCGCCGCGATCCGCCCTGAATTGCCAGGGCGCCCCCCGCTGCGCCGGCGCATCGACCGTGAATGTGGCAGAGATCCGGTTGGCACCCGCGATCACCTCGACCGGGACCGTGACCTGGCGCTTGTTCGCATCCCAGCGCAGCTCGGCATGAGCCTGGTCGATGACGATGCGATCGTCGGCCTCCTTGATGCTGCCGAAATAGCCGGCACCGATCAGAAGCCTGCCCTCGGCAGAGTCCGGCACGCCGTCGGGCCCGATCTCCGCCCGCACGATGGCGGACAGCGGCATGTTGGCCTCGAAGGTGCCGTCGTCGACCCGCAACGCCAGCATCAGATCCTTCGGCGAGAGGTCCCGCAGCACGGCCTCGATGGCGCGCCGCCCGTTGGGGCGGGGGGTGATGGTCGCGGTCAAGGACCATGGCCCGTCGGTCCCCTTCGAATTGACCGCGAAGGCGATTCCGCCCTCCTTCGGGCGCGTCACATCCAGATTGATGTCACTGAAGGTCCAGCGCTTGCCGGTGCGCGTGTCGTCGACCACCAGGCTGCCGTTCTTGAGTCCGATCTCGGACAGGCCGTGGCCGTCGAGCCCAAGCACATCGAGCCCTTCCAGCCAACCCAGCAGCATCGTGAGCACATCGGCGGGCGGCTCGGCGGCGGTCGGCTGTGGCGCCGTGGGCGGCGCGGACTCGGCGGGACCGGATGACGCGGCGGCGTCCTTCGTTCCCCGGGTCGAATCCGGGCTCGAGGCGATGTCCGCTGCACCCGCCCTGGCCGAGCCGCCGACGAGAGGCGTCGTAGCGATCGGACGCTGGTCGGCGCCGGCAAAAATGGTCAGCTGACCGTCGCGCTCGACCCGCACCGCCATCCCGGCACCGATCAGGCTCAATCGACGGGCCTGCAGATGTCCGGTCAGCAACCCGAGACCGGAAAGTCCGACTTCGGCCTTCGGGGCGGTCGCCACGACGGTCCCGTCCGGATCGCGCACCACGATATCGCGCATCCTGACCGCTGCCCGGCCTTCGTCGGTGAGCTCCAGCTGTGTTCCGCCGACCTCGATCCGATGGTGCTCGCCGAAGCGATCCTGGACCGCCGAGATCAGCCAGGGGGTCGCAAAGTCGAGCGACAGCGGTCCGCTGGAGAGCCGCCACCACAGCGCCCCGAGCGCCAGTCCGGCGACACACAGCACGGAGCCGGCTGCGACGATCAGCTTGCGCCCGAGGCCTTGCGGCGGAGGCCGGCGAGGCGATCCCCGCAGGCGTGAAACCACCGCCCGCGCGGCGAGCAGCCGCCCGTGCAGGTCGAGGGTCGCCCACAAGCGGCGAACCGCCGCAAGGCGAGGTTGGCTCTGGGTCCGTGTCATGCCCTGCCGGGCGTCCCCATTTTCATCGCGTCGTCGCCCCTGCACGCGGGCCGCTGACGCCTCGCCGGACGGAATCGACCCCGACTTTGCAGTCTAACGGTACACCGGCGGCAGCCCCCACTATATCCTGTTTCTGCATCCAGGTTGACCCTTCGAAAACGACGAAAGGAAGGCACAATGGCGTCGCTTGCGGCTGGAGCCACGGCACCGGATTTCGAGTTGGCGACCGACGGCGGCGGTCGCATCGCATTGCACGAGTTTCGCGGCCGCAAGCTGGTGCTGTTCTTCTATCCCAAGGCGGACACCCCCGGCTGCACGAAGGAATCGATCGCCTTCAGCAATCTGCGGGCGGCGTTCGCAAGCGCCGGGACCGAGGTCGTCGGGGTATCGGCGGATCCGGTCAAGGCCCAGGACGCGTTCAAGGCCAAGCACAATCTGACGGTCGCGCTGGCGTCGGACCCCACCCGTGCGATGCTCGACGCATACGGCGTCTGGGGCCAGAGATCCATGTACGGCAAAACCTTCATGGGGATCCTGCGGACCACGTTCCTGATCGGGCCCGACGGCCGGATCGCCCGCATCTGGCGCAACGTCAAGGTCGAGGGCCATGCCGAGGACGTGCTTGCCGCCGCTCAAGCGCTCTGACGGCGCTGGTCAGCGTTTCCGACCGTGTTCAGATGTGAACGATGGAGTTTGCCGAATATTAACTATGCCCGGATGAAATCGGCGCGATGGAGCGCGTCGGGACCGGCTCGGCTGGATCGGCGCAGGAGTGCCGATGTCCCACAGACCCACGACCCGACACCGCGATGCCGACCGCCCTGCCCGTCATCCGGAGCCAAGGAACCACGGCCGTCACGGCGGTGGCCGGCGCCGCGCGTCGGTGGTTGCCGACGAGTACACGTTCGGCCATGCAGGACGGCAATTCCATATCGCGCCCGTCGCATTCTGGATCGCGATCAGCGCGCTCACCGTGATGGCGGCATGGACGCTGGCGACGGCGTCCTATTTCGCCTTCCATGACGATCTCCTCACCCGGCTGATCGCGCGGCAGGCCCAGATGCAATACGGCTACGAAGATCGAATCGCCGAGCTGCGCATGCAGGTCGACCGCATCGCCAGCAGGCAGATGCTCGACCAGGAGCAATACGAGCAGAAGCTCGACCAGCTTCTCCGCCGGGAAACGCTGCTCGAATCCCGGGCGACCACCCTGTCGGCGCTCCCGGAAGCGGCCGCGACCGGCTCGACCAAATCGTCGCGGACGCTGGGCGAGCGGGCGGCCGCGACCCCGGCGAAGCCATCCCCCCTCGGCGACTCCGTGATCCCGGAACCCCTCCCCGACCGGCAATCCCAGCTTTGGTTGCGGGCGTTCCCGGCAGATCCGGCCGTCGCGCGCGAACAGGCTGGTTCCGCGGGAATCGACGCGGCGCTGGCCCGGCTCGAAACCTCGCAGAACCGCATCGAAGCCAGACAGGTCGCCACGCTCGCCAGGATCGAGGAGAGCTACGATGCCAAGGCCCGCCGCGTGCGCGGCGTGCTCGCGGATCTCGGTCTCGATGCGGGCCACGGCGCGGCCACCCGAGGGGCGGGAGTCGGCGGACCGTTCGTCCCGGCCAAGCCGCCGCCGGAAACCAACGTATTCGAGCGCGAACTCTACCGCATGAGCCTGGCGCGCAGTCAGGTCGACCTGCTCGACCGGGCGCTCGTCACAGTGCCGGTCCGCAAGCCGCTGCCGCGAGAGGTCGATGTGACGTCGGGCTTCGGCGTGCGATTGGACCCGTTCCTGCACAGCCCGGCGATGCATACCGGGGTCGATTTCCGTGGCGAGGAGGGCGAGCCGATTCACGCCACCGCGGCCGGCACCGTCACCCACGCGGGATGGAGCGGCGGCTACGGCCGGATGGTCGAGATCGATCACGGCGACGGGCTCGCGACCCGGTACGGACACCTGTCCGCGATCGACGTCGCGGTCGGCGACACCGTGCGGATCGGACAGGTCATCGGCCGGCTCGGTTCGACCGGCCGGTCGACCGGACCGCACCTGCACTATGAAACGCGGGTCGAGGGCGAGGCGGTCGACCCGCAACGGTTCCTGCGGGCCGGGCTGCGGCTGGGTGCGCCTTCGTGACGCGAGATTCCATATTTGTCGCATTTCCTTTCGGAAAACCGGTGCCCACTTTTCCGGGAAATGCTCCGGTCCGCCGCTATTCCACGTCCCCGACCGGCACGGTCTCCTCCCCGAACGCCTTCTGGGCCAGCGCCGCCGCCATGAACTCATCGAGGTCGCCATCGAGCACCGCAGACGGTGTGGGCGAGGTGACCCCGGTGCGCAGATCCTTGACCATCTGATAGGGCTGCAGCACATAGGAGCGGATCTGATGGCCCCAGCCGATATCGGTCTTGGCGGCCTGCTCGGCGGCCGCCTTCTCCTCGCGCTTCTTCAATTCGAGCTCGTAGAGCCGGGCGCGCAGCATCTGCCATGCCTGGGCGCGGTTGCGATGCTGGGAGCGGTCGTTCTGGCACATCACCACGATGTTGGTCGGGATGTGAGTGAGCCGGATCGCCGATTCGGTCTTGTTGACATGCTGGCCACCGGCGCCGCCGGCCCGCATGGTGTCGACGCGGACGTCGGATTCCTTGATGTCGACGACGATCCGGTCGTCCACCACCGGGTAGACGTTGACGCTGGCGAACGAGGTGTGACGCCGCGCGTTTGAATCAAACGGCGAGATGCGGACCAGGCGGTGCACCCCGTTCTCGCTCTTGAGCCAGCCGTAGGCGTTGCGGCCCTTGATCTGGATCGTCGCCGATTTCAGCCCCGCCTCCTCGCCCGGCGTCTCCTCGATATAGTCGACCTTGTAGCGGTGCTGCTCGGCCCAGCGCGTGTACATCCGCATCAGCATCGCCGCCCAGTCCTGGCTCTCGGTGCCGCCGGCACCGGCATGGACTTCGAGATAGCTGTCGTTGCGATCGGCCTCGCCGGATAGGAGCGCCTCCAGTTC
>Ga0187770_10002642_pt1 | contig 10072 bp, 10 predicted proteins | sample 0116_SJ02_MP02_2_FD_133154 | JGI IMG/M metagenome (GOLD analysis project Ga0187770, IMG submission 133154) | Tropical peat soil microbial communities from peatlands in Department of Meta, Colombia - 0116_SJ02_MP02_20_MG | ecosystem: Environmental > Terrestrial > Soil > Wetlands > Peat | place... | reverse complement strand
GTTCTTCGATAAGATCGAGGTCGGGGTGGCCTATGTGAACCGCCCCCAGGGGGCGACGACGGGGGCGTGGCCTGGCTACCAGCCCTTCGGTGGATGGAAGGGCTCCGGCTCGTCCGGCAAGAACGGGGGTGGCCCGTACTACCTACCCCTCTACATGCACGAGCAGAGCCAGACCCTCATCGAGTAGCCCGACGCCGTTCACCAGTAGGAACGGGGGCGCACCGCCCCACCGGTGCGCCCCCGTTGCGCGTTTCTTATCTGTGTCTCTCTCCTACACGCTGGCAAGCTCCGGAGTGAGAATCCACTGCACCAGCCAGTCGTCCTGAACGTTGGCCAAGCAGATGATGGCCCCATTCCGGAACCGGATGATCTCCCTCCCGGGATCGCCCACCAGGAGCAATGACGCCAAGCGGCTGAGATGGGGAAGATGGCCGATCAGCATCAAGGGGTCGCGGGCCAATTCGATCGCGCCCCTGGCCTTTCCCGGGTCGTCGGCCGGCGCCAGTCCCTCCATCTCGCGCATACCCCGCGAGGGGGAAAGGGCTGCGGCAAAGATCTCGGCCGTCTGCCGCGCGCGGAGCTTCCCGGAATGCCGGATCTCCGCAACCTGGATGCCCAGGGCCGCGGCGCGCTCGGCCACCCGCTGGACTTCCTCTCGCCCACGATCGGTGAGAGGTCGAGCGGGATCTTCAGCCTCAGGCTTGGCCTCGCCGTGCTGGACCAGATACACCTGCAAGGCAGAACCTCCGGGCTATGCCGCTTTCAGCTCAGACGTGCAGTGCGGGCACCGCGTTGCCTTGATCGGAATGCTCGACAGGCAGTATAGACATTCCTTGGTCGTTGGCACAGCCGGCACTCCCGACTGACGCTTCAGCCGGTTGACCTGCTTCACCAGCAGGAAGATGGCAAATGCCACCAAAACGAAGTCGATGACAGTGTTGATGAACAGGCCGACATTGAGGGTGGCTGCGCCAGCGGCCTTGGCCTCCGCCAGTGAGGCGTAGGACTTCCCCGACAGATTGATGAAGAGATTGGAAAAATCAACTCTTCCGAGGATGAGGCCCATGGGCGGCATCAGCACATCGCCGACGAACGAGGTTACGATCTTCCCGAAGGCGGCGCCCATGATGATCCCCACCGCCATGTCCAGCACGTTCCCCCGCATCGCAAACTCTTTAAACTCCTTCAGCATCTTCCCTCCTTCTCTCTCTGTTTAGGGGACGTTGCAACTTTATTAACTTTTTTTCTTTCTCCTCCCACGAATCGGAGGGCCATCCTTCCCGGATTGAACCGCTCTCCGGTGCTACGCACGAAGCCGCGCGATCACCCTGGCCAGCTCCCCGCCCAGCCCCTCGACCGCTGCCTGCTGGTTCGGATCCTTGAGCGACCCGTCGGAGTTGAAGGCCTCGTTGGCTTTCGCAACAGCGATCTGGTCCGGCAGGACGAGGACCTTGATGTTCCCCAGGATCGCGCGGACATGGACCAGTCCGCGCAGGCCGCCCAGGGCGCCGGGGGATGCGCTCATGAGACCCGCGACCTTCCCATTGAAGCACGCCAGGGGCGCCTCGCCCGGCACGGGGCGCGAGACCCAGTCGATCGTGTTCTTCAGCACGGCCGTGATGGAGCTGTTGTACTCCGGCGCGGCAATCAACAACCCGTGGTGGGCCAGGAAGAGATCCTTGAGCTTGCGCCCGTTCGGCGGCAGACCCTCGCGCGCCTCCAGGTCTCCGTCAAAGAGAGGCAAGGGGAAATCGCGCAGGTCGATCAGGGTCACCTCGGCGCCCGCCGCTCGGGCGCCGGCGGCGGCGATCTTCACCAGACGCTTGTTGTAAGAATCCGTGCGCGTGCTGCCGGCAAAGGCCAGGACCTTCGGCGTGATAGGCATGGGGTCTCCTCGATGCGAGCCGTCCGCGGATCATTCTCCGAACGTGTGATGCCAGGCGCAACGGGCCGAATTCTAGCCCATTAGTCGATCTCGGCAAAGGCCCGCACGGGGAAGGAGGCGCCCCGCACGATCCGAAGGGGAACGGCCGAGAATCGGAAGCCGGTCCGGGGCAGCGCCGAGAGATTGCACAGGTGCTCGACGATCAGGATCCCTACCGCCAAGAGCCGCGTGTGCGCCGGACGGCTGGGATCCCCGGTGTCGTCCACGTTCCAGAAATCCACGCCCACCAGAGCAGCTTCGGTTCGGATCAAAAGGTTGACGAATGACGGCGCGAGATACGGTCCGGGCTCCCAGTAGGCGTCGGTCCCCCACCGCCGGTCCCACCCCGTCCGGACGAGCACTGCACGCCCACGCAATTCCAATGCACTGCAATCGAGGCCGATCGAGCGGTCTGAAGAGGGAACGCCATCCAGAACGATCCCGGGCACCCCCGCAACTTTCTCCAATGAAGTCTGACTGAGGTCCGCCCCATCGCGGTGCCGATGATACGGGCTGTCCAGGTAGGTCCCGAGGTTGCACACCATGTTCACCTGGCCGAGATAGAATTCCGCCTGGCCGTCGTAGTGGGGCCGGGACGCCTCGTGGTCGAGGAAGGCCCCGATCTTTGGCCTCGGCAAGCCGGGGTAGGGCCGCATCCCGTCTTCCAGGACATGATTCAGTTCGACGAGTTTCCGCATGGGGGCCCTTCATCCAGGATATCGGCTTCCGGGTTTTTCTCAGAGGCAGGTCGCCCCAAAGGTCGGCCGGTCAGGCTGGCGTCATGCAGGAGATGCGATGCTGCCGATCAGGACCAGACGCCCGCGATGTGGGCGCGGCATTTAGGGCAGGCCCCGTCAGGTCCAAGGCGGTTCGCCCGCACCTGGAATCCTACCCGCTCGATCAGGACCGTCTTACAAGCTGGGCAGTAGGTGTTCTCCAGCGAGCCCGTCCGCCCGGGAATGTTGCCGGCGTACACGAAGTGGAGGCCCTCCGCCTGCCCGATCTCGGCCGCGCGCATGAGAGCCTTGGCCGGCGTCCACCCCCGGTCCGTCATCTTGTAGTCCGGGTGGAAGGCGGTCACGTGCCACGGGATGTCCCGCGAGACCCCTGCCAGGAAGCGGGCGATGTCCCGGAACTCCTCCTCGCCGTCGTTGAATCCCGGCACGACCAGCGTCACCACCTCGACCCAGAAGCCTTTCTGGACCAGGAGCGCGATCGTATCCAGGACAGTCTTGAGCTGCCCGCCCAGCTTCCGGTAGTTCTTGTCGTTGAACCCTTTGAGGTCCACCTTGTACAGGTCGAGCCACGGGCGGAGGTAGTCCAGGACCTCAGGCGTCGCGTTGCCGTTACTGACGTAGGCGGTCTTGAGCCTGCGCGCCTTCGCCAGCTTGAACACGGCGACCGCCCACTCGCTGGTGATCAACGGCTCGTTGTAAGTGCTGGTGACGATAGGAGCGTCGTACTCGACGGCGCAGTCCACGATGGATTCGGCCGACACGAGGTTGGGGCGGGCGACGGCGTTCGGGTCGCGGATGGCCTGAGAGGTGATCCAGTTCTGGCAGTAGCCACAGTGGTAATCGCAGCCGAGCATCCCGAAGGACAAAGCGGTGGATCCCGGCAGGGCATGGAAGAACGGCTTCTTCTCCACCGGGTCGAGCTGGAGGGACGTGGCGACGTAGCCGTTCGGGGCGTACAGCACGCCGTTCTGGTTGAACCGGACCTTGCAGATGCCGTCCCGACCTTCCGGAATCAGGCAGCGGTGGCCGCACGCCACGCAGCGCACGCGCCGGTCGGGCAGCTTCTCGTACAGCTCGCCTTCCGTCGTGAGGCGGGTCAAGACATCCTTGAGGGTAAGCGTCGTCGCCATGACATTCCTGCGGGGGATGCCTTTAGTATAGGAGGACGCAGGCAGGAGCGCAAGGGTCCTCCCTTGCCGTGACTCCTCACTCCATTGGGGCAATCATGGGTCGGTCGGCTTTCCCGGTTTAGGCGGTGGGGCGATGATCTGGAGGTAGGCCTGCATCTCTCGCTCCCGAGACCTCTTCATCAGGCGGCCGCGGGAGATGGCGAAGAGCAGGAGCTTTCCGTCGGGCGTCTCCTGCTCCAGATGCTGGATGAGGTCCTTGTAGCGGATCGTCGTCTCCCCGGAGGCGGCGAAGATTTTCTCCGGGTCCACCTTGTCCTCCTCCAACCATCGGCGGACCTCGGCGATGGCCTCTTCTTTGGTCAGGAGAGGGATCCCATCGTCCTTTGGGTGTTGCATCGTGTCTCCGTCTTTCCGTTCTCGATCACCCGCCTTCGGCGGGTACCCGGCGCTCGGCGCAAAACACCCGATGGCGAGATCCGATAGCGATAGCGAAACGACGTCCTCGCTCCTCGATATGCCAGTCGCCAAGTTCCCCGTGATTGGTCATTAGCCATTCGCCCTTCTCGGCGCTTGGCGCTAGGCGCTGACCACATTCTACGAGGCGTTCCCGGGGACGGCAAGACCAATCCCCCGTCTTCCTTTGAAAGCTGCCCTTGGTCTGTTATAGTCCGTCTGCCCTGGAGACATTGCCATGCCGACACGGGAAGAACTGGAAGAGGAAGACCGGCGCGTGCGCCAACTTCGCATCGCGGTGGGCCTGGCCCTCAGCGTGATCGGCCAGACCGACATGACCCTCGCCCAGGCCCAGGAGATGGTGGCCGCCACTCGTGGTATGGCCCTGCGCCTCTTCCCGGGGAAGGAACTGGCATTCGACCTGATCTACCTCCCACGCTTCCGCCGCTTGCTGGCCGAGCGCTTCGGCTACCATCGGCCCATCCTGTCCGGTTAGGGCTGACACCTATGCCGTCCCTCAGCACCCGTCCTTCCGGCCGCGCCCCACGCCCCTCCGCACTGGTCCGGCTGGGCGCCCACATGTCCATCGCCGGCGGCCTGGACAAGGCACCCCTCCGGGGCAAGCAGGTGGGATGCGACACCATCCAGGTCTTTACCAAGAGCAACAGGCAGTGGCGCGCCAAGCGGATCAGTGACCAAGAGATCGAGGCCTTCGAGGCGAACCTCGCGGCGACGGGGATCGGCCCGGTGGTCGCGCACGATTGTTATCTGGTGAACCTTGCCGCGCCGCGCAGGGCGGTATGGAAGAAGTCGGTGGCGGCCTTCCGGGTGGAACTGGAACGCGCCGAGCGGTTGGGCATTCCGTATCTCGTCACCCACCCCGGCTCGCACGCCGGGGCGGGCGAGGTGGAGGGGTTGCGGCGTGTGACGGAGGCTTTGAACGCACTGCTCGCCGCCCTTCCCGGCGCAGGCGTCCGGATCCTCCTGGAGACCACAGCCGGTCAGGGAAGCAGTCTGGGGCATCGCTTCGAGCAGTTGGCTGCGATCCTGGCCGGGGTCGACCAGGCCGACCGCGTCGGGGTCTGCCTGGACACCTGCCACGTCTTCGCCGCCGGCTACGACATCCGCACTCGGGACGGCTACCGGAAGACCGTGGAGGACCTGGACGCGTGCCTGGGCCTCCGGCGCCTGCAGGCCATCCACCTGAACGATTCCAAGGGTGGCCTGGGCAGCCGGGTGGACCGCCACGAGCACATCGGCGAGGGGCGATTGGGGCTGGCTCCATTCCGCCGCCTCCTGAATGACCCGCGCCTCCGCCGGGTCCCCATGATCCTGGAGACGCCCAAGGACGATGACTTCGTCGCGGCCGATCGACGCAACCTGGCCCGACTGCGCTGCCTGCTGAACGGGCGCGACGGCCAAGGGGGTGCACCATGATCGAGATGCGCCAGGATCCCACCACCCGCACCTGGATACTGGTGGGCCACGCGGGAGGCGATCGGGACCGCACGGAGGCACCCGCCGGTTGCCCGTTCTGCCCGGGCCACGAGGCGGAGACGCCGCCGACGGTCGCCGTGATCACCGGCCCGGACGGGGGTTGGCGCGTGCGCGCCTTCTCCGACAAGATGCCCGTCTTCCAAGTGGAGGGCGATCTGGACCGCGAGGCCGAGGGGCTCTACGATCGGATGCGAAACGTGGGAGCGCACGAGGTCGTGGTGGAGACGCGGGAGCATGCCACCACCACGGGACAGCTCCCCGCCGAAGACATCGCGCTGGTCTTCCAGATGTTCAGGCAGCGGATCCGGGACCTGAAGAACGACGTGCGCTTCCGCTACGTCCAGGTTTTCAAGAACCAGGGCGCCCAGGCGGGCTCGGTCATCCAGCACGCGCACTCGCACCTGGTGGCCACGCCAGTCGTCCCGCGCCGCCTCGAGGCCGAACTTCGCTGGAGCAAGCGGTACTACGATCTCAAGGAGCGGTGCCTGTACTGCGATATCCTGCGCCAGGAGGTCACGCAGGGAACCCGTCTCGTGGCGCAGGGGGCGGACTTCACGGCCTTCTGCCCCTTCGCGCCGCGCTTTGCCTACGAGGTGTGGATCTTCCCGGCGGTCCATCGCCACCGGTTCGAGGATCTAGACGACCCCGCCCTAGCGGGGCTCGCCGCACTGCTCAAGGACGTCCTCCGCCGGGTCGAGCGGAAGGTCCCCGATTACAGCCTGGTCCTGCACACCTCGCCCAACGAGAAGTCGTCGCCGGTTTGGGGCCTCCCGTGGGAGAGCCTTACCGATGACTTCCACTGGCACGTCGAAGTGCTGCCGCGGCAGGCGGAGACGGCGCGTCTGCATCGGGAGGAAGAATTCTACGTGAACCCCGTCCCGCCCGAGGAGGCGGCGCGGGAGTTACGGGAGATGCCGGCGGGCTGATCGGATGGGCAGGTCAGAACCCGCTATCTGTGAATGCGTGCTCAACCCATTGTCCCCTGAGCGTTGCGAGAGGAGATCGGCGTGACAACCCCCCGCATCTTCCGGGTTCGTCCACTGGCCGGCGTCGAGGGCGGGCGGGTGACGATATTCGGCGAGGGCCTGTGCGGCGACGAGGTGGGGCTGCCCTCGCCCCGCTTCGACGGGAGCGAGACCCGGCCGTTGATCGCCTCGCCCGGGAAAATCGTCGCCCCCATCCCCGAGGGCGCAACGTCGGGGGTCATCCGCGTGGTGTGGCCCGACGTCATCGTCGAGGGCCCGTTCTTCGAGGTCGCGGAAAAGCTCGCCGATCAGCTGCACCCCGTGGCGAATCCCGTGGTGGACCCGGATGGATACATCCTCTCCACCTTCAGCGGCAGCCGGGGGCAGGCCGCCCCTGGAGGCGTCTCCGTCTTCCGGATCTCCCCGCATGGCGGGGCGGAGCCGTTCTTGAGCGACCTCATGAATCCCACCGGCCTGGCGCTGGATCCGGCCGGCACGCTCTTCATCTCGTGCCGAAACGACGGGACCATCCGCAGGATCACGCCCACCGGACAGGCCGAGACCTTTCTCGACGGGATGGGCGTCCCCACCGGGATCGTTTTTGATCGGAAAGGAACCCTGTTCGTCGGCGACCGGTCCGGCGGGGTCTTCGCGGTGGACGCCCAGGGGGCCAGGCGCCGATTCGCCCGGCTCCCGGCCAGCGTGGCCGCCTACCACCTGGCCTTCGGCCCGGATGGTGATCTGTATGTCGCGGCCCCCACCCTGTCGAACGATGATCCGATCTTCCGGATCAGTCCGCAGGGAGCGGTGTCCTGCTGCTTCGAGCATCTGGCGCGGCCCCAGGGCCTGGCCTTCGATGGGGATGGGAACCTCTTCGTGGTCGCGATCTACCAGGGGGGACGCGGCATCTTCCGGATCGGGGACGAGGGGCGGGCCACGCTGACCGTGGCGGGTGAAAACCTGGTGGGCCTGACGTTCGACGACGGCGGGCGCATGATCATCGCCAGCACCAATGCCATCTATCGCCTGTCGGGGTCGGGGATCGAAAACGGCACCTAGTCATGTGTGTCCGAAATCCGCCGACTTTCGCCCCCAACCCGCTCCGCGGCGCCTGGGGCCTCGTCGAGAACCGGGCGGCCTTGCTCCGGCGGCACCGCCCACAGAACGGGCGTGCCGCGCCGGGGACAGGGTGTCCTGTATCTCTCTGGGACGCTAGGCCCCCCGGCGACCGAAACCGGCCGCCCCGCGGGCCCGGCGCCTTGGAGCGGACCGGGGGCTCCGCTTATGCGGGCGAATTTCGGACGTGGTACACTAGGCCCAATCCATGAAGAGGCTTTAACCGCCAGTACCAACGGCATCGCCGTTGGTGCGCCAAGGTCGCCAAAGGGATATTGGTTTTGCCACTGGAACTAAGAACGCGAAGTCTGGCTCAGAGGAATCTCAGCAACCTTCATGCTTGGCCGGATGGCATGTTCTGACCTTGGCGGTCTTGGCGACTTGGCGGTTGGGAATTTCGGATTGAGACGAGCGCGGGAGACGCGACCGATGCCCGAGGGCCGAACGGCTATCATGGATGACGTGATTCACGACCTGCGGAAGCGGATCGCAGGCGAGGCCCGGTTCGATCCCATGACCAAGGTGCTGTACAGCACCGACGCCAGCATCTACGAGATCGAGCCCCTGGGCGTCGTCATCCCCCGGACGCCCGAGGACGCCATCGCCACCGTTGAGATCTGCGGTCGCTACGGTGTGCCCGTTCTGCCGCGCGGAGGCGGCACCGCCCTGGCCGGCCAGGCTGTCGGACGGGCCATCCACCTGGACATGTCCAAACACCTCAACCAGGTCCTCGAGGTCAACGTGGAGGAGCGCTGGGCGCGCATCCAGCCCGGCGTCGTCCTGGACGAGCTGAACGCCCAGCTCCGCCCCCACGGCCTCTGGTTCGCCCCCGACGTCTCCCCCAGCAACCGGGCTACCATCGGGGGCATGATGGGGAACAACTCCTCGGGGGCGCGGTCTCTGATCTACGGGCGGACCATGGAGCACGTCCAGGAGATGAAGGTCGTCCTCTCCGACGCCCAGACCATTGCGGCCCGCACCCTGACCGACGACGACCTCCAGGCGAAGCTCCGATTGCCCGGCCTCGAAGGAGACATCTACCGCGCGGTGCAGCGGCTCACCACGACCCGTCGCAACGAGATCCTCACACGCTATCCCAAGATCATGCGCCGGGTAGGCGGCTACAGCCTGGACGAGTTCGTGAACGGCAAGCCCTTCAACCTGTCGCGGATTCTAGTGGGCTCCGAGGGCACGCTGGCCACGACGCTGGAGGCCAAGATCAATCTCGAGCCCCGGCCCAAGCCAGTTGAAACCGCCCTGATGGTGGTCCATTTCCGGGACATGTTCGAAGCCCTGGAATCCACCATGGAGATCGTCTCCACCGGCGCCTCTGCGGTCGAGCTGGTGGACAAATACATCATGAACCTCACCCGGGCGTCCCTGGAATATGCCCGGCAGATGACCTTCGTCCAGGGGGATCCGGGGGCGCTCCTGCTCGTCGAATACTACGGGACCTCGCGGGAGGAACTCACCGCCAAGCTGGATCGGCTGGAGGCGCACCTCACGCGGCTTCACATCGGCATCGCCTTCACGCGGGCCGTGACGCCGGAGGAGCAGCAGAAGATCTGGAAGGTTCGCAAGGCGGGACTGGGCCTCCTCTTGGGAATGCCGGGGGACAAAAAGCCCATCGCCGGGATCGAGGATACCGCCGTCCCTCCGGAGCGGCTGGCGGAGTACATCCACCGCCTGGACGACATGGTCCGCTCGCACGGCACCGAGGCCGCCTACTACGCCCACGCGTCGGTCGGCTGCCTGCACGTCCGTCCCCTCATCGACCTCAAGCAAGAGCCGGACGTGGAGCGGTTGCGCTCCATCGCCACCCAGGTCTGTGACCTGGTGATGGAGTACGGCGGCTCCAACAGCGCGGAGCACGGCGATGGACTGGCCCGCTCGTGCTTCAACGAGAAATTCTTCGGCCCGACCCTGTACCGGGCCTTCAAGGAATTGAAGGCGACCGCCGATCCCAAGGGCATCATGAATCCCGGGAAGATCGTGGACGCGCCCCCCATGACCGAGAACCTGCGCTACGGGGGGAAGTACCGGGCGCGGCAGGTCAAGACGTTCTTCCGATACGCCCGGGAGGGCGGCTTCGACCGGGCCATCGAGATGTGCAACGGCGCCGCCGTGTGCCGGAAGAAGCTGGAGGGGACCATGTGCCCCTCCTACATGGCCACCCGCGAGGAAGGCCACTCCACCCGGGGCCGGGCCAACGCCCTCCGGGCGGCCATCAACGGCCATCTGCCGGAGGAC
>Ga0187770_10002641_pt1 | contig 10074 bp, 8 predicted proteins | sample 0116_SJ02_MP02_2_FD_133154 | JGI IMG/M metagenome (GOLD analysis project Ga0187770, IMG submission 133154) | Tropical peat soil microbial communities from peatlands in Department of Meta, Colombia - 0116_SJ02_MP02_20_MG | ecosystem: Environmental > Terrestrial > Soil > Wetlands > Peat | place... | reverse complement strand
GTACGTTTCATCCTGAGTCCCTCCTTTGATATCTCCTCCGGGGATGTTGGAAACCCCTCGCCTTGCAGGCCATAGTGGTTCAGATGAGCAAGAGAGCATTACCGGTTAGGACAACCTTTTTCAACTCCCATTGAAGGAACACCTCTATGCACAGTCCTTAACTCTGTTTCAAACAAAAAGCTGTACCGCCGCCGCCCCCTCTCGCTTCTCTCAAGTTAATTCGAAGCGAATAACATAAGTTCTATCAGAAGGTTCTTTTCCTCTTTTCACCTCCTCTCCCTTTTAGAGACGAATCAAAATATGAAAGCCGAGCTCCTCAGTAGATTCTTATCGGCGGCTTGGCCGTCTTCACCCTGAAAGACCATCGGCTTTCGGTCTCCCCTTCACAAAGGAATTGGCTTTGTCCGTGGGAATCTTTTCCCCTAAATTAACTATTCCCACACAAAGGTTTTGGAGAAAATGGGGCGAAAACAGTATTTTATGAAAAAAATGGCTGTATTTTGAAGTTGACTTACGAAGAGGTCATATGGCTAAATAAACGTATGGAATCTACTCATTTGTCCCCTGGAAAACTGATTTATATGGATGATCTCGATTACCCCCCGCCCCTGATGGTTGGCTTAACTTATCAGAAAACCAACAAAATGTAAGACAAATTCTTTACCAAAGATTTAGATTTTTTTGAACTTTATGACCCCGCTAAATCAAGAGGCTATTTCTATTCATGTGCCAATAGCCGGTCTATCTTTGATCTGACCTGCATGCCGATCAGTTTGCCCAGGCCCAGCTTGCCTCGGACTTTCCCGACCTTGATATTGGTCTCAATAATGTCTTTGGGAACGTAGGGTTGGTTCTCCTTCGGCTTGCGCATTAGGGAGAGAGACTGTGTGGGACAGGTGCTGACACACAACCCACAGCCGATGCAGCGGTTCAGATCCAGGGCCGCCTTACTCTCGGCCAGATGAATGGCCTCCATCTGACAGCGCTGTACGCATCTCCCACACCCCTTGCATGTGTCGGTATTGAGGCTCGTGAAAAAAGGACTAGCCACCACGCTGGCCGGGAAAGGGTAGTGCTTAAGGGTTCGAAGCACGCCGCAGCAACAGCCGCAGCAAGTGCAGATGAAAAGCGGATTCTTGGCATTGGCCGGCTGGAGCACGAGTCCAGCCTCCTCGGCTCGCTGCAGGATCGCCAGGGTTTCCTCCAGGGTGATAGCCCGACCCTGGCCTCTGCGTATGACTGTATCCGCAGCCATCCCAAGGATCAAGCAGCTCTCTTCAGGCTTATCGCAGCCCTTTCCTATTGTGCGCATCCCCTGCCTGCATATGCAATTGAGGACGGCGAAGGTTTTATGGGCACGCACCAACTCCTCAGCCCTCTCGTAGGGCATAACGACATTCTCTACGCTGATGCTCTTGTTCACAGGGATCGTACGCATTTGGGGCGACCCATGCCAAAAACTTTGTTCCATAAGGGTGTCTAAGTAGTCGTCAACGTCTTTGACGACATCTGGGTTTAACTTGTTGACTTGGGCTTCCCAGAAGCCCACAACGGCCTGCGAGGCCATGTATAAAGGTGGTTTGTCCTCCCGGGGCATACCGATGATAAGTCCCTTCCTCTCCATCTCTTCCAATCGCCGAGCAGCCTCACTGACCGAGATCTTTGCGCGGCGAGCAACAACACGGGGCTCTTCAGGGATAAGGGTCAGGTGAAGGGCAAGTTCTGCATCTTCAGGGGTAAAGAGCCGCTGTAGGATCCGGATTTCCACGCCGCTCTGAGTCCGTGGGAAACCCGCTGGCAGGTCGTCCAGATGCTTAGCCAACCTTTCGTAGATACCTATTGCCATCATAAACCTCCTTTCCTGATAAATGAGCAACGCCTACCGGCCTTCACTTCGGTGTTCACTTTTACAGGGTATACGGGGCTCAGGCCTTTAATCTTGATATTTTGCATTTTGCACTGCCCCCTTAATCAACCCTGGAATAATGAAACCCTAAACACCCTGAGCCTCGCATCCACACTTTTCACCGAAAGAGATGCCGAGTCCGCAAAGAACAAAGGCCCATTCCTTTTAGAGAATAGGCTTTACCTCAAACCAGGTCCCATAGAGCACCACCCCCCACCCTTGATGGCGGCTTTAGGATAACAGAAGGCCAAAAAAACATAAAGCAAATTCTTTGCCAAATGGTGGTGTTTTGATGAGTTATATAACCAGATGACATTACAAGATTATTTCGATTCTTCCTGGTCTGAGGATGAGGAAAGTCGGACGTAAAATTGCCCATGTTTTTGACAGTTGCCTATTTTTATGAGCACTTCGAGACCATTAAGGAAATGGGGAGATACGTCATCCGACTTGCCAGAAAGGAAAGAATTAAATAATGTTCGCCTTTAACGAAGAAACCTTGACATTCTGCAAATAATAAGCTATAGCTTAAAAAAATGACGACACCTATCAAAAAACAGAGCGACGACTTAACGGAGGCCGCAAGGTCGATACGGGGTAGTGTTGTTCGTCTGGTTCGGCGAATGCGTCTGGAACGAGCCGATGAGGCGCTGAGTTTGTTTAAGCTCAGCATTCTCGGGATGCTTTATCGAAAAGGCGCGGTGACTGCCACCGAACTTGCGACACGGGAGCGTGTCCGGCCTCAATCGCTGACGAGGGTTATAGCCTTCCTTGAGAAGAAAGGTTTTGTCGCGCGGCAACTGGACAGAGCGGACGGGAGGCGTCTTTTGATCACCATCACTCCGGAGGGCAAGAAAGCGCTGGCAGCTGACATTCGCAAAAAAGAGGCATGGCTCGCGAAAGAAATGGAGAGCGTTCTGTCACCCGATGAACGCGGACTTCTTCTCCAGGCTTCCCGGCTGCTGGACCGCCTTACAGAGGAGGGTTAGTACGGGGGATCGAAGGCTCTATTCGACAGGATCATACATTGTGCCGTGTCTTCGAGAGAATCTCATGCGCAATAGAAGCACCGTATGAATGTATGGAGAGGGAAAATGAGTCTCCTGGTCGTTTTTGTTGTCTCCACGGTGGCACTGGGACTTGAAATCCTTCTAACCAGGGTCTTCTCGGTCGTTCTCTTTGCAAGCCATTCGTTCCTGGCCATCTCCTTAGCCCTGCTCGGCACCGGGGCGGGCGCGCTTCTGGTCTATTTTGCCAAGCCGATGGACGAAAAGAAACTCCTACGTCGGCTCATCCCACTTCTGGCTCTTTTATCCCTGGCTGCGGTCGTTTCTCTTTGGGGCCTTCTGCAGATTGAGTTTGTTCCGCAAAAGATCGACGACCCCATCACGCAGGTGGTGCAGGACGGCCTGTCGTTCCGGCAGCGTGTCCTCAAACTGGAGAGGAACCCGGAACTTTTCCATTCATGGGCGCTATATGGCGCGATCCCCCTCGCATTCTTTCCCTTTCTTTTGGCTGGGTATCTCCAAGCACTCATGTTCCGGACTGCGCCAACGAAGTTCGGTTTGATGTACGGATTCGATTTAATCGGCGCCACTTTCGGCTCGATCAGCATGCCGCTGCTTTTGCATCCCCTTGGCTTGAGGGGGACGGCCTTCGTGATGGCCCTGGTCGCCGTCGTGCCCGTTCTTTATGCTTTTGTGAGGGGGAAGAGGACGCTTCCAGTTGCGGCCTCCTGTGTGATACCGATCTTGCTAATGCTTGTCCTCTTGGCCAGTGGGTCATTCCGCGTCAAGTTCGCAGCTGGCTTCCAGGAGAAGGACCTGATCCGGGAACACTGGTCTCCCATGTCGAGGGTCGCTCTGATGAGCTACAAGGGGCAGCAGATATACACCATCGACAATGGCTCCCGAAGCTACTATGTCCCTAAGAACGCCGACACGATCCGGCGCTATATGTTCTCCCTTTATACCATTGCAATGGAGATGAAAAAAGGCGGGGACCTGCTCGTGATCGCATCCGGCGGAGGCCAGGAATTGACCATGGCCAGCCACTTTGGCATGAACCGGATCGACGCGGTGGAGATCGCACGCCCAATCGTAACCGATATCGTTCGGAACAAAAAAGAAGAATCCGGAAACCCTTATCTTCTTCCGAATGTACATTACTATATTGCAGACGGCCGGTCGGTCATCATGCGAAGCAAGCATCGTTACGACATGATAGAGATGCTCGACGTCAACTTTGCGACACTGGCCGGACTGATCTCGCACGCCTGGTCGCCCAACTTCGTCTCCACGCAGGAGGCCTTCTCCGAATACATGGAACATCTGAAGGAGGATGGGGTCCTGTGTTATAGCACGATTTCGACCATCAAAACTCCCCTCTTGGGCGAAAAAAACCGCCGCCTGGCGAGCCTGGTGGCTGGCATGAAGATGGCCGGAATCGCCCACCCCGAAGATCACCTGGCCATTCTGTCGCGCTCCTCGGCCTACGGTTACAGGACCATGTTCATGGCAAAGAAATCGCCATTCACCCATGAGGAACTGGTTACCATCAGCAAGATTGCGAGCTCACGCAGCCCTGGGATCGAAATTCTTTACCCGGACATGGAGAGGATTGATGGAATCACCCAGATTCCACTGCCCGAAGGGCAAGAACTTCAGAGGAACAGGAAATACTTGCAAGGGGTGACGGACCTCTGCAGGAATGCAAAACCGATCCAAGGCCTGACAGCGACCCTGGGAATCCCGAACAGGCGAAACATTCCGATCAATGACGACCGGCCTTACGTTGTGGGATCGGGCCTGATGTCGAAAACCAATCCTTTTGAATCGGTGATCGGAGGCTTCTACAAACCTCTCCTGAAGATAATCGGGGCCCTGGGTTTCGTCTTCTTGGCCCTTCCCTTTGTCGTGCGGCGGCCTGGAGACGGGGGGAGGATGAGGATCGACCCGCGCTTGGTTCTGATCCTTTCGCTCACGGGCGTGGGATTCATGTTCATCGAGATGACGGGCATATACAAATACCAACTCTACCTGCACCATCCAACCGTGGCCATGATCGTGGTGTTATCGAGCATGATTCTTGGGGCGGGTCTCGGAAGCCTTCATTCGGGAACCATTGCCCAGGGTAAAAAGCAAAGTCTTATCGCCTCTTACTCAGTCGGGGTGGTGCTTGGCGGCATTGTTCTGTTTCTTGTCATGCCGCTCTGGGGGCACCGGGTTCTCCTCTGGCTGCCCATGGCCGTTTTGCTTCCGCTCCTCTTTGTCGCCTTCACAGGCCTCGGTTTTCTCCTTGGACATGTAGTCCCTCTCTCCATCGATAGCTACACCCAGAGACAGCCTAACTTGTTGGCCTGGTGTTGGGCGATCACGGTAACGGGCTCTGTATTCGGAACGGTCGCCGCTTCCATCCTCGCGCGCGACTACGGCATGTTCCTGATTGCAGTCCTTGGGATCCTCTCCTATCTTCTTGTTGCAGTTGTGAACCTGGCGGGCATGGCGATGGCGCGGGCCGTGCCCGAAGCCTCGGGAATGAATCCTGAGTAAAGCCGGCCACGACAGATGCTCAAAAGTAGATGCAGACAGCTAAAATGAATTGAGGAGAGGAGAAAACTGCTGAGCCGGATTTGGAAATCACCACCCTCCGTGTCTATTCATCAATTTTTTGGCAATTTTTTGACCCGCATCATTGCTGCCCATCAGACTGTACGGGGTGCGGGGGGACCTGTATTTTTTATATAGGGCTATAATACATTTCGAAAAGGTATCTTCCTGGTCCGAAGACAGGGCAATGACTTCCTGAGAAATATCTTCTATGCGCTTATCGAGGGTTCTCTCCATAAGCAGGCCATCTTTCGTTTCTCTATTTTCGATCTTTTCGTAAGAGATTTTCACCCTGTATTCCTTCTCAAAACTTTTCAAATCGCTCTCTCTGATCTCTTCTAAAGGATCCCCAGGATAGTAGCGTAATTTTGCAAAATACATGGTCATGATACGATCTCCTTTACGTCTTCAAATATTCCTTATACTTTTCAGTTTTGATTTTTCTCTCCTCTTTTGTCCTCAAGAAATAGTCTTTCGAAGGGGCGATATGATAGGTGAAGTGATTATACTGCACATCGGGTCGAAACCGGCTCTGCGCCCATGCCTTTCCTTCAAATTGGGCACTGATTTTTCCATCCTTAACACTCAGATTTCCCCTCACCCCACACGTAGGGCATTCAATGGTCTCATTATCTTGTAATATCCGCACAAGCCGATCATGACAGGAAGGGCATATACCCAGATCGCCGTGATAAGTAAAATCCTTCGCTCTTATGGCAAGGGCTATTTCTTTTCCTAAATCATAAGCCAAGTCCATCGCCTCCTGATCTAAGACAACTTCGGATATCCCTTGGGTGCAAATGGTGATCTCATTAATTTTCGTCAGTCCCATGAGGTTCAGGAGGAGAGTGGATTGAAAAGAAACATAGGGAATCCAGCCCCGTGTCGCATAAGGGACGATGACCGTAGCCGGCTTTTCGACCTTTCCAATCTTATGTCCCAGAATCCAGCACCGATCGATCAGTTGCTTGACCACAGCAGTCAATTCCAGGAAATAACAGGGAGCACCCAAAATCATCCCGTCACACTCATCCACTTTCGAAAAAATGAAACGGACATCATCGTCTTGCACCTGACAAACATTTTCTCTGAACAGACAAAGCGCGCAGCCCCGACAAGGCCCGATTCGGTAATCGGTAAGCCTCAGGATCTCCACTTTCGCTCCCTCCGTTTCAGCCCCCATCAATGCCTGCTTCAGAAGAATTTCCGTGTTCCCGTTTTTTCTAAAGCTCCCGTTTAATGCCAATATTTTCATATTCAATCCTCTCCTTTCCATGATCTGAGGAGGAGTAGGAGTGCAGGGCTTCATCTTCACCGCTCCTCCAATAAAAAAATGCCCAATCTCTTTTTGATCGCATAATATCAAAATGGAGAGAATTATCAAGTTGGTTTATGGAAGAATGGGGTAGAAAGAACCAGAGACCGCATGTGTCAATGAAAATAGACCACAAGATATGGGAGTGTCTCCCTCATCCATTCGACTGCCACCCCGGAAGGAAGAAGGAAACTAATGATTACTGCGAGGTAAACATGATGACAAAAATTAGTTTGAGTTTAAATAGGCTTATCAATCTGTCAAAAGAAAACTCATCATTTCCGTTTTGGCATACCTTCCCAACCCATCCCAGGCTTCGACATACCAGTAAATGGCTCTGACAGATTCTTCAAACTGAACGATAACGACTTCTTATTAGAAAATTGGCCGTCGTTTCCGAACCAAACCTTAAATTTCATATCAAAGTGACTCGTCCAAGAGTCCAGGAGAGAGCAGGAAAAGAACCCTTACTCGTAGGTGAGATTATGGTCAAGAAAACAGCCACGGCCATTCCCCTCTACTGAGAATACGTAGGGGTAACAAGGGAGTCTTACTTCGAGGTCCCTCTGAATGGCGAACCATGAAGTTGAAACAGGATGAGAATCAGGGAGCTGTATCGTCTCCTGCTCCGAGTGGGTGAACGACATCGGCAAGGGCCTTGAAGACCTCTGTTGCGACATTCACTCCCTGGGAAGAGTTAACTAACACGGAGATGACACCATGGGTCTTCGGGTCATAGAAAGTCGCTGCCTGGTACCCGAGGCCTTCACCCGTATGACCCCACCAGCCCTTCAACTCTCCGATGCCGAGGCCGTAGCGGTCATACTCAGGACCGCTCGTGGCTGGCCGCGAATGCTGCAGCCGTGTCTTCTGAAGGCGGGAGCCGATGAGCGTCCCGTTTCCAAGGGCCTTCCCCCATCTGCGGAGGTCTTCGAGCGTGGATACTATTCCCCCTGACGCGCCAAAGGCAGAGAGGTTCACTACGGCAAGCTCTGTCAGCTCGCCTGTGTCTGAGTCCACAACGTAGGGCGTAGGGTGGGGAGTAGGTATGTTCGTATTATTCGGGTACGATGTCCCCCTGAGCCCGAGGGGTTTGAAGATCCGCTTCCGGTACGTTTCGGCGATAGGCTCCTGCGTGACCTTCTCAACGACCATTCCGAGCAGGATGCAGTTGGTATTGCTGTAGTCGTACTCCGCACCCGGGGCGAATACTGGTGACTCGGGAAGGGCAAGGGCGACGAGTTCCTCGGGAGTCCAGGACCTGCTAAAGTCCTCTGTCAATGCCGAGAGGAATGCCCCGACATCGCTGTAGCTTTTCACCCCACTTTCCATGGCGGCCAGATCCGCAAGTGTAATCTCGTTCCCGTTGGGGATCCCCGATACGTATTTTCCGATCGGGTCGTCCAGCGAGATCGCCTTGCTCCGGACAAGCTGGAGAATCAACGTTACCGTAAACGACTTGGTGACGCTGCGAATCGGAAAGTAATCGTTGATGCCGATTGGTGCGCCGCTCTCAACGTCGCCGAGTCCTTGGGCTATCTTCCAGGGCTTTTTCCCCGGGATCCAGACGCCGGCTATTACACCCGGGATGTGAAACTCCTCCATGACCCGCAAGAAGGCTTCCCGGTAGGCATCGCCACGTGCCGAACCTGAAAACAGGCTGGCATCCGGAGTGGCTCCGGCTGTGCTGCCAGCGCAGTCGATCCTCATCGCATTCGCCACAGCAGGCAAGCTCAAGAACAAAATGAAGCCAAAGAGAAATATCCGCTTCATCACTCCAACAAGCCAACGGGTCAATGACAAAGACCCTATCCAATGTCTAAACATTTCGCTCTCCCTTTTAATACGAAGTGGTCCATAATTGTATGGACGTTAAAGATTAACAAAGAATATTTCAAAACTCCCTAACAATTTCCTTCCTTCTGGAGGCCGGACGGGCGCTACCTGGCAGCGAGCGTGACGGCTTCGCTCCCCAACACCAGATCACAAATTGATAGGAACTCGCTTTGCAGTGAGTCGAAGATACAAAAGGCGGAATAGTCTGTCAAGAAAAATCAACCATAAGATCTGGGGACGTCTCATTCAGCTGAAGTTAATGATTACCCATTCAAATAAAGTACACTTTGACAAGGTGGCAGATCGTAGATTTCTTCTTTAGAAGAGGAAGAAGTCCTCGTTTTTCTAAATCCGTGCCGGTCCAAGGAGCAAATTAAGGCTTTCAGCAAGTCATTACTCTATGGCAACCTTCAAGGTTGACGATTACAGATGGAAAGCAAGCATAGCGTAGGTTCATAACGGAGAAAGGAAGCAGGTTAAGGAAAGAAATAATAGGGTCAAGTCTTGCCTTTTGATATTTCAGAGATATCAAGATTGAAGACTTGACCCTTTACCTTGCAATCCGGCTTTATGGGCAAGAACGGGGGGAGTCTTTCGGCTCCCCCCGGCATGGATTTTACCTGTGATTGTCTGTAGAGACTTTCCCCAGGGCTGAGACCGCTCTCATTGACGCGGCATACACGTTGCAGACATGAGGTATGGCGACGGAAAAAGCCCAGTAGAAGACATACAGACGGCCGCGCAAGCTCCGGGCATGTGGTCACCAAATACATACGGGCTGATAGATTGCTGATTGAAACCGAACGGGTAATTGCGAAAACCATATATTTGCACGTTACCCGACCCGCATGACGCACTGCACGATATGGAGACGTCATCATCGAGACAATTCACCAGATTGGTGTTGTTCGCATTGTGGGATGTAGGTCAATGAGATAAAAACTGCTGCAAAACATCTTATTAGCCACGTGCGTCGCCCTGATGAATCAAACTGAGCCTCTGGGCTTTTTGTGAGATTACTTGGCTCTTATTATGCAAATGCAATTATAAAGCAACAAACCCCTCCTGAAGAAGGATGTTTCCTGGATAGGACTTTAGACGCACATAATGGCGTAGGTTCTCATCATCCACTTCAGTCTCCACGTAGGTGCAAGGCTTGGAGTCGATCCAGGTGCCACTGTTGACGTAGATTGCGGTGGATGGGTGCTCCCGGTCCAAGGGCGAATTTAGGGAAAAATCTCGCATTTCATAGACATGGGTGTGTCCAAAAATGGCAATATTGATATCGGGACTAGTGGTGTACCCCATAAATGGAACTATGTTTGGAAATGATTATCCCCAGCAAAATAAGCTATCCAAGTGCTCTTTGAAATATAGCGTTATTTCTGTGGTGCACCACTAGTATCGGG
>Ga0187770_10002640_pt1 | contig 10075 bp, 6 predicted proteins | sample 0116_SJ02_MP02_2_FD_133154 | JGI IMG/M metagenome (GOLD analysis project Ga0187770, IMG submission 133154) | Tropical peat soil microbial communities from peatlands in Department of Meta, Colombia - 0116_SJ02_MP02_20_MG | ecosystem: Environmental > Terrestrial > Soil > Wetlands > Peat | place... | reverse complement strand
CCATGGTTAAAGGGGAAAAAATAGTTGCCACTGTGAATGATGAGCCAATTACCTTAGAAGAGTTCAATCAAGAGCTTGTATCATTGCATGCAGGGGTCATTGAAGAAAAGAAAGTGGGCAAGATAGAAGAATCAGAATTGCTCCGGCGGCTGATCAATTTACGCCTCATCGTTCAGGAAGCAAGACGGATAGGACTTGACGAGTTGCCTGAAGTGAAAAACATGGTGGATGTATATTCGCGGGTGGCTCTTAGAGAGCTGCTGACAGAAAGATATCTCAAGGATGTGATGCCTGATGAGAAGGATGTGGAGAGACTTTACAAAGAATTGACGAAGGAATGGAAGATAAAATCGGTGATTTTCGAAAAGGAAGATGCCGCGAAAAAAATGGAGGAAGAGATCAAAGCAGGCAGTGACTTCGATGAGGTAGCGAAACAAGTGGTTGCTGATGGGACAGCAAAAGGAGGTGAAGAAGGAAAATACTTAAAGGGTAAGGACCTCCTGCCGCAGATTGCTCAGACGGTTTCCAAAGTGGAGGTTGGCTCAATTAGCCCCATCATTCCCGTTAAAACTGGGTTTGTCATTCTAAAACTTGAAGATATTCGACAGAGTGATAACCCGGAGGCGAAGAACCAGGCAAAGTGGGAAGCCCTCGTCCAAAAGAGGCAGAAAGCCCTGGAAGAATATAACAATGCATTGATTAAAAAATACGTAAAGCTAAATCATACGATCCTTGACAGTTTAGATTTTGAGTCCAAAGAACCTGGATTTGAAAAATTACTGAAAGACCAAAGGGTGATTGCCACGATAAGCGGAGAGAGACCGGTTATGGTGGCGGAACTGAGTGATAACATCCGGCAGCAGTTTTACCACGGCATAGGAAGAGCTATAGAAGAGAAGAGAGTGAATGAAAAGAAGCTCCCAATTTTAGATGAGATACTTTATAAAAGGGTATTCAGAAAAGAAGCCCTCAGACTGGGGATTGATAAAACAGCGATGTATAGGCATAGAGTGAAAGAGTATGAGAATTCGGTGGTCTTCGGAGCTTTCGTTCAGAAGGCAGTTGTCCCGGATGTAAAAATGGAGGAAGAGGAACTCAAGGCATATTACAGAGGTCATATAGGCGAATATACCTACCCTGAGCTGATTAAGATGAGCAGCCTCGCCTTTTTAAAGAGAGGTAATGCAGAGGGTTGCATCGAAAAAATGAGAAAAGGGACAGACCTTCAATGGCTTATGTCCAATGCCGAAGGCCAAGTGAATAAGGATGCTAAAAACCTTTTGAGTTTTGAGGGTAATGTTGTTACGGTAAAAAGCTTGCCCGAAGGAGTACAGAAAGTCGTATCAGGAGCCAGGTCTGGAGATCTGAGGTTGTATGAGAGCCCTGAAGGTTATTTCTATGTTTTAGTGGTACAGGATATGGTTCCTGCAAAACCTCAGCCTTTTGAGGAGGCAAAGAAGAAAATCGCACAAATTGTCTTTGACGATAAAGTTAAAAAAGCGTTGGAGGAATGGGCGGAGAAGCTGAGAGCTGTTTCGGATGTGAAGGTTTATTCAAAGTAAGTAATTTGAGGGTTCAAGGGGTAAAGGGTTCAAGTGAAAATTTTAAATAAGCAACTTGAACCCACGAACTCCAGGACCCTGGAACCCTTTAAAATTAGGTTCTTCGGGAGAATATATGTTTTTCTTAAAGCATAAAGCCACCATCCTTGGGATTCTTCTTTTTGCAATCGGGGCATTACTATATGCCTGTGCGCAAGGGCCAGCAACGATGACGTTAGGAGGTGCCCCGACCGGAGGGAAGAGGTTTGTCAGCAAAAATTGCCTTGATTGTCACAAAAAGTTTGCCGATGAATATATGACAATGAAAGATATACATGCCCCTGTCAAGGAGAAGAAGTGCGAGGATTGCCATCTCAGGCACGGTTTAGTACCGAAATTAATTCTTAAGAAAGAAGGAAATGAAATCTGTTATTCCTGCCATAGTAAAGAAAAGATAGGGCTGAATAAAGCCAACGTTCACACGGCGTTAAAGAGAGGAAAATGCATCCAATGTCATAATCCCCATGCTTCTCAATCCAGCCGCTTGTTGAGAGCAGAGGGGAATGAAGCTTGTTTCCAATGTCACAAGAAGGAGAATTATGAAAAGCAAGTGGTCCATAAAGTGGGGCAGAAGGGCTGTACAACTTGCCACCTCGCCCACAGTTCCGACGAAAAATTCCTTTTGGGCGAGGCGGAGGCCCCTCTTTGCCTCGGCTGCCATGACAGCAGCAAGGCGTCATTTAAGAAGGCCCATGAAAGCTATCCCGTTAACCAGGCTTCCTGTACAATCTGCCATAACCCTCATTCTTCCGTGCAGGCAAAACTTCTGAAGGCAAGTGCTCACGAGCCTGTTGTCTCGGCTCAATGTGACGCCTGTCACAAATCGGCTTCCGATCCCAAACCTTTCGGAACCACCGAGACAGGAAGCAAGCTTTGCTACAATTGTCATGATGCATCAAAATTAAAAGCTGGTGGCACTGTGGAGCATAGCCCTTTTAAAGAAGGGGAATGTTTGGCCTGCCACAACCCACATACTTCCGAGTATCTGAAGCTCGAACAAAGAAAGATGAACGATCTGTGTTTCGATTGTCATAAAGAGCAGAGCGAGAACGTTGGATTTAAGCATGCTCCAATGACAAGCGCAAAGGGTTGCCTTTCCTGCCATCCACCCCATGCAGCCAAAAACACAAATCTTTTGAACATGAAGAATGAAGAACTCTGCTTTTCGTGCCATGCGAAAACGAAAGAGGTAAAACCTAAAGTGCCTCATCCTCCTTTTTCTGAAGGAGAATGCAACTCATGTCATAACCCCCATGGCTCGTATATCAGAAACCTCGTAAAGGAGAGGATGGACCGGCTTTGTTACGCTTGCCATACGGATGCAGAAGGGAAGTTTTTAAAGACTTACACGCATCGTCCAGTGATGGACGCTAAGTGCGATGCATGTCATAGTTCGCACGGATCCAGCGAGAAGAATATATTGAAAGTTGCCGGAGCCAAAATGTGTGCATCTTGTCATGGTGATCTCATGAAGGCGGAGACAAGCGGCACGAACCATAACCCTTTTGCAGAAGGGGAATGTCTTACATGTCACGATGCCCATGGAAGCAATATCAAAGGGATGATCGTGAATAAAGAGGGGACCCTCTGTTTCTCTTGCCACGACGATGTGAGTAATGGGTTCGAAGCTGCAAAAAGCCAGCACAAGCCCTTATTAACGGATGAATGTACAAAGTGTCACAGTCCCCACAAGGCAAAATTGGACAATCTTCTTTTGGCGAAAAGTCCTGATCTTTGTCTGACCTGCCATAAGGATCTGAAGTCAAGGATGGAAAAAGAAAAGGCGCATCAACCGACTGCCAGGGATTGCGAGAGGTGCCATAAGCCCCATTTCTCAGCTCAGTCTTCTTTAATGAATCAGGCCATTCAGCCCTTATGCGGGGAATGTCACAATTATAAGAATGCTTCGTTTGACAAAGCTCACATCGGTATTGAAGCTTCGGTAATGAATTGCAGGAATTGCCATGATCCCCATGCTTCGAAAGATCCGAAGTTCTTCAAGGATATCGTTCATCCGCCGTTTGCGGGCAGATCATGTGAGGATTGCCATATCGTTACTAAATAAAAACGCAGAGGACTTACTCTTAGAGCATGGCGAGAGAACTTCAAAGACCAAATCACAAATCAAATTCCTCCTCCCCCCCTTTTCCAAAGGTGGATAAATTCCTCCTCCCTTTAATCAAGGGAGGTTGGGAGGGATTCAATGAGGAGTTGAGGTGACCAAAGGGAAGGACAAGGCATGAAAATTCGATTCGTATGGGTTTTGCTATTCTCCCTTGGCGTTTCTCTGCTCGTTTTTTCGCTCGCTTATGGGCAGCAGAACAAATTCAAATTAAAACCTGATGCGAAAGGCAAGTTGTGTTTGGAGTGTCATGACAATTTTAAAGAAAAGCTTAAAAACCCGTTCATCCATACACCAGTGGAAACGGGAGAATGCTCAGAATGCCACAATCCACATACCTCTTCTCATGGAAAGTTATTGGATGCAGATCCAAACAAAATCTGCAACAAATGCCATGAAGGGATTATGCCTAAAAATCCCAAAAGCAGTCATAAAGTTGTGACAGAAGGCAATTGTGTGAAATGCCATGACCCCCACGCCTCGAAAAACAAGTTTGTCCTTCTGAAAGCAGGGAATGAACTCTGTTTTGATTGCCATAAGGATATTGGCAATGCTGTGACCAAAGCGAAGTTCAAACATAATCCTGTGGAGAAAGGGTGCGTCAACTGCCATGATCCACATGGTTCCAGCAAAGCGAAATATCTTCTGAAAAATGATATGGTGGTTCTCTGTGCGGGCTGCCATGAGACTGACCAGCCAACCTTTGTCAAGCAACATATGAATTATCCTGTGGCAAAGTCGGATTGCTCGTCTTGCCATGATGCCCACGGGTCTGATAAGGCGGGGATATTATTTAATAATGTGCATCAACCCGTTGCCAACAAGATATGCAACCAATGCCATGAGGCGTCCACTTCGCCTGATGCGCTGAAAACTAAGAGGGCAGGGTTCGAGTTATGCCGTGGATGCCACAGCAGTATGATGAACGAAACATTTAGTAAGAACCGAATCCACTGGCCTCTGGTTGATAAAGTGGGTTGCTTGAACTGCCACGAGCCTCATGCCTCCTCTCAAAAAAAGCTTCTGATGGGTGATATGAATAGCCTGTGTGGAAAGTGCCATCAAGACACGATGGATTTGCAAACTAAGCTTGCAGAGAAAGAAAGGCAGGAAAAAGGTGCTGCAAAAGACAACGAGTCAAAGGGTGCGCTCACACATAATCCCATCCAGGAAGGAAATTGTGATGGCTGCCATACCTCCCATGCCTCGGATAGTGATTTTCTTTTAAAGCAGCCCTCCCTTATAGAACTCTGTGGAAGCTGCCATGATTGGTTGAAACATACCAGCCATCCCATGGGTGAGAAGGTAGTAGACTTAAGAAATAAAAATCTTAGGGTAGATTGTCTGAGTTGTCATCGGTCTCATGGAACAGGATACCGATATCTGATTCCATTCCCGACGGTCACGGATCTTTGCGTCCAGTGCCATAAACAATACAAGAGGTAAAAGAGTATGCAAAAGTGGTTTACAAAGGTGGAACGTTGGAATATCGGAAGATTGAAAGATTGCGCTCATGGCCCCATTATTCCACTTTTCCATTATTCCAGCATTATGGGCTTAGTCATCACGACTCTGTTTATTCCTTTGAAGTCTTTCAGTGCTGAAACGGTCAAGCTCAAGTATCTTCAGTCTATCTATTCCGATGATCGAGGTAGAGGGATTAAACAACCGGAAGGGGTTGGTTGCAATGACAAATCTGTTTTTGTCATTGGAGACACTGGAAATGATCGCCTCCTCCGATATACCTTGGAAGAGAAGAACCTAAAGGCGGGCGCCGAGATTAAGATTCCCCAGCTGTCCAATCCGATCCGGGTTCAAATCAACTCCAAAGGAGAGATCTTCGCTCTCGATGGAAAGAGGCGTCGCGTTGTAAGGCTTAACCCTGATGGTTCTTTCAAGAGCTATGTAGATCCTGAGGGTTTGCCTTCTCCTACAGCCTTTGTTCCGAGGAGCTTCAAATTAGATAAGAATGATAACATCTACCTCCTCGATATTTTTACGGCCCGAGTGCTGATCCTCAACCCTGAAGGTAAATACCAAAAACAAATCCCTTTCCCTAAGGACTTTGGGTTCTTCTCGGACCTGGCCGTAGATCCCAAAGGTAATATCCTGCTCATCGACTGTGTTAAAGCCACGGTTTTTTCATCTGCGAAAGACTCAAGCAGCTTTTCTTCCTTAACAAAGAGTCTCCGGGAGTATTTGGATTTTCCTACCAGCCTGACGACAGACAACAGGGGAACAATCTATATTGTTGACGAGGACGGAGGTGGCATAGTTATTCTTGGCCAGGACGGTTCCTATTTGGGACGGCAGTTAAGCATGGGATGGAATGAAGGGCTCCTCAACTTTCCATCACAAATATCCATGAATGAAAAAGGAGAGGTCTTTATTGCAGATCGGGGCAATAGCCGAGTTCAGATATTTACGTTGGTGAAATGAGGAAGCAGTATAGGGAGGGGTTTTTCATTTTATCCCCCTCCCTCATTCTTTTAATGTAATATGACTTCAATCGGTACAGGAACCTTCGATGTGGCAATCAACGCGTCTGTTAATTTGAGCCCTCCAGCACAATTCGCGATGGCCCCAGACTGGTCTAAAGAATCAATGTAATACCCTCCCAGGGACTTGAACGTGGCGCTCTTCAACACTCCAGCTGTTTCCTTTCCCACGATCCGAGCCGTAAATCCCTCCGTGGAATTCGCTGCATTATCGGTTACCTGCGACTGACAAAGGAAATCCAGATCACTGCCCCCCATGAAGAGAAGGGATATAGATTGTGAACACCACTGACCCGTCGTGGTATCATGCTCGTAAAGATCGCTCTGGAGGGTTTTATTGTCAGGGTCCCATTTCCAAAGTTTCAAATATCCGACATCGCTGGCGCTATCAGTAACCATTCCCGAAGCTCCGCTGCAAGACCCCGTGATTTTCGAAGTAAGCTTAAACCATTGTCCTTCCCAGATCGTTATACCACCATTCTGGGAAGCCGCACTGATGGTGACCGAAGCACTGAGGCTGCTGGAGACAATACCCGCCGCGTCTATTGCCCAGGCGTAGAGGTTTTTTGTCCCAGTTGTGGCGAAGCTATAGCTCACCGGGGATGTTGCGCTCCAACCTGCTGCCAAAGCAGTGGGAGCTGTAGCCGATTCAGTGACCAAATAACCGGTAATTGGCACATTATCGGTAGCCGTGAAGGTGGTGAACGGAGCTGAAAGACTCGTTGAAGTTGCTGGGATGATGAAGACTGTCACCGTGGGGAAAGGTGCTATCGAAGCAACATTTTTAGCAATCCGGGATACCACCTCCAACACCCTTTGCATCTTTTCACTTCTGGCCACAATGTTTGCAAAATCGTATCTCTCTTCCAAAAGGCCTTTAAGCCTCTCGATTTCAGAGGTGAGCTTCCGATCTTCTAAAGCCCTTTCGATCTGTAGGAGCAAATCCCGCGGATCGAAAGGTTTGGTGACGTAGCTATAAGCCCCTCTTTTCATAGCCTCTACGGCACTTTCAATACTTCCATATGCGGTAAGGATAATGACCGGCATTTCAGGCAAGATGAGATGAAACTCTTCCATAAGGGATATTCCATCCTGGTGGGCGAGCTGCAAGTCAACGATGGACAGGTCGAAGGTCTCTCCTTTGAGGGCTTCTAAGGCATCCCCCTCATTCAAAGCCGACGTGACCCCATAGCCTGCTGAAATCCTTTTTTGGATTCCCAGGGTGAGCATAGATCAGCCCCATGTTGAAAAGGGCTTCGTCTCCCGGGGGCCTGTTAGCTGAGAGGGATAAAGTCTCCTGGTTTTCCCTCAGGGAGCCCTCGTAATCGCCCTGAGCGAGAAGCCTCTTCCCTCGAAGGAGGTATTCATTGGTCTTTTTCTGTTCCCTCTCTTCTCTTATTTTTTCTTTTTCCCTTGTCTTCCACTCTTTTGTTTCTGATGGGGTCCTACCCACCTCGACCCGTTCCTTCGTCTTCTCTATGGTCGGACACCCCCAAAAAGAAAGAAAGATCAGACCGGCAATATAAAAGTGAATGTGCTTCCCCATCCCAATTCGCTTTCTGCCCATATCTTGCCGCCATGAGACGTGATGATGTGTTTAGCAATTTATATTCACAGTCTCCTTTTCCGAAGACTCTTTCCTGTACTCGCCATTTTCCCAAATCTCGCCTCAATGCAACATTCCAAATAGTAATCAAAGAAATGAATCCGGGTTTTGGTCTGGTTTCCATATAGAGTCCCTTTGGAGAGGAAGTATCTTAGCAAGATGAACGCTGTTTCGAGTTTGAGCAGGGGGCCCAAGTCGTCGGCTAAGAGATTCGGCAGTTGTAATACGGAAACGGATCTAAAGAACTAATTTCTCGGATTTAATTCTCATTGAAGATCAAATTTGATTGGTATGTTTACCCAGGCCAGGATAGTAATTCCACCTTTCTGAGCTGGAATGAATTTCCATTTTCTCACGGTCGAAAGAGCCGATTGATCAAGAATCTCGTACCCTGAAGACTTTTTTACCTCGATCTGTCCGACCTGTCCGTTCGGAAGAACCTCCACTCTCAGCAGGACTTCCCCTTTGTATCCTTGCGCTTGGGCTTTCTGTGGATAGATAGGTTTTGGATTTTCGGCATACTTAGGGAGAAATGCTGCACTTCCGTAACCTCCAGGTCCACCTACCCCAGATCCCCCCCGCCCTGTTCCTGATCCGTCTCCAAACCCTCCCCCACCTGAACCTCCTCCAATTCCTGCTCCTTTTCCAGATCCTCCCCAGCCAAAGCCCCCTTGTCCTGATCCTAATCCCAACCCCCCTCCTGAACCTCGTCTTGCCGTTCCTGATCCATCTCCAGACCCTCCACTGCCACCTCCCTGGCCTAGCCCTTCACGGTACTCCGTGCCAGGGATGATATTCTGTCTCTGCTCGTCATGACGGAAAAGAGCTAACGGGAGGGGGAGATCATCTTCCATCTTCCTATTCGTATCCTTATCCGAAGGCGATAGCTCACCCATGGGCAGGGGAATGGGTTCTTGTTCCTTCTCCTGGGACCGTGGAGGTTGCTTTTGTTCCTCTGGAGGCACTTTAGATGTTACGATCTGGGCCAGAGAATGAATCTCCGAATCCGAGTTCTTCTCTTCCAAAATGTGTTCCTTCTGTTTTAATTCTTGTTTCCGACTACTTTGTTCTCTTTGGATTAGAGTGTTTGCCGGAACGGGCAGCCGCCTAACACTGGGCCTGGATTCGTCCTGAAGCGGAAAAGTTTTAAGGGTCACACGATAGACCACTAATCCCTCTTTTTTCTGCACCGGATTCAGGGGAAAGATTAGGAAGAATATTAAGAGGGAATGAAGGAACAGTGAAAAAGCACCGGTCCTTAACAATCTGCCATTAGCAAAAAAAACCGACTCGCTCAAAAGACGGAACTCTGCATTTAGGAGTGGCGACTCTTTCATTTTTTCTACTTTGTTTCTATAACGTTACTCTGATCGTATGCTGATGAGAACTTTTCGGATGAATATCATTTATTCCTCACCCCTTTTTTTCTTATACGATCCATTTCCACCAAAACAAAAGCCACGGGGCAAAGGTTTTCAAACCTCTCTGCCTTCGTGGCTGGCGTTAATCATATCTTTTCTTGGCTTAATCGTCAAGATCGTTAAGAATTGTCTTGACATAAAAAATAAAATTGGTTATGAAAGACAAACAGTAATCAAGCCACGAAGGTTTGGGGTCAGAAGGCCTCTCCTTTCCCGTGGCTTTTTTATTTGGATAGAATCGCAAGACCACGAAGGTTTTTGTCTCGCAGAAGCGTGACCCTTCGTGGTTTTTTGTTGTATCTGTCTGCGCACAAGGCAATGAATTCGCACATGCGGTTCGATGACGAAATGGCGACTGCCAGGACCGTCACCCTTAGATTAAGGATGCGGTTCGGGGTGACCATGCGCTGGCGGATCAGTAACAGGAGCCTTCTGAATGAACCCAAGGAGGTCTAAAGAATGTTAAGACAGTTTGTTATCGCAATTCTGGTCATCAGCACGATGTTTAGCGCCTCCTGGGCGCAGACTAACAATCCGGCACAGTTGACCGAGTCAAACACAGACGAAGAGATAACAATGCCGGAAGTCGTCGTCACAGGCCAGCAGGACAGCATGCTTGGTGTCACGGAATCTGCGAGTCAGGGCACGACCAGCGCAGAGCAATTGGCCGACCGCCCCATTTTGCGAAGTGGCGAGATCCTTGAAACCGTTCCGGGCGTCATCATCACCCAGCATGCCGGTGGGGGAAAGGCCAACCAGTATTTCTTGCGCGGATTCAATCTGGACCACGGCACAGACTTCGCCGTGTTCCTCGATAATATGCCGCT
>Ga0187770_10002638_pt1 | contig 10076 bp, 8 predicted proteins | sample 0116_SJ02_MP02_2_FD_133154 | JGI IMG/M metagenome (GOLD analysis project Ga0187770, IMG submission 133154) | Tropical peat soil microbial communities from peatlands in Department of Meta, Colombia - 0116_SJ02_MP02_20_MG | ecosystem: Environmental > Terrestrial > Soil > Wetlands > Peat | place... | reverse complement strand
GCCGTCAGCGTCGGTGCGCCACAATTCAACCTTGCCGTCACGATACGAGTCGAACACCAGATAGCGATCACCACAGGCAGAAACCGAAAACAAGCTGTGCGTCGCCGGAACCGCCAGCGACCGATCGCTGCCATCCGGATTCATTAACCACAAATCGCCTTCATTCCCCGCGGCCAGCACCTTGCCCGAAGGCCCCGGTGCGATGAACCCGTAAGTTCCCCCCGACGTGAGCTGCCGCGCCTGGGTTGCGTCAGCCGCCGGCGCCATCCAGATATCAGAAATGCGCGTGCGCTGGATGGCGGCCAGCGTCTTGCGATCGCGCGTCATGTCCAAAACCGCGCTGTAATCGGAGAGGTCGTTTGTAAAGCGATGCATCGCGCCGCTGGGATAATTGATGATCTGCAGCTGTCCTCTGCCCAACGGTGTCTCGGCGACGGTCGCAACCAGTGCATGTCCGTCGGCCGTCCAAACCGGACGACCGATGTATCTTCCGCCCGTTGAAACCAGTTGCCGGAACTTCCCATCCGCCACATTGATGACATTCACCGCCCAATTCACGTCTTTGCCGGCGCCGAGGGTGGGGACCGCAATCGTCTTGCCGTCCGGAGCCCAAGTGGGTCCGTACTGAAATACGGTATTTGCCGGTAGCTTCGCTAGCATTCGCTCGCTCGCGCCATCGGACTGTGCAATGTGGATCTCGATCTCGTCACGATCGGGCATTCCCCGCTGGAAAACAAACTGGTTGCCGTCGGGCGAAAAATCAATCGGCGTATCGAGGTCGCGAATCAGTTGGCGCGGCGTTCCACCCAGCACCGGCATCTCGTAGAGGTAACGGAAGCGGGTTGTGCTTTTGTCGGACCGCACAAAATATATGTAGTTGCCGTCGGGCGAAAACGTTAGTCCGGCGAACTCCACCACATCCGGTGCCAGCACCTCCACGTCGCTGCGAGTCGCAACGTTGAGCACCCGCAAGCTTTGCCTTTCCGCATCCCGCAATACGTAAACCACGTAGCGCCCGTCCGGCGAGATGGCCACACCCGCCGCCTTGCCATTCTCGGTAAGCCGGGTGATCTGCATGTTCTGCAGATTGATGCCACGCGCCGGTGCAAACCGCCGGTACGAGTCCCATGCCAGCAGAAGGAGCAGCGCCACTGCCCCGGCCGCGATTGCGCCTTTGAGCAAGGCGTGTCTTGCAGGAGTTGCTTCGGGCAACGCAGCCGGTGACGAAGAAGCCGCCACGTCGCGCGAGCTCGGCGCGACCGGCACGGCCCCGCTCGCCACGGGCGCGCGCCCGGAGCTGGTATTGCGCCGGAATCGTTTTAGATCCGCCCGCAATTCAGCCGCGCTCTGGTAGCGCAGGTCGCGGTCTTTTTCGAGCGCGGTCCGGATGATCTCTTCGAGCTTCGGCGGCAGAGCGGGATTGAACTGCGTCGGCGAGATCGGATCGTGATTCAGAATGGCATCGAAAATCACAGCCGAGGTCTGGCCCTCAAAGGGACCGTGGCCCGTGGCCATCTGATAGAGCACTGCGCCGAGGCTGAAGATGTCGGTGCGCGCGTCCAATGGCTTGCCGCGCGCCTGCTCCGGCGACATATAGCTAACCGTGCCCAGGGCTGCGCCGGGGCTGGTCAGCAGAGCATCGGCCGCCGTCGGGACCGCCGTCGCCGCGGATGCCGCCCTCGGCTCCAACACCATCTTCGCCAGGCCAAAATCCAGCACCTTCGCCTGCCCGCGCTTGGTCACGAAGATATTGGCGGGCTTGATGTCCCGGTGGACGATTCCCTTGGCATGTGCCGCATCGAGCGCATCGGCGATTTCCATCGCCAGGTCGAGCACCAGGTTCAGTTCCAGAGGCCGGCCCGCAATATATCGGTCCAGTGGCACTCCCTCCACCAGCTCCATCACGATGAAGACGTGGCCTTCGTGCTCCCCGAAGTCGTGAATCGTGCAGATATTGGGATGGTTCAGGGCCGACGCCGCGCGGGCTTCCATACGGAAACGCTCCAGGCTGAGCGGATCCTGGGCAACATCCTTAGGCAAAAACTTGAGCGCAACCCAGCGCCCCAGGTTGATGTCCTCCGCCTTATACACCACACCCATCCCGCCCCGCCCCAACTTCTCGACGATGCGGTAGTGCGAGATGGTTTGGCCGATCATGGCGCGACGCCATGGTATGCGGGACACTAGGGCAAGTCAATGAAGGACGGCTAGTTCGCCCCGTTCCAAGCGCCACGGTCGAATGAAGCTTCTCAGCAGGAAGTCAGGAGCGGAAAGGTGGAAGAAATTCGGCGCATGCGACTGCAGGACCTGAGCGTTGTTCACCAGGCGGGGCGGGCATTTTGACAGGATGGCGTAATTTTTCTTGCGCGCTGTCACCTGGCGTTCACATTGGTCTGGTATCAGTGGAGGAGTTCTGCCGAGATCCCCAAACCCCTATTTGGAGGAACATTATGAGTTTCCATGGCAGTGTCCGCCTGGGCGCAGCGCTACTGATAGTCATGCTGGCAGCGTCGCTCTCGTTCGCACAAAACAGTGGCCCGATCCAACGCGTGCTGCTCATCAGCATTGACGGCATGCACGCGCTTGATTACTCAAATTGCAGCAAGGGTGTTCCCGACAGCGGGAATGAGCCCTACTGCCCGCACCTTGCTTCCCTGGCCGGAACTGGGGTGCATTACCTGCAGGCGCTGACATCGAAGCCCTCGGACTCGTTCCCCGGGCTGGTGGCGCAGATCACGGGGGCAACGCCGCGTTCGGCGGGAGTTTTCTACGACGTGAGCTACGACCGCGCGCTCTCGCCACCGACGAAAACGACGCCCTACGGAATTGTGGGCGGAGCCAAGCTGTGCCCGAGCGTGATCGGGACACAGGTGGGGTTTGACGAGGAGATTGACTACAACCTGACGAAGCTTGACGCGGGTGTGCCGAATGGCGACTCGGGGATTAACGGAATTAATCCCGATTATCTGCCGCGCAACCCAAAGAACAATTGCGCGCCGGTGTATCCGCACAATTATTTGCGCGTGAATACGATCTTCAACGTGGTGACCGACTCGGGAGGCTACACAGCGTGGTCGGACAAGCACCCTTCGTACGATTTCACAAACGGGCCGAGCGGCAACGGAGTGGCGGACTTGTGGTCGCCGGAGATCAACTCGATTCCAGTGGCGCTGCCAACGGTGCCGGGGTGCTCACCGTTGCCGGACCCGGGAGCGGCCACGTCCTCGAATGCGTGGACGGACAGCTTTCAGAACATACGTTGCTATGACCAGTACAAAGTGCAGGCAGTGCTGAACTGGATCAATGGCAAGACGCACGATGGAAGCGCACCGGCGCCGGTGCCGACGCTGTTCGGGATGAACTTCCAGTCGGTGAGCGTGGGAGAAAAGCTGGTGGAAAAATCGCTGGGGCTGACGGGCGGATACATCGACACGATGGGCACGCCGAGCGATTCGCTGCTGGCGGAAATCCAGTATGTGGATGGCGCGATCGGGCAGATGGTCTCTGCGCTCAAGAATGCCGGCTTGCTGGATTCGACGCTGATCATAGTTTCGGCGAAGCATGGCCAGTCGCCGATCGATATCAATCGCGTGCTGCGAATTCCGGGCGATGTGGCGACGGACGAACCTCCATCGCAGATCCTCTCGCCGAGCGGAGTGGGGCCGGGCCTGCCGGTGGCGCAGGCGGACGAAGACGACATCTCGATGCTGTGGCTGACCGATCAGAGCCAAGTGCAGGCCGATGCGGCAACGCTGGCGGCGACCGAGTACCTGTTCGGGCAGGGCGAGATTTTCTTCGGGCCGGCGCTGACGCTGCAGTTCAACGATCCTCTGACCGATTCGCGCGTGCCCGATATTATTGTTGCGCCGAACGTGGGTGTGATCTACACGGGCGGCACAGGGAAAGTGGCCGAACACGGCGGCTTCGCCTACGACGATCGGAACGTGGTGTTGATTGTTTCCAATCCCAAATACAAGTCGTCGACGTTTAACGATCAGGTGGAGACGCGGCAAATCGCGCCGACGATTGTGAAGGCGCTAGGGCTGGACCCGAACCTGCTGCAGGCGGTGCAGAGCGAACACACGGAAACGTTGCCGGGACTGCCGTTCACGCAGAAGTAGGCATGATCGGCGCTTCTTGCCTGGGTATCCGTTTGCTTGGAACTAACACTTGAAAGCCAAAGCGCACGTTGTTTTTAAAGCGGAGGGCCAAAGCTCTCCGCTTTTTTTCTTGTGACGCCGCAATCCCGATCCGCGTCTTAACCGGCAACCCACTTCCAAGTTAATTGGAAGAACTTGGATTTTCGGCGGGCTTCTCGACGTATGTTGGAATCTTTTGTCCCGCTGTGTTGACTATGTCGTTCTCCTTGCTGTGGCGACGGACCTGAAGAGTCCGCAAAAAGTGGACGAGGTCCCAGGCGTCGTTAGGTTGAATGTTATCGGAGAACGAGGGCATTGGCGTGCCATCCACCCCGGTCATGAAGATTTTGTAAATGTCCTGATTGGTCGAACCACACTTGAAACGGGAGCTGTTGGTGGCAGCCGCAAAGTTGTAGGGACGGATCGGCTGGTCCTTGCTGTCGGTCAGGGTCGAGGCCGAAGGGCCGTCGCCCCGGCCCTGCGTGCCATGACATTTCCAGCACTCCAGCTTTACGAAGAGGAATTTTCCATGGGAAATGCTTTCCATGGTGACCGGGGCCTCTGGCGGAATCTTAATGGGTTCGCCCGCCTTTTCTTTCTCCCAGCGCGCGGAAAACGTCTTGACATAGGCGACCAAATCGGCGCGCTGTTGCGGGGAAAAGGTATTCCAGACGGGCATGTTCGAATTCGTGATGCCGCGGCCAATCGTGTTGTAAAGGTCTTCGTCGGTGGGCAGGGTGCCCGTTAGTGTGGACCGGCACTTGAATACTGCCAAGGTGAAGTCACGGGGTTTGGGATCGAGCCAAGTCGCTTCCTCGCCGCTGCCGTCACCAAGATTGCCATGGCAACTGGCACAATAACGACGATAAGTCGGCGCGCCATCCCTGGAATGGCCGGTGAGATTGCCGATGTGGCTTTCGATTTGCTTCGCTGGTTTAGGCGGATGCGGGCCCACATCGGGCAGCTCTTGGGCAGCGGCCGGAGCCGTAAACCCACATGTCAGGATCCCCGTTGATAGGACGGCCCAACAGACCGTCCGTAGCCCTTGCGGCAATTGCATGCTCTTCATAGTCGACACCTTGAAAGCGAAGCCGACACCTGCTACACGGTTTCGCCCGTCTCCCCGCTTAGAAGTCGAAATCAAATCCTGTCAACAGCTCGTTGCTAGTTAGGTTTGTGTGAGTAACCGGCGATGTTCCATCCTGGCGAAGCCAGTTGTACTCCACGTGATAGGCCAAGCCGGCGCGGCTTGTCATGAACGGGTTATAGCGATAGCCAAGCGTGTAGGTCGTGATGTTACCCAGGTTGGAAGGAGAAGGTCCCCCCAGCGCTGTCGGGTATCCCGCCCCATTCGCCTGCTGCGACATCCTGAGGGTTTCGTAACGGCCGACGAAAATCATCTGCGGGCTAACGACGTAGTGCGGCTCGACCAGAACGCCATTCCAGGTGGGTGCTTGCGAACCGGTGGGAAGCGCTGTACCGGGCGTATTGTTGCAGACGGGAGGACAGGTGGTGATACCCTTATTAGCGGCAAAGGCGTCGATAAGATCTCCGTAGCCCTGGCCAAACCAAGCACTGTCCCAGCCGTGTTGGGTCACCACCGTTACGTCCACATGGTCGCCGAAGTAGAATTGACCGATGAAACCTTCACGATGGTAGCCCTTGTTCCCCGTGCCTGAGCCGCCGATCGGCACTCCGCCGCTGGTAAGCCACGTGGTGGGCGCCTCGCCGGCCATGGCATAGAAACCAAGGCGCTCCACGCCCAACCTGCCTGCGTCAAATGCCTGGCTGGCGGTGAAGAATCCGGAATAGGAGTTAGCGCCATAAGGCAAGCCGACTTGACCGTCATTCGAACTGAGCAGGGCGGCTGAGTAGCGCGTGCGGTCGTTGTAGGAGTGTCCCATGACCTCGGCACCAAGTTGGTTATCGCCCATCTGGCCAAAGATATTGCCGTCGCCCACCGGCCGGAAATGGTAAAGCTGGTAGATTCCTCCGTTACCTGTCAGCGTCAGGATGCGCTTCTCGGAGAGCAAGTTGTCGAGCTCGAACTTGCCCAGCTTCACGTTGAACCAGGGGCTGCCCCCGATGTTGTCGAGCCTCGCCATCACGGTCTCGAAGTGGAATGCGGCAAACGAGTTCGACGAAGGCAACACGTAGAAGGAGAAGTTCTTTTCGAGGGTGCCGCCGGTATGGAAGTCGAGGCCGCTCAGGTCGAAACCGCTGGAGGTAATCCTTTGCTCGCCCGTCGGCGATTGATCGGTTGCGACTTTGTCGGTGCTGACACGATGCCACAGCGGCGTAATCCGAAAGGTCACCGGCCAGTAGCTGGGATTTTGCCAGATCGGCGAGTCGTGTTCGTTCATCAGCTGGTAGCCGTTATCTTTGAATTTTTGGCCGAAGTAGTTGAGCATCGGCCAACTTTCATGGCAGGCCGAGCAACGCATGCCGTACTTGCGGGCAAACGCCGGGAGGGCATAGGCACGCTGGTTGAGGCTGCAGATAACGAAGATCGAAAGTAACGCAACGGCAAACAAGTGAGTAACTTTCGGATTTTTGCCAAGAAGTAAGCCCATCTCAAAACGCATACCGCGCTCCAGAACTCGGGTTCGTATTTTCCTTAACTTCCTTTCCAATCTGTTCCTAGATGTCTCTATTCGTCAGGAGCGCAAACCGCATCGGATGACAAAACGAAGCACTGGCGTGCGCTCCACCTGGACGAAAACTCAGGCCTTACCCACGGCTGCTACTACAAGAACAACCGGCAAATAAACGACTGATGCGTGCAGGACACGGCTGGCCATCACTCGCGAGCTAGTCTTCGCCAGACTTATTACCGGATATAACAAAAGAGCTCCAGCCAAGCTGAAGGCAACGAGAGATCCGGGGCCGGCATGTAAGCCTGCCCAAAGCGTGGTGAGCACGAGGATGACGGAAAGGCCAAGAATCTCGGCGCGCGTAAACCGGCCATCTGCGTCGAAGTCGGGCAGCATCTTGTAGCCGGCCCGGGCGTAGTCCTCGCGGTACATGATGGCAATGGCCAGGAAATGCGGGAATTGCCACAGGAAGAGAAGGGCGAAAAGGAACCATGCGTGTGAATTGATGCTGGAACCAGCTCCCGCCCATCCGATCAGCGTGGGCATGGCGCCGGGAAATGCCCCGAGCAGGGTACACAGCGGGGTCTTCCGCTTCAACGGCGTATAGATCAGCAGATAAGAAAGCAGGGTGGAGATGGTAAGGAACGCCGCCAGCCAGTTCACGGCGAGCACGAGATACAGGCCTCCAGCGACGCTGAGGGAAATGCCAAATGCCAGTGCCTCCGGCGCGCTCAGCCTGCCCGAGGGCAAAGGCCGATTTGCGGTGCGACGCATCTGGCCATCCCACGCCCGCTCCATCCACTGATTGAGCGTAGCGGTGCCACTTGCTACCAGCAACGTCCCGATCAGCGTGTTGGCTAGTCCGACGACGTGGAACGTTCCGCGGCTACCGAGATAATAGCCGGCTGACGTGGTCATCAAAATGAGTAGATTGACCTCAGGCTTAGTAAGCGAGTAATAGTCGCGCAGCTTAGAGGGGAAGGAGGTTTGGGCGGCCATATGTTTGTTTACCAGTCAGACCCGCCTTCGGAGTGAGCATGGGGTCGGTTGAATTGGTTTCGCCTGCGGTAAGCGAGCACCATAGCACCTAGGCACATTGAAAGGGGAGGGATTATGAGAATCACGATGCCTTCGCGCAGCGCCTGAATGATGCGAGCGCCAGAATTGGCGGCCTGCGTATAACACAGGGCACAGCCTTGAGCGAAAGCGAAGGAAGGCAAGGCCAGCGCCACGAGCCCCGCCAGCGTGAGTCCTATCCAACGGAACCTTTTTTGAATTTCGATATGCATATTCTTAACCGAGCTTTCACCACCGTGAACCCTAGAGTTTGGTCCAAATCAAGCCGAGTAAATACAGCCACAACAGGCCCATGAAATGCCAATATAGCGCTGCCGCCGCGAACGTAGTCCGCCGCAAAACCGAGCGACGAAGTTTGTTCATCACATAGATCAATCCGGCAAGACCGCCAAGCACGTGGACAACGTGTAGGCCAGTGAACAGATAAAAAAAGGAACTGTTCGGATTGGTGGCGAGGTATAGTCCTTCCGCCTTCAATCGCAGCCAGGCAGCATACTGGCCCACAACAAACAGGAGGCCTAGCCCTAAGGTTGCCAGCAGCCAGCCCATCGGCACTGTCAGATGCTGTCCCGACCCGCGGGCATAACTTGCGACACGGCGGCGAGCGATTTCCAGTGTGGCGCTGCTGGCCGCCAGCGGTACCGTGTTGAGGAAAAGTAGGGGAGGCAGCGCAATATGCTGCCAGTCCATACCCGTTCCTTGACGGACCACCATGGCGCTTGTGAGCGCGGCGAACGACATCGTGATGGCCGCCAGCGCCACCCAGATGCCCGTTTGCGACGGCGAGAATGGCCGGTCCTCAAGCGCCCGCATGTCGCCGCCGGCGGGCACTAGATTCCGAAAGCCGTTGCCACCGGAGTTGTCCGGTACGCGGAGGGGCTCGATTTGTGGTGGTTCGTGAACCGTAGTTGCCATAACTTCAGACTCCAAAACTCAAGTTGCGCACAACCCATCCCGACTGTCGAATGGCCTATTAGTTAGTGCAGGCGCATATTGAACATGCGGAACGCGTCCGGCAAGAGATAACACAAGAATCCCAGGACAAAGAGCGTAGCTGGGAAAACAGTCCAGAACAATAGCGGCTGCTCATACTTCACGTGCATTAGATACATGACAGCGACAAACGCCTCCAGGCCGGCCAGGCAAAGCAAAGAAAACAGCAGGGTCTGGGCAGGTAAGTGCTGATACGTGAGGATTACTTCAATCCCGACAATTACCATGAGGCCAACGCCGATTCCTACATACGACCCTATGCTCAGTTCGCGATTCGATGACATTTCTTGTCCTCCGGCCCTAAATCACTTGGCGTTCATCAAGTACATCAAGGGGAAAACGAACATCCAGACCAAATCGACGAAGTGCCAGTAGAGACCGGCTGTCTCGACATGGCTTTCGTCGTAACGTGCCTGGTTGTAGCCGCGCGTGATAAATCCGAGGGCGATCACGCCGGTCACAACGTGGGTCAAATGCAGGCCCGTAACACTGAAGAAACAGGCCCCAAACTGCGTCGCCCCGCCCGTTGGGTTGGAGAACAACCGCCAGCCTTCGCCGATCAGGTTGAACCACTCCCGGAGGTGCAGTGCTGCAAAGATTATCCCCAGCAGCATCGTCGCTCCCAGCCATTTGTTGGCCGACGCCTTCTCGCCCGCCTGCGCCGCCCTCACCGCAGTGAGCATGGTCAGGCTGCTAGAGAGCAGCACAGCCGTCATCACGACTCCGTTGAGGATGGAGGAGAACTCGAACGGTGTCCCCCAAACCGGAGCTCCCACGCGCATGTAGGCATAAGAGAACAGGAAGGCGCCGAAGGTACAAGCGTCGGAGATGATAAAGATCCACATCCCCAGCTTCTTCTTTTCAATGCCGTAGGGAGAAGCTTCCATCACGACGGCATGCGCCCCGGCCTGCATCGCCCCATGACCGCCTACAACGGCTAGTTCGGATTGGTCCACGTGTTCCCCCTCTTATCTCGATTTATGCTACTCACTGAGAGCTCTGAAGCTACGCGTATGCGTCGTTAAGTGCCGGCAATGGACGGCTCAGGTGAGGTTTGCATCACACTCTTGTCACCGTCGTATTCCATCGGCCCGTGGTAAACCGTGAGCTGGCGCCCGCCAAAGTTGTCGAACGGAGGAGGCGAAGTCGTATCCCACTCCAGCGTGGTCGCTCCCCACGGATTGTCCGCAGCCTTCGGTCCTTTGAAGCGGCTCCAGACTGCGTTGTACAAGAACATGAATTGAGCCGCGCCCAACACCAAGGCGGCCAGGGT
>Ga0187770_10002637_pt1 | contig 10077 bp, 10 predicted proteins | sample 0116_SJ02_MP02_2_FD_133154 | JGI IMG/M metagenome (GOLD analysis project Ga0187770, IMG submission 133154) | Tropical peat soil microbial communities from peatlands in Department of Meta, Colombia - 0116_SJ02_MP02_20_MG | ecosystem: Environmental > Terrestrial > Soil > Wetlands > Peat | place... | reverse complement strand
TCATCGCCGATGATGGTGGTCTCACCGATGACCACCCCCATGCCATGGTCGATGAAGAAGCGGCGCCCGATCTGCGCGCCGGGGTGGATCTCAATGCCGGTCAGCAGGCGCGCGCCTTGCGAGAAGAAGCGCGCCAGCAGCCGCAGGTGGTGTGTCCAGAGCCAGTGGTTCACCCGATGCGCCCACAAGGCGTGCAGTCCGGGATAGCAGAGCACCACTTCGATCCACGACTTGGCCGCTGGGTCGCGGTCGAAGACCGAGGCCACATACTCTTGAGCCGACTTGACCAGACCTGCCATTAGTTCAGACCGCCACCGCCTGCAGCTGTTGCGCTTCTTCCCGCAACGCCTGGAACAAGATGCTGCTCAGGTAGCGCTCTCCGTAATCGGGCACCACCACCACAATCAGCTTACCGGCATTCTCCGGCCGGCGAGCCACTGCAATCGCTGCCTGCACGGCTGCGCCGGATGAGATCCCCACGAGCAAGCCCTCCTCTTGGACCAGCCGGCGAGCCATCACAATAGCATCCTCGCTCGATACTTGGATGATCTCATTGATGAAATCCGTCCGCAGAACCTCGGGAACAAAACCGGCACCGATCCCCTGGATCCTGTGCGGGCTGGGTTGCCCGCCGGAAAGCACCGGACTCTCGGTGGGCTCCACGGCAATGACCTTGAATGATGGCTTCTTAGGCCGGATGTACTCGGTTACGCCGGTCAGTGTGCCGCCCGTGCCCACCCCAGAGACCAGGATGTCAACCTTGCCATCCGTATCTTCCCAAATCTCCGGCCCGGTGGTTTCGTAATGGATCTTGGGGTTGGCAGGATTGGCGAACTGCTGCAGGATGACTCCGTCGGGAGTTTCGGCGAGGACTTGCTCGGCCTTGGCCACCGCGCCTTTCATTCCCTTAAGTCCGGGCGTGAGCACCAGCTCGGCGCCGAAGGCGCGCAGAAGAACTCGGCGCTCCATGCTCATGGTGTCCGGCATAGTCAGGATCAGGCGGTAGCCCCGCACCGCCGCCACGAACGCCAGGGCGATGCCGGTGTTGCCGCTGGTGGGCTCGATCAGTACGGTCTTGCCAGGATGGATCTTTCCCGCAGCCTCGGCGGCGTCAATCATGCTGACGCCGATGCGGTCCTTGACGCTGTTGTTGGGGTTGAAGCTCTCGAGCTTGGCGACCACCGTGGCGTGGCTGCCTGCCGTTACCTTGTTCAGTTGGACCAGCGGCGTGCGTCCGATCAGTTCGGTAATGTCTCTAGCAATCTTCATGAAGTGCTCCATGCACTCTGGCGGAGTGCTCGTGATTCTATAGACGGAAGAGCCGATTGGCGCCCAGCACCAGAGCCAGCGTCAGTCCCGCAATCGCAAATTCACCCAGGGCTCCCACGATGAACGGCCGGACTCCCTGTTTCGTCATCTCGCGAAAGTTGGTGCGCAGCCCGACGCCCGCGAAGGTCAGCAGAAACGCCCAGCGCGAGAGATTCGCCAGGCTGGTGAGCTGTTCTTTGTTGAACACCTGCGCGGTCGCCAGCAACGAGATCAGCAGAAATCCCAGCACGAACTTGGGAAACTTCTGCCACAGGAACGACGCTTTGTTGGAGATGGTGCGCGCCTGCCCGGCCCCCGCCCAGTAGATGGCGTACCCCAGCACGACGAAGCCGATCATGGCATTGCGCGTGGTCTTGGCGAGCACGGCAATCTTCCCAGCGGCATCGGAGTAGACCGCGCCGGCGGCAGTGGCCTCGGCCGTGTTGTCCACCGCCAGGCCGGACCACATCCCATAGGCGTGGTCACTCATGCCCAGCCAGTGCCCGATCAGCGGGAAGGTAAAAAGTGCGAGCGCTCCCAGCGCAAGGATGGCGGCGATGGCGAACGACGAGTCTTCATCGTCGGCGTCGATCGCTCCCTTGGCGGCGATGATCGCAGACACACCGCAGATCGACGAGCCGATTGCCAGCAGGGAACTCAGCTTCGGCTTGAGCTTGAACCGCCGTCCCAGCCAGGTCATCAGCGCAATCGAAACCGCCAGCTCCACCACCACCAGCGCCAGGCTGATGGAGCCCAGCTTCACCACATCGCCCAGCACGAAGCGCGCTCCCAGCAGCACGATCCCGGCCTTGAGCCAGAATTCGTAGGTTGCGATGCCCGGCAGGAACACTTCAGGAATTTTCACCGTGTTCGCGATCGCAAGCCCGATTACGATCGCCCACAGCACGTACTCGATGTTGGGAATGACGGTGTGGTGAGCCTTCGCGTAGCGGGACAGGTTCTGCTCCAGCAACTTGCCCGCATAGCCGATCGCAGCCAGCAGCGCGATCCCGGGGAGCAGTCTGATCAAATGAAGCTGCGGACTGATCGGCCGAAGCCGGGGCAGGGCAATAGAGTCAGCCATTTGGTCTTCTCGATCCTCTAGATTGTTTTCCCGTTACCACGGAATATGTTTCAGCACGCCGGCCCGCACCAGCAGCGCGGCGGCCAGCGCGACCGCGACCGCCCAGGTGTCGAGAGAAAGCCTGAGACGTGCCCAGATCCTGCTGTTCTTCTCTGCGCTCATGCATGATCCCCTTTCTTCGTCAGGTGATTTGCTGTTCGTCCTGCAATGTGTTGGTTTGCACCTGTTTCCAGATATCTGCCGCGATGGATTCTGCCTCGGGCCGTGCCACCCGGCCGACAATAAGCAGCGCCGGCGCGCTGATGCTGCTCAGCCTGCCCAGTCCCGCTAGATCGGTCCTGCGCATCTGCTGAGAACTTCGCGTCGCGCAAGCGACGATAACACAAGGCGTCTGCGGATCGAGCCCGCGGCCCAGCAGCGCGTTCCCAAGTTCCGCGTATGCGGTCCCGGGCATGTACACCACAACCGTGGTGTCAGGAGTGATGGCGCGCATCCAATCCATCGAGATCGCGCCGCCCTTGCGGTGCGCGGTAGTGAACAGTACCTGGGATGCAAACCGCCGGTCGGTGAGCGAGATGCGTGCCGCTGCTGCCGCAGCCAGCGCCGCCGTGATGCCGGGAACGACTTCGAAATCCACCCCCGCCTTGCGCAGCGCTTCGATCTCCTCGCCGGCGCACCCGAAGATCAGAGGATCTCCGCTCTTGAGGCGCACCGCTACTTCGTAGCTTGCTGCGGCGTGCACGAGATAGGCGTTGATCTCGTCCTGCGTCAGCAGTTTTTGTCCACAGCGCTTGCCGACGTCGATCACGCGCGCCTTGGGCGACACCAATTTCAGTACCTCCTGCGTGACGAGCGCGTCGTGCAGCACGATGTCCGCGGCAGCGAGAATGCGTGCGGCTCTTACCGTGAGCAGTTCGGGATCGCCCGGCCCCGCGCCGACAAGGTAGACCTTTCCCATCAGGCAGGACCTCCCGTCCGGCGGCGTTCGGCTCGCAGAAAACGTTCGTATCCTTTGCGGCTGGCAAGCCGCTGCAGCAGGCCCGTGCGCCGGCGCGGATCGGTCCGGCGAGCGAATGCCTTCTGCCTTAGCATGCCCAGTTCCGCGATCCAACGTTCGTACTCCGGTCCGAACTGCTCTTCCAGTTCCTGCCGCAGCCGGCTGGCCAGCGAGGGGCTCAAGCCGCCGGTAGAGATCGCGATCTGCAGCGGACCGCGCCGCACCACCGCCGGATAATAAAAGTGGCAGCGGTCGGGTTCATCGACGGCGTTGCACAGAATCCCCCGCGCATCGGCCTCGCGAAACACGGACTCGTTCACCGCATCGACTCCCGTGGCCGCGATTACAAGGAATAAGCCATCGAGGTCGGAAGGCCGGAACTCGCGCGCATGCCATACCAGACGCTGCTCCCGCGTCCAGGCAGCGATCGTATCCGTCACCTCTGGCGCAATAACCATCACGGTTGCTTCAGATGTGAGCAAGCCCTCAACTTTTCCTTCAGCAATCGGCCCGCCGCCCACAACAAGGCACCTGCGGCTGGCAAGCTTGACGAACATGGGAAACAGGCTGGTCATCCCTCTACTCCATGCGATGGCCGGGCGGTGGGCAAGTCGCGCTCGACCGCCGGCAGCGGAATACCGGCAAGAAACTCGCGAATCTGCGACTCGCTGAAACGGCCGAAGAACTGGCGCAGATTTTCTCCGGGCAGGCGCAGCTCGAGATACGAACGCAGCAGGCGCTCGATGGCATCCGGCACTTCGCTCGCCAGGCAGCGATATCCGATCGGCCGCGCGACTGCCTGATGTTGGCCCACCGCTCCGCCCACGCAGAAGTAGTAGGCATCCTGCAGCCGGCCGTTGACTTTGATCTTCTTGCCTTCGAGGCCGATGTCTGCGATCCAGTGCTGCCCGCAACTGTTCGGACAGCCGGCGACGTGCAGCTTCAACTGCTGGTCGAACTCCGGCAGGCGCTCCTCCATTTCCTCGACCAGCCAGCGCGCGAAGGCCTTGGTCTCTGTGATAGCGATCTTGCAGAACTCCGTGCCGGTGCAGGCGATGGCGCCGCGCCAAAACGGCGAGCCGTTGACCGGCAGTCCGATAGCAGTCAGCTCTTTCGCCAGTTCGGCCGCCTTGTGGTTCGCCACATTCACGATCAGCAGGTTCTGCATGTTGGTAGTGCGCAGCTCGCCGCTGGCAAAGCCGTCGGCGAGGGCTGCCGCGGCGCGCATCTGGGCTGCGGTGAGGCGGCCGCGGAGGACCGCAGCGCCGACATAACTGTGTCCCGGCTGCTTCTGGGCACAGATACCGACATGGTCGCGATAAACATCGCTGGGTACCATTTCCGGAACAGCCGGATCGAGCGGAAATCCGATCCGCGCTTCAAGCTCGCGCAGAAAAGTGTCTGCCGTCCAGCCGTGGCGAAGAAACAGGAACTTGAGGCGGGCTCGCTCGCGGTGTTCGCGCAGGACAGCCGCATCGCGAAACAGTTCGGCGACACCTTTGACCACGGCGGTGGCCTGCTCCGATCGCACGAATGCATTCAGCCGCACGGCTAGATGAGGATCGGCGGACAGTCCTCCGCCCACTCGCAGCGAAAATCCGATCTCCGGTCCGCCGGGCGTGGTGCGCCGTACCGCCGTCAGGCCGACGTCATTGATCTCCGGATACGAGCACCAGGCGCGGCAGCCGGTGATCGAGATCTTGAATTTGCGCGGCAGGTTGTAGAACTCCGAATTCCCCACCAGCAGCCGGTCGGCCTCGTGAACCAGGGGCGAGGCATCGCAGATCTCGTCCGCATCCACACCGGCCAGCGGACAGCCGGTGATGTTGCGGGCCACGTCGCCGCAGGCTTCCATCGTGGTCAGGCTCGACCGCAAAAGGCGATGAAGCAAATCCGGCAGAGCTGTGATTTCGACCCAATGAAGCTGGATGTTCTGGCGCACGGTGATGTCGGCAACGCCGCGCGCGTATTCCTCTGTGAGTTGGGCGACGGTGCGAAGCTGCTGGGAGGTCAGGATGCCGTTCGGGATGCGGATGCGTACCATGAAGTAAGGCGTCGACTTGCCCTCGCCGTTCGTGCCGCCGACGGCGCCCACGCCATCGCCCTGGGTGTACACGCCCCACCAGCGAAAGTACGTGCCCAGCCACTCCGGCGGGATCGAAGCGCGGCCCTCGCGGGCGAACCTGCGGATTTCCTCCAGGCCCTCGAGCGGGTTCTTCTCCCGCTTCAAGCGCTCGACCTTCTGGGCTTTGGTTTCCTGCGCTGCCTGTGTCATCGCGACCCCCCGTGACCCGACAAAAAACAAAAGGCCTGCCGCTCGTGCATCTTCCGGCGGCAGGCCTCTTAGAAATCGACTTTGATTACTGGATCTCTAAATCAGCTCTTCCCCCCACCAGAAGACAGGCCGCGGCAACAACAGCAGCAACAACACATCATGGTCTTCTGGCAGGTCCTTGACATGAACGTCTATTAGACCTTACGGGGAGCGTTTGGTATTCACAATTTTTCCAATGCAAACGATCAGAATATGCGCGGGTAGCGGATAAAGGCGGGAACCGCCACCGACAAGGCGGGAGATGCAGACCGATTGCCGCGTCAAACAAGATCGCGCAGCTTGATCACGACCGTGCGCGACAGGCCGGCGGATTCGACTCGCAGCGTGACTGCCCTGCCGGGCGGCTCGGTTCGCATGCGCTGCCGCACGTCGGAAAGGGCTAGCTTCGCAACCGAGGTTCCATCGATTGCGAGGACCCGATCATCGACTTTAATGCCCGCCTCCTCCGCCGGGCTACCCGCAATCACGTCTACAACGCGGTACTGATCGCCGTCTTGTCCCAGCCACATGCCGGCGCGGTCCCAAGTGTCGTGGCGGCCATAGGTAGGATTGGGCTCGAAGATGATCTGCTGGCGGGAGTAGTCGAAGGTTACGGAGAATTGCGAGAGCACATCTGGCCCGACCAGGCCGGCCATGGCGCTCGAGGTGGTGGCGCCACTATGCTGGAGCGAGAGCCGGATCACCAGATCGTGCACGGTTACCGCGCCCAGCTTCAGCTCCGAGGCGCGTGCCAGTTGCGACCGCACCGGGCCGCCGAGACCCCAGCCTGTCACTCCTTCGACGCGGGCATGGTATTTGGTGCGCAGATGGTTCTGTTCCACGAACGGGCCGTACAGCAGCAGCGACGAGCGCGCGCCGGTATCGATCCCAAAGTGTCCGCGAACGCCATCGAGTTCGCCTTCGACCACCGGGATTTGTCGCGGGCGGATAAACGGAACCACCATGCCCTTGCCGTGGTAGTGAAACTTGTCGGGCACTGTGAAAGTGAGCAATTTGTGCTGGTAATCATGACGGACCACGAAGCTCTCGAACAGCGGAAGGCCGATGATGCCGTCCATCGGCGCCTTTCCAAACACCGGCGGGTTATCTTCGCTGGGGAATACCTCCGCCTCGAGGTCGCGGATTTGTATGCCTCCGATGTCAACACGGTCGAGGTGCGTTTTCCCCATGCTGACCTGTTTTTCGCCGACACCCACGACCTCATCCCCGGCTGCCGGGGTGAGGCCAAGTTGCCGGGCGGCTTCGGGAGTGATGCCGACCCCGCCCACCCCGGTGTCCAGGATGAAGTGAAACGGACCCGTGCCGTTAACCTTGACGGTGACGAAGACCCGGTTGTCGACCATCTCAAACGGCACGGTGACGGAGGTCTTGCCGCCGGCAACCCTGGCGTCCGCAGACCAGGCCGAGGCGTTGAGCAAAAGTGCAAAAAGACAAGAGGTGATGCACAGCAGCCTGCCATGTCTTCCCTGAACGTGTTCCATGGATGTTAAGGGCGCATACGGCGCATAGTCCTGACTGAGAATTGGACGAACTGGGAGGCAGTTAGTGAGGTGGGGATTTTGCAACAGCTATGGTTTCGCTCCGAGTTTTCTGGGGTGTCTTTCATTGACTTGGCCTCCTTAGCCGCCCTACGATTAGCGGCCTCTAGCTGGTGCCTTCTTCGAGGTGATCGGCCAGACATAAAGGAGACTTTCATGAGCGTCATCGATCGTCGGGACTTTGTGAAATCGCTTTCTGCGGCCGTTGGGGCCACGGCGTTGGTAAATCCGGTCATAGCCGGAGAGAGAGCAACGCAAGGCACATCCTCCGGCACGCAAGCAACCTACGAAGTCTTCGCGCTGAAGTATGCCGGTCCGTTTGATCGCAAGCTGGCCATGACGCTGTTCAACACTGGATGGGCTGAAGATGTGGCTATTAACTATTACATATGGGCGATCCGCGCGAAAAGCGGCGAGACCACCCTCGTGGACACCGGTACGGGTAAGGGCTGGGGTCCGAAGTTCAAGGGGTTCTTCCCGCCCGAGCAGTTGGTAGCGCGGCTCGGAATCAAGCCCGAGCAGGTGACCAAGATTGTCATCAGTCATATGCACTTTGACCACGTCGGTGGCGGAGCAGAATTTGCCGAGCTGTTTCCCGACGCCAAGTTCTACGTCCAGAAGAAAGAATTCGACTTCTGGATCAACAGCCTACTCTCACAGAGAGCTCCGTTCAGACCTTTACAGAACCCGGATGCAAACAAAGCTTTCGCCGAGTTGGCCAAGGGGCCGCGCGTCATTCAGGTAGAGGGGGACAAGGTGATTGGCCCCGATATGCAGCTTCTTCTGGCACCAGGCCACACGCCAGGACTCCAGGCGGTGCTGATCCCCACGGCCAGGGGACAAACCATCGTCGGTTCCGACAGCGCGCATGTTTTCAGAAGCTTCAAAGAGGATGTGCCGAGCAGCTTGATCACGAACCTGCCGATCTGGCTCGAAACCTACGACAAGCTGCGTTCCAATGCTGCGGTAGAAAACATGTTCCCAGGGCATGACTCGAAAATGCTCACGGACTTTCCCAAGATCGCTGAAGACATCACGCAGTTGGCCTGAGATGTCGTACCGAGACAAGCGGAACGAACCACCCACCTCACGCCTGACAAAGCAGCGCCGGGTCTAGGGAAAGATGAAACCAAGAACGAAGGCGAGGTACCACCTTCAGTGGTCTAAACGCGGCTAGCTGTCGGGGGGGCCCGCGCGACGGCATTTGAAGTGGCCAAGCACGGCACGGTCAACTTGTTGCGAACCGGTTTTCTCACTACCTATGATGACGATTCCTTCCGCCGTCTGGGCGGAGGCAGTCGCTACAAACAAAAGGCCGCCGAAGCGGCCTTGGGCACTCAGTTCAGCACGGCTTACTTATTTTCTGTTTTCATGGCCGGCTTGGCAGCCCCTGCTTTGGCAGCGCCAGCCTTGCCTTTCAGTTCCACCAGGATCAATTCGAAAGGCTTGTCGCCCGTGTCCTCCGGCAGGTGAGTGACGGCCGGTGTGAAGGCTGCATCGCCTGCCTTAACTTTCATGTCCGCGGTTTTTCCGTCGGGGAAAGCAAAGTGCGAAGTGCCGTCGGTGAGGAACACGGCCACACTGTTCGGATGGCTGTGCATCACCGATTTCTCATGGGCGCTGTAATGGACCCTGAGTATCCGTACCTGGTCGTTCTCGCTTACGACCGTGTAGTGTTTGGGATCAACCTTGGTCGGATCCTGGGCCCAGAGGACTGGCGTAAGACAAAGGCACACCGCCGCCGCAGACAGCGCTAGTCGAACTCGCATGTGGGCTCCCTTTTTATGTGATTTGCTGAGAAGCGCCGCAACCTTACGCCCGCATTCAGGGAATGTCAATCACGGTCGGCTTTTCGGAGAGCGGTCCGCGGCTGCGCAGCGCGTTACTTCTTACGCTCGTCGCCGGCGACTTTTCCGTCCTTGAAGTGAATCACGCGGTGGGCGTACTCAGCGATGTCGTGCTCATGGGTAACCAGCACGATGGTGTTGCCTTCGTGGTGCAGGCGGTCGAACAGCGCCATGATCTCGGCGCCGGTCTGTGAGTCGAGGTTGCCGGTGGGCTCGTCGGCCAGGATGATGGCGGGATTGTTAACCAGCGCCCGGGCGACGGCCACGCGCTGGCGCTGGCCGCCGGAAAGTTCGTTGGGCTTGTGGGTCATGCGCTCGCCGAGATCAACTGCCTTCAGCGCCGCTTTGGCGCGCTCGATGCGCTCCTCGGACGGCGTGCCGTTATAGATAAGCGGCAGTTCAACATTGTGCAGCGCCGTGGCGCGCGCCAGCAGGTTGAAGGTCTGGAAGACGAAGCCGATTTCCTTGTTGCGGATGCGCGCCAGTTCGTCATCGTGCAGTTCGCTCACCAGTTGTCCATTGAGCCAGTAGCGGCCCTTGGTGGGGCTGTCCAGGCAGCCGATCAGGTTCATCAGCGTGGACTTGCCCGACCCCGACGGCCCCATGATGGCAACGTACTCATTGCGGTCGATGCGCAGGTCTACTCCGCGCAGGGCATGCACCTGCTGCTCCGAGCCCATGTCGTAGGTCTTCCACAGGTCCTCGGTACAGATCATGCAGTTGGACGGCGGCGCGGCCGGCTTATCGGTGATGGTGGCGACTTCAGTGGCCATTCGGCTGACTCCCTGCTTCCTGCTCGCTACTCCCTGCTTCGAGCTGTTAGACGCTCGCGAGGTCTTTCGGTTACGACTCTTCCTGCTTCTTGACCGTGTTGTCGATCTTGACCCGGGCATCATTCTTGAGGGTGCGCAGGACCTTGTAACTGCCGATTACGATTTCCTCGTCGGGTTTGAGCCCGCTGGTTATTT
>Ga0187770_10002635_pt1 | contig 10077 bp, 7 predicted proteins | sample 0116_SJ02_MP02_2_FD_133154 | JGI IMG/M metagenome (GOLD analysis project Ga0187770, IMG submission 133154) | Tropical peat soil microbial communities from peatlands in Department of Meta, Colombia - 0116_SJ02_MP02_20_MG | ecosystem: Environmental > Terrestrial > Soil > Wetlands > Peat | place... | reverse complement strand
TACAAGCACCCACGAAAGGTGGAGTTCGTGACGTCACTGGAACCGGTCAAGACGATTTCGGGGAAGATAAGGAGGAAGAATCTCAGGCTCGCGGAGTACGGGAAGGCCGGAAAGCCGGTCTCGGGGCAGGAGTTCACGGTCAAGCCCCTCAGGGGCTCAGGCTGATGCCGCGGCCTTAAGAAACGAACGCGCGGAGGAGACTCCCATGAAGACGTGGTCCGTCCTGTACCTTCTCATCTGGGTCGCCTTCGTCCAGATCCTGATGGGAGTCATCCCGGCACTCTACTTCCTTGTCACCTACGGCGTCCATCCGATCATCGGCGTGGTCGTGCTTGTGCTGGCGTTCCTCGCGTACCGCCAGGTGAGGTCGACGGCCTGCCCGGATAGGATCAAGCGCATCACGAAGACCACTTTCATCCTTGCCGTCCTGCAGGGAGCCCTTGGGGTCCTGTTGTACGTCTTCCTCTACACCAGCCTCGCCAACGGCCTCGTAGTCGAGACCATCGACTTCCTGCACGTTGTGAATGCGCTTGCCATAATAACGCAGGCGTCATCGTCCGCGACAGCCTTCGACATGTGGGAAGAGAAGGAATTCGCACCCGCGCAGCCTCCGCAGCAGGGCCCCTAGGCCCGAATCGAGCCGAGGTGCAGATGTTCGGGGTCCAGAGGAGCGGAATGAATGTTGCGCGGATCTGCGAGGAGTCGCGCTTCAGGAACGCTAACTGGTCGCAGGGCAAGTGCGAGTCGTCAGGCCGGAGGCGTTTCGGGGAGGGAGCCTACTTGTGCACCCAGCCGGATATTGAAAGGATGTGCCCGTCGGGGTCGCGGAAATCGCTAGCGAGCATCTCCTGTTCCGCGTTCCCGGTCACCGCGCGGAGGGGCTGCGTAAAGGCGATCCCTTTCTTCTTCAACTCATCGTAGGAGGTCCTGACGTCGGAGGCCGAGAAGGAGATCTCGCACGAACACTTGGTGATGGGTCGGTCGGTTTCACGAAGGGCGAGGGTGATTCCTCCCCATTGGAGGAACGCGAACTCGCCGGCAACACCGCCGGTAGCTTTCAGCCCGAGAGTGTCCCGGTAGAACTTCAGCGACCTGTCGAGGTCAGACACCATGATGATAAGGTTGCCCGAACCTCCCAAGCTCAAGATGAAACGACTTCGGAATCCCCCTTTATGAACTAATCTGGTCATGTGAGGACTCGGACCATGTGGGCCAAGATCGCATGGCGGGCTCCCATTCCACTGTCGGTCGCGATGAATCGATGTCGGCGCGTGTCGCCCCTGCTAACGTCACACTGAAGTCGAACTTCATGGAAAACACCCACTTCCAAATGAAGCAGGGCTTGCTTGGACGGTAAGATCAGCCGACTGGGGTTCGACCCCATCCTTCCTCCCTCGGAGGAGACGGAGAGCTCGGTACGGCGGCGGGTTGGCCTTTACGGGCGGCAACGTTTGAGACGTAGATGCCGAGGAAGATTATGACGATGCCCGCGAGGGTTTCCGGGCCGGGCAAGACGCCGGTCTCGACCGTTTCTATTAACGTCGTCATCGCCGGCACGGCGAAGGCCAGGGTCGTGACCTTTCCCACCCTCTCACGCCTCAGCATGCCGTTCCACAGAAAGAATAATCCGAAGCCGCTGAATAGTGAGATGTAGCAGAGGTCTACGAGGAACTCCGGGGTGACCCTCACGGCGAACGTGAGTGGAGAAAAGGCGGCGAAGATTATTCCGCAGACGAGGAGCTGGGTCCCCACTGTCGTAGTCGCGTCTTGGCTTCTGGTCTTCCTGTAGTACACCGTGTAGGACGCCCAGAAGGCGGCGTTGCCCACCGTCAGCAGCCCCCCGAAGAGGGTCGCTCCGCTCCCAGCCAGGGAAAGGCCGTACACTGCCACGCCCAGGAACCCCAGGAGGGTGCCTGCCCACCCGATCCGGGAGGTCTTCTCGTTCAAGACCATGGTGGCGAGTGGAATCGCGAACAGCGGCATCGTGAAGCTGAGGACGGCGGACTGCGAGGGGGAGACGCGCTGCAGCCCGTAGATCCACAGGAGGGTGCTCGCGGCAGTGAATAGCGACAGCAGGACGGTGTCCTTGTTGAGCCGCGGCCTGAAGCTGCGGGCGAAGGTGAAGGTCGCCAGCGCGCCGATGAGGTAGCGCCCGGCCATGAAGGTCAGGGGGTCGGCGTACAGCAGGCCGTCCTTGGCGAACGAGTACTGGAGGGATGCGATAACTACGTAAGGGATGGCGTATGCGAGCAGGCTTTTGGCCATGCAGCAGGGGCGTGGTCTGGTCTCTTCATAAGCTCCGAGGAACGCGCGGCGGGAGGAGCCCCCTTGCGCTTCCGTCACGGCAGTGAATGATTCGAGTCGGGTCCAGGACTTCTCATCTTCAGGCTCCGCGGGAGACCGGGCCGCTCTTGCGTCTGCGCCAGCTAACAGGGCTGACGCACCACTAGCATGGCGCAATCCAGTCTGCCGAGGTATTCAGAGGCGGGCCCGGTGGGGTCCGGTGCGATTTCGTACCTCAAAGCGGGCTCAAAACGAGGGGCCTGCTAGTCCAGTCCGAGCCTGTGTACAAGGTCGAGGTACCTCGGGTCGGCGCGGACGCAGCAAGAACCCTCGTCTGGGAGGTGGGGGGCGTGAGCCCCCATTTCACAACACGACTACCGTCCGCTCCGGGGATTGTCTCAGAGTTGCTCAACGGAAGCTATGACAGCGTCCGTGAAAAGGTCATTGTAGAGGTGCTTCATTCCCTCGAGAATCTTCAGCCTTATCGGAGCTGCGGAGAGGTACACTCCGACAATCTCAAGGTCCGGGTCCACCCAGACGTAGATACCTCCAGAACCCCAGTGCTCAAACGCTCGCGACGAGTACAGCCCTCCGTTACCCCCCGTCTTCGCGCCGTGAATACTCCAGCCGTATCCCCAGCTCGCCTCTGGGAAGACCTCCTCGAAGAATGTAGCTCCGACTCCCGGAATCTGATTGCGTGTCATCTCCGTGACGGTCACCGGGCTAAGTATCCGCGCGGGACCGTAGGCGCCTCCGTTGAGAAACATCTGCCCGAACTTTGCGAGGCCAAGGGCATTGGTGAGGATTCCCCACGCGCCGGCGCAGATGCGCTCCTTGTCGCGAGCAGCAGCGATGGCCTCGAAGAGCGGGTCAGGCGGGACGCCTGGGTCGACTTCGTCCGGGGGACGCCTGACGATTCGTTTTGGGGGGACATCCACTCTGCAGTAGGACGTGTCAAGCATTCCGAGTGGGCGAAAGATTCTCGATTCCGCGAAACGGTCGAGCGAAGTTCCTGAGACACGCCTCACTATATCTCCGGCTAGCTCGAAGTTGAAGTTGGCGTACGACATTTCAGTTCCTGGGGGTTTCCAGAGCGGGGCGCCGTAGCGGAGCGAGTAGTATTCGTGCATCAGAGGGTGTATGGTCGGCTCAGCCTTCGGAACCGCGATCTTGCCCCGGTTCTCCCGCGCGTACGCCTCAACCTCCTCCTCACGCAGACCCGAGGTATGTGTCAAGAGGTGACGGACGAGGACTGCCTCCTTCCCATCCCCCTTGAACTCGGGGATGTAGTGGACCACAGGCCTGTTAATGCCGACACGCCCTTCCTCGACGAGAGTCATCAGGCACGTCGCAGTGAACACCTTTGTGACAGAAGCCGTAGGGAAGAGTGCACCCAGGGGGGTAGGAGGCGAGTCCGCATCGGGCGTCAGGCGGCCGCAGACTTCGTGCAAGACGATTGTACCCCTTCGAACGGCGAGCACCTCCATAGTCTGGGCTACTCCTTCGTCAACCCACTGATGCACCATTCTCGTTACGTTTCTCAGTCTGGCCTCAGACATGCCAACGCTGCTTGGCCTGCCGCTGCGGAGCTTCCTTGCAACGGTTCGGGGAGGGCTCATTCCGAGCTCCCCAGCACCGAGGGGACAGAGTTGCGAGTAAAGAACCGGGCCCTTTCCTCCGGGTCACGGATGGTGTCCCCGACACGCTTCAGGATGCCGGCGGCCTCTAGGGAATCCTGCTGGCCATCTGCTTCGTTCTTCGCATCTCTGAAAGCCTGAGCTCTGAGTGCGAGCAGCTTCCATGCTGCGGGGAGGGCATGGCAGTCCTGCGCAAGCCGGACGCTTTCCTTGAGCAAGCCGACTGCTTCTCCAGGGCGTTTGAGATAAAGTAGCGCCCTCGCTCTGAGTTCGTCTGCGATCAGGAGATCGCCTACGCGCTCGCCCCCTCTGGCCTCGTCCGCAAACGCGGTGGCACCCGCAAGGGCCTGTTCGTACTTACCCTCTGCCAGCAGTACCTCCGCCTCGACGTCGTGCGGGAGCTTCCCGCCCAGCCGCTCCAGCTCGCCTTGAATTGCACATTTGGAAGTGTCGTCGAGCTCTCCACGTCGGGCCTTGGATCGCGCGAGCCAACCTGCGGCCGCGCGATTCATCCAAGCGCGATGGAGCTGCGTAGCCCGCTTTTGAAGATCCCGACATGCCTGCTCAGCTCTGTCAAGGTCCTGCAGCTCCCAGTAGTAGTGAGCGATGCCCAAGACCTGCATGGCCCGCCCGAAGGGGTGCTCTGAATCGACCACCTCGTCCTGAAGCGACTCCCAGGCCTCGCCGTAGCGCCCGAGGCTCAGCAGCGCCATCGCCTTCAGTGTGGGGTACTGGACGGGCGGGACTAGTATCTCTGCAGCGAGCCGGATCGCCGCATCGCTGGTAGCGACCGCGGCTTCGTACTCTCCCCAGTCGATCTGCGTCCACATCAATTCGAAGTACAGCCGGTTCAGGCGGAATAGGTCGTTCTGCGCCCTCAGTTCCCTGACCAGCCTGGCGGCGAACTCTGCCGCTTCTTGACGGGGGGCCAACCTCCACGTGGCCAGCTCGCTATCGACGATGAGCTCAGGGTCTCCGGCCTCGCGGCTGAGGGTCATCGCCTCCATCGCGTTGCCGTGCCAACGGTTTCGGTAATCCGGCCAGAAGTCTTCGAAGTGCCGCGTCCCCAGAAGGGCCATGACCATAGACCTCTTGTCCCCCAGTTCGTGCGCGAGGCCGTACGCTGTCTCACTCATAGCTCTGCAGCGAGAAATCGAGTCACCCTCAGTTTCGTCGAGCGCGACCACATAGTAGGCTCCCTCGAGCCCGAGACGGGCGGCGAGCTCCAGCCTCCGGTCGCCCTCCTTCTTGGCAAGGGCGAGGAGCTGCTCGTAGTCGCGTGCGGCATTCTTTCCCTGGAACATGTCGAATGCCAACCTGGCGCGACGAGTGAGGGCACTCATCGCCCCCGGAACGTCGGAGCTGTGCTGGGCCAAGTCGAGGGCGACGCTGTATTGGTGGTTCGCCTCTTTGTAGGCCACCAGGGAGATTGCGTGGTCTCCTGCAGCGAGGGCGTAGGGAATCGCCCGCTTCTCCTCTGCGGCTTCTAGGAAGTGGCGTGCGATTTCAGAGTTCAGAGGGGCACGGGTCTTCTCGGGGAGCCTCTCCAGGGCCTCGGCCGCGGCCAGGTGGAGGCGATGCCGTTTGCGCGTCGGGAGGCCGCCGTACAGCACCTGTTGCGTTAGAACATGATCGAATGTGTATCCTTCGTGTGGCGTCTCCAACAGCAGTCCGGCTCTGCACGCCTCCTCGAGGTGCCCCTCCATCTCCGATTCGGCTTCGCCAGTCAAAGCCGCCGCTGTCTCGAACCGGAAGGTCTGACCCAAGACTGATGCCGCCCCAAGCGCCTCTTGGGTCTTCTCGCCAAGCCTCGCCAGTCGTTGCCCGATGACCGAGCGAATGCTCTCGGGGACGACCGACGCGACTGCTGAGCGCTGAACCCACCGGTCCCCCTCCTGGTATAAGTCCCCCCGCTCCACCAAGAACCGGACAAGCTGCTGAATGAAGAAAGAGTTCCCCTCGGCTTGCCGGTGGACCATCGTGGCCAGGTCAGGTGGAATGAGGCTATCCCCCAGGGTTGCCGCTATCAGCTTCTCGGTTCCGTCATGTTCAAGGCGCCGGAGAGGGACTCTTTCGACCAGCTCCTCTCTGGTAAGGTCGCTCAGGGCGGCCTCAAGGGGGTGATGGGGGCCCACCTCGACGTCGCGGTACGTTCCGACCACAAGGACACGAGTTCCCCGTGAGTTCCGTGCTATGTGTTGCAGAAGCTCAAGGCTCGGCCTATCTGCGACGTGGAGGTCATCCAAGAAGATGGCGACCGGGAACTGGTCTGAGACCGAATGCAAGAACCCAGTCACCGCGCGGAAGAGTCGTATCTGGTCGTCAGGCTTGTTGGTCGGCTGAGCGGAGGACTCGCCGCCGACATCGGGGAGAAGACGAAGCAGGTATGGCCAGCGCAATGCAACGTCAGCACGAATCGACTCCGGACTTGACGCGTGGAGAGTCGACAGGATGTCGATGAATGGGCAGAACGGGACCGACCTCTGCTGCTCGTAGCAGCGCCCGGCTGCGACGAGAAACCGGCGGTTCCGCACTGTCAGCATGACCTCCTGCGCCAATCGTGTCTTCCCGACGCCGGGCTCTCCCGAAATCAGGACCAGTCGCCCGTTGCCCGTGGCTGTTGCGTCGGCAGCGGCTAGCACCCGTTTCAACTCAGCCTCTCGCGCCACCAGCTCTGCGGAAGGGAGGGCCCCAAGAAATGCGCCTATTGGCAAAGGAGCAACCAATTGTCCCTCTGGGGCAACCGAGCGCTGGAGCTGAGCCGATTCTGACGCTTGGCGCTCCTCGGTCACCTGAAACACGTGGACCGGGACTCGGAAACCCTTGAGCTGAGTGTACCCGCGTTCAGCGTAGGTGATGCCATCCAGCCTGCCTGCCACATGAGCGACGCTCTCCGTTGCGAGCACCTCGCGTGGGCCAGCGAGCTTACACAGTCGGGCCGCGAGATTCAGCGCTGCCCCAATGAAGGTACCGCCCGAGGGGAGCGCCTCGCCCGTGTCGAGACCAATTCCAACTTGCGGGAACGCGGGGTTGGCCATGGCTTTCTCGGAGAAATCTGTTTGCAGCTTTATTGCAGCCCTAAGCGCCTCCCTCGCTGACCCGAAGGACGCGATGAGCTCGTCTCCGGCGCTCCCGATGACCTCCCCGTGAAATGTCGAGAACGCCTTGCGAGCTATGTCGTCGAAGTCTTTCACCAAGAGTGCCGCGGCGGCGTCTCCGTGGTCGACTGTAAAGCGAGTATACCCCCTGATGTCGACGAACAGGAACGTCCGCACAGCGGCGACCGACGGGCTTTCTTGAACGTGCCCTTCCGCACCCCAGCTTACGTTGTCTCCCACACCAGGAGGCTGAGGGCTCTCGCCTTCTTCCAAGTTGCGTCGCTCGGACATGAGTCGATTCGGTGATAAAATGGTTTGTGACATCTTCGGGAACTAACCCAGACGGCGAAAAGTACCCCCTGACTTCGAGCTTTGACCAGAGGTTCGAGCCGGAAGGGGTAGACTCCACGACGTCTCCCATGTGCGGGCCAACCCTAAGGTGGTCCTCTTCTCAGGGGAGAGCTTCTTCTCTTCGTCGACCAAGGCCGACTAGAGTGACTCGTTCTTCCGACCGAAAGCGGTACAGCAGACCAAATCGCTGTACATTATTGCAACTAGTATGCGCTCGCCGTCTGGCACTATGGTTCCCTGCGCAGAGGAGTTGGCCTGGTGATGTATCGGTTTGCGAGAACCGGGATAATGAACCGGAAGCGCAGGACTGCCAACATCAACTGCGAAATAGCCCGAACCAGCCTAATCCAAACAAACAAAACTCATTCTGGGCTATTTCGTAGCGGGCCCGGTGGGATTCGAACCCATGGTCTCTGAGAGGGTCTTCAGCTCCGAAGGCTGACGCCTTAATCCGTGCTAGGCTACGGGCCCAAGATTCCGGCGGCCGGCTCCAGTAATTAAGAGATGACGTGCGGAATGTTCTTGGCAATCGGCCGGAGAACCAGGCCGCGGTCGGTTATGATCGCCCCCACCAGCTCGGGGGGGGTTACGTCGAACGCCGGGTTGGATACCGGCACCCCTTTCGGGGCGATCCTCCTGCCTCGGATTCTCACCACTTCCTCGAAGGGTCTCTCTTCCACGGTCACCTCGCTGTGCAGATGCGTGAGGTCAAAGGTCGAGCGAGGAGCCGCAGAGTAGAATGGGACGCCGTGCCTGTGGGCAAGCACCGCGACCTGGTAAGTCCCTATCTTGTTGAAAACGAATCCGTCCCGGGTGATCCTGTCCGCGCCGACGATGACCTTGTCCACTTTCTTCTGGGCCATCACGAAGCCGACCGCGGTATCGGGGATTATCCTGCAGTCAATCCCGTCCCTCGAAAGCTCGAAGGCAGTCAGCCGCGAGCCCTGTAATGCAGGCCTGGTCTCCGGGACGAGGACGCTTATGCACTTACCCCTCTCCTTGGCCGCCCTTACCACGCCCAGCGCGGTCCCGTAGCCGACGGTCGCCAGCGCGCCCGCGTTGCACTGAGTCAGGACGGTGTCTCCGTCTTCCAGGAGGTCGGCCCCGACCGCGCCAAGCCTCCTGTTCACCTCGACATCCTCGTTTTCCATCCTCTTGACTTCCGCCACCACACGCTTCCTCGCCTCATCGACCGAGCTCCCCTCTTGCGCCGTCGAGAGGACGCGGTCTATCCCCCAGAACAGGTTCACGGCCGTCGGTCTCGTCGAGCGGAGGAGTTCCGCGGCGCTGTTCAGGTTCTTGATGAACTCTCCCTTGGTCCGCGCCCTCGAGTTGACAGCGGCGAGTGCGACACCCATGGCCGCCGCCACGCCTATGGCTGGCGCCCCCCGGACCACCATCGTCTTGATCGCGGCTGCAACGCCTTCCGGGGTCGTGTAGCGGACGCGCCTGAACGTCGTCGGAAGCGCGGCTTGGTCAATCATCTTCACACCCCCTCTGTCCCATGACACGGTCCTGAGGGTGAAGAAGTCGGCCATGCGACACAACTCGGCTCGAGGTCTGAAAAGCGTTGCCCTTGGAACCTTCAAATACGGTGAAGAAGCCGTGGCGGAAAGCCAATCCCATGGAAGCCGCCCCCTCTGAAGAGAAGCAGATACCCCCCCTGAACGGCGTGGTGTCTGAAGGCGTCGTCGAGGTCTCGGAGAAGGACAGGTTCGGCGAGCTGGAAGAGCTGGGATACGGAAGCAAGGACGGCGACAGGCTGGTGCTAAGAGACTACGAAGCCCTGTACCTCGCGCACGCCGGGAAGCTCGAGCTGAAAGACCGCGCCGGGAGGGCAATCACGTTCGAGAAGATGGCCGAAATCACGCAGAGGGGGGCCAGGGACGCCTGGACGAAGTTCATGATATACCGCGACCTCAGAAGCAGAGGATACGTCGTCAGGGAGGGGTTCGGCTTCGGCACGGACCTGCGGGTCTACGAGCGGGGGGAGTACCCGAAGAAGGCGGCGAAGTACGTCGTTTTCGCCCTGGACGAAGGGATCGAGAAGAGGGTCGACGACCTCGAGTCGTCTGTAAAGGAGATGGCGAAGATGGGGAAGGAGGCCATCATAGCTGTAATCGAGAGGCGGGGCGAAGTCATCTACTACAGGGTGAGCAGGGCAAGATTCTGAGTGGGACGATGAACCTCAGAGCGGGACTCGAGATCATCCGCCCGGTCAACTGCGCAATGATAGGATTCGCGGTGGTCGTCGGGGAGTTCGTCTCCAGGCCGCCCACCGTGTCCGTCGTCCAGAGCGCCTTCGGGTTCCTCACGGGCTTCTTCATCTGCGCCTACTCCATGGCGGTCAACGACATTCTAGACGCGGAGGTGGACAGGGTCAACCAGCCGGGGCGCCCCATCCCCAGCGGAAGGATGACCCCCCAGGGTGCGAACAGGCTGTCGGTCCTGGCGTTGCTCGCTGGGATGGCCTGCTCGGTGCTCAGCCTTAGCCTGGTGGCTGTGGCGGTCGCAGCCGCCTACGCCTTCCTCTCCTGGCTCTACAGCCACACGGCGAAGAAGCAGGGTTTCGGGGGGAACCTCATTGTTGCTTCGTCGCTTGCAATCCCCTTTGTGTACGGAGGAATCATCTCGGGGGGAGCGATCCTGGGATCGCTGCTCCTCCTGATGGCCCTCACGGCGTTCTTCGCGGGGGTCGGCAGGGAGGT
>Ga0187770_10002634_pt1 | contig 10077 bp, 9 predicted proteins | sample 0116_SJ02_MP02_2_FD_133154 | JGI IMG/M metagenome (GOLD analysis project Ga0187770, IMG submission 133154) | Tropical peat soil microbial communities from peatlands in Department of Meta, Colombia - 0116_SJ02_MP02_20_MG | ecosystem: Environmental > Terrestrial > Soil > Wetlands > Peat | place... | reverse complement strand
CTCCAATATTTCAACCGAGTTGGCTACATTCTTCGAAAAGAAATTTTCGACCGCTCTATCGTACAAGTCAATGGCTTCTTTGCCGGATTGGGACATTAGAGTCAGAACTTGATCTGGTATTTTGTGTTCACTTTCCCCCAACATTATTATGTACCTCGCTATGTTGGCGCAGTAGTCTGCAGTGTGCTCAATTCCACGAACCAGAGTCTGATAGTCCATACAGTCTAACGTGCAGATACCGAGAACATCCGCCAAGACAGGATCCTGAGCGGCACTGCGAAGCAGCCGAAGTATGAAGTATGAAAAGTGATCCACATCCTCGTCGAGGGAGAAAACAGATTTAGCGAGCATCGAATCTCCAGTCTTCAGCACGTTCAACACATCTTTACACATGGAATCAGAAATGAGATGCATTCTGTTAATAGCCAACTCAAGAGATGCCTTAGACTCATCAATTAGCGTTTGTATGTGCATGCTCTTAGCGTCGGCGACCATCACTCTCATGTATAGCGTTGCAACAATGTTTCGAATAGCCTTTCTTTGCGGAACCGAAAAAATGTTGTCCGAAGTCACTTTGATACCCGAGTAACCGCTCAAATAACAGCCAATTAGCTTTCTAACGATAGAAGACTCTTTCTCATTCGCGTCGATATGAAGGTTTATTTCTGCAGACTCTTTTTTCTTCTCGCCAAAAGGATAAACAACGAGAGACCGATCACGTTGGACTGCCAGAGAAACAACGTCACTTTTCTTCAATTCGTTTAACTCTATCCAATTCTTTGGAAGAGAAATCACAAGCGAGGATCTGCCCAACGACATGATCTTCCGTTCCAATGCTTTTCCCTCGACAAACATTACCCTATTCTAGCATATTAATACGTTACTAGCCAAATATATACATTCATATATGACAAGCACTTCGCGTTCAGCAGAAGCGCGCGAAGATGTAATGACGATAAAAAACAAAGATTAATTCAGATGCTAAATGCACCAGGCACTGCATACTATAAGGATTCGAAACACTTTCTTCACTTCTGCGCCATTGGTAAGAGGGGGGCAAAGTTCTTCTCAGCGTTTTGCTTTTTTAGAGCGGACAGCTTTATGATCTCCTCTTTATTGACGTCTCCCTTAACAAAATCAAGCCCGTTCAAGAGGTTCTTTCCTGCGTCGGACCTCACTATCACCGTTGAATATCCATCTGGGCTTCCTACCGATCCAATAGAAACATCGGCGAGTCTAGAAACGAAGTCATCACAAAAGGCACATCCTTTTTCGACGGCCTTGCCAAGGTCTCTTACACGGCATGAATATTCTTTTCCCTCAACCTGCATAATGAACTTTCCTTTATGTATCTGCGTTTTCTCTGATTTGTCCAAATCAACACCTAACAACTTTCTTGTCTCTTCTCTCAACTTTTCGTAGAAAAAGGCTTCATAGCAGAACAACCCTAGTATTGTGATTTCTACATCCGGAAAATCACGTAGGAAACTTTGTTGTATCTCCCTTATTGCTCGAACCTCGCAAGGGGTGCCAACGATGGCAATTTTCCTCTTTCCTTTTTCTATTAACTCTACAAACTTTGATATCATTTTTACCCTTTGATATTTTGTCCCTCGCGCGTTCATTATTTCATCAATATTTTCCGCTATGATTGCCTGTGCTCTATAACCGTCTTTTCGCTGGACGACAATGGCTGCATCAAAAATGCCTCTCTGCATGCCTGAAATGAGCAGCGCGGTAGCCATTCCCCCATCTTGCCCCCTCACTGAGCTTTTTGCTGCCAGTATGTCACTATGGACGCCGAGGTATTCATCTCTTGTTCCTTTCAAAAATCCATCCTCCACCTTTCTCTTGTCTTCTTCTAACATTGGGTACGTGTTCATTCGAATTTTCTTGGATCCCGTTGGACATACTCTGGCGCAAGCTCCGCAACCAATGCAATCATCTGACAATGTATGAAAGGGAGCAGTAACTTCTCGCTCTACACCCCGATTTGCAAAGTTAATAGCGGATACTCCGACTAGTTCTTCACAAACACGAGCGCACAAACCACACAGGATACAATCTTCGTCTTCGTCTTCTATCCAAAGCCTCGGTTGTCGAATGTCATATTCTCGTGCCAAATCCTGTATCTTTTTTACTTTTGGACATCGAGCTACGAGCAGCTCAAGGAGCATTTTACGAGTTTTCATGACCTTTTCAGATTTTGTATCGACTATCAGTCCTTCTTCAACAGGGTAATTGCAGGATGTTACAATCCTTTTCCTTCCCCGCTTGTCTGTTATTTCAACAGAACATAAGCGGCAAGCACCGAAAGGAGAAAGAGCGTGGCAATAACACAGTGTGGGAATGTCAACGCCGGCTTCTTTTGCTGCTTCTAAGATAGTTGTTTCTTCTTTGGATTTTACCTCTCTGTCATCTATTTTGAACGTTATCTCTTTGTCTTTTGCTTCCATCGTTGCTCACAATCCTTCAATCGCTCTTGTCTTTTGCCACTCTTTTTATCAATCTCTCTTCTTCTGGAATAGGCAGGGGGACCGGTTCACCAGATATTTTTTGCACGGCTCTGAAGGTAGGCGGGCACACATCGTAACAAGTGCCACATTTTGTGCATTTTGATTGATCGATCATGTGAATCTTCATCTTTTCCCCCGTGATAGCGTTTGCCGGACAATTCCTGAAGCAGATCGTACATGCGTTGCACTTTTTCGGGTCAATGAAATAGGATACTAATCCTCTGCAAACTAAGGCAGGGCATTTCTTTTCCTTTATGTGGGCTTCATATTCGTTTCTGAAATGACGGATGGTGGTTAACATGGGATTCGCGGCTGTTTGTCCTAGTGCACAAAGGGAAGCAACACTCGTTACGTCCGCTATTTCCTGAAGCTTCTCGATGTCTCCTTCTTTTCCTTTGCCAGTGGCGATGTCATTCAATATCTTCCGCGCTTGTTTCAAACCTTCGCGACAAGGCAAACATTTGCCGCAGGATTCATCGCAGAGGAAATTGACGAAGTAGCGGGCCACGTCGACCATGCATGTATCTTCATCCATCACGACCATTCCGCCAGAGCCCATGATCGAGCCTAGCTTGGTGAGTACGTCAAAATCCACGGGAGAATCAAGATACTGCTCAGGGATGACGCCTCCAGAGGGGCCACCAGTTTGAACAGCCTTAAGCTTCTTTCCATTTCGAATTCCACCGCCTATTTTGAAGATTATATCCCTTAACGATATCCCAAAAGGAACCTCAACCAGGCCAGTGTTGTTTACCTTGCCCACCAAGGAGAATATCTTTGTCCCCTTGCTCGCTGCAGTACCGATGGATCCAAACCATTCAGCACCGTTATTTATTATAAAAGGTATATTTGCCCACGTTTCAACGTTATTTAGTGCGCTCGGCTTGTCCCAGATTCCTTTTTCGGATGTGTGAACATACTTGGGCCTTGGCTCGCCCACTTTACCTTCTATCGCCGTCATCAGGGCGCTCGATTCGCCAGACACGAATGCTCCAGCCCCCCTATGGATTCTAACCTTGAAATCAAACCCTGAGCCAAGTATATCTTTGCCTAAGAGTCCATACTTCTCAGCTTCTTTTATAGCTAAATCCATGTTTTCTACTGCAAGAGGATACTCTTGGCGCACATAGACAAATCCCTCGTGCGAGCCAATAGCGAAAGCTCCAATGACAAGCCCTTCAAGTATGCTGTGCGGATTTCCCTCCATTAATGCCCTGTTCATAAAAGCCCCAGGGTCGCCTTCGTCACAGTTGACGATGACGTATTTAGGTTCTCCAGGTGCATCGCGTGTGGATTCCCACTTCCGGTATGTTGGGAAGCCACCTCCACCACGGCCGCGAAGATTGGCTTTTTTAACTTCTTCAACCACTTGCTCGGGTGTCATTTGAAAAATAGCCTTGGCTAACGCTGTGTAGCCACCAAGCGCGATATAATCTTCTATCTTTTTAGGGTCAATCTTGGCATTATTGTCCAAAAGAAGCCTGTTTTGATATTTGTAAAACGGGACTTCAGACAGATGCCTTGCTTTTTGGGCAGTAATGGGATCAGTGTAAAGCAGCCGTTCAACGATTTCCTTATTGATCAAAGTTTTCGACACGATTTCTTGGACGTCGGTCGACTTCACCCTAAAATAATAGATTTCTTCAGGATAGATGACGACTCTTGGACCTTTTTCGCAGAATCCTAGGCAACCTGTTTCTTTTATGCCGATTTTACCTTCCAATCCCTGCTTCCTAATCTCTTCCTCAAACGCTTTGAGAACTCCTTTGACACCAAGAGCCTCGCAACCTGTGCTCACACATACTGCAACAGCAGGTCTATTAGGATCCCTCTTAGCGAGTATGTCCTTTCTGAGTTTTTCCAGATCAGAAGCAGATTTCAATTGCTCCAAAACTCTTCATTCCTTCTACTAATTACAACTGGCCAGCATCTTCGCAATATTTGCAGACGAGAGTCCTCCATGATATTGGCCATCTATTTCAACGACAGGCCCTAAAGCGCAGCAACCCAGGCAGTTGACGGTCTCCAAGGTAAACTTCCCGTCGCTTGTGGTGTTACCAGCCTTAGTGTTTAGTGTGCGCTCCACGGAATCCAGAATTCTTGGTCCACCTCGCACATAACAGGCAGTACCGAGGCATACCCTAATTAGGTGGCGCCCTCTCGGCTTGAGACTGAGTGCCGTGTAAAAACTAGCCACTCTGAATATCTGGCTTACTGGAATCTTGAGCCTCTCGTTTATTCTTGTTATCGCTTCCTTTGGTATCCAGTTGAACTCACGTTGTATGTCCAGAAGTAATTGTATCAAAACTCCTTCTTCATTGATGTATTTGTTTATGATGTTGTCAATTCGATCCATAGTCATGTTTGTTCCAGCTACCTTATGGTAGAAGGTAATCAGTTAGCTTTCTTGTGGATAAAGTTTTCTTCATTAAGCTGTGCCCATTCTTTATTTGAGTTTTCCCTTGAATGTGCAGTCGTCTTCTCACGATTAAATATGACATACGTCATGCTCTTAAACATTTTCCGTCCGTCACAACGCCCAAATTATCATATGGTAACCTGGACCGAGCGCACGGGGCAGCGAGGATTGAAGGAATAATAAGGAAAAACATAAAATAACATAGCGTAATATAGGCGCGAATTGCGAGTATGCAAGCTACTATTCTGTGAAAGATGAGGGGACTCATTTGGAGATGATGCGCTCATCGAATACTTGGGCAAAACTCGTTTCTTGCATTTTATCAATAGTGCACGTTCTGTTGACAGTGTTTGTAGGATACTTGATTTACGCCTTAATTTCAGAAGGACCGGCAAGAAATCCCTTGGTGTTCGTGTTTGCTGCGGTCTCGAAGTTTTTTGCGGTTATATTTACGGAAGACAAAAATGCCCCAAAGAAAACGAGAATTTACTCAATAATAGCTCTAACTTCGTTGTTTCCTCTCCTCATAGAACTTACAACTTTCGAAGTAATAATGGGTGTCTTGATCCTGATACTTTACTCCCTTTACCCGCTTGTTGATGGAAAGGCTCCGTTTGACGTCATGCATCACGTGTTGAGATATGTGTTCATTTTCGTTTTAGGATACGGGTCGCAAGCCTTTTTCAATGAAACGGCGTTGTTAGCCATTTTGGCGATAGCGCTTTTTTCTCTAGCAGGAGAACTTCTTGCGGGATTGGGAAAGAATAGTGATACAAGCAAAAACGCTGCTTCATTGTTAGGAATCAAGAGATCATTGATTGTAATTGTTTCCTCAGTTTTCGTCGCATCATTAATGGCCGCATTCGTTTTCAATGATTTGTTTGAATTTCCAATTCAGATCAATGGAACGTTGATTCCTTTTTATATAATACCTGTTTTAGCAGTGGATCTCTTCCTAACAATACCTTTGATGAAGGTACTAAATGGGAAACATGTAGATCCGTTTCGCTTGGTGAGAAAGAAAGAATTGATAGCTGTACTGATTGTGTCGCTCTCAGTCCTTGTTGTATTTCAAACGGGAAGAATTAGCACAACAATTGCGGTTAATTCAAGAAATTACAGTTTTGAAGTGGACATGAGAACTTTCATAGCGGGGCCACACGATTGGGATGTACCATGGATAGTCTTCAACTATGTAAACGAAAACAACTTTTATTACGTCATCCTCCACAAGGACGGGATTCTAGAATTGTCGCTAAAAATGAACGGAACCATATACTACGAATCCGCTCTTAAAACACAACTAACGCCTTTTCAATGTCTCAACTTTCACATATCCCTCAATGAAACAACGGTGAATGTAAGATTGAATGGTGAGTACCAAGTGTCAACGACAAGGTATTTAGTATCTGATAATTCCAGCATAATAATCTCCCCTTCAACACTGCACCCTCAGACTGGCATGTGGATTGCGTCCACATACAGTATAAACATCAACTCATAAGCGCGCGCAGAGAACTGGTTCCCAATTTGAAAGAAAGAGATGCAAAAAAAAGCGCCGACGCAGGTGTCATTAGCTAAATATACGGCGAGGATGTTGGCTAATGCTGGGTGACAAGAATGCATTCAGGTGTCGGAGATGATTTCCAGGAAGCTACAAAACACTCTCGCGAGAGACTCCATGGAGGTTCTCTGAACTGGTCGAACAAACCAGATATCTACAAGAAGTATTCATCAGAAATTGTCATTCAGCTCTCACGTCAATTTCCTGATCAGAGTATTCCTTTCATAGAAATATTGAAAAAGCGCAGAAGCGTCCGGTCATTCTCATCTAAACCTCTGCAAATGGCTGACTTGTCTTTTCTCCTATGGGCCTCAACAGGCATCCAGAGAACTGAACGTGGTTACGATTTTCGCACAGCTCCCTCGGCTGGGGCATTGTACCCTATCGAGACCTACCTCATAATCAACAAAGTGGAAGACTTGAAGAAAGGTCTCTACCATTACAACATACAATCTCACGCGCTAGAACGGCTAAAGCTTGGAGATTTTGCCGAAGAAACAGCTCATTCAGCCTTGGAACAGGAAGTGTGCATCGAAGCGCCAGTTGTGTTCATTTGGACGGCTGTCTTTGAGAGATCGAAATGGAAATACGCGCAAAGGGCTTACAGGTACGTATATCTTGAGGCAGGACATATCGCGCAAAACCTTGCTTTGAGTGCAACAAGCATCCGTATGGGATCGTGTCAAATCGGAGCCTTTTTTGATGAAGAAATCAACAAAATCGTAGGCGCCGATGGAAAAGAAGAAAGTGCGGTATACCTTAGTGTCGTTGGTCATCCCAGATAAAAAACAAATTCTCACTAGCAAGCCGACGTGAGCGCGGGAATTTTATATCACCGAATCTACTCCTACTGAAACGCTCGGACATTAGTAGGAACGGGTATGTGTGCAATATGTCGATTAGACACATGTTTACTAACGTAGCGGAGAAGTATGACCTGCTCAACAGAATGCTGACTTTGGGCTTGGACAAGCGTTGGCGCGAAGCTTGTGCCAGAGAATCTGCATCAGGTCGAATTGTAATTGACCTCTGCTGTGGAACGGGTGATCTCTCTTTTCAAATTTTATCGCGTTCAAATTGCATGCACGTACTAGGGCTCGACTTCAACAGGGAGATGCTGAGTAAAGCAGTGGAAAAGAAATCCGAATGGCAGAAGAGACTTCACTATGCTGCACAACGACATGGACAAACAATCGACAGAACCGATCTAACTTTCATTCTTGCAGACGCGGCTCACCTTCCAATCAAGGATGGATCTGTTGACCGCGTAGGCATCTCGTTTTCTTTTCGTAATCTCATTTATAAGAATCCAAACGCAAAAACCTACCTGAAAGAAATAGTGAGAGCGTTGCGATATAAAGGAAAGTTTATCTGTGTTGAGACCAGTCAACCACCTAGCCCTCTCATCAGAGCCTTGTTCCGTTTATACTGCTTGAGGATTGTGCCACTCGTCGGTTGGCTCGTCTCAGGAAGCAGAGGCCCTTATAAGTACCTTGGAATGTCAGCAGCGAACTTTCCTCCTGCTCAGGACATTGTGGAAATGTTAAAGAAATCGGGATTTCGAACAACCTTCTTCAAGCACTTATCCATCGGGATCGCAGCGCTATACGTCGCAACAAAATAGTAAGTCGGTGCGCTGGAAATTGCCATTTTTTTGATTAGCACGCGCTCGAGCATGCACTACGATCTGCAGTCAGTTTATTCACAGTTTTTCTGACGACAGGAATCACCAAAATACTTGTTGGAAGGCCCACGATGAACCCTATCAGAAATCCGCCGGCAAATCTCAAAAGGAAAGCCAGCATCAATTCCAGTCATCAAAACGGTCATCGTGAAGGTAATCGCAAAATCCATAGCCAGCGTCATCAACATTGCAAATAGAAGTGTGGAGTATTTTTGTTAATGTTCACAGTTCTCACCTGCACGTGCTTGTTTTCTGAACTAAGGGCGCGCTATGTCTCTCCTCATCTTAGCGCGCGCGGGCTTCTCTGATGCCATGTTCTTGATTTCGTCATAGCGAAAACAGTCAATCAGGTGGTCGTTAACCAGACCGACAGCTTGCATGAAAGCGTAACATATTGTCGGCCCTACGAATTTGAACCCCCTCTTTTTCATTTCTTTGCTCAGCATTTTCGATTCTTCGGTTTCTGCGGGCATTTTTGAGAAGTCTGTGAGGGCGTCGTTGAGTGTTTTGCCCTGAACGAACTTCCAGACAAATGCGTCGAAGGAACCGAATTCTTTCTGAACCTCCCCAAGTCGAACGGCATTATTAATCGCGGCTAGAATCTTGGCTCTATTTCGGATCACATCGGGATTGGCCATGAGACGTTTCACGTCTTCATCACTATACCTAGTTATCTTCTCAGGGATGAAATTGTCGAAAGCCTTCCTAAGGGCTTCTCTTCTCTTGAGTATTAACTCCCACGTCAGACCCGCCTGAAAGCCTTCCAACGTGAGAAACTCAAACAGCGTCCGATCATCATGAACAGGAACACCCCATTCCTCATCATGATACTTGACGTAAAGAGGGTTAACGGAATTCCAGCATCTCTTCAACTTACTTGCCATATCCTATGATTGCCAGACTGCAGATTTAAGTCTCCCGAGCGCCAATTTGGCGTCCCTGTTCTCTCCGACTAGGAACCACTTCTCTGTTCTTGATGTGAAAGAGCACGTTAAGTAAAAAGCTAAAAACAAGAGAGATATCAAAGCAGTTTCAGCGCGCAAGCTCATATTCGCGTTCAAGTTGAGTTTTGTTCCCTTCGTCCTTTTCAGTTTGAGCCTCGTCCTCAAGTGAAGAAGGAAAGACTCGACATACATCTGGATACTTTATAATAGACCCACGATTCCTCCCCGGGATAGCGCTCAGCAAGGCACTCAGCCAGAATCTCCAGCCTCTTTGATCTTCCTCCTCGGCCGCCTCTTCAGCGCGCTTGAGCAACAACCAAATCCCCAAGAACATAAGGTCATTTACACGTATATAGACATAGCGCGCGTTCATGTCACAGAACCCAGCTTTCTTCTCCCACATAGAAGCTCCCGCCAAGCACCAAGGGAGACAAATTTTCCGCTCTTTCATGTGCTTCCTCATTCCGTTCGCGCCTTTGAAAAGCGAGGCTTCCTGAAAGCGAAAGGAGTTTAAACTTCAGCCGTCAAAGACTGATTGTCTGCTCATGATTCGCCTGTGGTTTGACAAGGGTACAATTCTTTTGCGCGGGGAGGTTGGAACTCCGTACGGCAAGTGGGATCCCAGGGTTGATTGTTACAGAATCAAAGCCATGCATTACTGGGACGTTTTGGCGTACCTGAAAGAGAGCAAGCTTACGTTTCAGGATGATGTTCCGAATCTTCCTCCGGTTCAGCAGTTGAATTCAACCGTGGAACTGCGGCCCTACCAGAAAGAAGCCCTGGACCGGTGGCGTCACGCCAGCATGCGGGGAATCCTGGTGCTGCCCACTGCTGCGGGTAAGACCTACGTGGCATTGAAGGCGATAGGCCAATTGAAAACGCAGACCCTCATCGTTGTCCCAACCTTAGATCTCATAGACCAGTGGCGGAAACGGGTCGCGGACTTTCTG
>Ga0187770_10002633_pt1 | contig 10083 bp, 6 predicted proteins | sample 0116_SJ02_MP02_2_FD_133154 | JGI IMG/M metagenome (GOLD analysis project Ga0187770, IMG submission 133154) | Tropical peat soil microbial communities from peatlands in Department of Meta, Colombia - 0116_SJ02_MP02_20_MG | ecosystem: Environmental > Terrestrial > Soil > Wetlands > Peat | place... | reverse complement strand
CCACCAGGTCCAGGGGGGACCGGCGGCCACGCATACGAGAACCGGCAGGCCGACCGATATGCCGGTAACCCAGCGCTGAATATGGGGACTTGATTACAAGGCAGCCTTTTCACGGTCAGCAAACTCGAACCTTGAAGAGCAATACCGGTTGCCGGGACATCATCTGAAATCGACGAGTCCCGGCGCTCCTTGACCTGTTCGCTGGTGCGCCCGAATCGTCGCTCTCTTCTCTGGAACTCCTTGAGCGCATCGAGAAAATCCTCTTTGCCGAAATCGGGCCACAAGACCTCCGTGAAATAAAGCTCCGAATAAGCGATCTGCCAAAGCAGGAAGTTGCTCACTCGTATTTCCCCGCCTGTTCTGATGACCAGGTCAGGATCAGGGATGTCGCCGCCGTAGAGATAGCGTGAAAAGAGTTCGCCGGAGAGCTCGCCTGCTCCGCTTCCGCCATTGAGCGCATCCGTAAGAAAAAGTTTTACCGCCCGCATGATTTCCTGCCTGCCGCCGTAGTTCAGAGCAAGAGTGAGGACAAGTCTGTCAAATTGGGCGGTCATGGATTCGGTTATGCGAAGTTGTTCCAGCACGGGTGCAGGGATTCGGTCATCATCGCCAATATGCTGCAACCGTATCCGATTATCGATGAATAAAGGGAGTTCGGATTGGAGATATCTTCTAAGCAATCTCCAAAGCGCGTTCACTTCTTTTTGAGGCCGATTCCAGTTTTCTTTGGAAAAGGCATACAGGGTTAAATAGGGGATACCCAATTCAGCCCAGCAGGTCACAATCGCGCGCACGCTGTCAGCGCCCCTCTTGTGCCCGTAGATTCGGTTCTTCACTTTTTGCATGGCCCACCGGCCGTTGCCATCCATGATTATGGCCACATGCCGAGGCAGGCGCTCCAAATCGAGTTCCATCTAAGTTTCCAGGATTTCCTTTTCTTTAGCGGTACAAACGGCGTCGATTTTCTTTACGTAGTCGCCGGTAACCCGCTGAATTTCTTCCTGAGCCCGAAACTGCTCGTCCTCGGATACTTTCTTATCTTTTTTTAGATCTTTGATCTTTTCATTCATATCACGTCTGATGTTCCTCACGGCAACCCTGGATTCTTCGGCCCTTTTCTTCACCACTTTGACCAAGTCACGGCGGCGTTCGACGGTGAGCGGCGGAATACCGATCCTTATTGCCTTGCCGTCGTTCATCGGGGTCAGCCCGAGATCGGATCTCAATATGGCTTTCTCAATTTCGCCGACCGCCGAGGTGTCCCAGGGTTGAATAACTATCGTGCGCGGATCGGGTATTGTCAGAGTAGCCAGTTGGCTGAGCGGCGTAGCGGACCCGTAGTAATCCGCCCTGATCCCATCAACCAGGGAAATGGAAGCTCTGCCCGTTCGCAGCTTCTTGTATTCGGTTTCCAGGGCCTCCACCGTTTTATCCATCCGGTCGCCGAGATCGCGGTATATTTCCTCAAGCATAGCAGGTCTCCTCCACCACCGTCCCGACGGGCTTGCCAAGAATGGCGCTCCTGATATTGCCCCTTACATTGAGATTAAAGACGATGATGCGCATTTTCTCTTCTCTGGCCAGCGATATGGCCGTAGCATCCATGACCTTGATGTTGCGGTTGAGAACTTCGGAAAAGCTGATGCGTTCGTAGCGCGTGGCAAGCGGATTTCTTACCGGATCGGATTCATAGACTCCGTCAACCTTTGTTGCCTTCATCAGCACTTCGGCCCCGATCTCGCTGGCACGAAGCGCGGCGGTCGTATCGGTCGTAAAGAATGGAAGCCCGGTGCCGGCGGCGAAAATTACGATTCGCCCCTTTTCCAGATGCCTGATGGCTCTGCGCCGAATGAAGGGTTCGGCAACCTCTTTCATGTCGATTGCTGACTGGACCCTGGTGGGCAAGCCGAATTTTTCCAGCGCATCCTGCATCGCAAGGGCGTTCATTACGGTTGCAAGCATGCCTACGTAATCGGCGGCGGCCCGATCCATTCCGCGCGATGCAGCCGAAACTCCGCGAAAGATGTTGCCTCCCCCGATTACCAGAGCAATCTGAACGCCCAACTTGTACACTTCTGAAATCTGCTCGGCAACATCCCGCAGCACCACCGGGTCTATTCCATAGGCTTGAGCCCCCATTAGCGCTTCGCCGCTCAGCTTGAGAAGAATTCTGCGATAAACGGGCTTTTCATCTTCGACCATTGTCTACTCACCAAGCTGATACCTGCAAAAACGGCGCACCTCTATTTTTTCGCCGACTTTTGCTGTCAGCTCATTCAAGTAATCCTGGATAGACTTGTCCGGATCGCGGATATATCTTTGCTGCATAAGAGCGTTTTCTTCGTAGAATTTGCGCATTTTCCCGTCAACCATTTTTTCCAAAATTGGCTGAGGTTTTCCGGATTGCTGCGCCTGTGCGAGGTAGATGGCGCGTTCGCGTTCGACGATATCCTGTGGGAGGTCTTCGGGTTTAATTCCAAGCGGGTTTGCTGCCGCTATCTGCAGGGCGAGGTTTCGCACGAACTCACCGAAATCTTCGCTTTTGGCGGCGAAATCCGTCTCGCAGTTTACTTCGACCAGAACGCCGATTTTTCCGCCGCCGTGGATATATGCGTGAACGAGACCGTCGGTCGCTTCACGGCCGGCCCGTTTCATTGCCTTGGCAAGGCCCTTTTGACGCAGCAGGTCGACTGCCTTCTCCATGTCGCCTCCGGCGTCCGTAAGGGCCTTTTTGCAGTCCATCATGCCTACGTTGGTCCTGTCCCTGAGCTCTTTTACCATCCCTGAGGTGATTTCCAATTTCTTCCTCCTATAATACAAAAGCGGATCTACTTCCCGCTTACTGTTCCCCTGGTTCGGTCTGCACCGGGTTAATGATCTCCACGACCGGACCTCGCTCCTCCTGAGACAAAATCTGTCCGGCCGGGACTTCTTCGAGTTGCATCTCCTTGTCCACATCCCCCTGTTGGACCTCGGAGAACTTCTCGCGGCCCTCTATGCAGGCGTCGGCTACTTTTGACGTGACGAGTCTGATTGCCCGGATTGCGTCGTCATTTCCGGGAATGGGGTAGTCGATCACATCGGGGTCGCAGTTGGTATCGACGATGGCCACCACCGGAATACTGAGGCGGTTTGCTTCCATGACGGCGATATTTTCACGTTGAGTGTCGACGACGAAGAGCGCCCCTGGCAGCCTGTTCATTCTTTTGATGCCGCCAAGGTTCTTTTCGAGCTTTTCGCGCTCGTGCTGAAGCCCGAGGATTTCCTTTTTGGGAAACCGGTTGATGCTCCCGTCCTCGACCATGGAATCGAGTTCCTTGAGCCGGTCGATTCTTTGTTTGATGGTCTTGAAATTGGTCAGCATCCCGCCCAGCCATCGCTGGTTGACAAAAAACATGCCGCAACGGTCGGCTTCTTCCTGGATGGTGTCGCGGGCCTGCTGTTTGGCGCCGACGAACAGAACGCTTTCGCCGGCGGCAACCGTATCGACTACGAACTGGTAGGCGGTATTAAAAAGCCTGACGGTGCGCTGCAAGTCTATGATATAAATACCGTTGCGAGCGCCGAAGATAAAGGGTTTCATCTTGGGGTTCCACCTGCGGGTCTGATGACCGAAATGAACCCCGGCTTCCAACAACTGTTTCATTCCGACGACTGCCATAGATCGGCTCCTTCTGGTTTGGCCTCCGCCCCTCCGCACCCGGGCCGCCGTGGGCGCCGGACACCAAAAGGTTAAGGGGAGTGCGATTTATACTTAACAGATTTTTTTAACACGTTCCAAACGGTCCAAGCAAGACATTATTTGGAGTTTTGATATGCCGTGGAAAATAGCTACGTTCAACGTCAACGGCATTCGGTCGCGCGTGCCGGTGGTGCTGTCCTGGTTGGACCGGAACAGGCCCGACATTCTGTGCCTCCAGGAGATAAAGTGCCAGGATGCGGAGTTCCCCTTCGATGTTTTTCGTGAAGCAGGCTACGAGGCGAGCGTATTCGGCCAGAAGTCATTTCATGGTGTGGCGATTCTCAGCGTGCGCAAACCCGAGGCAGTAAGACGAGGGTTCGGTGACGGAGCGGCGGAGGTCGAGGCCAGGCTGATCGCCGCAAAAATCGATGGGATCTGGATTATTAATACTTACGTTCCCATGGGGACAAGCCCCGAGCATCCGGCCTTCCAGATCAAGCTGGAATTTTTCGCCAGGCTAAAGAAGTACTTGAACCGCGAATTCACACCCTCCGATCCTCTGATCTGGCTGGGGGACATAAATGTTGCGCCTGATGAGCTGGACGTATTTTCGCCAAAAAGAATGGAGGGCAAAATCGGGTTTCATCCCATGGAAAAGCAAGCGCTTGCCGAGGTGGTTTCCTGGGGATTTATCGATCTTTTTCGAAAGCACCATCCTGAGGATCGCCAGTTCACCTTCTGGGATTACCGCCTTCCCAAGAGCTTCGAGCGGGACCTTGGCTGGCGGCTGGATCATATCAGGGCGACCAGCCCTGTGGCCGAAGCCTCGATCGACTGCGGGGTGGACGCAGGTCTGCGAGGCCAGTCGACTCCCAGCGATCATAGTCCTGTGTGGGCCACAATACACTTAGTGAACCGTGAACCGTGAACCGTGAAGCGTGAACGGTGAAGAACCAAAGAAAGGAACCAAAGACAGGATTAACAGGATTGTGAATTTTTCCCTTCACTCTTCGCCGTTCACTGTCCTTAAGCTCGTAATCCGCCTCTTCCCTTCACTCCTCACCGTTCACCGTTTACTGTTGATTCACCCCACGCGAAACCCTAACGCGTTCCGTTTCTACCGTTACCACACAGCGACGTGCCAGCGCTCTTGCGTGAAGGCGGATTGCCGACAAAACCCTTTCGGCCTGCTCGGCGTATTTCATTTCGCCTACTATTCTCAATACGCCGCTGTGTGGTTGCTTGTCACGAAAAATGAGCGTCCCGAAATCCTTGTCGCGTGTGATGAATATACGCCCGGTCTATGAGCATAATGCAGAACAGCCGTATCTCCCGGGTCGCTTTCCCATTCTGCCACCCATTCGACATCGAACCCGGCATCGCGCAGAGCACGAACGACGGCTCCGGCAACGCAGGCGTCAATCAAGAACTGCATGAGGTTTCCGCGGCGCGGGCTTTTTCCAGGCATGTCCAAGCTTGCGGGTGGCAAAAAGCAGGCATGCCTGGATGTCTTCCACTTCGAGAAAGGGATAATTCGCAAGGATGGATTCAGGGGTTTCCCCGGCGGAAAGATCGGCAAGTACATGTTCGACTGCCAATCGTTTACCCCTGATTATCGGTTTTCCGTCAAAGATGTCCGGGTCGCTGGTGATGCGGGCCAAGAGATCTTGAGCATGATTTTTCGTCATCTCCAAATACCTTTGTGCGCGACCCGGCGGGGCCACAACCTTGGAGGCGGGTTCCTGTCGGCTTCTTTGAATTTCCCGGTCCCGCTTATAAACATTTTATCAGAAACGCGCAATGAAACCATACTACAATATTGCTAAACCGAGCGAATATAAACCCGTGAACCGTGAACGGAAGGGAGTTAAAGACATCGCGGATATGGGAGGACGGCGGTGAATTCTCGCTGTATTCGCTGATAATACAGGCGAAATGGACTCTTTCAGTCCGACAACCAGTTGATTTCGTTGGCCGTTTCGGATTTGGGCCTCTGAAATAACAGCGGGGAACAGCGGCAATTTAAATCACATATTCAGTTTTCAAAGAGCTTTTTTTAACCGGCAACCCCCGAAGGACGCCGACCCTCGAGATACTGCCGGCCGCCGGTCACCGGCTCAACAAGCTTTTGCGCCTCCGCTCCTCGAATATTCTGCGCCAGGCATCTCCCTTTACCGGGTCTTTCAACGTTTCGGGAGCGATCCCGGCGGGGAATGGCTCCCAGGAAGCGGCTCCTCAGGCCGTTAATTCTTTCTAATCGGACGATATTATACTTTAAGGGGATTCGGGTCTGCCAAACGGCAACCAGAAGCGGCAACCAGAAGCGGCAATAGAAACGGCAACCAGAAGCGGCAAAAAGCGGAAAGGGAAAAAAATTTTTCCCGTCGTGACGGGACACTCAACCTGAAATCCGCAGGGCTTTGAAAGGACAGGAGTGTGTCTAAGCGAACGGCATTGGGTCCGACCCCCCTGCGGCGCTTGAAGACAGCAGACTATGGATGTCGACTCAGTGCTTTTTGATGCGATGCCAGACGGTCAGCCGGTTACGCCGAGCAATCCCGCCGCCCGGGTCTGGTTGCCCCGACACTTGACAAGGGGCGTCTGAAGCTGGGACAACAACTGGTCAAATGGAGACGTGACCCCTCTTCCCTCTCTTTGTTTTTAACTCTCGCCTTCTTTAGTGCTCCTCTTAATCCCGAAGGCTCCAAGGTCTAAACCGCTGCCCGCAGGTCTGGCCTCATATCTGAGGTGCTTCACATATTGATATAGAACAGGATAGGCATTCGGACTCAGCACCGTGCCGGCGTTTACGCATCGAGAATGCGGATCGAGGTGGAAGTCCTGGGCGGACGCATTTATGAAACCGGGGCTGACACCTGTAATGTTTCCGCCATCGTTATGAATAACGCCGGTGAGTCCGCTATGGCTGGCGACCCAGCCTGTTTTCATCCAATTGTGGCTTAAATGCACGACTCCGGCCTGATCGACAAGGGCGAGGTATCCCGCGCCGGCTGATGTCCAGACTATATTATTTCTGCAATCACAGGTCTCGTCGTTTGTAGAAAGCCGAAGCAGCGTGGTATTGTCCGGGCGCGTGGAGACAACTGTATTGTTGTAAAAGTAAAGGGTTCCCTTCCGATAGATGGACTCGTCTCCGCTGTCTCCGCCGTAATGGAGGACCTGATTGTTCTCCTGGCTGGGGGGCTTGATGAGCACGTTGCCATACACGAAGGTCTCGCGGTAACTGGGAGCATTGACTATTTCGGAACTGTCTTCGGCATCGACGAGGTCAAGTGCGCGGTTGCCGCCCTCGATCCAGTTATACCGCACTATCAAGCCTGCAGATCGGTCCTTAAGATTGTTGCCGCCGCAATTAGCGCGAAGGGGGCCGAAATAGTTGAACTGGTAAGTTATCCCAATGGCCTCAGTATATGTGTTGTGCTCGTATATGCTGTTTTCGATCCCGTTGTCGTATATCCAGCATCCTTCGATAATGATGTTCCTGGTTGCCGATGAGACAAAGAGGCCGTTGCCTGAATCGTGAAGAACGCAGTTTCGGATTTTGATGTTCCGGCCCGTCTCCACGTATACAGATGCGGCGTCCTCCTGGTACTTGGTCAGACCATCTCGTCCGGTAAACTGGTAAGGCGTCCGGCCGCTTCGAATGTCAAGGTTTTCCAGCACGATGTAGCTCGGCGTATCCACCGCAGGACTGTTAGCCCCTCCAATTTTGACAACGCCTCGATCCTCGTTCCAATAGTTAATGGCGCTCCGTGTCGTGGCGTTACGGCCGTCGATAACCGGCAGGACGCCATGCTCATTTGCCACTCCCTGCACGATAAAAGGCAGCTGCTCCGTACCCTGAACAGCGATGACCCATTTTTCTTCGTATGGATTCTGCCGCCAATAAATCAAGACTCTATCGCCGGCCCCCACGCTTTCCCAGGGAACGCTTCCTATGCTCGCATATCTTTTACCGGGTCCGACTTCATAAGTCGCCGAATATGCCGGCAATGGGAGACCAAAGAAAAACAACAACCACAGGCATACCCACTTGAATCTCATGGTTCCTCCTTGTCAAAAGAGCATTGCAAACTGCCTTGGTCCTTAGACTCGCATAGCCTCAGCCCGGCATAGCCTCAAATAAACCGATCCCGTGCAAAAGCAGGGCCGAGTTTCTGTTTCCTCCACGAAGACACTTTCATGGCAGGCTGGAGACCTTGAGAATTAACTGTCCGTTTCAACAGGAAGGACAAAGGCCCCTCTTGGATCAGCGCGTTCATTTGAACAGAATTACGGTTTTGAAATTAATCCATTCCTCATAACCGGAAGTGCCTGTCAAGTCTCCCCTTAAGGGGTTAGGGGCTGCAAGCTTCCGATCTCGCGTGGGTTATTCACCTGATTTCCTTGTTTCTTTTGCTTTTCCTCTCCCGGCCTTTACTCCTGAGGATCGGCATCCGCCGCCGTTTCCACCGAATCGGCCGCACCAGCCGAAGAGGCCTTCACGATGGCTTGGGCTATGTTGCGGCGGACCGACATCATGAGCGTATCGTCCGATTTCCAGAAGAACTGACCGTTTACCGGCGTGCAGCCGGACCAGGTACAGCCTCCCAGTTGGCCATAGGCGCGCGCCACCTGTTTGCGGGCGTAATCGGTCAGCCCCTTCCGATCCGCCAGGACCAGGAGCGCCCAATCCTGCATGGCCGTGCGGATCATCTTGAGCCTGTACGACGGAATGGGGCCGTCGATCATCACGTCGGAAGGCGACCCTTCGGGCGCTTTCACTCCGTCGTGGTTGCCCGGGTACATGAGCACCCCATCGCCCGTTTTCCCGAAGCGCACGGTCGGCCCCCACGGCGCTCCGGGGTCATAGGTGGTCATGCTCCAGTAGAGAAATCCGCTCGCGTGCTCGTACCAGGCACCCCACATCATCATGCGCGGCTCCATGCCGAGGAGCGTGTTCGTAGCGAAGGTGGGATACGGGGCCGCCTGGGCGTTGCTTTCATAGAACCAGAGCTTGATGTTTTGAGCGAACAGGTTCTTCCATTCGGCACGCCCGTATGGGGGGTTGGGACCCTGGTTCCACCAGTCGTCATACCAGGCCAGCGCCACGCAGTAAATGCCGAGCGCGGGGTTGAGGACCTTCACGTTGTTCGCGTAGGGGGTCGTCGTGTCCATGACGTGAAGCTTCCAATCCGGGTCTCCTGCCTGCATCCACTGAGAATTCTTCGCGATGGCCGGAAATGAGCTCGGCGACGGTTCGTCCAGGGCATACACGACGGCGCGACCGAACCACTGCTTCGATTTCAGGTGGGTTGCCCAAGACTTGGCTATGGCGGTGTATTCGGACTGGGAACATGACGTTTCAAGCCCCCAGTCGGCTCCAGGCGTGAAGGGAGTCGCCAGCCAGTTGCTCGGGACTTTGTCGCTCCAGTAGTCCCCGTTCATATAGGGTGTCATGGCGGCGTCGTAAGCGGCCCAACTGCTCGGAGGCTTGCAGCCGTTGCCCGGATCAGGGATGAAATTCTGTCCGGTGTCGCACCGGTGCACATGCGCCAGTTCCTCGTAGCGTTTGACGATGGTCCGCGCCCGCTGGTTCCAGCTCAACCAGCAACTGCTTCCCGAACAGTCGTAAGTTCCGCTATGGAAGTCCATGACAGCCTCCGTGGGCAGCAGGAAATAGCTGGTGATGGTCCGCATGTCCGGCAAAATGAAGTCCCACACGGTGAGCGTGACCGGGACGGTGACGGACGCCTGTCCCTTGGCGGAAACGGTGATCTTGCCGGTATATTTGCCGGGGTAGGCGGCGGGTGGGATGCGAACATCCATCCAGACGGGCTGGTTGAGCCCCTCGGCCACATCGAAGGGCGCTCCGGCCTTGACCCCCGTATAGGGATCGACGAACGGAATGAGCGGGTCCGGAATGCGGCCGTCATGGGTGGGAGAATTCGTCGGCACCGGCTTATTTCCTCCCACAGCCGACACCTTCGTGAAATCGATGAAGTACTGTTTGAAGAACGTGATGTTGGAAGCGCCGATCGTGTGGCCGGCCCCGTCCGCGAGCGGCCCTGCGGTCATGGTGACGTCGGAGAGCGCCCCGCCGGACGCGTTTACAACTATCTGCGCGGCCTCATACGAATCTCTCGCCCCTTCGAGCGTGATGGAAGTCCCCGGCCCGGGGGCCGTCGTCGGCTGGACCTTGTAGGCGACGACCTGAGTCCACACCTTGAGGGTCGCCGCCGAAGCCGCCGGTGGTATTCCGCAAGCGAGCGCGAATAATAAGAGAATTGCCGCCGCCAGGAATCTCTGCATGTTCATCGTGTCCCCCCCCACGGGCCATGGGAACGCCGTTACCCGTTTTTTAAGCGATGCCGGTGTCGCAGTTCGATGCACGAATTGTG
>Ga0187770_10002632_pt1 | contig 10088 bp, 10 predicted proteins | sample 0116_SJ02_MP02_2_FD_133154 | JGI IMG/M metagenome (GOLD analysis project Ga0187770, IMG submission 133154) | Tropical peat soil microbial communities from peatlands in Department of Meta, Colombia - 0116_SJ02_MP02_20_MG | ecosystem: Environmental > Terrestrial > Soil > Wetlands > Peat | place... | reverse complement strand
GGGGTGTAGGCGCCTAGGACGATGATCGGGACCGCGGCAAGAAAGAGGAGGACCACCTTGAGCGGCCCGTTGAGGGTCCTGAGATCGTCGACCAGTCCCACCGCCCCGGCTATCAGGGCGACCAAGACGAAGGCCGCTGCCCGTATGTCCCCTGAGACGAAGTATATGAGACCTCCCGACACCGTGATGGCTGCCAAGATGGCCGGACCTCCGGGGCGAGGAACGAGTGGCTTGCCCTCCTTGTGGGCGTCGGGAACGACCATGCCCCTCTTCCGCAGGGACCGCGTAAGGTACCAAGTCAGCAGGTAGCAGACAGGGAACGCAAGAAGGGACGCCGCTATCTCTGGCCACAAGACGGTTGGGTCTCTCGCAAATCCTGCCTTCGGGACTTTATAAGAGCTTCGACGCGGGGCAGCTTGTTATCTTTAAATACGGACTCTACCAGTAGTCGCGTGGATTAAATTGATGCTGAAGGAGCTTAGACCTGATTCGCGCAGGGTCTTCGTTGACGTGACCGTGAAGGAAACGTCCTCGCCGCGTGAAGTATCGCTGAAGACCGGCGAGAAGGCGACGGTGGCCGATGTCACCATTGAGGATGAATCCGGCACCGCGACCTTGACCCTTTGGAACGAATACGCTACGAAGGTGAAGGTCGGCGACAAGCTGAAGATTGAGAACGGTTACGTGAGCACCTTCCGAGGCGAAATGCGGCTGAACGTCGGGAAGTATGGCAAGCTCACCGTCGAATGACAGGGCCGACAAACTTTAAAAGAGCACTTCTTCAAGCTTCGGAAGGCTGACCATTCATGCCGCAGATCGCCAGGATAAAGCTCGTCTCTACGAGACTTGACGACCTAGAGAGGGTCAGCAAGGACATCAAGGACCTAGGCGAGAAGACCGGGATCAACGTCAGGGGACCTGTCCCCCTTCCCACCAAGAAGCTCAGGGTGGTGACGCGAAAGGCCCCCTCAGGCCAGGGCACTCACACGTTTGACAAGTGGGACCTGAAGGTCCACCGGAGGCTTATCGACATCGATGCCAACGAACGGACCATCGCACAGCTCACCCGACTGAGGATTCCGGATACGGTCAACATCGAAATCAAGCTCAGGACAAAGTAGTCCGTTCCAATTGATTACCTGTTCCTACGAGTGGCGTTCTGTAAAGTAGTCAGCCGCTCGTCAGCACGAACTCCTTAAGGGCCCCGTCCTCGAGGCTCACGAGCCCTCCGTTGAGGACTCCATCTCCATAGTCGCTGCCGGGGTTGAGACAGAGGGTCCTACCGATCTTGACGAAGCCCCTGGACTCGTGGACGTGGCCGTGCATCCCCAGAAGGGGCTGGTACTTCTCGATGGCCTCCCTTACGGCCGTGCTCCCGACATGGGTCATCTTGACGGTCCCCATACCTTCGCGGACGTAGTTGAGCTGCTCGTCCACCGCAGGGGCCTTGTCCAACTCCGTTCCGAACGGAGGCACATGTATGCTGAAGATGCTCCCCGCCCGGTCCGTGACTCCGTCGGCCAGCCGCTCGATCATCGTCTTCAGCTCGACTTCCGTCACCTCCCTTGGGCTGTGCCAAGGCGTTATGTTGGCGTACCCCAAGGTGATCATCTGGTTCTTCGGGGCCACCTGGACCACCTGGTTCTCCGGGTTGGAGACATGGTCACCCTTCCTGATTATCTCGTCGAGTTCGAACCTGTCGTCGTTCCCCGGGGAGATGTAGCACATCACGTCGGTCCCCTTCAGCCTCTCCTCGGCGAGGGAGACCCACGAAGCCAGGCAACGCTTCATCTCCTCAACGAACATCCTGTCAGACCTCGCCTTATCCGCCCTGAGCTCCTCCATCTCCGCCTCGTTCGTCGCGAAGCAGTATATCCCGGCGTTCCGCAGCTCCGACTGATACTCCGGCACCTTCTCCTTCCCGATCGTCACCGGCTCGCCATGGAAATCGAACCTGAACTTCCCGTCCTTTCCCTCGACGATCGGCACCAGTATCTTTCCCGTAAGGTCTCCCGCGAGGATGAGAGCGCTGGCCTTGTAGAACTTCGCGGCATTGACGAACTTGCGGAAGCAACGCTCGGAACCGTGCACGTCACTTGCAAAGAAAATCCTAGTGTTCACAGGGTTCTCAGTCTGGCGGTATCTCCTTGTAGGCCAAGTCTATATCTATTCCTTTGCTCTTGTGACTGCTCTTGGACCAGAGGTAGAGCACTACACCGAGCAGGAAGGAACCGAAGGCATAGGCATAGGCGAAGTCGTACCCAGGCAGCCCGAAGGCCGTCGCGGAGGTCCCCCAGACGGTGGGGTTCGTGAAGAACTGGTAGCTGATGAAGGCGAAGACCAATGCCATTAGGATGCCGCAGAGGCCGAGGATGCCTTTCGAGGAGCCCTTCTCGTCTCGTAGCGCGTAAAGGAAGCCGGCGATGCCGACAAAGATGAAGTAGATCATTGAGGCGATTACCGCGGCGTAGAGAGACTGGAAGCCGCCGTACAGAACGGCGCCGATGGCCACCAGCGCTCCTGTTACGATGAGCTGAATGGTCAGGGCGACCGTGGGCGACCCATATCTCGAGCTGATGTGAGCTACGCTTTCGGGGAGGAACCTGTCAAAGGCCTGGGCGAAGAAGTACCTGGAGGCGACGATGATCCCGTAGGCCAGGATAGCCATAGTCCAGACTATCCACCCTATCCCGAGGAACCACGCGATCGCTTGGTTGTTGGCGGCCCCCATGGCGAGGGTCCAGAAGTTGAAGGAGTAGTCGTAGACCAGGTTCCCGTTGGACAGGGCGGCAGTGACGAACTGGTAGCCACCGGCGTAGTACATCGCTCCGAAGGCGCTGGTGACCAACACCATCACGACGAGTGAGGCTATAGGCACGTTCCACCTGATACTGCGTGAGCCCTTGATTTCAGAGGCGACGGCCGGCCCTGCGTTGATCCATGGGTATACGAAGATGGCGAAGAATGGCAGTATGGTGATGCAGGCCGAGAGGCTGAAGGTAGATCCCGTGTAGCTCGATGCGAGTGAAGAGTACGTCGTGCCGTTGATTCCGAGGGAGTTGATGTAGCTGGAGACACCGGACTGTCCGGCGCTCAGGAGGACGAATATGCCGACGATTAGGGCGATGACGCCCACAACCGCCAGCACCGAGACGAGCTTGTAGCCGAACCTCGGTCTGAAGACGTTGACGGCGATGAGGATGGCGAAGATGATTACTCCCACCAGGGCCTGCAGGTATGGGGTCGAACCTGACAGGTTGCCAGGCAGTGCGAGGCCGAGGGCCGAAGAGCTGGTCGGATAGAAGAACAAGCCGACGGAACCTATTGCGAAGACGGCGGAAAGGGCGATTAGGGCGAGGTACGCGAGGGTTTCGATGGTGTAGCCCATGAACGAAATGGCGCTACCGAAGAGGCCGCCGAAGACCCTGGAGACCCATACGTAGTCTCCTCCAGTGCGTGAAAGGCGCCTGGTCATCATCGTGTAGACGACTACCTGTGGAATTGAAAAGACGAAGGCGATGAGTGATGCGTAGACGAGGTTGATCCCCGTATAGCTGGACAAGGCCACCATTGTAAAGCCGATGGTTGCAAGTGCGGCGCCTGCGGACATGTTACTTACGTTAAGGGCTATTGCGTCGAGCATCGACACGTTCTTGACGAGACCTGTGCTTTCTCGTACGAAAACGGATGACCGTTGCTTTTCGGTCATGCCCTTGCATCGTACCACCCTCGATTTAAGTATTGTTTTATCGGGAGAATTAGCCTAGAATTATTCCAATTGACCTAGCAACCCACATATAGCCTGAGGAATCATCTCCGCTGTAAGTACAAAATGGACCCCTCAGACAAGGTGCGGGTCTATCAGGGACCAGCAGGCGAGAGTTTTGAGGTCGACAGGCAGCTTCGGAGCACGGTTGACCTCGACGCCCTGCGTGCTTCGCTTGGCCTCCCTCCATACATAGACTTGACTCGCCCTGCCCTTCGGCGGGCTCTCGTCGCCCTCTGGGCATCCTCCTCTGCCCCTTCGACCTTTGCGTCATTTCCGGAGAGGAAGAAGCTCGACTCCCCAATCTCCCCCCTGCTGATGGGCGGCGGGGCGGTCAAGTTCCTCAGCCCGAGCGCCAACGTTGGTGGAGGGCCCCTGAACAGGAAGATCCATGATCTCGACTTCATCCTTCCAAGAAACCAAGCGGGGAAGTTCGTCCAGCTTCTCTGCCTTTTAGGTGCCGTGGCCGGTACTCAGTTCACCCACTTCCTGACATCTTCGGACAAGAGGTTCAACGCGCTGCGCGCTGGGGAGAGGTATCGGGTACGAGGGCTCGATTGGAGCGAAACAGAACCTACCGTCGCGAGCGTGGTCGACGTCTTCGTCGAGAAGATCGAGATGAGGCACACCCTTTCAGTCCACGACGAGTTCGCTCGCGCAAAGGCGAACCTATACACCATAGGCCTCGAGAAGGTGATTCTGACAAAGTGCCAGCTCATTAGCGATTTCGACGCAAGGGCCGTCACCCCCTCCGATGGGGTCGACGTGAGGGTCTTGCACTGGCCCCATTACAGGAAGGACAAGATTATCGTAGGCATGGAGGAGAAGGACATGTCCGACGTATGCGCTCTCTTCCTTGACAGCGACGGTGGTTCTCGCCTGAACATCGAAGGGCTACGGCGGGAGCTAAACGACCAGAAGTTCTTGCTTACCGTGAGGCTTAACCTTGAGAACCTGCTATCCAGGGAGGACTGGATGAAGTCCAGAGGCCTGTCTGGCGCTCAGATATCCCACGTAATGGAGACCTGTTCAGGACTCCTCAAGGCCCTCCCCGAAGTACGCAAGGAATGGTCCAAGCCTTGGTGGAACGTCGACGTAGAGACCCCGGTGGTCGGCTAAAGCCTGGGGCGCAAGCTGATTTTCAGAACAAGGAAGGCCCAACCTTCCGCGGCATAACCTATATTTTTACAACCATAAACATGGGCAGGCGTTAGCAAGGTGTCATAGGTGCTTCTAGCTGCGCAGTCCATCCTGGGCGTCACCTTCGACTCGACCGCAGTCTTCTGGCTCGCCCCCATTTCAGGCCTCCTGGCCATCGCCGTTTCGTTGCTCCTGATGAGGAAGATCGCTAGAATGAAGCAGGGAGCGCCCAAGGCCATCGAAGTGGCTGGTGCCATCAGGGTCGGGGCTTATGCCTTCCTCAAGAGGCAGTACCGGACGATCGGCATCATCACGGCAATCGTCTTCGTGCTGATAGCGGTCGCGCCCAACCTGGGCCTTGGGACCGCAGTTGCCTTTCTCGTGGGAGCGGTCGCGTCGCTGACGGCCGGCTACATAGCCATGGACAACGCAACGAGGGCGAACTTGAGGACGGTCGCGGCCGCCCAGGACAACGCTGAGAAGGCGCTCAAGACCGCCTTCTATGGCGGCGCGACGATGGGGTTCGCCGTCGTGGGGCTTTCGTTGCTTGGCGTCAGCGCCATGTTCCTGTTCTATGACGGGTATAACGCGCTATTTGGGACCCTGACTACCAGCGCCGCTGCCTCCCTGGGCGCCAAGGCGGCCAGTGGGATCGTCGGGATGGGGTTCGGCGCTTCGCTGATAGCACTCTTCGCTCAGCTGGGCGGCGGGATCTACACTAAGGCCGCGGACGTAGGCGCGGATCTCGTCGGGAAGGTGGAGGCGGGAATCCCTGAGGACGACCCTCGCAATCCCGCCGTGATAGCTGACAACGTGGGAGACAACGTGGGCGATTCCGCCGGAAGGGGCGCCGACCTCTTCGAATCCGCCACGGGCGAGAACATCGGGGGGATGATAATAGGGGGCCTCATCAGCGCAGCCACCGGGAACCTGCTCTTCCTCGTCTTCCCGCTCATCGCAAGGGCGCTGGGAATCTTCGCCACGCTCGTCGGAATGCCCTTCGTCCGCCTCGGCGCGGATGAGGCCAAGAATCCCATGAAAGGACTCCGAAGGGGGCTCACGGCGACCACCATAGTGGCGGCCATATTGTTCTTCTTTGCCATCGAGATCCTGTTCGGGAACACAAGTGGGGCGATCTACCTGTACTTCGCACTGCTTGCGGGGCTTGTGGCGAGCGTTCTCATCGACTACATTACGGACTATTACACGGGTCGCGACCGCACGCCTGTCAGGAGGATCGCAAACGCGAGCCAGACTGGCGCAGCCACTAACATAATCACGGGCCTGTCCGTGGGCCTTGAAACCACGGCCCTTCCTGTCGTCTCCCTCGCAGGAGCCCTTCTGTTCGCATACTACTTCGGGAGCCTCTTTGGATCGGCGAACCCTGCCATAGGCGCGTTCGAAGGAGGAGTTTATGGCACAACCCTCGCCACCATGGGGATGCTCGCCGTAATGGGCATGGTCCTCGCCCTTGACGGCTTTGGCCCTATAGCCGACAACGCGGCGGGCATCGCCGAAATGTCGGGCGAGAAGGGTGCGGAGGAGACGATGGAAGCCCTTGACGCGGTGGGAAATACCACCAAGGCGCTGACCAAGGGCTTCGCCCTTGGCTCGGCGCTCCTCGCCGCGCAGCTCCTCTTTCAGGCTTACGTGCAGCAGGCGACCACCTACTTCCACGTGACGACCTTCGTGGTGGACATCTCCAACCCTGCTGTCCTCGTCGCTGGATTCATTGGCGCCATGATCCCGTTCTTCTTCTCCTCTCAGGCCGTTGCGGCCGTTGGTAGGGCGGCCTCACTGATGGTGGAAGAGGTCAGGCGCCAGTTTAGGGAGATTCCCGGCATCCTGGAAGGCACCGGCAAGCCCGACTACGGAAAGGCCGTGGACATCAGCACGCGGGCCGCCCTTCGCGAGATGGTTCTTCCAGGACTAGTGGCCGTGATAGTACCCATCGTGATAGGCGTCCTCTTGGGCATCGAAGCCGTAGGGGCCCTTGTAATTGGCTGCACCCTTTCCGCGGTCCCGCTGGCCCTCTTCATGAACACCGGAGGAGGCGCGTGGGATAACGCGAAGAAGTACGTCGAAGCTGGGAACTTGGGCGGAAAGCGCTCCCCGGCACATCAGGCCGCCGTGGTAGGCGATACGGTGGGCGACCCGCTCAAGGACACCGCAGGGCCCTCTCTCCACGTTCTCATAAAGCTGCTGAACACCCTTTCGATCGTCTTCATACCGCTCTTCATCAACCTCCTCCACCTAATTCACTGACTTCACTCAGCTCGGTCGCCGCCCGAGTTCCCTTCGTCGCCGCGAGGCCTCCGCCCCGGACCAACGCCCTTGGCCAGCAAGCCAAAGCCTAAATACGCACTCGGCCTGATTCAGGAGGATGAAGCGAAGGAAGAACGACCCCGTCGTCATCCGGACCATGGCCATAGATGACCTCGGCTTCGTGTGGAGGCTGGGGGAGGCTTCCTTCACAAGCGAAATCTCCTACTCGAAGAGGCTCTGGACCGAGGACGAGCTCCTCGCTCGCTTCTTGGATAACCAGGACCTCTGCCTGACGGCGACGTTCAACGGCCGAGTCGTCGGCTTCATCCTGGGAGGCCTTTTGAAGCGCACTGGCTCATCCTGGTCGACGGGCTACTTCCTTTGGATAGCCGTCGCGAAGAGATACCAGAAGAAGGGCATCGCGGTGAGGCTTTACAGGGAGCTCGAGCGCAGGCTGAAGGAAAGGGGGGCGAGGAGCGTCATCAGCGAGGTCGAAACGCGAAACTTCAAGGCCCTGGACTTTATGAGGCGAGTTGGCTTCAGGGAGGATCACACGGTATCCTACCTGAGGAAGAGGCTATGAATCAGTCCGGACGTCGTACGGCTGCACTGGGCAACCCAAATTAGGCAGGCCAAGCGAAGGTCAGGGGTCAAATGCTGACCGAGGTGCTCGTAGTGTTCGTGGCAGGGATCGCCCTCGGCCAGCTCCTGCGATGGAGGAAGACCAGGCCGAACCTGTGGGGCGTTTCCGCGGTCTTCGCCTCGGCGTTGCTTTTCACCATGGGCCTCAGCATAGGCCTCGAAAGGGGAGCCCTCCTCGACATACTGCCCGAGGCCGCCGGCACTTCGGTGCTCCTGGGGTTCTCCGCCGCCACGGCTGGCGCCGTCGTAACATACCTTCTTAGAGGAAGGAGAAAGGATTGAGAAAGGAAGTATTCATGCCAGCCCTGCTGGTGGGCTCCCTCCTGACCGGTTTGCTGCTATCATCGGTCGACCTACATGGAATCACTTCCGACGAGGTCTCCCCGTTTGTGGACTACTTCCTCCTGATATTCGTCTTCACGGTATCCGTCGATGTGGGCGCTGGCCTTGACCGCAAGATCGTTTCCACCCTTGGAAGGGACGCCCTCCTCTTGTCTCTGGGCACGGTCGCTGGGAGCGTCCTGGTCGGGCTCGCGTTTTCGTTCGTTCCTTCGCTGGGGCTGAGGGGCTCCATGGCGGTGGCCCTCGGCATGGGCTGGTACACCCTTGACGGACCCCTCGTAACAGCTTCTCTTGGTGCCCTTGCGGGTGCGACCGGCTTCCTCTCCAACTTCCTCCGGGAGTTCTTTACCTTCATTGCATACCCCATCTTCCGTAGGAGGCTCGGAGGGCGGAGTTCCATCTCCCTTGGCGGGGCCACCACCATGGACACCACGCTCACAGTGATCTCCGGAGTAAGCGGGCAGGAGGTCGGAGCCCTGAGCTTCCTCCACGGCGTCATCATCACCTTGATCGTCCCCTTCCTCGTCTCCCTGGCCTTGGCTTTGCTCCCTCGGTAGGGATCGCTTCTTTTGACCCGCCACCGCTTTAAGTCGCCTCCAGGATACATGTAGGGCCGGATGACACGTGTCCTGTACGGCGTGAGCCCCATCGGCCTGGGGCACGCTTCCCGAGCAGTCGCGATAGGCGAGGAGCTCGCCAAGCAGGGCGCAGAAGTGACGTTCGCCACCGGAGGGCCTGCTGCGGGGCTTCTGCGCTCCTACGGGTTCGACGTCAGGGATGCGGTGAGGGAGCCGAACCCTATCCTCTGGCGCAGAAGGACCATCTTCTCCTCCCTCTGGTACTTCCGCTACTGGAGGGGATACAACGCCTCCAGGGCGAAGATGAAACCTCTTGAGAAGGAGGTGAGACCCGACATCGTGGTGGGGGATGAGGAGTTCTCGGTGCTCAGCCTCGCGGCCAAGTCAGGGCTGAAGAGCATAATGATTTCGGACGAGCTCGAACTGGGGTTCGCCAAGACCTTCCTGTCCAGGAGCATCGAATCCCGCGTGGCAAAATGGTACAAAGAGCTCCAGGATTCCGTGTCGCTGCTGATAGTCCCGGACAATGGGGTGGACGAAGGCAACATGTGGCACTGTGGGCCTGTCGTGCGGAGGATCACCGCGGGGAGGGCGGAAACCCGGTGGGCCCTCGGGCTTCCCGTGCAGTCGAGCCTCATCTTGGTGAGCCTGAGCGGGAGCGGGTCTGGCGAATACCTCATCCCCGCCGTCGAGAAGGTCGTGAAGCATGAGGCCCTGGACGTCACCGTAGCCGTCGCCGGTGCGAAGCCTGCCCCCACCCGTGGGAGAATTCACTACCTGGGATTCGTTAGGGAGCTTCAGAATCTGATCGCAGCTTCGGACTTGGCCATAAGCCAGGCCGGCAAGAGCACCATCGACGAAGCTGCCTCATGCGGGACTCCCCTCATCGCCATACCCCTCAAGAACCACTTCGAGCAGGAGGAGAACGCCAAGGCACTTGGCTTCTCTCATTCTGACACATCGAGGCTGGGTCGCCTGATCGAGGAGCGGCTCGGGAACAGGTCCCGGCCAAAGAACTACGACGGGGCAAAGCGGGCAGCCGCCAAGATACTCGAAATGGCTCAGCAGCGGTAGCGGTGTATGACTCGAAGGCTTGTCTAAGACACACCTTTCCCAGAAGCCAAGTTGCCAAGGGAAAATGTAAAAGCGCTCCGTGCCCGTGAAGCCGGCGTGAGCGCGTTGTCCAGAGGTTCGGAGCTGCTCGGCAGCCTGGCAGAGGAGTACTGGCAGGGACGCCTCAGGGAAGATCCCCTTCTTGCCACCGCCCTAGGAGATCGAAGGTACGACTCGAAGCTCCCCGACATATCCCCCGAAGCCCGATCTAGGAGGGAGGCCGATTATCTTTCGGTGTTGAG
>Ga0187770_10002631_pt1 | contig 10088 bp, 8 predicted proteins | sample 0116_SJ02_MP02_2_FD_133154 | JGI IMG/M metagenome (GOLD analysis project Ga0187770, IMG submission 133154) | Tropical peat soil microbial communities from peatlands in Department of Meta, Colombia - 0116_SJ02_MP02_20_MG | ecosystem: Environmental > Terrestrial > Soil > Wetlands > Peat | place... | reverse complement strand
GGCGTGCTCTTCAACAGCACGCAAGACACCGTGTTACGCTTCCTGCCGCCGTTCTTACTTCAGCAAAAACATGTCGACAAGGGCATCCGCGTCCTTAAGAAGCTGTTGGGCAAGAAACAGCGCAAGTCTTAGCCGGGGCAAAGCTGGCGACAAAAGAAGGGAGAGCCGAAGCCCTCCCTCACAGAAGCGACAGAGGCGATATCACTTACATAGAGTGCTGCGGGCAGGTAAAGGTTGTCCGAGGAAACGGGCCACAGGTGGCACAGTCCAACCCAGAAGCAATCCCGATTGAAGATCTCTCGATCACGCTGGATGGAGCTCGTCTGCGATTCCTGCGGGCTGGCTCAGGGCCGGCATTGCTGCTCGTCCATGGTCTGCTCGGATATTCGTTTTCCTGGCGCTACGTCATTCCAGTTCTGGCGCATGAGGCCACCGTCTACGCGCCCGACCAGCTCGGCGCTGGCTTCTCGGATCCCCCGCCGGGCATGAATTGCTGTCTGCACGCATGCGCAGAGCGATTGTTACGCTTCATGGATGCCGTCGGCGTGAGCGATTGCGATCTCCTGGGGACGTCGCATGGCGGAGCAGTGGCGATGATGACGGCATCGCTGGCTCCTGAGCGTATTCGGCGATTAATCCTGGTGGACCCGGTCAATCCGTGGTCAGCACGCGGAAAAAGCTTGAGTGTTGTGTTAAGCAACCCGGTCGTGGCCCCGGTCGTCCGGAAACTTTTGCCGCGATTACACCCGCTGCGGGAATTCTACTTTCGACGATTGTACGGCGACACCAGGCGGATACAGCCTGGAACCCTCGAAGGCTACACGAAACCACTGCGACGCCCCGGCGCTCTCAAATATGGACTAGCCGTGCTTCGTGCCTGGAACAAGGATCTGACCGAACTGGAGTCGGTTCTGCCTCGCATTTGCGATATCCCGACGTTACTGATCTGGGGCAGCCTGGATGCGGCCGTGGATCCGGCATCCGCGGGTAAGTTGCAAGCGCAGTTTCATGATTGCCGATTGGTGATGATGGATGGGGTTGGACATCTCCCCTACGAAGAAGTGCCCGGCGAATTCAACCGCGCGGTCGCCGAGTTCCTGAGCCAGCACGATGTGAGCGCTGATTGACCAAGCGTGCCGTGTGCATCTGGATGACTGCGATTGCTGCTCCAGACGCGTGGTGTTAACCTCGGTTCAAGGAAATCTGATTGCGAGACGCATCAACGTCAGTCGGCAGTGCCACCGATTCAACCTTCCAGCGCCTCTCGCGCCTCCTGCATATTGATATTCCCGAAGTGTGGGTTCGCTTTCTGCTGGCGATTGTCGGTTTGATCCTGGCTTTCGCGGCGGCGTTATTTTCCACCGTATCGAGAGAATCAGGAAATCTCTGGGCAACCCTGATCCTGGCTTCCGCCGCGTTGGTGCTGGCGGTTATCGTTGGACTCACCACAGTGCCATATCTGGCGCGTCGCGTGGCTGCCGCGCGCATCAGGGATGCGCTCGACTACGAAGTTACTCGCGTGGGAATCATCTACGTCGTTATTGTTCTCCTGATCGGCGTCGCAGCCCTGAATACCGGCAACAACTTGCTCTACATCATCGTGGCGGCGATGTTAGCAGCGATTCTGGTTTCGGGCGTGGCCTCAGCCGTGGTGTTGCGTGATCTCGAACTGGATGTCCATCTGCCCGAGCACGTGTTCGCCGGGCGAGCCACCGTCGGCCACATTGCGCTGCGCAATCCACGGCGCTGGCTCCCGTCATTTTCCGTGAATGTCGTGTCATTCAAGAAGCAAAAAGCTGCGACCCGCTGGCGATGGGCGCCAGCTACATTTACTTTCCCGCTGGGCGTTGCTTCACAAAAGCACCGGGTGAGGCTGCCTGACCGTCGATTGCAGCGGGTGGGCACACCCGTACCTGCGCCGAACATCTTTGAAGGCGCGGCCTTTTTCCCTTATCTGCCCGCTCGCAGCGACCTGAAGGCGGATGTGCAGTTGCATTTCGCTCGCCGCGGGACTTATCGCCAACAGAGCTTTGGCTTGGCTACGCGGTTCCCTTTTGCATTCCTGACCAAGACGCGCCGCGTGCCGCTGATACGGGAGATCATCGTTTATCCCGGCGTCGCACCTACCGATGATTTCTTCGAGGTGCTTCCCATCATCACGGGCGAGTTTGAAACCTTTGTCCGTGGCCGGGGTTACGATTTGTACCGCATCCGTGAATATATGCCGGAGGATTCGGCGCGTCACGTGGACTGGAAAGCCACGGCCAAGTCCGGCTCGTTGAAAGTGCGGGAGTTCAGCCGGGAAGATGAGAGGAAACTTCGAATCGTTTTCGACAACCCGGCCTCCGGTGTACTTTCCGAGAAGGCGTACGAAGATGCAGTGGCGCTGACCGCGTCGTTGAGCTGGCATTTTGCCAACGAAAACACGGACATCTCCTTTGTGGCGCAAGGCTATGGGGGAGAATCGGATATCTACAGCTTCCTCAGGTATTTAGCGGTTGTGGAACCCCGGGCAGACCGGTCTGTGGTGGAAGACCTGCGACCCTCCGACGATTACAACATTATTCTTACGGCCCGTCCTCGTGGCAGTATTCCGACTCCGCTCTGGGCTTGTTCTTACCTGGTATTTTTAGGACAAGGCGGCTAGCCCGATCTCTCAGGGTCACTCAGACCCGAAATGAACCTAGCAGCAAGACACCCCCCGATTACATATTTTTTCCCCTATGCAGCAGCCAGTTTTCGTCATATACTCACGCCCGCAATGTGGGTATCGGGGGTGGCGCATGCGTATTTACGATTTGATTAACAATCAGGACACGTATCGGGCTGACGGCAATCAGACCGTGCTGGATGTCGCGCAGGCGATGGTAGTCCGAAATATCGGTGCAGTGCCGGTGCTGCGGGATGGCATTTTGGTCGGTATCTTCTCAGAACGGGACCTGATGAAGCGGGTGGTGGCCGAAGGGCTTGACCCACGGACCACGCGCCTCGAGGAGGTGATGACCGAAGATCCGCTCACTGTCAGCCCTTCTGAAACCGTAGAAGACTGCATGCTGCTAATGCGACGCCACGGCTTTCGTCACCTGCCGATATGTGAAGGCAAACAACTGCTTGGCGTCGTTTCGCTGCGCGACGTTTTGCTGCACGACCTGACGGAGAAGGATTATGAGGTGCGCATGATGCGCGCCTATATCCAGGCGAGTCCGGAGATGTAGCCGGGGTTCTTCTCGGTGTCAGCATCCTTTCTTTCCGCGCTTCTGCGCCTCTGTCTTCGCCGCAGATGTTCGGTCCGCACCTCCCAAACCCTGCGCATTGCGGGTCCCCGGTAACCGTTCCGTTACGTTACTTTGGTTCATTGACCGGTGAGCCAAACCTGTTAAGGTTACTAGAAGGCCGGAGCTAATTGGTCCTCCGTTCCTTGGCAATTATTCAAACCCCATGAATGCCAAGATCCAGCTCGCGCTATGGGTTTCACACCCTGCCCTGGAACTACTTCTGGCTGCGGCCATGGTTTGGCGTAAGCTGCATCGCAAGTTTCCCGTTTTCTTCGCTTACGTGGTTTTTCAGGTCGTAAGCTTTGGGGTTCTGTTTCCCATCCATCAGTATGGGAGCTACACTCTCTACTTTTACAGCTATTGGTTCAAAGCAACAGTCAGTCTGGCGATCGGCTTTAAGGTGATCCACGAGATTTTCCTGGATGTATTTCGCTCATATCACACCTTGAGGGATTTGGGCACGGTGCTATTCAAGTGGGCCGCGCTGGTTATGGTGTTTGTGGCTTTAGTGGTGGCAGTTTCGAGTCCAGCGGGACAGTCTCCCATCGTCGTCGCAGTATTCACCATGCAGCGCTGTGTGCGAGTCATACAGTGCGGATTGGTCCTGTTCCTGATGGTCTTTTCCAGCTATCTTGCCGTGTCCTGGAAGCAATATAGTTTCGGCATTGCTTTGGGGTTCGGCCTGTTTGCCGGTACGGAACTAGCCGGTGGCGCACTGTACATTGGCAACCAGATCAGTGAATCGACGATGGGGGTCCTTGTCACGGCGTCATACAGCATCGCGGTGTTGTTGTGGCTAGGTTACGCGCTCACCAAAGCTGCACTCCGGCACACTTCGACAGCTCCGTTGGTGTCCCAACGTTGGGAACAGAGTTTGACCGACTTGCAACATCCCGCCCCCGCCGATTCACTTATTCCCATGTTCGAAGGGATGGTGGACCGCGCCTTCTCCAAGAGTTCCACGGAGCCAGAAGTTAATGGGCTTTCGACCAAACAACTGGCCCGCGGGGCAACAGCAACCTCGCAGAATCTCTATACGCTGCCTGTGGCTCGAGTGCAATCGCACCAGTAACTTCGTCCTGTCTCATTATTAGACATTCCCAGGCTGTGAACTGCGACTGAGAAATCGCCTGGCGCCGCTGTGTTATCTTTCTGAAAAATCAAGAGTAGGAGTAGAAATCCAAGTGCCGGCAAAGGGGTTGGCGAAGGACTGTTTCCCATCCGCTAGCCAACAAATTGCGAAGGACCGCTTGACACGGCTCTTATAATGCCTTGATCTAAGGGTTCCCGCTCCCAGGGGACCCGCACAAGGAGAACGAACCCATGAAACGTGCATTCAGGGTGTTAATCCTGATGGTAGGTCTGTTTTGCACGTGTACGGCGGTAATCGTTCCGACAATGGCTTTCGCAGATGGGGAGCCGATTCCGGGACACCCGCCGAAATAGGAAACTAGAGTTGTAATAGCGAGCTGCCAAAGTTGGCGCTCGAATTTCGCAGGCTGGCGTTTGCTGAAAGCAGCGCCAGCCTCTTTTCATTTTTGTATCGGTTCGACTCGCCGGCCTGGGGCCGAACTTTGCCGCAAGTTTCTCGCCAATTGCTCCGGATCGGAGATAGGTGGTTGGCAACTTAGACCGGCGCAGATGATTGCTGCTGTTTTTTGCTCCTTGACCGCTGGCAAATGAGGAATCGTTTGTGCCAGCACAGGAGGCAGATTTTGCGGAACGACTTTGTTGAAATCCAGTCTGAGCACCCCCTTGGTCACAGAAAACGGCGCTACCGCCTGACTATAAAGTTGGTCGGCTAATTCGCCATTTCCAACTACGACCACTTGCGTGTGCGGCTGCGACAGATGCACTCCAGCGATGCCATAAGTGGCAGCGAAAAGGCCGTATTGCCCGGCCACTCCAGCTAGAACTTCCAGCGTCTGCTCGGCTTTCTCACGGTATTTCTGCTCGTTGGTGTACGCGTGAAACCGCAGCAACGCGATGGCCGCAACCGCGTTTCCTGCAGGAGTCGGAGAATCCTGAAATGGCTTGCGTCGTGTGCCGAGAACGCCTAATGCCGCTTCGCTCGTTTGCGAGGTGTCGAAAAATCCCCCGCTGACGGGGTCGTAAAAAAGTTCAAGCATCGTGTCGACGATGCGGCGGGCGAAATCGAAATAGCTGAGATCAGAGGTGGATTCGTAGGCATCGAGGCATGCAACGGCGGTGAACGCGTAATCATCCAGCACGCCAGGGAGCTGGCGCCGTTCAGCATTCGTATCGGAATACGCAAGGACGTGTACGAGTTCGCCGTTAGCTTGTCGGCCCTCCGCCAGGATGCGATCCAAAGACCTCAGCCCAAAATGCCGAGCCGCATCCAGTTTGAGCACCTTTGCTTCTCCCAGGTACGCAGAGATGCACAACCCGTTCCAGCCGGTGTAAAGCGTCTTGTCAACGTATGGAGTGGGGCGCTTCAGGCGCGCGGCATACATCTTTTCTTTCGCCGATTGCAACGAAGCTTGTACTTGAGGTATCGGCAGATTCAGACGTCTGGCGATCTCATCCACTGAAGCTCGGACGTAGAGCACATTCTTCGCAGAATTGTGGTGCATCTCGCCAATTTCGTTGATGTCGTAATGCAGGCTGGCAACCTGCGCTTCTTCCTCGGTGAGAACTGCCCGTGCTTCCTGGACCGTCCAGGTGAAGTAATCGCCGTCGTCATCCATGGAGAAGTCGGCGTCCTGCGAGGCGTAGAAGCCACCATGCTCGCGGTCACTGAGCCACTCATCCATCCAGCGGATGATGTCGCGAGCTACGTCAGCGAAGAATTCCGAGCCGGTCGCCTGGTAGGCGTGAACGTAATTCTTCAGCAGTTCGGAGTTGTCGTAGCACATCTTCTCGAAGTGCGGCACAATCCAGCGTTCGTCGACCGAATAGCGGTGAAATCCGCCGGCCAGTTGATCGTAAACGCCGCCGCGCGCCATTTTCTCGAGCGTAGTGACAACCACCTGGCGAAGCTCATCGTCACCCGAACGGACATATTGATCTATCAATAAGTCAATGGCAGAGGCATGCGGGAACTTGGGTGCGCTGCCGAAGCCGCCATGGTCAGGATCGAACATGCTTCGAGCAGAGTTAACGATCACCTTTATGACCGTTGGTGAGAATTTGCCGGCTTTCCCGGCAAAGGATTCTGCCTGTGAGATTGCACTCTCGACCATCTTTGCTTGTTCGATGACGTCGCCGTGCTTCTCGCGGTAAGCATCGGAGATCGCCAGCAACACTCGTTTAAAACTGGGACGTCCGTAATGGTCGTCAGGAGGAAAATAGGTCCCGCCGTAAAAAGGCTTGCCGTCGGGAGTAAGAAATGCAGTCAGCGGCCAGCCGCCCTGCCCGCTGATGGAACTCACGGCGACCTGATAGCGGCTGTCAATGTCTGGGCGCTCGTCGCGGTCGACCTTTACGGCAATAAAACGATCGTTCACAATTTGCGCGATTTCTGGGTTGTCATACGACTCGCGATCCATGACGTGGCACCAGTGACACCAAACGGCGCCGATATCGAGCAGGATGGGCTTGTTCTCCCGCTGCGCAGCGGCAAAGGCTTCTTCACGCCATTCATGCCACTGAATCGGCTGATGCATCGCAGAGCGCAGATAGGCGGAGGAGGCCTTGGACAGCGAGTTGAGCGCCTGGGTGGACATGGGCTAAGTGTATCGTGCCGGGACCATGAAAAGCTTCTAACCGAAGAGCACGTGGAGTGCGCCGAGGAAAATCTGGAACACGAACTCTGTCCTCTGTGCCCTCTGTGGTTACGACTGGGAAAGGCGCCTTGCAATCGAACAGTACAAATCGACCGCATCGCTTAGCTGTTTCTTCTCCACATACTCGCCTTCGGTGTGAGCGACGTGAATCGACCCTGGACCGACTAACAACGGCTCACCCCAGTCCGTGAGCCACGGAATGTCGGTAGTAAATGCCGCGACCATGGTGGGTAGTCCGTCGAGCGCACGCAGCCGCACAAACGGAATCTCCAGAACGAAGTCGGCCTTTGCCAACCCAGAAACAGCTTGCTCAATCTCCTTGCGCAGTGGCTCAGCCGATCCAACTAGACGATAAAGAAGTTCAGCGCGGGCCCGGTCTGCAATTACGTTGGGTGCGCGGCCACCTTCAATAGTCCCAACGTTCAAAGTACAAGGGCCGACTTCCGGATTCGAAGGAAGCTTCATTGCTCGCAGGCGATTCAGTGCTTCCAGCAGCTTGTCAATTGCCGATTCGCCCAGCTCTGGATATGCGGAGTGTGCCATTCGACCTTGCGCAGTGATCTCCACCCGCAGTGTTCCCTTGGAAGCGCTGGCCACTCGATTCTCTGTTGGCTCGCCGTTGATCAGAAACTTGCTGCCCCGAGAGTGTTGGTTCGCGATTTTCGCGCCCAGGCTGTCCTTTTCTTCGCCGACCAGAAAAAGCAGGCCCACGTAGATTCCTTCTTCCCGAACGCGCTCTGCGGCAGCAATCTGGGATGCAATGATTCCCTTGGCATCGCACGCACCTCGGCCGTAAATGCGAGTGGCGTCGTCCGAAGAAGGTATGAACGGCGGAACTGTGTCCATGTGAGTGGAGAACACGATCGTCGGCTTCGATTGCTCTGGAGAAACCGCGAATACGTTACAACGTTCGCCCTCCACCGGCATCTTGTTTGCCCGGTAACCGAGACGCGAGAGCTCGCGATGCAGAAAATCGCCCACGCGTCCCTCGTTGCCCGTTATTGACTCAATGTCCACGAGCTGACGCGTGAAAGAAACGAGGTCCATGAGAGAGAGCATAACCTACCACAGGTCACGTAGGGACAGCCGCTCTCGGCCGTCCGGCCAGGCCAAACCCGGCCGGTGAGCGGGGTACACACAGTTTTGTTACTGTTTTGGTGTTGGCACACAATTCCACGATCCGATCACTGTTTCTCGAAGGGCCAGCCGGGCGACTCGAAGCCCTGCTCAATGAGGGATCACACCATGCGACGCATGCCGCATTGGTCTCCCATCCGCACCCGCTGTATGGCGGGAGTCTGCACAATAAAGTCGTATTTCACGCCATGAAGGCGTTGAACGCCTTTGGCTACCCGGTATTGCGGTTTAACTTCCGCGGCACCGGATTGAGCCAGGGCGAGCACGACAATGGCGTTGGCGAAGTTGATGATGTTCGAGCTGCTCTCGACTGGCTGGATCGTGAGTTTCACCTGCCGTTGATCTTCGCGGGATTCTCTTTCGGCGCCGCTATCGGCCTGCAAGCAGCGTGTCCGGATCGGCGGGTGGAAGCAGTCATTGGTTTGGGGATCCCTGCGGTTCCGGCGGATGAGCGCGTCTACGACCTTAGCTTTCTGCAAAACTGTGCCAAACCCAAACTGTTCGTAAGCGGCAGCCGGGACCAGTTCGGTCCGCGCGCGGAACTCGAGCGGTTAATGGAATCTCTTTCGCAGCCGAAAAGGCTCGTGCTGATCGAAGGCGCTGATCATTTTTTCGCGGGACGATTACGCGAACTCCGGGAAGCGATCGAAGGATGGATAAGGGAAGTGATGGTAGAGGAACCACGTTCTTCTTAGCGATCTTCGCGTCACCTTCGTGCACTTTGCGGCCAAAAGCTTTCACCGCAAAGTTCGCAGAGGTATCGCGAGCTTCGGGGAGAGATTCAAGCGCTGCCAGCCTCTATAATCCTGCCAATGTCCTCCAACGCACCTGGCGAAATGCGGATAGTGGTCCGGCGTTTGTTCGAGCAGGCGCTGGCAGAATCCAGCGTCGAGCGGGCTTTTCAACGTAGGGTGGTTTGTGAACGTGGTGTGCTGCGCATCTGCGAAGACCTTTACGACCTTTCTTCCCACCAGCGAGTTTTTGTGGTTTCTATCGGCAAAGCTGCTCACTCGATGGTGAATGCGCTAGCGACCCAAGCCGGCGATCGATTTGAGGGCATCGTTGCCAGTTCCGTTGATCCCGGCTCGCAGCTCCGTGGATTCCGCTATTTTCGCGGCGGCCATCCTACTCCCAACCAGGAATCGATTGGTGCCGCCGAAGCTATGCTTAAATCTCTCTCCGTGCACAATCAGTCCTCGCTGGTGATTTTCATGCTCAGCGGAGGAGGATCTTCCATTGCGGAAAAACCCATTGATGAAGGGATCTCCTTAGAAGATCTGATTGCCACCTACCGCGTGCTGGTGTATTCCGGCGCGCCCATTGCCGAGATCAACGCCGTTCGCAAGCACCTGTCCGCAATCAAGGGAGGCAGGCTGGCCCGGGCAGCATATCCGGCACAACAGGTTTCTCTTCTCGTTTCGGACGTTCCAGACAACACCCCGGACGCTCTCGCATCCGGCCCAACGATGCCCGATTCCACCTCGGTCGAGGACTGCTACAGGATTGCAACGCAATACAGAATGATCGAGCAATTTCCGGAATCGGTGTGCTCGCTGTTCCAAGGCCGCGCCCTGGAGGAGACTCCGAAATCTGATGATCCTGCGTTTCATCGGAGCCGTTGGTGGACGATCTTGTCCAATGCATCGCTGGTCGAGGCGGCCAGAGCCGAGGCGGAGCGACAGGGCTTCGCGGTGGAAGTGGACAACAGCTGCGACGACTGGGACTACGCTCGTGCTGCCGATTACCTGCTTGGCCGGTTGCGCGACATACGCAAGAAGTACGATCGCGTCTGCCTCATCTCCGGAGGTGAAGTCACAGTGAAAGTTGCAAACCCTGGCGTTGGCGGCCGCAATCAGCAGTTCGCTCTAGCCTGTGCGCTCAGGATCGCAGGTGAAAGCGTCACCGTTCTCAGTGCCGGCAGCGACGGAAT
>Ga0187770_10002630_pt1 | contig 10088 bp, 6 predicted proteins | sample 0116_SJ02_MP02_2_FD_133154 | JGI IMG/M metagenome (GOLD analysis project Ga0187770, IMG submission 133154) | Tropical peat soil microbial communities from peatlands in Department of Meta, Colombia - 0116_SJ02_MP02_20_MG | ecosystem: Environmental > Terrestrial > Soil > Wetlands > Peat | place... | reverse complement strand
TCCTCCAGTGGCGGCGAAAACGGAATGGGCACGTGCATGGCGCCCATGCGTTTTACCGGCGCATCCAGATCATAGAATGCACCTTCGGCGATTACCGAGGCAATTTCTGCCGTTACCCCAAACCGCTCATAGCCCTCATCCAGAACAATAGCGCGCGATGTTTTCTTAACTGAATCGATCAGCGTCTTTTCATCCAAAGGCCAGGTGGTTCGCGGATCAACCACCTCGGCGCTGATGCCCTCCAGCTCCAGCAACGCGGCCGCGCCCAGCGCTATTTGCACCATGCTGCTGGTCGCCACCAGCGTGATGTCCGTGCCGGCGCGTTTCACATCGGCCATGCCCAGCGGAATCGTGTAGTCCTCCTCCGGAACGGGACCTTTCAACTTGTACATCATCTTGTCCTCGAAAAAAATCACCGGATTGTCATCGCGAATGGCGGTTTTCAGTAATCCCTTGCCGTCATAGGGTGTGGATGGCAAGACCACCTTCAGCCCCGGAACATGACTGAACCAGGCGTGCAGTGATTGCGAATGTTGCGCCGCCGAGCGCCGGGTTGCGCCCAGGGTGGTGCGCAGTACCATGGGGACCTTCCACTTGCCGCCCGACATGTAATGGACTTTCGCAGCTTGATTCACCATCTGATCCATGGTCAGGGTGAGGAAGTCGCCAAACATAATATCCACGACAGGACGCAGGCCGGTCATGGCCGCGCCGACGCCGATGCCCGTGAAGCCAGCCTCGGAGATGGGCGTGTCCAACACGCGCTCACGGCCGAATTCCTCAACCAGACCCGACAAGACCTTGAAGGGCGTGCCCGCCTCCGCCACGTCCTCTCCCATGATGCAGACTCGCGAATCCCTCCGCATCTCTTCCGCCAACGCTTCCCGGATGGCCTGCGCAAAGGTCAACTCTCGCACCATAGTGGCTTCAGGCATAGATGTCCTCCTCCACCTGGCCAACCGGCGGATAGGGCGCAGAAACTGCGAATTGCACCGCCGCTTCCATTTCTCTTTTCACGTCGGCCAGAATGTTGTCCAGCGTCATTTGGTTAGCTATTTCTTGTTGCAGAATCCAATTCGCGAGATGCTTAATGGGGTCGCGTTCCGCCCTCCACTGCTGTTCCTCCTGCTTGGGACGGTAGTATTCGCGGCTGATGTCCCCCACATGATGCCCGTGATAGCGATATGTATTACATAAGACAAAGCCGGGTCCCACACCTTGACGCGCCCGCTCCACCAGGCGGGATACGGTTTCAAAGACGTCCGCCACATCCTGTCCGTTGACCTGAGCAGCTTCAATTCCAAAGGCTTTCGGACGGTCCAGGATTTCCCCCGCAGTCGTCTCCGAGTAATGCGTGTATTCGTTATATAGATTGTTCTCGCAAGCGTAGACGACCGGCAGTTTCCATAAGGCGGCCAGGTTCATTACTTCATACAACGATCCCTGTCCCAATGCGCCTTCGCCAAAAAAGCATACTGCCACGCGTCCATTGCCAAGCTTCTTGGCGGACAGGGCCGCTCCGGTGGCCAAGCCGACGCTTCCGCCCACGATTGCGTTGGCGCCGAGGTTCCCGGTATCGGGATCAGCGATGTGCATGGAACCGCCCTTCCCCCGGCAGTAGCCGGCTTCCTTGCCCAGCAACTCCGCGAACATCCTCTCAGGTGCCGCTCCTTTGGCTAGGCAGTGCCCGTGGCCCCGGTGGGTACTGGTGATGTAGTCATCGGGACGAAGCGCCTCGCAAATGCCGACGGCTACGGCTTCTTCGCCGATGTATAAGTGAGCGAGGCCGGGCATGAGCGCGCGAAGGTACAGGTCGTTGACCTGCTCCTCGAACGCCCGGATCGAAATCATCTTCCGGTACATGCGCAACGCTTGTTCGGCTGTAATGCTCACATTTGCTCCGGGCGGCCGCGTGGCCATCGTCACTTCGAGATGCCTGACATTCGGGCCAGCACATCAAACACCACCGCAAAATCCTGTTTTTCCCATCCCATGCCGCGCGCGGCGGTAAGAAACTCATTGCTTACCGCTGTGGTGGGCAAGGGAACATTCAGTTGGCGGCCCATTTCCAAGGCTAGTAGCAAGTCTTTTTGCATCATGTTCACATCAAACCAAGCCTCATCCGGCTGCTTGAGGACAAACGGTCCACGGTAGATGATCATGGGCGAGGCCACCGCGCTGTGGGTCAGGACGTCCACAGCAACCTCGCGTGCGATGCCGCTCTTTTCTGCCAGCAGCACACCTTCGCAGAAAGCCAGCATCTGCGCCGCTAGGCTCAGATTGACCGCGATCTTCATGGAGAGCGCCAGGCCGTTGCCACCGACGTGTGTGACTTTTGGCCCAATATCCAGCAGCAGAGGTTTCACCCGCTCGAACGTTTCCGCACGTCCGCCAACCATGACGGACAGCTTGCCTTCCTGCAGCGTAATGACGCTGCCTGAAACTGGGGCATCGACCATCTCCGCGCCACGGCCGCGCGCTTTCTCAGCGATGCTGCGGCTGAATTCCGGACTCACCGTGCTCATGTCCACCCAAGTCATCCCCGGAACCAGGCCGGCCAGGATGCCATCCGGACCTTCCGCGATGGCTGCCAGTGCCTTGGAGTTGGTCACCATGGAGAAAATCACGTGAGAAGCAGCGGCTACGGCACGGGGCGATTCCGCCCAGCGCATTCCCTTGTCAATCAGCCACTGCGCTTTTGACCGGGTGCGATTGTAGCCGGTGACCATGTGCCCCTTGGCCAGAAGACGGTTGACCATCTGGCTGCCCATAACCCCTAGCCCAACAAAACCCAAATTTGCCATCTGTCCTTGTCCTCGCCAGAACTCTGTCCGCGGTCTACAGTTTTGCGCGTCCCAGGTCCCCTCGAACCTGTTTCATGTGAGCTCGCATAGCGGCACGAGCCTTGTCCCTATCGCGCGCCGCAACCACCTTAAGAATCCTTTTGTGGTGGGCCTGCCCCCGCTCTGGGCCGCCACGCAACATACAGATTCTGGTCCTTTGCTCACGCAGCAGGTCCACGATCGAATCGAGCAGCGACAAAATCACTGGATTGCCGGCGGCTTCCGCGAGCGCCAAATGAAAGTCCAGGTCAGCCTCGACAAAAGCGTCCGGGTCGTCATAGCTGCGATCCATCTCGGCCACCGCGTCCCGGAGCGCGGCCAGACCTTGTTCTTCAATGCGGTTCGCGGCCAGCGCGGCAATTTCGGGTTCCAGGATTTCCCGCACCTCCAGAAGGTAGGCCGTTGCCTTGGCCCGGCCGTTCTTTACTAATGAGCCGAGCGACCTGCGAATGGCGCTGGGGCGGCCGTCGGTGACGAATGTGCCCTTGCCGGAATAAGCCTCCACCAGTTGCTGTTCGTGCAGAGCCCGCACTGCTTCGCGCACAGCCGTGCGGCTCACTCCGAACTGCTGCGCCAACTCCCTTTCCGGGGGCAACTGGTCCCCCGGCCTGAGCCGCCCTTTGCGGATGGATTCTTCAATCTGCTCCACGATCTGCTCGTAGAGCCGCGAAGTTCGAACCGTCTTGTACACAGGCTTCTCTCCCTCCCAGGGTTGGCTGTCCGGCCGGGTGGACAGCGGCAAGCAGGCAAATGGTATGACAGCTATACCATAGCCCAGCGGCCGGCTGTCAAGCAAATTTTCAGTGAAATTGATAAATCTCTTGACAGTCCTCACTGCAACGTGGTACAGGTGTCAGACCGCAGATTTCTGTGGGGAGGTCTGTATGCTGGGGTGGATTTCGAAGCGCGTGCAAAAGAAATGCAGCCGGTGGAATGTTCTGAAGTGGGGCGGAGTTCTGGGCTTGGTAGTAGCCTTATTTCTTACCTCCCGTCCTGGGCTTTCCCAGTCTTTTGCCGGCCGTATTTTGGGCAGCGTCGCCGATCAAAGCAACGCGGCTGTCAGTGGCGCAGCCGTCACCGTCACCGACGTGCAGAGGGGTATTACACGGTCGCTCAGCACGGATCAGAGCGGGCTCTTCGTTGCTCCAGACCTGTCGCCTGGAACGTACAAAGTGCGAGTGGAAGCCAAGGGTTTCAAGACCGTGGAGCGGACGAACCTGCAGGTCGAAGTGGCGAAGGATCTGAGCATTGACATCCAGCTTCCACCGGGGGAAGTCGCCGAGGTGGTCGAGGTGACCGGGGAAGTTCCGCTGATTGACGTAACTTCCTCCACTTTAGGTGGCACGCTCAGTAATGAAGAAATCAATGACCTTCCCTTAAACGGCCGGAATTACGAGAACCTGCTGCAACTACGGCCAGGCGTAATGCGCTATCCCGGCGGTGGGTTTTCTACCACCAGTGCCAACGGTTTGCGTGCCGAGGATAATGCGTACCTGATCGAAGGCCTATTCAACAGCGAGCCCTACTCCGGCCAAGCCATCATCAACGGAGCCGGCATCGCCGGCGACTCCGCCACGATTCTGCCCATTGATTCCGTCCAGGAATTCAACGTCCAGCAGAATCCTCCCGCCGAGTATGGCTGGAAGCCGGGCGCGGTCGTCAACGTTGGCCTCAAATCCGGTATCAACAGCCTGCATGGCTCCGCATTTGCCTTTGGCCGCGACGGTGCCATGGACGCCCGCAACTACTTCAATGTCGAACCCAATCCCAAACTCCCGCGCACTCTGGAGCAGTTTGGCGGCAGCCTGGGCGGCCCAATTATCAAGAACAAGGCGTTCTTCTTCGGAGCCTACGAAGGCCAGCGCTATAACGTGGGGAACAGCTACGGCGGCGTGACCAGCCCGTCTATGGTTGCGATGCCAACCAATGGCACCTGCCTGTTCATCACCAGCGGCGACTGCGCGGACAGCATTCCAAATGCGATTGCCGACCTGCAAGCCGGCGGAGTTACCATCAGCCCGGCCAGCCTCAAGGTCGCCGGCTGTTCGCTCGCAACCTCGCTGTCGGGTTCCACGGTTACCTGCAACGGCAAGGGCTTTCCCACGAACAACGCTCCGAGTATCAACATTACCAATGGATTCAATAATGACGTGCACGTTGATAACGTCGTCGGCAAGGTCGATTTTCGACTCAACGATCGCCATACCGTTAGCGGTATGTACTTCTTTGGCAACAACCGTGGCACTGTCGAAGACTTCCCCGAGTTACAGCCTCAATGGCTCTCCGATATCCACACGCGCGCGCAGGTTGTCGGCGGGAGCTGGGTTTGGGTGCCCAGTACCCGCTGGGTGAATGAAGCGCGATTTGGTTACAACCGGCTTTACCAGCCCACGCTGCCCGGCGATCTCAATACGCCGGCTTCCGCATACGGTCTGAACACCGGCGTGAGCGGGCCTGATACCGGAGGCCTGCCGCGCATCGGCTTCGCCGGCTACTTCTTTCCTGGCTTGGGAGGCTTCAAGTGGCCGAAGTTCCAGGGGCCCGATGCCGTCGTGCAGTTCACAGACCACGTGTCGTACACCGCAGGCAAGCATGCATTCAAGTTCGGGGGTGAGACCCATCGCAACGGCGTCACCAACGCCGCCTACGGCAATGCTCGTGGCAGTATCACCTTCCTGGGCGGCAATACCCCTAACCCCGCTAATCCCTCCACCACTCTGGCCACGACGCAGTTGGAAGACTTCTTCGCCGGAGCCCCGTTCAAGGCGTCGGTGGAAGTGGGGAATCCGACACGGCATCTGCACAACTGGGCCTATGCCGCGTTTGCCCAGGACGATTGGCGGATTGCAAAGACCCTAACCCTTAACTTTGGCCTGCGCTACGAGTTCAGCTCTGTGGTTCACGAAGCCAACAACCTCTTGGGCAACTTTGACCCGAATCTGGGCATGGTGCAGGTGGGCAAGCAGATTAGCAGCGTTTACAACCCCGATCACACCAACTTCGGCCCGCGCATGGGCTTTGCATGGGACATCCTCGGCAACGGCAGAACTGTGCTGCGCGGCGGAGGCGGGCTGATCTACGAGACGGTAAACTGGCAATCGTTCATTGCCTTTAACAACGCATTCGGTTTGGGCAGCGTTCCCACCGGCGCCATTATCAACAGCTCTGGAGGTACGGCTGGCGGCACCATCACCACCGGAAACATCACGGTATTCCCAACTGCGCCTTGGGACAACGGTCCGATCTACGGCAATGTAGGCAGCAGCACGATCAACTGCTCCAACAGTCCTTGCCCTATCATGACCGTCGACCGCAATCTCACCACCCCGTACGTGTGGACTTGGAACCTCAACCTGCAACACGCCTTTACCCCGACCCTGTCCCTGGAAGTCGCCTATGTCGGCAATCACGGAACCAACCTGACGGGCATTCGGGACATCAATCAGCCGCCCGTTGGATCGGGCTGGCCGGCTTCAGCCATCAAGGCTTGCATTGCCTCTGGCTACACCGATCCGGTGAACTGCGCACCAGACAGCACGGGCGGCGAAGAGGCCAACCGGCCCTTCGCAACCAGGTTTCCGTATCTGAGCAATATCTTCCAAATGGGCAACGTGTACCGGTCGAATTACAACGGGCTGCAAGCCACGTTGAACGCGCGTAGCTTCCATGGTCTGAGCATGGTTGTCGGCTATACCTATGCCCACGCGCTCGATGACGTGGGTGCGAACTGGGACTTCGGCTATGGTTCGGGTTTGCCGCAGGATGCCCACAACGTTGGCCGCGAGTATGGCAACAGTGACTTCGACATCCGCCACCGTCTGACTGCCTCGCTCACTTACGCCATTCCCGGGCGTAAGGGTTACGCACAGGCACTGGAGGGATGGGAGATCAACGCCATCGCAACCCTGGAGAGCCCGCAGTTCTGGGGACCTATGGATGAAGGCACCGACGCCGCGGGCATCGGCCCCCTGCCGGTGAGCCCACCGGCCAACAGCCCGATTCGCTGGAGCTTCTACGGCTCGCCCTCCGACTTCAAGTCGGGCCCAACCGGCATTCCGTACTTCTCGGGCGCAAGCAATTCGTCGTGCACCGCGAAGGCGCTGGCGTTGGACGGCGGAACTCCAGGACCGGCGACTGCTTCTTTGAATCTCTTTGGTTGTTACGCCAAGGGCAATTCCATCATGATTCCTCCGCCGCTGGGCCAGTTCGGAAACATGAGCCGGAACATGTTCCCCGACTCGGGTTTCAGGAATCTCGATTTCTCTCTGGCCAAGAACTGGCATCTCGGAGAGCGAGTGCATGCCCAGTTCCGCGCCGAGTTCTTCAATATCTTCAACCATCCCAACTTTGCCAATCCGTACGGAGGGCAGAACGGGTTTGGTTTGAATGATCCCTCGGTTCGGCCGTTTGGCTGCGGTTGCGCTACGCCCGACGTGGCCGCTGCGAATCCCGTCATCGGGTCGGGTGGAAGCCGCGCAACTCAATTGGGCTTGAAGTTCACTTTCTAGATCATGATCCGTCGGGCGGAAGGCCGCGACTTCCGCCCGATTGCTTCCCGGGAGGTCACTCCGTTGAAATCAAGACTGCTCGCTTCTCTTCTGGTGCCCCTGGCTGCATGGTTCTTGTCTCTGCCAGCGCTAGCGCAGGAGCGCACCGAACGCACCCTGGACGAGATCAAGGCCGAAGCCCTGAAGCGCGCCCAGAACGGCATGTACCCACTGATCGGCCTTGACCCTGCCGACGTGCGCGAAGCTTTCGACTCGATCCACAGCAAAGACAAAGACGAGTGGGCTACCGCCTTCATGCGGGTTGCTGATCGCTACATGGCGGAGGCCAAATCACTCGAGGCACCCGATCCCGCCAAAGCCAACGCCGCCTACATACGCGCCTGGCGCCTCTACTCGTTCGGACGCTGGCCCTTTCCAGCTTCCCCCAAGAAGCAAGAGTCCTACCACAAGGCCATCGACGCTTTTCTGGCCCATGCCAAATTTTGGGACCCTCCTTTGTCGGTGGTTCACATTCCCTTCGAAGGCTCCGAGATCATCGGCTATTTGCGTCTTCCGAAAGACGCAACCACTCCCGTGCCGCTGGTGATCGCGGTCAATGGACTCGACAGCCGCAAAGAAGACCTCTCTGAGAGCTTCAGCGCCATTCTTCCCTTCGGCATTGGTTTCCTGGCGGTCGACGGCCCCGGCACCGGCCAGGCTCCCATCAAAGTCAGTGAGACAGCCGAGCGCATGTTGTCGCGTGTCATCGACTACGCTCAGTCTCGCCCGGAGATCGACAAAGACAGCATCGCCATTCATGGCGTGAGCTGGGGTGCATACTGGGCAGCTAAACTCGCTGTCTTGGAGCGGTCACGACTGAAAGGGGCAAGCGCCCAGTCGCCTCCGGTCGATACTTTTTTTCAAAAAGACTTTCTGATGAACTCGCTGCTGGGCAACCGCGAATATCTCTTCGACCAGGTTCCCGCCCTGATGTCAGTTCTCCAGGGTGTAACTTCGTTGGACGAGATGGCGGCGTATTTACCCAGAATGTCCCTCAAGGCCCAAAGCCTCCTAGACACGCCCACTGCGCCCATGCTGGTGATCGCTGGTGTCCTCGACACACAAGTGCCCATCTCCGACGTTTATTTGTTGCTCAGCAGCGGCGACTCGCCGAAGGAAGCTTGGATCAATCCCAAGGGTGCTCATCTTGGGCGACAGGTGAATGTCTGGCCCGACCCGGTGATTTTCAAGAATGTCATCATCCCCTGGCTGGTGAAAACGCTGAAGCCGGCCACTTCTGCCCGCTAGAATGTGCTTCGGCTCCCCTACAGCGCAAGGCGGTCGAATTCGAAGCGGATCCTCCTACACTCGTCATCCTGATCCCGAGGAACGCGGCCTTGGTTGGCAAGCGTTATGATTCCTAAGACAACTCATGATCGCTAGCGGTACGAACCGGATCCAGCTTAACGACGAGGTACGCGCAGCGTTGGCAACAAGTAACCAAAAGCATTAAGTCTCGACAAAATGTGACATTAGACTTAATCTAATATCTTCATGGACGCCGAGGCGATTAAACGGTCCCTGGAAGACAGCGGGTTGCGCTGCACGCCACAGCGCTATGCCGTGATGGCCTTCTTAATGCAGTGCCACCGGCATCCCACGGCTGCGGAAATCTTCCAAGCCGTGAATCGCGTGGATCCGCGCTCTTCAAGGGCCACGACTTATAATAATCTACGGGACTTGGTGCAGGCGGGGCTGGTTCGTGAAGTGGCCGTCGAGGGCCGTGCCGCGCGATTCGATGCGAAAGGCATGCGGCATCACCATTTCATCTGCGACGGCTGCGGCAATGTGGAGGACATGGAGTGGTACGACGTGCCCAGGCCTGCCTCAGGCTCCTTAGGTAAGCGGATTCTTCGCCAATGCGAACTTATTTTCCGTGGGCTCTGCACGAAGTGTGCTCCCCGGCGTGCGTCCCGTCAAGCGTCGCGGGCGCGTGGATAACCCATGAATGGCGCGTCACAGGAAGCGCGTCGGCAGACATTGTACGACCCGAAGAGCCGGAGTAAATTTGTATTTCGTCAACAGTTTTTGACTAATTCGCAGGAGGTAAACATATGCCAAATAAACTCGCCGAACCAGCGGGGACTGCCGTCCCCCACACTCACGAACAAAACAACTCAACCGAATCCAAGTGCCCGGTAGCGCACGGCAGTCACAAATTTCAGACGAATGCCGACTGGTGGCCGAATCAACTGAACCTCAAGGTCCTGCACCAGAACTCTTCGCTCTCGGATCCGATGGACAAGACGTTCAACTATGCGAAGGAATTCAAGAGCCTCGACCTGCAGTCTGTAATCAAGGACCTTTATGCCTTGATGACCGACTCGCAGGATTGGTGGCCGGCTGACTTTGGCCACTACGGTGGCCTGTTCATTCGCATGGCATGGCACAGCGCGGGAACGTATCGTATCGCCGACGGCCGCGGCGGCGCAGGGGCCGGACAACAGCGCTTCGCGCCCCTCAATAGCTGGCCGGACAACGTGAACCTGGACAAGGCGCGGCGCTTGCTCTGGCCGATCAAGCAGAAGTATGGCCGGAAAATCTCCTGGGCCGACCTCATGATTCTCGCCGGCAACGTCGCCTTGGAATCGATGGGGTTTAAGACCTTCGGTTTCGGCGGCGGGCGCGAGGACGTCTGGGAGCCCGACGAGACTTACTGGGGGCCTGAGAGCAAGTGGCTGGCGGACGAGCGCTACAG
>Ga0187770_10002629_pt1 | contig 10091 bp, 8 predicted proteins | sample 0116_SJ02_MP02_2_FD_133154 | JGI IMG/M metagenome (GOLD analysis project Ga0187770, IMG submission 133154) | Tropical peat soil microbial communities from peatlands in Department of Meta, Colombia - 0116_SJ02_MP02_20_MG | ecosystem: Environmental > Terrestrial > Soil > Wetlands > Peat | place... | reverse complement strand
GTCCGGCCGGCGGGACTTTTCGGAAAGGAAAGATGAAGCGACGTGAAACGCCGCTGGATCGGAGAAGGCGCATTGCTGGTGCTGGGGCTGGTGGCCCCCTTCTTCGTTTATCCCATTTTTCTGATGAAGGCGCTGTGCCTGGCGCTTTTCGCTTGCGCCTTCAATCTCCTGCTGGGTTACACCGGACTGCTTTCGTTCGGCCATGCGGCATTTTTGGGAGCGGCAGGCTACGTGACAGCCTATGCCGTCAAGGTGATGGGCGTGGGGCCCGGCCTTGGAATTCTTGCAGGAACGCTCGCGGCAGTGGCACTCGGATTTATTTTCGGCAACCTGGTGATCCGGCGGCAAGGAATCTACTTCGCGATGATTACGCTGGCGCTCGCGCAGTTGATGTATTTCCTCTTTCTGGAGGCCAAATTCACAGGCGGAGAGGACGGGATTCAGGGAATCCCGCGCGGGCGGCTCTTGTGGGTGATCAATTTACAGGATGACCTCCAGATGTACTACGTCGTCCTCGCGATTTTTATGTTCGGGTTCCTGCTCATTCGCCGGACGATTCATTCGCCCTTCGGCCAAGTGTTGAAAGCGATCCGTGAAAACGAATCGCGGGCAGTTTCGCTCGGCTACGACGTCAACAAGTACAAAACGCTCGCGTTCGTCCTTTCCGCCGGTCTGGCGGGGCTGGCCGGATCGACGAAGGCGATCGTCTTCAGCTTCGTCACGCTGACTGACGCCGACTGGCACACGTCGGGGGAAGTGGTGCTGATGACGCTGCTGGGCGGAATGGGCACGGTGTTCGGGCCGATTGCGGGCGCGTTTTCGATTGTGACTCTGCAGAATCAGCTTGCCGACAAGGTGGGCTCGTTCGTCACCGTGATCATGGGCGCGATTTTTATCGTGTGCGTGCTGCTGTTTCGCCGCGGGATCGTTGGCGAGCTCAGCGCTTTGTATGATCGGGTCGTAGGAGTTCGGGGAGGTTTGCCATCTTAAAGGGACGCTCGGCCATCGTGACCGGCTCGACAAGCGGGATCGGACTCGGGATTGCCCGCGCTCTCGCTCGAGAAGGCTGCGCGGTGATGTTGAACGGGTTTGGCGACGCCGGCGAAATCGAACGGCTGCGCAGCGAGATGGGCCGGGAGTTCGCCGCGGAAATCCTCTACAACGGCGCCGACCTCGCGCAGGGAGAGGCTTGTACCGAACTGGTGAGAGACACGGAGAAGCGGTTTGGAAGCGTTGATGTGCTCGTCAATAATGCGGGATGCCAACATGTCGCGCCCGTGGAAGACTTTCCGCCCGACCGCTGGGACGCCATCCTCGCCGTCAATCTTTCGGCGGCTTTTCACACCATCCGGGCCGCCTTGCCGGGAATGAAACGGCGCGGCTGGGGCCGGTTGATCAATGTTGCGTCCACACATGGCCTGGTGGCTTCCGTGAATAAAGTTGCATACGTGGCGTCGAAGCACGGGCTGGTGGGACTCACGAAAGTGGTGGCGCTCGAAACCGCGAAGACCGGCATCACTTGCAACGCGATCTGCCCGGGCTGGGTGCACACATCTCTTGTGCAAAAACAGATTGAGGCCCGGGCGAAGAACGAGGGCATCTCAATCGAGCAGGCGGAGTACGAGCTCCTTGCCGAAAAGCAGCCCACCGAGCGGTTTACAACGGTCGAGCAGATTTCAGCACTTGCGGTTTTTCTGGCGAGCCCGGCTGCGGACAACTTGACCGGGGCAGCCCTTCCGGTGGACGGCGGCTGGCTTGCGCGATAATTTGCTTCGAGCCCCGCGCAGATGGTTGCAGACCTTGCGAAACTCACGCGAGATGCTTGCTACGCGGAGACGAGGCTTTCGAGCGCCGCGCGGTCCGAAATCATCAGCGTGGAGCCCTTGCGCTTCACCAGTTGCCGGCTTTTAAACTCACTGAGAGTCCGCGTCACGGTTTCGCGCGAGCTGCCGATGAACTCTGCAATCTCTTCGTGTGTGAGGTGCAGCTTCACGCGGCTGCCGGACTTGGTTTCTTCATCCTCAGTGGACCACTCGAGGAGCAGCCGCGCGAGTTTCCCCGGCGCGGAGGTGGAAAGAGCGACCGTGCGCAACTGCTCGCAGGCCCCGTGGTAGTTTGAGCTGAGTTGCTTGACCACGCCCTGCAGGGCCTCTGGATGCTCCGCCATGAATTGCTGGAAATCTTCGCGGCGCACGAATGCGATCTGGCAGGGATGAAGAGTTTCCGCGGTCACTTCGTAAGGTTTGCCCGAGAGAACGGACATCAGGCCCAGAATCTCTCCGGCCTGCGCAATCCTCAGGATCAGAGTCTTTCCTTCGCTCGAGCTGATGGTCAATTTCACTTCCCCCTCACAAACGATAAACACGCCGCGCGGATCCTGGCATTCCATGAACAGCACCGCGCCTTCCGGATACGCGGAGATGGACTTGAGAGAATTGAAGTCCTTGGCGGCTTTCGCCGGGAGCTGGCCGAAAGAGCAACTCATGCTCCCTTTACAAGCCAGACAGCTTTCGCTCATATCGAAACCGTATGGTCCTCGCATATCACTCTCCCTTTGGACCTCTTTTCTCGCGCGTTGCCTCGGCTGCAATGTACTGGCCCATCGGCGTATCGGTTTTGAATTCCGCCCCGGTTGCCTGGTGGATTTCGGCGAGGACCTGTCTTCCATCCGAGTCCGCATAAGTGACTCCACAAAGGTCGATCAGCAATCTCTTCGACCCCCGACAGGCCGCCGCAGACCGCCAAGCGCGATCGAGTTCCTGCACCCAGGGGCCGACGACCCTTCCGTCAAGTCGGAGGATGGTCAGTTCAGGTTGCTCCTGGAAGGTGATTTTCAGCGTACCTTCGGTCCGTCCTTCGCCTTGACATGATGTATCGGCACGCATCCGGCCAATGTGACTAGTAATATGGCATTTATCAGAATCGATTGAAACGGAATGGGTTAGTAACCAGAAAATTGTGACGTGATTCGCGGCTGGGCAAGTTGTGACGACGAATACTGACCAAATATCGTCAGGGGTGACTAGGTGTAGTCACCCCGCTCGATCCCCAGTTTCTTCAGCTTCGAATTGAGTGTCGTTCGCTTGAGTCCGAGCCGGGCGGCTGCACCCTTGCGGCCTGCAATCACGCCCTTGCATTCTCGCAGAACGGCGAGGATATGCTCCCGCTCAGCGCTCTCAAGGGTGACATCAGCCATAGGGGATGATTCCAGCGGGACTTCAAGTTCCCCCAGAGGTGCACGCAAGGCGGGCCCTTTTGAAAGGATCACGGCGCGCTCGACGAAATTCTCAAGCTCGCGGATATTTCCCGGCCAATCCCACCGGGTGAGCACCTTCATCACTTCCTCCGGGATCGTCTCGATTTGCCTATCCAAGCGGCGGGCGTGCTTGGAGACAAAATAGCGGACCAGCAAGGGGATGTCTCCGCGGCGCTCGCGCAGCGGCGGCAAAGTGATGGGGAAAACCCGCAGGCGATAGTAGAGATCGCTTCGAAATTCACGATCCGCGACCATCTTCTCCAGGTTGCGGTTCGTGGCCGCGATGAGGCGCACGTCGATTGGAATCGTGCGCGTGCTTCCCAGCCGCTCGAATTCTTTTTCCTGCAATGCGCGCAGGAGTTTCGGCTGAATCTCCAGAGGGAGATCTCCCACCTCGTCGAGAAACAATGTCCCTTGATGAGCGAGCTCGAGCCGGCCAACCTTCTGCATGATGGCGCCCGTGAAGGCGCCCTTTTCGTGGCCGAAGAGCTCGCTCTCGAGCAATCCGGTGGGGATTGCGGCGCAATTCAGCTTCACGAGCGTGCGTTCACGCCGGGAGCTGAGCTGATGAATGGCCCGGGCGATGAGATCTTTTCCGGTGCCGGTTTCGCCGAGAATCAGAACCGTCGCGTCGGTCGCCGCGACAGTTTCCACCTGTTGCAGCAATTTTCTTAAGCCCGCGCTTTCCCCGATGATCTCTTCAAACCGGTGCTCGGTGTTGAGCTCCTCTTCGAGGTAGCGCTTTTCGTGCTCTTTTCGCTCGAGCTCCTCTTGAATCCGCACCTTCTCGGAAATATCGCGTATGACGCTCAGCACCATCTTGCCGGCATCGGTTTCCACCGCGTTAAGCATGATGTCCACGGGAAATTCGGAGCCATCCTTGCGCCGGCCGTAAAGTTCGAGCCCGATTCCCATAGGGCGAATTCGCGGGCTCGCGGTGTAATCGTTCCGCTGGCCCGGATGCGTTTTGCGGAATCGCTCCGGAATCAGGATTTCCACGGGCTGGCCCGTCAGCTCCGCGCGAGTGTAGCCGAAGGATCTCTCCACTTGCGGATTCACATTGACGATGAGTCCCGCCGCGTCGGTCACAATCAGCGCGTCAGGTGAGAATTCAAAGAGTTTTTCGGCGAGCGCTTGGGGCGAAAGAGTCTGCTGCGAGGAAGGGCCGCTCATTCTCGTCCTTGCCAGGACGCATTGTATCTCAGCGGGGATAATGCGGGAAACCAGCGAGGCGGGCTAATTCCCAAAAGGCCATAAGGGCTGAGCGGGCGCCACCACCCCTGCGCCGCCCGCTCAGCCTTGCATCGTCACTTCCACTCGCCGCTCTCAACCACTCCCCAACGGCTAGGCGACCATTATTTTCTTCTCGCGTACCAGCTCCGGCAGCTCCGGCCGGTACAGTCTCTTCAGCGCTGCGGCGGCTTCGTCGAAGGAAAGCTCCGGAGCCCTGCCGAACCTTCCGGTCTCCGAGTGCAGCAGCACATCGTCCATCGAGAGGATGCCCTCGACCACGCCCTTTTCGTTGATCACCGGCAGGCGCCGCACTTTCCCTTCGGCCATCAGCGCGAGCACGGAATGAATTTCTTCGTCCGGGCGGCAGAAAATCAGCTTGCCCGTAGCCACTTCGGCGACGGTGATGTCTCCCGGCAAACGATTCCGAGTTCCCAGCGCGATGCAGATGTCGCGGTCGGTCACCACACCGACCGGCTTGTTTTCCGCGTTCACCACAGGAAGAATCCCGACGTTGCGATTCCACATGATTTCGACGGCCTGGCCCAGAGTCATCTCCGGGCGGACCGTCGCCACAGTCCTCGTCATGATCGCTTTCACTAGCATGGTTTCTCTCCTCCGAGCGCCGCAAACTGCTGCAACCTGCGCCCGTTCAGTCCCGGCCAGGTCCCCGGCCCACACTTCGGCGCCATCGCATCAACTCAACCACAGAACAAGGTGGCTTGTGAATCAGCCTCGCGCCGTGATGGATGTCACCGCATGATGTGATTTCGATCGGCGGCAGGAGTTCCGAGAAGCTGGCAAAGCAGCAGCGTCGCAGTTGGATGGAGTTGGGGGGAGCGGCTATTTTTCCGCCGCGGATTTGCTGAATTTCTCCGGTGGAACCTCTGCCAGCACGATGGCAGCGCCGTCCACTTTGTTATCGGTGGTCCGGCACGGCGTGACGTGGAGCTCAAATCGTTGTCCATCGCGGCCCTTCACTCCATCAAGTTGTGAGTGGGAGCCTTCGATCGCCCGCTCGATCATTTTCTTGAGCTCCGGAATCTCGATATTGGGGTTGATATTCATCAGCGGTCGGCCCACGTCGCTGGGAATTACTCCGAACGCTTTTTCCGCCTTCGGCGTGAATCGCTGGATCGTGAGATCAGGGCCGACGATCAACACTGCGAAGTCGAGCGTGGAGAAGAGATTTTCCCAGTCGATATTGGCATGGGTAATCTCCACATTGCGGTTGCGCAGCTCTTCATTGACAGTGCTGAGCTCCTCATTGGCCGACTGCAATTCTTCCTTCGAAGTTTCGAGCTCCTCATTGGTGCTTTGAAGTTCCTCGTTGCTGGAGAGCACTTCCTCGTTGGCCGATTGCAGCTCTTCGTTGGTGGCTTCCTGCGTCTCGATGACGGACTGGAGGTACTCCTTCGTGGCTGCCAGCTCCTGCTCGAGGTTCGCGACGCGGCGATCGGCGGCTTTCGCTTCCGCAGCCGCTTTGGCGGATTTACGCGGCTCGGCTTTGGCATCCGGTTCCGGCGCTACCCCGTCGAAAATGATCATGAAGTAAGCCTCTTTCAAATTGCCAAGCTGCACCGGGACGACTTCGAGATTCACATGGCGGACGCCCTCGCCATTTCCGTTCTTGATCGGAATTCTCTGCCGTTTCACCGGTCCGCCGTCCTTTTTCGCCCGGCCAATGGAAGCGCGGAGAGCAAGCAGCAAGCCGTCGCGCGCCATCTTGAGCAGGCTCAGGCTGGCGCGCCCGGGCGCCAGCTTCAAATATCGGCTCCCGTTGCCGCGCGAGTGCACGATCTCCATATCTTCGTTGACAAACACGGCGGCGGGGACGAACTGCGTGAGCAGCCGCCGGTCGAACTCCTTCTGAGCCTCGAGGTAATTCAAGTTGGAGTCGATCATCCGCGCGGGCGCGCGGGCCGGCCCCACACCCATCCTTTCCTGGCGCCGGTCCAATGAAAAGGTAACAAATTGCCGGCTGGCGGTGGCCTTCTTCGAGAAGATCTTGAAGATCCTGTCTTCGGTGGCAAACAAGTTGGCCGAGCCGCCGATGCCTTCGGAAGTTCCCAGCACGAGATAGCCGCCCGGCAAAAGAGCAAAGTGAAACAGAGAGATCACTTTCTTCTGGGCTGCCGGCTCGAGGTAGATCAGGAGGTTGCGGCAGGTGATCAAGTCCAACTGCGAAAACGGAGGGTCGTTCAGCACATCCTGCTGCGCAAAAATGCACATCTCCCGGATGCTTTCGCTGATGCGGTAGCCCGTCTCTACTTTGGTGAAGAAGCGGCGCAGCCGCTCGGGCGAGACATCGGTGCGGATGTTTTCAGGATAGATGCCGTTGCGCGCCCGGACGACATTGCCTTCGTTCACATCCGTGCCAAAAAACTGGACGGGATACTCCGGAGACTTGTCGCCGAGGAACTCCAGCAGAGTGATGACCACCGAGTACGTTTCTTCCCCGGTGGCGCACCCGGCCGTCCAAACGCGCAGCGGGCCCTCGTGAGTGCGGCTCTTCAAAATGTGCGGGAAGACTTCCGACTTCAGAGCTTCGAAAACTTTCGGGTTGCGGAAAAAGCTGGTGACGCCGATCAGCATATCGCGGTACAGCGCCTTCACTTCCGCGGGGTTCGCCTGCATGAACCTCACGTAGTCTTCGAGCTGATCGATTTTGTGCACCACCATTCGGCGCTGAATGCGGCGCAGAATCGTGGTTTGCCGGTAGTTCGTGAAATCCACTCCTGTCGATCGCCGCAGCAATTGATAAATCGTGGCGAGGCCGGCTTGATGCGACGGCACGATTTCGGGCGGTGCCGGTGGTTCGGGACGCGCGACGTAAGGGTGATGGGCCAGCCGCGCGAGCTCACGCGCGATTCCCTTGGGAGGAAGGACGTAATCGACGCAACCCGCGGCAATCGCGCTTCGCGGCATGCCGTCATATTTGGCCGAAGTTTCGTCCTGCACAAACGTCACTCCGCCCGCCGCCTGGATCTCCGCAATTCCCAGCGTCCCATCGGTGCCGGAGCCCGAAAGGATTACGCCGATAGCGCGGTCGCCCTGCTCTTCGGCCAGCGACCGCATGAAGTAATCGATGGGCATGTTCACGCCCTGGGTTTCCGGCCGCGGGCTGAGCTGCAAATTGTGGTCGGAAATCGACATCATCGTATTGGGCGGAATCACGTACACATGATTGGGCTCCACACGCAGCCCGTTGGTCACTTCGCTCACCCGCATCGGCGTTTCTTTGGCGACCAGCTCGGTGAGGATACTGTGGTGCTTCGGGTCGAGGTGTTGGATGAGAACAAACGCCATTCCCGTATCCGCCGGCAGATGGCGCATGAGGTCGGTGAACGCTTCGATCCCGCCCGCCGAAGCGCCGATGGCTGCCACCAGCAAGTCGTTGTCCCGCGTGCGCACCTCGGATTGCTTCGGGGGAACCGCCTTGTTTCTACTGAGCCGTGGAGGGGATTTGGACTTCATCGTTGTCCTCGACCCAATCCCGAATCTGCGTCGTGGCCGGGGGACGAACAGACCATGCGGGCGTCGCACCGGTGGGCCGCATCCACCAAGTCTTGGCAGCTTCCGAGGACGCCCCTGCTGACGCCATTCTAGTCCTTCGCCCACGCCAGCGGTGGCAGATTCGTCATTAAAGCCGGGGAGAAACAATGCCGGCCCGCGGCGAGATCAAACTCTTCGCGCCTCAGATGCGCGCGATCGGCCGCGCTCCAGCGCCGGCTCATCTCCGCGCGCGGCGGGTCCCTCTCCATGCGGAATCTCGGCCCGCACCTTCATTCCCTTGCCGTTCGAGCTGACCTGGAATTTCCCCCGCAGCTCGTGCACGCGCTCGCGCATTTTCAGCAGGCCGATGCCGCCGGCCGTGGTTCCGCGCTCCAGCCGCTCGAGCAGCCCCGGCGCCACCCCGACTCCGTAATCTTCCACCTCGAGCACCATGTGGCCGTTTTCGCGCGCCAGGCGCAGGCGAGCCGATTTCGTCTCGGAATGCTTCTCTACGTTCGTCAGGCACTCCTGCGCCACGCGGAAAAAAGCGATCTCCGTGTCCGGCGCCAGCCGCTGCGTCTCCTCCGCTAAGTCCAGGTCCAGGCGGATCCCCGTGCGCTGCGAAAACCGCTCCCCATAATTGCGCAGCGCAGGAGCGAGCCCGAGCAGATCCACCAGCGGCGGATGTAGCATGTACGAAACCGAACGGATCTCCTTCATGCATGTCCGCACCAGCTCCGCACATTCTTTCAATTTCCGCTCTGTCTCGGCATCGAGAGATTCGCGGTCTTGCAAAGAGCCCAGAGTGAAATTGACCGCCGTCAGATACTGCCCGATGCTATCGTGCAATTCTCGGCTGATGCGCTTGCGTTCCTGCTCCTGCGCCCGCATCACGCGCGCCGAAAGCTCCCGCGCCGCGTGCTCCGCTTCCTTCTGGTCGGTAACATCCACCATCACGCCGTTCAATTCCGCGGGCGCACCGGGCCTCTCCACCCTCTTCACGTACACGCGAAACCAGCGAAAGCTTGCCCGCGTGGAAATCATCCGGCAATCAAACTGAGTTTTCACTCCGCTTGAAGCCGCCTCCCGGCACCGAGCTTTCACGAGCTCCCAGTCGTCCCGGTGCGTGTGGCTTTGCCAGAAATTGCTCTCCTTGCACCAGCGTTCGATCCAGTATCCGAGCACGTCCTCAGCCTGCGGATTCACGTAGGTGAATTCCAGCGTCTCCGGGTCGGCGCGCCAAAGAATTGCGCGAGCCGTGTCACACATGAGCGTAAGCTGCCTTTCCAATTCTTCCCTTTCCCGAATCGCGCGCGATAGCTGGGATTCGTCCTGGAAGAAGACCCCGATGCAATTCGAGGACAAGGGACTCGCGGTTATCAGCAACCACCCGGCCTGCTCGAGTCTCGTTTCAGTTCGAATGTGGCCGAGTGCACTGGGCCGTGTCTGGGTGAGCGTCTGCCGGCAGCGGTCTTGCAGTTTTGCAGAGGGGGAGGCGCCTGAATCCCCTAGGACTCGGAGCTCCAGGAAATCGCCGATGGTAGGGCCGGCTGCTAAGCCGGCTTTCGCGTTGCTGGCTACAAGCGTCCAGGTGACGGGCCTTTCTGGATCGCGCAGTTGCAGCACCGCCATCCCGATCGGGAAATGCTTTACCAGTTGCCGATAGAAAGCGACTTGGGATGCGGACAGACGTTTATGCATGTGCCCAAGCTGGGAGGCATCCTGCGCACGTGGGCGGATCGCGCAGGAAGGGGTGTTGCCTCTTTGCATATACTAATGGGCGTTGTTATCTGTGTCAATGATCGCCAGCGGAACCTGTTTCGGCGGGCTTCCACCCGGTCATTCGCCGGAACGACCGCGCCAGTTGCACCGGGTGGTCGAGCGGCAGAATCACTCCGGCCACGGCATATACGCCGTCGGCATTTTGCGAGGCAGGACCTCTCCCGAAATTTCGTCCCACCCGCACCGCCAATCGCGGCCCGTTCTTGACGATAGCGCGGTCGATCATCGGCCCAACGAGCCATTGCCGGCCGCGTTGATTGTCACCGTCGCGATAGAGATCGCCGTCGGCAAGCCTCATGGCGAAGCGTTCGTGGTTGTTCTGGTAGCC
>Ga0187770_10002628_pt1 | contig 10092 bp, 9 predicted proteins | sample 0116_SJ02_MP02_2_FD_133154 | JGI IMG/M metagenome (GOLD analysis project Ga0187770, IMG submission 133154) | Tropical peat soil microbial communities from peatlands in Department of Meta, Colombia - 0116_SJ02_MP02_20_MG | ecosystem: Environmental > Terrestrial > Soil > Wetlands > Peat | place... | reverse complement strand
TTCTGCCGGAAATCTTTAACCCGAGGGTCATCTCACCTTGACGACTTGTGGAAGGGTTAAATCAGGATCGGGACCGACAGGATTTGTGAGAAAAAATGAGTTCTTCCGCGGAAGGGTGATTCGGGAATCTTGCTCCCCCTTACATCACTTCTAACGGAAATCGATGGAGCAGATTAGCTCAGACCTAAAAAATGCTTTTGGAGCTCAGGAGTGGTTCGTACCGAGGCCATTTTCGTATGCTTGCTTTGTAAGAAGCTTTAATATATATATGTGTTATACTTGAAAAAGTATGGTGCAAACTTGAAGAAGAGAGGTGCCTTATGATGAAGAGGACGGTAATCCTTTTGGTCTTCGCGTTTCTGTTTGTGGCTGGCTGGGCCTTTTTCCCCCGGGTCGTTCAGGCCGATCTGGAGTGGAAAGTCATTAAAGATTTAGACCTGAAAACTACCCCGCTCGATGTTGCCTCCTCCGCAGATGGAAAGTGGTTGTTCATTCTCACGCCCGGAGAAATTCTTGTTTTTTCCTTGCCAGAGGGGCAGATCACTGACCGAATTCCCGTCGACAAGGACTTTGACAGAATTGCATCGCTGCCGAGAGCCGATATGGTCACCATTTCGAGCAGTGCGAAAAAGACCCTTCAGATTATTCTCCTTGAAGCCGTTTATAAGATTGACGTCACGGGCCTGCCTTTTAAAGGACCCTCAGACGCTGCTGTTACCATTATCGTCTTCGATGATTATCAGTGACCCTACTGCGCGGGGCTTGAGCCCCTCCTCCAGCAGGTGCTGGAGAAATACCCGAACGATGTGAAACTTGTCGTAAAGCACTTTCCCCTTCCGATGCACAGTTATGCAAGAAAGGCAGCCATCGCCGCCCTGGCAGCAGGGAAACAGGGAAAGTTCTGGGAGGTCCATGAAAAACTGTTCGCCAACCAGAGAGATCTCAGCGATGCCAAAGTGGAGGCGATCGTCCGGGATCTTGGCCTGAACATGGACCAGTTCAACCAGGATCTCAAAGACCCGGCCATTGCGTCTCTGATTGATCGGGATATAAACAACGGCCGCGCAGCAAGTGTTCAAGGGACGCCCACCATTTTCGTAAGCGGAAAGCTACTCAATCAACGGAGCCTCCAGGGTTTCCAGCAGGCCATTGAAGTGGAATTGAAGAAAAAGAAATAGAAAGTGTTCACACCTTTTTCAGATTCATGGAGGGAAGAGAGCCGAGTGAGTGACACCTACTTGCATTCGGATGAATCCCTAATTCTCGACCAATTGGAATTCTCTAAAAATAACCGCCTTATAAGAAAGAAACTAAAAACCGATCGACCTCTGGAGGTGTGACCATGGTTACCTTCAAACATATGCCCCTTCTTGTCCTGTTGGTGTTCTTCGTCTTTGTCTACGCTCCGCAGAGCCGCTCCGAGGACCGTCAGCCCGCCGTCGCGGGCCAGTTCTATCCGGGCAAATCGGACCAGCTGAAGCAGATGCTCGACGAGCTGTTCTCCAGGGCCGTCGCACACAAGAACCTGCCGAATGTTGTGGCAATCATTGTCCCGCACGCGGGGTATGTCTATTCGGGGGAGGTTGCGGCCTCGGGGTTCAATCAGATCGATCCCCGCAAGGCATACGACAATGTCTTCGTCCTCGGGCCGAGCCACCACGTCGGGTTCGAGGGAGCTGCGGTCTATTGCACTGGAAATTTCATTACGCCCCTCGGCATGGTGGAGGTAAACCGCGAGATAGGAGAGGAACTGATAAAAAAGAACAGAATGTTCACGCGGCGGACCGATGCTCACGCATACGAACACAGCCTCGAAGTGGAGATACCATTTCTTCAACATAGGTTGAAGAAGCACCTCCGGATCGTGCCGATCGTTCTCGGCGCCAACGGGCCAGAAATCTGTCGGAAGATCGGCGAGGCACTTCGGCCTTTTCTAAACGAGAAGAATCTCTTCGTGATCAGCACGGATTTCTCGCACTATCCGAAGTACAACGACGCGGTCACCGTTGACAAGGCGACCGCCGACGCGATTGTGTCCAATTCTCCGGACAACCTGATGAAAACCATGCAGAGGTACGAGCAGTCCGGCATTCCCAACCTCGGAACCACCCTCTGCGGCGTGTCAGCGGTGCTGACGCTCCTCTACATGACCTCACCGAGTGCGGATGTCACCTACCATCCAATCCAGTACAAGAACTCGGGAGATGTCCCAGGCGCCGACAAGGAGCACGTCGTCGGCTACCATGCCATCGCGGTCACGAAGCAGATGAAGTCAGGCAAGGTCTCGTTTGAACTCGGCACAAAGGAGAAAAGAGCCTTGCTGGAGATCGCGCGGCGCACGGTCGAACGTTACACCCGCACACGCTCGGTTCCGGAGGTTGATCCCACGACCCTGAGCGAGTCACTCAAGACGCCGTGTGGAGCTTTTGTCACGCTCAATAAACGCGGCATGCTGCGAGGGTGCATCGGTAGGTTTGATGCCAGTGAACCGCTCTACAAGGTCGTGCAGGAGATGGCCGTTGCCGCGGCGACAAAGGATTACCGGTTCAAGCCTGTCGAAGAAGGTGAGGTAAAGGATCTGGAGATCGAGATTTCGGTCCTGACGCCGATGAGAAAAATCAGCTCCATCGATGAATTCCAGCTTGGTAAGCATGGCATCTACCTCCGGAAGGGATTCCGCTCGGGGACATTCCTCCCGCAGGTCGCACAGGAGACCGGATGGACGAAGGAAGAGTTCCTCGGCCATTGTGCACAGGACAAAGCGGGAATAGGGTGGGAGGGATGGAAGGACGCGGAGATGTACGTGTACGAAGCGCTTGTCTTCGGCGAAAAGTAATGTCGGATGCTGTGGGAATGACACTGAACGGCCTTTTTTATCCATAATTATAAACGGTAATCGTTACCTTTGAGAGCCATCTTAGACCGAATGGGTGTAACCAACGCGGATGGAACTTATTGCGGCAAAAGTAAAGGCATCTGGATATTCCAAAGATCAAATCCTTTTGAAGACGGCATCACAGGCTTCGACGGTTTGATCCAAATCCTTTTGTGTATGGGCCAGAGAAATGAACCAGGCCTCAAATTGGGAGGGTGGAAGATAGATTCCCTGGTCCATCATTTCAATAAAGAATTGGGCAAAGCGCTTCGCATCGCTCGACTTTGCGGTGCGGTAATCCTTCACCGGACCCTTTGTAAAAAAGAGGGTGAATACTCCTGTAGCTCGATTGATGGTGAATGGGATCCCTCTCTCCTCAGCACATTCGGAAATCTTCTCAGTCACGTAGAGCGTCTTTTTCTCCAGATCCTGATAAGCCTTTTTTGACTTCAAAAGCTCCAAGGTCGCAATCCCAGCAGTCATGGCGAGAGGATTCCCAGAGAGTGTCCCTGCCTGATAGACCCCTCCCAGGGGAGCGACCTTCTCCATGATCCCCCTCTTTCCACCATAGGCACCGACCGGAAGACCGCCTCCGATAATCTTTCCAAGGCAGGTCAGATCCGCTTTGATTCCATAGAGCTCCTGGGCACCTCCATAGGCCACCCGAAATCCGGTGATCACCTCGTCAAAGAGAAGGATAATCCCTTCCTCATCACAGAGCTTCCTTAACCCTTCTAAGAATCCCGTTTCAGGCAGGACCACCCCCATATTCCCGGCAACAGGTTCCACAATGATGCAGGCAATTCCACCTGGATTTTGGCCAACCAAGGCCTTTACGCTCTCCAAATCATTATAAGGGGCTGTTAAGGTATGTCTGGCCAAATCCCCCGGGACCCCGAGGCTATCGGGAATGCCGAAGGTGGCAGCGCCAGAGCCCGCCTTGACGAGAAGGCTGTCCCCGTGGCCATGGTAACAACCCTCGAATTTAATGATCTTATCCCTTCCCGTGTAACCTCTCGCCACCCGGATCGCACCCATCACTGCTTCTGTCCCGGAGCTAACCATCCTCACCAACTCCATCGAGGGAAAAGCCTTCTTCACCTTGGCGGCGAGTTCCACTTCCAAAGGGGTGGACGCACCAAAACTTGTTCCTTTCGGGATCATTTTCTTCAGAGCCGATACAACCCTTGGGTGCGCATGGCCCAAAATCATTGGACCCCAAGATCCTACGTAGTCGACATATTCATTTCGATCCACGTCCCAAATCTTCGATCCTTTTGCACGCTCAATAAAAGTGGGTGGAATGCCAATGGCCTTAAAGGCCCTGACAGGACTGTTCACTCCTCCCGGGATCATTTCCAATGCCCTGCGATAGAGAGCCATCGATCTCTTTCTATTCATCTCTTCTCCTCCAATCCTTCCTCCCCCACAACGATATTGCTCAACGTACCGATCCCCTCGACCACGACATCCACCCTGTCGCCAATGACCATTGGTCCGATTCCAGAAGGTGTGCCTGTGGCGATCACATCTCCTGGCAGCAGAGTCATCACCTGAGAGATAAAACTTACCAGCTGGTGAGGGTCGAAGATCAGGTTTTTCGTGTTGGAATGCTGACGCCTCTCTCCGTTGAGATAGGTGGATATCTCTAAATGGCGAGGATCGATGTCCGTAACAATCCAGGGGCCAATCGGTGCAAAGGTGTCAAACCCCTTCGATTTAGTCCACTGACCATCCTTTGGTTGAAGGTCTCTTGCCGTCACATCATTAAGGCAGGTATATCCAAGGATATAATCCGCCGCCTTCTCCTCGGGCACAGCCTTGGCCAATTTCCGGATGACCACCGCCAACTCGGCTTCATAGTCCACCCTCTTCGACATCCTCGGATAGACAATGGCGTCTCCCGGACCAATGACAGATGTAGACGGTTTCAGAAAGAGAAGGGGCTCTTTCGGAAGAACCATCTTCACCTCCTCGGCATGGTCCCGGTAGTTCAACCCCAAGGCGACGATCTTCGATGGAAGGCAGGGTGAGAGCAGACGGACCTCTTCCAGTCTCTTCGCCTTTGAAGAGAGATGGAAGTGCCCGAACGGATCCCCATCCATCTCGCGAATCATATCCCCCTCCACCACTCCCCATCTCACAATGTCATTCTCAATGTATCGAACAATTTTCATCTTGCCTACTCCTCTCTATATCGGTGTCATCCCGCGGTTCTATGAAAATCCAAATGCCGAATGTCAATTGAATGTCAAATCGCTAAACGCCAAAATATTTGAAATTTGAACTTCATTTGAATTTTGAATTTTGACATTTGACATTGTTCTCCATCATCTCAACCCCAACACATCCTGCATATCGTAAAGACCGTTCGGCTGACTCACCACCCAGAGGGCTGCCCTGACCGCACCGCGTGCAAAATTATCTCGGCTGTGTGCCCGATGGATAATCTCCAACCGTTCACCCATCCCTCCAAAGAGCACCGTATGTTCTCCCACAATATCTCCGGCCCGGATCACCTGCATGCCGATTTCTTCTTTTGTCCTCTCGCCCACCATCCCCCTTCTGCCATAGACCCCCACCTTACCAAAGTCCCGTCCGATGGCCTTCGCAATCAACTCTCCTAATTTCGCTGCCGTGCCGCTGGGCGAATCTTTTTTTAGACGGTGATGGGCTTCAAAAATCTCTATGTCATACTCCGGACCTAAAACCTGAGCAACCTCTTGAACGATCTGGAACATCACATTCATACCCACACTCATGTTGGGAGAAAAAACGCACCGAACACTTTTTGAAAGATCCTTGACTCTTTCGATCTGCTCCGGGCTCAAACCCGTCGTACCAATGACAATGGCCAAACCGGTTTCTTTAGCGAATTCCAAACTCTCTATGGAGGCCTTAGGATTGGTAAAGTTGATGATGACATCCCCCCCAGGCTTCTTCAACTCTCCTTCTAATGAGATGCTCATCTTCCCCAACCCAATGATTTCTCCAATGTCTCTCCCAATGGATGGGTGATCCGGTCTCTCAACGGCCTGATGGAGTTCTATGGATGGGGTCTCTTTGATGATGTGGATGACACGCCCCCCCATCTTCCCCGCCGCCCCAACGACAATGGCTTTAATCTCTTCCTTCATTGGTATGCCTCCTCCCACATCTCGGCCTCATAGATGATGTGGACATCTCCTTCCAAAAAAACCTTCCTCACCTCTTCGTCTTCGATCTCGAAGTGAACGATCAAAACTTCACCCCCCCTTGTTCGAATGGATACAGGAGATTTCACCAACCCTTTGAAGGCAGCAATCAGGGCAGAAGCCACGGCTCCTGTGCCGCAGGCCAGGGTCTCATCCTCCACTCCCCGTTCATAGGTACGTATGGACAGCTGAGAATCCTTTTCCAAACGGACAAAATCTGCATTCGTTCCTGCCGGTGCGAAACGGGAGTGGTATCGAATCTCCCTTCCCGTTTGCACGACGTCAGTCCCCTCAATGTCCTCCAGAAGGAAAACGGCATGGGGGACACCGGTATTGATGCTTGAGAAAAGCTGTTCCCTTCCTTTGATGCGGATGATTTCGTCGAGTTGAAGGCCATAAGGTTGGGTCAGCTCCAGTTTTACCCTCTTTCCATCGACCCGAGCAGAGAGGATGCCGGCCAGGGTTTCAAAGGTCAAGGAAGGGCCTGCGATCCCTTTTAAATAGGCGAACCGGGCCGCGCAACGGCCTCCGTTACCGCACATCTCGGCCTCACTTCCATTGGCATTGAAAAACCGCCACTTGAAATCGGCCTTTTCCGATCGTTCGATCAAGATCAGACCATCTGCTCCAACAGAGATCCTTCTCCGACAAACCTTCCCAGCAAACTCCTTCATTCGGTCCTCAGGGAAGATCAACTTCCGATGATCGATCAGGATGAAGTCATTACCACTCCCGCTCATCTTCATGAAAGGAATCTTCATCGAACCTCCTGTTCGAATCAAGTTCAAATGTCAAATGCCAAATGTCAAATGAATGACAAATGCCTAATTGTCAAAACATCTCTTTCTTGAGCTTTGAACTCGATCTGACATTGGTCTGGCTGCCGCAGGCAGGAATTTGACATTTGGAATTCATTTGACATTTGAACTTTGAAATTTGGAATTGCCCTTTAGGAATTCGGGTATCTCTTCCCCCCGGATGAGATCCTCATACTGCTCCCTCTGACGGATCACAAACATCTGATCGTCTCGAACGAGGACTTCAGCCACCCTGGGTCTGGAGTTATAGTTGGTGGACATGGAGAAACCGTAGGCGCCGGCGCTCATCACGGCAATCAGCTCACCGGGATGAAGACTCGGCATCCTCCGCCCCTTCGCGAAAAAGTCGCTTGATTCGCAGACCGGGCCGACCACATCGGCGACCAACTCCTCTCGGTTTTTTTCCTCCACCGGAAGAATCTGATGATAGGAGCCATAGTAGCTGGGTCGTACCAGGTCGTTCATGCCCGCATCGACAATCACAAACCGTTTCTCCTCATTCTCCTTGATGTAGAGAACCTTTGAAACTAAGATCCCGGAATTCCCGACAATGACGCGGCCGGGTTCCAGGATAAGGGTGCAGCCGAATCCACGTATCTCTTCGAGGATGGTAGCCGCGTACTCCACAGGGTGGGGGGGTTCCTCATCCTCATAGGTGATTCCAAGACCACCTCCCAGATCCAGATATTGGATCTCCATCCCCTCATTTCTCAAACTTTCGACCAACTGTTTCAACTTCTTCAACGCTTCGACGATGGGCCCTACCTCCACCAACTGCGACCCGATATGACAGTCGATTCCGACAATCCTTAAATGCGGCAACTGGGAGGTCAAACGATAGGCCATCAATGCCCTGTTGATGTCAATACCAAATTTATTCCGCTTCAATCCGGTGGAGATATACGGATGGGTTTTAGGGTCGATGTCGGGGTTAACGCGAACGGAGATGGGAGCCCTCCTCCCTATTCGGCCTGCCACCTCGTTGACCACCTGGAGCTCTTGAGAAGATTCCACATTGAACATGAGGATGCCAACCTTTAGCGCATATTCGATTTCATCCTCCCTTTTTCCGACTCCGGAAAACACAATCTTCTGTGGATCCGCCCCTCCCTTGAGGGCCCGGTAGAGTTCCCCTCCAGAAACGACATCGATTCCTCCACCCAATTTCACGAAGAGACGGAGGAGAGCTAAATTGGAGTTGGCCTTGGCCGAGTAACAGACCAGATGAGGAATTCCTTCGAAGGCCCTGTCAAAAACGGTAAAATGCCTTACCAACGTGTTGTAGCTGTAAAGATAGAAAGGGGTCCCTACCTTCTCGGCAATCTGTTCAATGGGAATCCCCTCGCAGTGAAGCTGATGATTCTTATATTCAAAAAAATGCATCGAACCTCCCAAACAGTTCGGAGTAACTTAGTTCGGAGTTCGGAGAATTTAAACCTTCACGTTTTAGCGGTTATTAGTTTTAACTCAAAACTCCGAACTCTGAACTTCAATAAAGATACTTTACCCTCACTTCTTCCGAGCGAGGGCTCTCATTCTTTCGAACGGAGTTATCCACTGCTGTAACGGCGTACTCATATTCCTGCTCCAACTCGACGCTCGTATCAAGGTAGGTCTCCTTGGTCAGGGGGCTTTCGTTCAATCTCTTAAACTCTTCCTCCCCAGGTCTCCTTCGGTAGACATAGTACCCCAAAAGGTCGGGCTCTTGGTTCCTTCTCCAATTCAACTCCATCCCATCCTTGAGGGGGATTGCCACCAGTCCTACAGGAGAGCTGGGGGCGATGAGGTCAGTGGGGGTGACAGGGATACCGAGAGAACCCTTCCCCTCTACATCCGTCTTCACCACCCGCCTCACTGCCCTGATCGAATAGAAATATCTTTTTTCATTCTCCACGTTCAGATCCGTGTAGTTCGTTCCTGTCAATAGCTCCTTGTTCAATGGCTTAAGGGGAAACACCTCTTCCTCCCCCCTCCGGTAAATATTGCAACCCGTCGCACCCTCAACCGGCTCCCAATAGAGGTCCACCCTCTTATCCCCCCGTTCCGCTCTCACCATCCTTGGCGGCTGAGGCGGGTAATCCCAATAGACCGTAACCGGATTCGAAGCCGCGCTGGGATATCCCCTCCGGTTGACTGAAACCACCTGGTATACGTAGACCCTTCTCGCCTCCTGATCCTCAAAGAAGAGCGACATTTTCCCACCCTTCGCTTGTCCCTCACCATCCAACTTCATCTCATAGACAACCTTCGGCTTCTCTCCGCATCCTCTGCATTCCCCCGCAATCAGAACCCCTTCCGATCTTAAAATTTTAAACTCTGCCAGATCAGTGAGGACCGACCTGTCCGTATTCTCCTTGGGAGACGTCCATCCCAGAAGGAGACGCCCTTCCCGGACCACGGCTACAAGGTCGACAATTCTCTTTGGAACAATCGTTTCCCAGGGCACCGGAGGTTTCTTAACACCACATGCTCCGATCACCATTAAAAGGGCCATCAAGATTACAATCTTCTTCATGGTGCCCATCCGGCCAATCTAACGCACCTAAACCTAACATTTTTACATTCGGGGTCCAAAGATCGCCGTCCCCACTCGAACATAGGTAGCCCCCTCTTCAATGGCGATCTCAAAATCACTCGACATCCCCATCGAGAGCTCACGCATCGGAATGCCCTCTTTTACCATCCTCTCCTTCAATTCTCGAAGCCCAATATAGTAGGGTCGGCTCATCTCTGGCAAGTCGAAATAGGGCGGCATCGTCATCAGCCCCTCCAAGGAGAGACGATTCAGATTGAGAACCCTCTTAGCGAGGCTTAATATGCCCTCCTCGTCCGCCCCGAATTTGGTCGTTTCCCCAGACAAATTTACCTCGATCATGACCTTGATCACCTTTCCTGCCTGTTCAGCCCTCCGATTCAGTTCTTCGGCCAAGGGGAGGCTGTCCAGGGAGTGTATCATATCGAAGAGCCGCACCGCATATTTCGCTTTATTCGACTGGAGGTGTCCGATGAAGTGCCAAGCCACGGCTCGTCCAATCTCGTCAATCTTTTTCTGTGCCTCCTGCACATAATTCTCACCCAGGATAGAAACCCCTGATCCGATAGCTTCTATTATTCGCGGAGCATCCACGGTCTTAGAGACTGCAACCAATTTGACCTCCCTCGGATCTCTCCCGACCCTTCGAGCCGCCTTCTCTATCCGTTCCAT
>Ga0187770_10002627_pt1 | contig 10097 bp, 9 predicted proteins | sample 0116_SJ02_MP02_2_FD_133154 | JGI IMG/M metagenome (GOLD analysis project Ga0187770, IMG submission 133154) | Tropical peat soil microbial communities from peatlands in Department of Meta, Colombia - 0116_SJ02_MP02_20_MG | ecosystem: Environmental > Terrestrial > Soil > Wetlands > Peat | place... | reverse complement strand
CCTGGACCAGGCCACGACCGCGGACGGCTGATGGGTCAGGTGCCTGAGACACGGGCGGCCGCGCGGAGGTACATACTTTCGGCGGGGTCTGGTCGGGACCTTTGGCGCTTCGCAGAACGGCTGCGCTCGATCATCCTCACTTAAACACCTGGATTATGTGAGGAGGATCACATGGCAACCACCGACCCGAACCTCATCGGCGAGGCGGCCAAAGACCAGGCCGTCACACCAGCCGGTCAGCCCACCCTCCAAGGATGGGGGAACTCGGCGCCGTTGGGCCTGGCGGCCTTCGCGGTCACCACGTTCATGCTCAGCATGATCAACGCAAAGCTCATGCCCGCCGCGATCACGCCGGTGGTGTTCGGCGTGGCGCTCATGTACGGGGGCATAACCCAGCTCATCGCCGGGTTCTTCCAGTTCCGCACCGGGAACACGTTCAACGGCGTGCTGTTCAGCACGTTCGGCGCGTTCTGGCTGTCGCTGTTCGCGATCGTCCAGTTCTTCCTGAAGGACATACCTCCCGCACAGACCGGTCACGCCCTCGGGCTGTTCCTGTACGCGTTCGGCATCTTCACGGTGTGGATCTGGATCGCCTCGTTCCGGACCAACGCCGTAGTGGTCGTGGCGCTAGCCGGCCTGGCGGCCACCCTGTTCGTGCTGGGCGTGGGTAACTACTACGGGAGCGCACTGACACTGGAGACCGGCGGCTACATGGGCCTGATCGTGGCGGCGATGGCCGCTTATCTCTCCCTGGCGGAGCTGTGCGAATTCACCTACAAGCGCGCGGCGCTTCCCCTGTTCCCGCTGGCCAAGCACTGACCGGCCGGTACCTCCACCGCAGAGAGGAGTGACGTCATGGGCCGCTACGCGGAAGCATTCCACCGGAGCCTGGCCGACCCCGACGGTTTCTGGGGGGAGGCGGCCAAGGACATCGAATGGTACCGGGCACCCACCGTGGTGCTGGACGCCTCGGATGCGCCGTTCTACCACTGGTTTCCCGACGGGGTGCTGAACACCTGCTTCAACGCGCTGGACCGGCATGTCCGTGACGGCCGCGGCGAGCAGGCCGCGCTGATCTACGACAGCCCGGTCACCGGGGTTCAGCGGACCTACACCTACGCCGAGCTGCTGGCCGAGGTGGCGCGGTTCGCCGGGCTGCTGCGCAGCCTGGACGTGGGCAAGGGCGACCGGGTGATCATCTACATGCCGATGATCCCCGAGGCCCTGATCGCGATGCTGGCGTGCGCGCGGATCGGCGCGGTGCACTCGGTGGTGTTCGGCGGCTTCGCGGCGGCCGAGCTCGCGACGCGGATCGATGACGCGGCGCCGAAGGTCGTCGTCTCGGCCTCGTGCGGGATCGAGGTCAGCCGGGTCGTGGAGTACAAGCCGATCCTGGACCGCGCCATCAACCTGGCACGCCACAAGCCGGAACGCTGCGTGATCCTGCAGCGGCCCCAGGCGACCGCGGCGCTGACGGCCGGGCGCGACCTGGGCTGGCAGGAGGCGATGATCGGCGCCGAGCCCGCGGGCTGCGTCCCGGTCGCGGCGACCGACCCGCTGTACATCCTGTACACCTCGGGCACCACGGCCAGGCCCAAGGGCGTGGTCCGGGACAACGGCGGCCACGCGGTCGCGCTGCGCTGGAGCATGGAGAACATCTACGACACCGGGCCGGGCGAGGTGTACTGGGCCGCCTCCGACGTGGGCTGGGTCGTCGGCCACTCCTACATCGTCTACGCCCCGCTGCTGACCGGCTGCACGACCGTCCTGTACGAGGGAAAGCCGGTGGGCACCCCGGACGCGGGCGCGTTCTGGCGGGTCATCGCCGAGCACAAGGTCAAGACGCTGTTCACCGCGCCGACCGCGTTCCGCGCCATCAAGAAGGACGACCCGGAGGGCAAGCTGCTGGCCGAACATGACCTGTCCGGATTCAAGATCCTGTTCCTGGCCGGCGAACGGCTCGATCCCGAGACGTACCGGTGGGCGGGCGAGTTGCTCGGCGTCCCCGTGGTCGACCACTGGTGGCAGACCGAGACCGGCTGGGCCATCGCCGCCGACCTGATGGGCCTGGAGGCCCTGCCGACCAAGCCCGGGTCGCCCACCATGCCGGTGCCCGGCTACGACGTGCGCATCCTGGACGCCGACGGGGCCGAGGCCGCGGCCGGGCAGACCGGCGAGATCGTGGTGAAGCTGCCGCTGCCGCCGGGATGCCTGCCCACCGTGTGGGGCGACGACGAGCGGTTCGTCAGCTCCTACCTCGTGCAGCACCCCGGCTACTACACCACCGGCGACGGCGGGTACCGCGACGGCGACGGTTACCTGTACGTGATGGGCCGTGTCGACGACGTGATCAACGTGGCCGGCCACCGGCTGTCCACCGGGCAGATGGAAGAGGTGCTCGCCAGCCACCCGGCGGTGGCCGAATGCGCGGTCATCGGGGTCCACGACGCGTTCAAGGGCCAGGTACCGCGCGGGTTCGTGGTGCTCAAGGCCGGCGTCAGCACCGACCCGGCCACCGTGTCCGCCGAACTCGTGCAGCTCATCCGGGACCAGATCGGCCCGGTCGCCGCGCTGCGCCGGGTCGACGTGGTCCCCGCCCTGCCCAAGACCCGGTCCGGCAAGATCCTGCGCAAGACCATGCGCGGTATCGCCGACGGCCAGGACGAGCCCGTCCCTTCCACCATCGAAGACACCGCCGTCCTCGACGCGCTCCGCCCGGTGCTGGCCGAAGGGGACTGACCGGAGACCGGCCATGACATCCGCGGCCGAGCTGATCGCCCGCACGCTGGGCGTGCAGCAGACCATCCCGCAGATCCTGGTGGCCTCCACCCGGATCAGCCGCCAGATCCTCGGTGCCGACAGCACGTTCATGGCCGTCGCCGACGGGACCGGCGATTATCCGATGTCGATCACCGACGGGATCCGCGACATCCGGTTCCGTGAGATCACCGTCCGGCCCGCGGCCGGGCTCGGCGGTCAGGTCCTGCTGCACGGTCGGCCGCACCGGGTGGCCGACTACATCTGCGATCCGACGATCAGCCGGGACTTCGTCTATTTCGTGTGCGACGTGGAGGGACTGCGCGGCATGGCCTGCGTGCCGGTCAACGGACCGGATCGCGTCGAGGCCCTGCTGTACACCGCAACGCGGATCGCCGGGCCCCCGGCCGACCAGACCCTCCAGATGCTCGAGCTTGTCGCCGCCCAGGCGGAGCTTTCCCTCCAGCAGGCGGCGGCACGCGAGCAGGCGGTCGAGTTGGCGATGCTCCGCGACCGGCAGCGTCTGGCCACTGAACTGCACGATTCGGTGGCCCAGATGCTGTTCACCATCGGTGTTGCCGCCCGCTACGCACGCCAGCACGACGACCCGGCCGCCCTGGGCGCGGCGCTGGAGGAGATCGAGAGCACGGCGGCCCAAGCCCGCAGGGAGCTGCGGGCCTCGCTGCGCCGGCTGAGCCAGCCGAGCGAGGGCGTCGCCTTCGAGGCGCGGCTGGCCGGCGAGGCCAGGCTGTTCGAGCGGACCACGGGCTGCCGGGTCATGATCACCGGTCGGGGCGAGCGCCGCGACGTGCCCCAGCTCGTCGAGGACCTGCTCATCGATACGGCCCTGGAAGGGCTGCGCAACGCGGTCAAGTACGAGCGGGCTCAGATCGCCATCGTGCACCTGGCCTACGAGCCGGACGCGGTCGTCCTGGTGCTGCAAGCCGGAACCCAGGTCGTGCGCCAGCCGGACTCCGGAGCGACACGGCTGGCCGGCACGGGCGCCGGGCTCTGGATGATGCGTCAGCGGGTAGCCCAGCTTCGCGGCACCCTCGAACTGACCCGCGATCAGGACGGCCAGACCGTGCTGCGCGTTGAGCTTCCGACCCGGCTGTCCCGGCAGAGCGCGCGATGAGGATCCTCATCGCCGACGACCACCCGATCGCGCGCCGCGGCCTGCGGATGATCATCTCCGAGGCGTTCGGTGACGCGGACTGCACCGAGGCGGCCGACACCGCCACGGCGCTGACCCTGGCCGTAGCGCTCCGTCCGGACCTGGTGCTGGTGGACATGCACATGCCGGGTGACGTCACTGTGCCTGCCTTGTGCCGCATGATGCGAGCAGCACTGGCGGACTCGAAGATCGTGATCGTGACGGCCTTCGACACCACGAACGAAATCCGCGACTGCCTGATAGCCGGCGCGGACGGGTGCCTGCTGAAGGACACATCGGAAACCGACATGGCGGTGGCGCTGCGCACTGCTGTGACCGGCACGCCAGCGCTCGATCCGCGAGTTGCCTTCCGGCTCGCGCATGGCCTGCAGGTCGGCTCGGAGGGCGAGGATGTCCCGCACCTCAGCGGCCGTGAGCAGGACGTGCTCCGCCTCCTCGCGGAAGGGCGCTCCAACCGGGCCATCGCCCGGCGGCTAGGACTGTCGGAGGCCACGGTCAAGGGCCACGTCAGCCGCGTCCTGGACAAGCTCAACGCCTCATCGAGGCTCGAGGCTGTCATCCGGGCCATCGGCTCGGACCTCATCTGACGCCGGTGACCAAGGTCCCGCCCGCGCGGGGCGAACCGCTCTGTCGCTCGCGGGGAGCGGATGTGCATATGTGTGCTGCCGGCCGAGCCCCGAAGGAGGCAGGACATGACGTTCAACGAGGACGTGCAGCGCTACGCCGACGCCATCATGGCCATGATCGAAGAGGATCAGGAGACCGGGCAGGTTCCCCGCAGCGTCTGCTCGTGGGACGAACTCGACGAGAGCGTGGACGCCGCCGACTATTACCGGCTGGCCCGGATGCCGGCGGGGACCCGGAATGCGGCCAGGCTCCGGAGCGCGGTCAACGATGAGGTCGGCCGCCGCCTGGCCGCGACCGTCAGCGGCAGGTAGCGAGGCCGCGGGTCACGGGCGCGGCGGTTCTTCAGGGCGCTCCGCGGTTCATGTACGCTAGAGTTCTCGACTGAACATTCGGTCAGTAAGGGGCTCTGGGATGCAAGGGGGCGCGCGGCGCGGCCGACCAGGCCATGACCTGGAGTCCGTGCTGCGCGGCGCGGTCAAGGTGTTCAACGAGCGCGGCTACGACGGCACCAGCATGGAGGACCTGTCCGGCGAGCTCGGCATCACGAAGTCCGCGATCTACCACCACGTGACGGGCAAGGAGGAACTGCTCAGGCTGGCCGTGAACCGTGCGCTGGACAGCCTGTTCGCGGTGCTCGACGACGTCTCGGTGCTGGATGCGCCCGCGATCATGCGGCTGGAGGAGCTGGCCCGGCGCAGCGTGCTGCTACTGGTGGCGGAGCTGCCCTTGGTCACCCTGCTGCTGCGGGTGCGAGGGAACACGCCGGCCGAGCGAGCGGCGCTGGCCCGGCGCCGCGAGTTCGACACCGCCGTGGCGAGCCTGGCCACGCAGGCCAGGGACGAGGGTGACCTACGGCCGGACGTCGACCCCGCGCTGATCGCGCGGCTGCTCTACGGGATGATCAACTCGGTGACGGAGTGGTACCGGCCGCGGGGCGGGGGCAGGCCTGCCGAGCTGGCGGAGGTCATCGTCTCGGTGGCCTTCGACGGGCTCAGGCTCAAGCCCTGAGCGCTACGATCGCCTGGTGTTGCCGTTCTCCGCCCAGACCCGTTCGGCCAACCTGGCCCGGATGGCCGAGGAACGGTTCGACGTGCTGGTGATCGGGGGCGGGATCACCGGCGTGGGCATCGCCCTGGACGCCGCTTCGCGTGGTTTCTCGGTGGCCCTGGTAGAGAAAGACGACTTCGCGTCCGGAACGTCCGGACGTTCGTCCCGGTTGATCCATGGCGGTCTGCGGTACCTCGAGCAGCGGGACTTCGGCCTGGTCCGGGAGTCCTTGCGGGAACGGGGGATCTTGTTCCGGCTGGCTCCGCACCTGGTCAGGCCGGTGCCCATGTACATGCTGGCCGATACCTTCGCCAGCCGGGCCCGCTACCGGCTGGGGCTGGCCGGATACGAGCTGCTGGCGGCGGGCCGGAACATCGGATTCCACCGGTCGGTGACCGCGAGGCAGGTCCGGGAGGCGATCCCGGGATTCGGCGGCTGGTGCGGCGGCTACCGGTACTTCGAATGCCGGACCGACGACGCCAGGCTGACCATCGAGGTGGCGCGGGCCGCGCAGGCCTTCGGCGCCGTGCTGGCCAACCATACCCGGGTGGAAGGGCTCCTCGGCGGCGCCCGGGTCACGGGTGCGACCGCGGTGGACCAGGTGACCGGGCAGCGACTCGACATCCGGGCCCGGGCCACGGTCAACGCCGGGGGCGTCTGGGCCGATCGGGTCAGGGATCTGGCGGCCGGGGGAACGGACCGGCTGCTGCCGAGCAAGGGCGTCCACCTGGTGTTCGCCCCGGAGGCGGTCCGGACCAAGGCGGCCGTGGTCGTGCCCTCGGCCGCCGGCGACGGGCGCTTCATCTTCTGTGTCCCATGGGAGGACCGGGTCTACGCCGGGACGACCGATACCCCCTATTCGGGCGACATGGACCACCCGACGGTTGACGACTCCGACCGTGACTACATCGTGTCGGCGGTGGCGCAGGCCTTCCCGGGCGTGACCGGGCGCGACGTGGTGGCCTCATGGGCGGGACTGCGTCCGCTGCTGAGCGGAACGCGCGACGACGCCAGGACCTACGACCTGTCCCGCAAGCACGTGGTCGTCGAGGACCCGCCCGGCCTGTTCACCATTACCGGAGGGAAGCTGACCACGTACCGGGCCATGGCCGAGGACCTGGTGGACCGGATCTGCGCCGCGCTCGGGCGCGGCGGGCCGTGCCTGACCCGGAGAGTCCCGATCGGGCTGCACGGCCCGGCGGAGCAGGCGGTGCGCCTGGCCACGGCCGAGGTGGCCCGGCGGGGCCTGGCGCCGGGGGCGGGCGCCCGGCTGGTGCAGCGCTACGGCGACGACTGGCGGGAGGCGGTCCGCATGATCGGCCGCGACCCGGGGCTGGGCGAGCCGGCCGCCGACGGCCTGCCGGTGCTGAACGTCGAGCTGGACCTGGCTCGCAGCCGCGAGATGGCCATTACCGATGAGGACGTGTTCGTGCGCAGGACCCGGCTCACGACCCGTGACGCGTCGGTCCGGCTGCCCGCCTGACCAAGGGCGATCCGATCACAGCTTTATCCGGATCGAGGCCGGAATGACCTCGAAGGTGGCGGGCGTGGTCCCCAGGCTCTCCCCGTCCGCCTCGACCTGGAACGGGGGATCTGGTTCGACCCGCACTCGCCTGGCCCGCAGTTCCACGATGTTGCGGTGGGGAAGGTGCGTTCCCCGGTACACCTTCGGCAGCGCGGTGAAGGCCTCGGACTTCGGTCCCGCCATGACCAGCACGTCAAGGGCGCCGTCGTCGGGCTCGGACTTCGGCGAGATCTGCATGCCCCCGCCGTAGAACCGGCCGTTCGCCACCACCACGTTGTGAGCCCGCCACTGGTACGGCTGGCCGTCGGCATCGACCCGCACGGTGGCCGGGCGGAATCGCGGCAAGGTCAGCCAGAACCCGCAGACGTACCTGGCGGGCCCGAGGAACCCCGGCAGGCCGGACGCCCGGGCTACCACCGCTGCGCCCAGGCCGGCTTCGGCGATGTTCGGGAAGTACCGGGTGACCTGCGCGGTGCCGGAGGAGAAGGTGACCTGGCCCACGTCGATGAGGCGGACCCGGTCTCCGGCGAGGTGGCGGGCGCCCTGCACGGTGTCGCCGGGGAGGCCGAACGATCTCACGAAATCACATCCGGAGCCGGCCGCCACCACCCCGAGCACGGCGTCCGTGATGATCGGCTGGCCGTCCTCGAGCATCCCGTTGACCACCTCGTGGACGGTTCCGTCGCCTCCCGCCGCGACCAGGTACCGCTCGCCGCCGTGCAGGGCGTCCCGGGCCGCCTCGGCGGCATGGCCGGGATGAGTGGTCTGCACGACACGGTAATCGAGCCCGGCGTCCCGCAGGATGCGCTCGATCTCGGGGAGCTTGGCCCCCAGCTTCCCCCGCCCGGCCCGGGGATTGGCGATGACCACGAGCGGTCCGAACGGGCTGGTCACGGCGCGCCCCGGCCGGTCGTCATGGCAGCAGGACCCCGGGATTCATGATCTGATCCGGGTCGAGGGCAGCCTTGATCTTCGTCAGCACATCCACTCCGGTCGTCCCGAGCTCTTCGGCCAGGAACCGGGACTTCAGCCGGCCGACGCCATGATGGTGGGTCAGGGTTCCGCCCACGGCGGCACAGCATCGTGCGGCCTGTTCCCAGGCTGCACGGTACCGTACTTCCGCGTCACGGTCGTCGGACCCGCTGATCAGGAACGTGAAGTACAGCGACGAACCGGATGAGTACAGATGAGACAGGTGGCACACCACGGCCTGCGAGTGCGCGGCCAGGGCGGCCCGGATGCCCTCATGCAGCCGCGGTACCGCGGACCACAGCCCGGCGACCTCGAGGGTGTCCACCACGACCCCGGGGCCGAACGCCCGGTCGGGGCCCATGATCCGCAGGTAGGTGTCGACGGCGTCATTGCGGTGCTGCCACCAGTGATCCCCGTACGAGGAGCCGAGTTCGCCCGACGCCCCGGCCCGCTGCATGATCTCCCGGGCCAGTTCCTCGCGGGCTTGCTGTCCCCACTGGCCGGCCGGGAAGCCGAGGATTCCCACGCACCCGCCGGACAGGCCGAGCGCGGAGAAGCTGAGCTGCGCGTCGGCCTCGTCGTAGCCCCGGATGACCGCGGCCCCGATCTCGGCCCGCACCGCGTCCCGCAGGCCGTCAGCCAGCGCGGTGAAGGCCGGGAAGCCGAAGGCCAGCCACTGGAAGCCGGCCGGCCGGGCCCGGCAGGCCAGCGCGGCCTCGGTGATGACCGCGAGAGTCCCCTCCGACCCGACCAGGAGCCGCCGCAGGTCTGGCCCGGCAGCAGAACGCGGCACGGGCCGGCAGCGCAGGATCCCGCCCTGCGGGAGGACCGCGGTCAGGCCCAGCAGCACGTCCTCGATCGCTCCGAATCCCGCGGACGCCTGCCCGGCCGAGGACGCCGCGATCCAGCCGCCCACCGTAGACCCGGCGATCGACTGCGGATAGTGCCCGACCGTCAGCCCGTGCTCGGCCAGGGCCTCGTCCAGCTGGCCGCCGCGCACGCCGGCCTGGACCTGGACCACCCGCGAGGTCAGGTCGACATCGGTGATCGCGTTCATGCGGGACAGGTCGAGCACGACCGACCCGGCGGTTGCCTCAGCCCCGCCGCAGACGCCGGAGCCGCCTCCGCGGGGGATCACGGCCGTGCCCGTCTGGCAGGCCCAGGCCATCACCGTGGCCGCATCCTGCGTGCTGGCCGGAAAGACCACCGCGGCCGGTGCCGGAAGCTCGTCGCCGCGGACGCGCCGCAGAAGCGCCAGGGCCCAGGAGTCGATGGCCCGTTCGCGCAGGATCTCCGCATCGGTCGTGACCGCGCCGTCCGGTAGGCGGCTCGCCAGGAGGTTCAGGGTGTCCACGCCGCGGATAGTAACCCAGGCAAGGTGTTTCCCGGTCAAGAAAATACTTGGACTTCCGATCCGGTAGGTGATCAGCTCGCGGTAGCGGATCTCGCTGCCGTCAAGGGGTGACGCGGTCGGTTCACGTTGACCGGGCTGGGCCGGGGATGCGGTCTGTCGCGCTCCTGTTATGTCCGGCGAGTGGCGAGCGGAGCGGCCAGGACGATGACCGCGGCGGCCGCGAGCACCGCCGCGCCGGTGAACTCCACGACCAGGGAGGTCCCGGCATACGGGACGGCCAGGCTTTCGTGGTAGCCGAACAGGCCTACGCCGACGCTGAGCAGCAGCGCTGCGGCGGTGCCGGCCAGCAGGAGTGCGCCCGCTGCCAGCAGCGCCAGCCGACGGAACACGGCGAGCACGAGCGCCAGCACGATGCTCACGATCCCCTGGATCACGAACAGCGGCCCGATCACGGAGATGTCCCGGAAGCCGTCGAACCACAGCTGGAGGTGGATCACACCCGACCAAACCAGGAGGGCGGCGCCGGCCACCGCCAGCAGGGTGACCGCCCAGCGGGCCACCGGTGATGCAAGCCCGGCTGGCCCGCGCATCAGGAGCCGGGCGGTCCGGCGCGGGAAGCTGTCCGGGTAGCTGGTGTCCTG
>Ga0187770_10002626_pt1 | contig 10098 bp, 6 predicted proteins | sample 0116_SJ02_MP02_2_FD_133154 | JGI IMG/M metagenome (GOLD analysis project Ga0187770, IMG submission 133154) | Tropical peat soil microbial communities from peatlands in Department of Meta, Colombia - 0116_SJ02_MP02_20_MG | ecosystem: Environmental > Terrestrial > Soil > Wetlands > Peat | place... | reverse complement strand
GTTTTCGTCCCGACATGATGAAGATCTATCCTTGCCTCGTCATGGAAGGCACGGAACTGTATGAGTGGTGGAAGCACGGCGAATACCAAGCCTATGACACGGAGCAAGCAGTCGAACTCATCGCAAGGGTGAAGGAGTTTGTGCCACCCTGGGTTAGGATAATGCGTGTGCAAAGGGAGTTCCCAGTCCAGCTGATTCTTGCTGGGCCGAAGAAAGGTAACCTGCGGGAACTCGCACTAAAGCGGCTCAGTGAGAAGGGGAAGAAGTGTAGGTGCATCAGATGCCGCGAGGTAGGGCACAAGGCATTGAAGGAAAACGTTACCGTTCAACCCAACCAAGTTCGCTTGGCCACACAAGAATTCGAGGCCTCGGAAGGCAAGGAAATCTTCATCGCGCTGGAAGAACCTGAAGCAGACGTTCTGGTAGGTTACTTGCGTCTGAGAATCCCATCCGAGAAAGCACAGAGGCCTGAGGTTGACTCAGCAAGCGCCGTCGTCCGAGAATTACATGTTTACGGCCAAGAGGTGCCAGTCGGCTTAAGGTGCGGGGGTGCCTGGCAGCACACAGGCTTAGGCCATAAACTCCTATCTGAAGCCGAGGCATTGGCAGAGGAACGCGGGGCGGCTAAGATTCTTGTCCTAAGCGCGCTCGGGACGAAGGGCTACTACAGACGTGCCGGCTACGACTACGTCGGTCCCTACGTGGGAAAGATGCTCAACTGACCAGACGGGCTGGCATAGCTAACGTCTTAAGGGTCTCAGCTTTCCTTTTCCAAAGATTGGACTGAAATGGCTTTGTCCCAAGAAGAATTGTCCGGATACTCTGGTATCTCACGTGATATACTCTCCAAAGCGGGAGCACAGGTTGGGGATAAGCTTAGGATCGAGCTCAAACACCTTGGAGGCCAGGAGATAGTCGAGGGCCTCCTGATTCCGCGATACCACTCTGGGCGTGAGGAAAATTACATTGTCGTAAAATTGAAGACTGGATATAATGTAGGCGTTCGAGTAGACGCCGCCACAAATGTAAGCGTTCTTGGTAAGGGTGAAACGCCCCATTTTACACGTCCCGCACTCCCTCACCAGAAACCGGACCTACCAAAGGTCTCCATAATCAGCACTGGCGGCACGATCGCCAGTAAGGTCGATTATAGAACTGGGGCGGTTAAACCCGCACTCGATTCAGAAGACCTGTACAGTGTAGTTCCTGAGTTAGCTGACCTGGCCAAGATTGACGCGAAAGTCCTCCTAAGTGTCTTCAGCGAGAACATAGGGCCGCAGCAATGGGCCAAGATTGCAGAGTCGGCGGCAGAACAAGTTCGTGCAGGGGCAGATGGCGTGGTGATAGCGCACGGAACTGACACCTTGGGCTATACAGCGGCTGCGCTCAGCTTCGCTTTGCGAGACGTACCGGCTCCAGTCGTGTTGGTGGGTTCGCAACGTTCGTCTGATCGACCTAGCTCGGACGCAGCGACCAACCTCCTTGCGGCGACTGCAGTTGCGGGCCAGGCTCCCTTCGCGGAAGTTGTTGTCGCGATGCATGATTGGGTTTCGGATGAAAAGGTGGCTGTTCACAGGGGGACAAAGGTGCGAAAGTGCCACACCAGCAGAAGAGACGCCTTCAGGAGCGTTAACGCTCGCCCAATCGCATACTACGACCTTGCAAATCGCGCCCTTCAACTGAACGCCGAGAAGTATGTGGAAAGGAGTCGACGTTCAGATTGGGAGGTCCGCTCCAAGTTTGACCCGAACGTTGCTCTCATAAAATTCCACCCGGGACTTTCAGTGGGTGTGGTTGACTGGGCGACCGCCACAGGTTACAAGGGCATTGTTCTTGAAGGTTCGGGGTTAGGCCACGTTGGGGATGTACTGTTTCCGGCCCTTGAAAGAGCAATAAAGAATGGAATCGTGGTCGGCATGTGCTCTCAGTGCATCTGGGGACGGGTGCACATGAACGTCTACTCCACAGGACGGGACCTGCTAAGGATTGGAGTGTTACCTCTAGGTGACATGCTGGCCGAAACTGCGCTCGTGAAAATGATGTGGGCTTTCGGCCAAGAGAAGGATCCCGACAAGGTTAGCAAGTTAATGGTAACGAATATTGCGAATGAACTCTCCGATAGGCGATTGCTTGAGGCCGCAGTAGAATGAGTGCTGAATCAAAGGTTCAACCTAGAATTAAGGTTGGGTTGGAAATCCACAGGCAGCTCGACACAGAGCAAAAATTGTTCTGCGGCTGCCCCACCGATTTTGCTGAGTCGGAACCTGAAGAGAAATTCATGCGCAGGCTAAGGCCGACGCAAAGCGAGTTGGGTCAAATTGACCAGGCAGCATTGTTTGAATTCCATCGCGGCAGAAGCGTAATCTATGAAGAAGATGATGAAACCTCATGCCTCGTCGAGATGGATGAGGAGCCGCCTGGAAGACTCAACGGGGAAGCTATTGAGGTATGTTTGACCGCAGCCTTGTTGATGAACGCTAAACCAGTCGATGAAATTCACGTGATGCGTAAAGTAGTCATTGATGGTTCGAATACGACAGGGTTTCAACGCACTTGCGTGGTCGCGCTGAACGGGGGGCTCAATGTTGACGGGAAGGAAATTCCGATCCAGCAGATTTCGCTAGAAGAGGATGCGGCGCGTAAGACAGGTCAATCGAGCGAAACGGTGGGGTATAGGATAGACCGGCTCGGTGTGCCTTTGATAGAGGTAACGACTGCGCCCGTGATGGATTCTGCGGCTGAAGTCGAGAGGGTTGCATACGCCATAGGCACCATTCTCAGGGCGACGAGAAAGGTGAAGAGGGGTTTGGGAAGTATCCGGCAAGACTTGAACATCTCAACTCCTGGCGGCGCTCTCATGGAGGTCAAGGGCGTTCAGGAACTTGATATCCTCAGTAAAGCGGTTGAAACAGAAGTCAACCGGCAGCTGACGCTACTTGAGATAAGGGGCGAACTTTCAAAGAGAGGGGCGAAACCCGAGTCGATTGAAAGGAAGTATTACGATGTAACCGATGATTTTGCGGCCTCAAAGGCTCGGATAATCAAGGAAGCTATCTCGAAGGGCGGCGTGGTTTTTGCCCTTAAGCTTCCTAAGTTCAGTGGGCTCTTGGGAAAGGAGCTTGCGCCTGGGTTGCGGCTTGGAACGGAGCTGTCCAATCGCGCTTCATTCTGGGCAAGTGTGGGTGGGATATTTCATTCTGATGAACTTCCGGGTTACGGTGTCACGGAAGAGGAGGTGCGCTATGTGAGGGATCGGTTGAGTGTCGTAGGCGACGATGCTTTCGTCCTTGTCGCTGACGAGAAAGGTAAGGCAAATGATGCTTTGGACGCCGTCGTTGATCGGGCCATTGAGGCCATTTCTGGTGTGCCCGAAGAAACGCGAACAGCGATGCCCGACGGAACTACGAGGTACATGCGGCCGAGGCCAGGGGCCGCTAGAATGTATCCCGAAACCGATGTGCCACAAACACCGATCACGCATGAATTCATCACTAGATTAAAGTCGAACCTACCTGAAACCCCTGAAAAACTAACCATGCGCCTTGTGGACGAATACTCACTCAATCAAAAGCTGTCAAAACAACTGGTCGACTCCGATTATCTCGAATTGTTTGAGCAGATTGCGGCTGCCAGTAAAGTGCCGCCCACATTCATCGCCACCATACTCACCGAGACCTGCAAAAGCCTAGAACGTGATGGCATACCAATCCATTCGATTCCGGACAACAAGATCCAACGCATCTTCAGATTAGTGGACGAAGAAGCAGTCGCAAAGGAAGCTGTGGTGGACCTGTTGAAATGGGAGGCAACCAACCTAACCGCAGACCCTATCGACGGAGTCAAGAAACTCGGCCTGAGAATGCTCGATAAGCGTGAGCTTGAACAGATTATCCGCCGTCATATAGAGAAGAACAAGAAACTTATCGATGAGAGGGGCGAGGGCGCCTTCTCATCACTGATGGGGTCAATCATGTCAGAGGTAAGAGGCTCCATCGAACCCAAACAAGTTACTGAGACGCTAAAGAAAAGATTGGCCGAAGCGGTTGGAAAATAGGCCGTTAATCATTCGAGGAATTCCACATCGTCAACCAGGCCATCACTGTTAACATCCAATCCGCTGACAACCCGGGCGACAACGTTCCGGTTCATTGAGTTGCCGCTTGCGATTTCATCTGTGTACTTGATGAACGCGAGCACTGCCGCTCTCGTGCCTTGGTATGTGTTCCCTGCAACGACTATGACGCGATTTTCCCGATTCATGGGATTCACGATTGATTGAACTGCGCCTTCGTCTTCTCCTGTGTAACTTCTGCCGGAGATTCGCGAAATCATAATGTTATGGCCAGTGAGCTCGTACGTTATTGGAAGGGATTCATTCACGGCCATTGTGACCGTGTTCACTTTTGGGCCACCGACTACGATGAGGTTCCGGAGCATTTCGTCTTGTGAAATCTCAGTATCCAAACGTACTACATTCTCCCTAGTAAGCGGCAGCAATGATCCGAGAAACAAGGCAAGATCTGTGGCTCTGTCACCACACCTGGCGCGGCCCCGGAAAACTCCATGTGTGTCCGGGCTGCCAAGCACAATGTGACCATTCAAATGACCTGACGAGGTGAAGGGTTCGAGAAGTTTGGAGGATGCTTCTGTGAGGGTTTGTTCAGGGAGGCCCTGTTGGCCGTTCGCGGCGGCTAGTTTGGGGATGATAGTGATTGCTTTTTGCTCGGCTTTGTAGTACTTCGCCATTGCGCCTCTTTTCTTCATTGTCCGTTCTAAGCGAACGAATCCTGTTCGCTCAAGCTCTCTGAGGTGGTAACAGATTACTTGTTCGCTGGTGTTGAATGCCTGCGCGAGGTCTTTCGCACATTTCTCGTTCCCCGTAAGCTCGGTTAGAATTTTCCAGCGTGTGGGCTGTAGGACCGACTGTGCTAACTTCGGGTCTGAGAAGACACGTGTGGGTATGAGTTGGTCGGAACGTCGTTCCTTCAGAATCAGGTATGACATGGCTGTCAGGCTCTTTTGTTTCACGATTAATAAAGTCACGTTTTGACTATTAAGGCAAGTTTTGTCCAATCAGGCCATGCTACTGGCGTGGGATGAGTTCGAAGTCCTCAATTCATAAAATCCAAGCAGCAGGAATGCTTATCACGCAAATCTGGACAGCTCGCCGAATTCTCTAACAAAAGGTGTCACGCATGTGTGGAATAGCAGCGTGTGTTTTGAAGGATGGTAAAGTTGGGGCGGTTCTATACGACTCGTTGAAACGGTTGGAGTACCGGGGTTATGATTCTGTCGGCGAGGCCGTAATCAACAGCGGCAAAATCGTGGTTAGAAAAGACAGAGGAAAGATTGACGAGGTTGAGCGCGAACTTCACCTAAGTGACTTAACCGGAGTTGTCGGGATTGGACACACGCGTTGGGCAACACACGGAAGGCCGGCTCAGGAAAATGCCCACCCTCACACTGACTGCAAAAACCAGGTTGCAGTTGTACACAACGGCATAATCGAGAACTACATGCCCCTGAGGCAAGAGTTGGAAGCGGCTGGCCACCAATTCAAATCTAGAACCGATACAGAGGTTGTTGCCCACCTCGTCGAAGAGATTCTGAAATCGGGAGTTGGTTTTGTTGAAGCCGTTCGTCTGGCGGCCAACAGGCTGACGGGAGCGTACGCTCTCGCATTCATTTGCTCGCTCGAACCTGACAAAGTTGTCGGAGTGAGAAGGGAAAGCCCGCTGGTTGTCGGTGCCGGAACAGACGGAAACTACTGTGCTTCAGATATCCCTGCATTTCTCTCAAGAACAAAGCAGGCGGTCCTTCTAGAGGACGACGAAATGGCTGTCTTAATGGCGGACCGAGTGAGGCTGTACATGGTGGACTCGGGCGATGAAATAATCCGAGAGTCTTTCAAGGTCGATTGGAGTGTGGAAACAGCCATCAAGACTGGCTACCCACATTTTATGCTCAAGGAAATTCATGAACAGCCGCTCAGCGTCCGCAACGCTCTCAGAACACATCCAATCTACCTTGAATTGATGGCTTCGACAATCAATCATGCGAAAAAGGTCTTCCTACTGGCATGTGGGACCTCATATCATGCATGCCTAGCCGCGGCTTACGCTTTTTCGAACCTCGCCAAGGTTGCTGTAACACCGGTGGTTGCTTCCGAATTCATAGACGGGTACGGCGCGTTGATCGATTCGGAGACGGTTGTTGTGGCGGTTAGTCAGTCCGGCGAGACCGCGGACACCCTTAGTGCTGTAAGGGGCGCAAAGGATAGGGGCGCCACAGTCCTAGGAATTAGCAACGTAATGGGCTCCACGCTTACAAGGTTATCAGATGTCTACATCGGTCAAAATTCGGGACCCGAAATGGGCGTGGCGGCGACAAAGACGTTCACAGCTCAGGTTTCGCTTCTCCTGAAACTGGCAGTGGCCTTAGCTAAGAAACGAGAAGTGATTCGCAAGAGCGAGCTGGAGGCGATAGAGAGTGGTTTTGACCAGTTGCCCGAATGGATCTCCACTTTCCTATCCACTCAGCAGGAACTTGTCAAGGACATCGTAGAGAAGTATTCAGACCGAAGGAGTTTCTGTTTTCTCGGCAGAGGGATGAGCGTCGCAACCGCCCTGGAGGGACGGTTGAAACTGCTTGAGTTGTCCTATCTTCCTGCGATCGCCTATCCTGCAGGAGAATCGAAACATGGGTTCATCTCAGTTGTCGAGGAAGGCTACCCAGTTATCTTCATTGCCCCGAAGGACGAAGTCTATTCGAAGGTTATCGGCAACGTCATGGAAATGAAAGCGAGAGGTGCGCACATCATCGGCGTAGTCGACGAACACGACGGGGAAATAACGAGCATCTCTGAGGAGAAGATCATTCTTCCACCCGGCATCCCCTCACTTCTCACACCAATCGTATACATCATACCACTGCAACTATTCGCGTATTACATGTCCGTTCGTAAAGGCTACGACCCAGACTTTCCTAGAAACTTGGCAAAATCAGTTACCGTGCACTAAGTCCGCATAACCAACGAAGGAAGGAAGAGTCGTGTTGGAAGGAACGGACAATCAAACCTAGTTGCATCGGGCGAAGCACAATTCTGATTTTTTCTTACTCGTAAACTAGTAGAAACTCTATTATAAGTAGGTTCGGAGTGTGGCCCGAACAAGCTTGGCAAGTCGCACAACAGTCCCGAAGGTGACTGTTACTCTCGCAGGGGCAGCGGTCTTCGCAGCACTCGCAGCGATCTTGACTCTCGCAAAGGCTGCGGTACCCTTCCCGTTAATCCCGTACCTACAAATTGACTTCTCCGAAATTCCAATCTACATTGCCTTCTTCTTATTCGGTCCCTTGGCGGCCCTCATCAGCTCGATTGTTCAATGGATATTCCTAAACGTCACTGGAAGCGATGCGCCACTAGGCCCTGCGATAAAGTTCGTCGCTGTCGTGTCAACTCTTGGAGGTTTGTGGCTGGGTAGTGCGGTCTACGGGCGAATAAAGGGAAAGATGGCTCATCCATCTCTGGCGATCTTGATGATGTTTGGAAGTGGCATTGTATGGCGCGTGGCTGCGATGACCGTTGTTAACTATGTGGTTCTCCTATACATTGGGCCAATTTTCTTTGGCATAGATTACTTGGGCTTCGCAAAGGCAACATTGGAGAAGTCGACAGGGTGGCAGTTTAGTAGCGTGAATATGGTTTTGGCTTACACACTACTTTTCACGGCCGTCTATAATATTGTGAACCTTCTAGTGGCAGCCATACCAGCAGGGCTGATCGCTTCGCCTATCGCGAGTTCGTTTAAGCACATCACTTCCTTCGAGGCTTGGCTAGTTCGGAACATGCGCTAGTAGTCAACTAAGACTAGCTTAGATAGTGATTCTTTGGTCCAGCTTAGAGTACTACGATGTTTTCTCGTTCAGGGCCAACGGACACGTACTGGATTGGTACCTTTGTCAGTCCCTCGATACGTTTCAGGTAAGCTTGTGCTGCCTTTGGGAGGTCATCCCACTTTCTGGCGCTCGTTGTCGGTGTCTTCCAGCCTGCCCATTCTTCATAGATCGGCTGAACTCTTCCAAGGTTGAAGGTATCCGGCATTTCCGTGATTTCCTTCCCATCGAGACGATAGGCCGTGCAAATCTTCAGCTTCCCTATTGAATCTAAAACGTCAAGTTTCGTGATTGCTAGACTTGTGATATCATTTAGTGATACGGCATGGCGGAGGATAACGGCATCTAACCAGCCGCATCGCCGAGGACGCTGAGTGGTTGCCCCGTATTCGTCGCCGATTTCGCGGAGACGGTCTCCGTCTTTGTCAAAGAGTTCTGTGGGAAATGGCCCGCCCCCAACTGCCGTTGTGTACGCTTTCACAACACCAACAATTCTCTCAATTGAACGGGGCGAGACGCCGGCGCCGGCACAAGCACCACCAACGGTGGGCGATGAAGCCGTGCTGTATGGGTAAATTCCCCAGTCGAGGTCTCGCATCGCACCCAACTGTCCTTCAAGCAGGACTTTGCGCCCCTTTGCGAGTGCCTCATGCAAGATTGGGAACGAATCAACGATCCTCGCCCCCAGTTTGTCACTCCACTCCTTGGCTTGCTCTATGAGGTCCTCAAGTCGAAGCGGCTTCAGGCCATAGTACGCCAATTCATGGTTCTTGAGTGGAAGAATCTCCTTCAACCTTGTTTGCAGGAAGTCAAGATGTAAGAGGTCTCCTACTCGAATCCCTCGATAAGCTGCCTTATCGCCGTAGACGGGCCCGATGCCGCGGCGAGTTGTCCCAAGGCCGCCCTTCTCCTCCCCTGCCCCGTCAAGGAGTCGGTGGTAAGGCAGGACGATATGCGCTCTTCTGTCAATCCAGAGGTTGCTGGTTTTGACTCCAGCTTTCTCTAGTGTTTCAATTTCTTCGAGCAGGGAAGACGGGTCGATTACAGTTCCTGCGCCGTCTATGCAAACAACCCGAGGATAGAAGATTCCGGACGGGACCAAGTGAAGTCTAAATGTGCCAAAATCATTCACTACGGTGTGCCCAGCATTGTTGCCGCCCTGAAACCTGACAACGAAGTCGGCTTGGGCAGCGAGATAATCTATAATTCGCCCCTTTCCCTCGTCGCCGAACTGCGCCCCGACGACTACAGTGCACGCCACACAGTTTCCCCCTCACGAGGCTCAAAGTGCAAATTTAAGCTTTGACACACTTCGGTAAAGATAGTTGAAGTGACCGGGGCCCATCGGGACAGGGATACGACTGGAGAAAACGGATCCAGCCTCTCTGAATCTCCGAAGGGTGTAGTCGACGGGGAATAATGAATCAGTCTGCCCGTCGAAACATCATGGCGCCGGCTGAGGGCGCTCTGCACTTAATGGACACATCATTTTCGTGTGTGCAGTCCACTTCCAAACCGCTTGAAGATCTCCATGCATTAAACCTTCGGGGTCTTGCCTTGGCATTTGGGCACTCGTTTTGCTTTTGGTTCGGTTAAATCTTAGGCGGTTCCTTGGGTTAACACCAAGGCAAATGCCCAATTCCAAAGATTTGGCAAGAGATATTCACGCGATTCCTTAGAATGAAAAAGCAAAATCGCTAGTTATTCGGGCAGAGCTTTCCAACTTTGGAAAACGTATTGCTGCTTAATAGTACGATTCTCTCTTCGACGATGCATGAATGACAGAGCCCTCTTAGGCGTCGCAATCCTCACTTTAATCGTCGCAGGCGCGTCCCTGACGCAAACTTTTCTCCTTACCACGGCAATGGCCGACCAAAGTAGGCACATCGATCAACTGGCCTCTCAATTTGGGGACCTTGCAGGGATAGTATCGTCCCTCATCACTTCGCAGACCAGTCCGACCACGCAGTCGAACAACGTCGTTTACTTGTACGTTATTCCCGATTTCGGTGGGTCAACTTATGACGCTTTTGTTCTGCCCGCATCCTTCAGTGGTAATACGCCAAACGCATCATCTACCGTGGGCGCCCGGCCGAACAACAACATAACTGTGACGCACGGCGTACCGATCAAATTTGTTATCAGCAACATAGATACGGCATTGAACCAAAACTTCACAAGCCAAGTCTCAATACCCTTCACACT
>Ga0187770_10002624_pt1 | contig 10100 bp, 9 predicted proteins | sample 0116_SJ02_MP02_2_FD_133154 | JGI IMG/M metagenome (GOLD analysis project Ga0187770, IMG submission 133154) | Tropical peat soil microbial communities from peatlands in Department of Meta, Colombia - 0116_SJ02_MP02_20_MG | ecosystem: Environmental > Terrestrial > Soil > Wetlands > Peat | place... | reverse complement strand
GGCCTCGTAGGCCCGCGTCGGAAATGAGCTCGATGACCTGCGCGGGCGTCATCTGGGTGAGGACCTTCGCCAGCGCTCGATACCCGTCCCGCGCGCGGTACTCGTCGAGGTTGGCGGGATCGATCACGCCGCAGTTTCGGAGGACGATGCGCTGCTGCCTGGCGAAGACCTCGCTTGTCTCTACGACCCACTCGGCGATGACCTTGCCTTGGTGCAGGTGCTCCGCCACGATCCGGTCCACCCGCTCGGGTGAGACCTCACCGTACAGGGTTCGTCGCCCCTGGCGGTCCCGCACCTCGACCAGGACCTCCCGGTAACACAGGCCGATGCAACCGGTCTGCTTGAGGACCGAGTCGTCCCGACCGGAATCGATCAGCTCGGCAAAACGGTCGAAGACCCGTCGTCCCCCGGCGGCGATCCCGCAGGAGCCGAGGCCGACCAGAACCTGCTGCACGGAGCCCTCCATCACCGATTCGCGGGGAGGACCGCGGATGGCGCCTTGGGGATTGTCGCCCGGAGGGATGTGGTCGCACGCTGGCGGTACTGGCGAAGGATGCGTCGGACCTGCTGGGGCGTCATCCTGCCGTACGCCTCTTCATCGATCATGAGGACCGGCGCGAGGCTGCAGCATCCAAGGCAGGCCACCACGGTGAAGGTGAAGAGCCCGTCATCGGTGGTTTCATCCGGCGGGACCTTGAGCTCGTCCGCCACGGTCTGAGCGATCATGTCGGCGCCCACGACGTGGCAGGCGGTTCCCTTGCACAGGCGGATCAGGTGCTTTCCGACGGGTTTCAGCCGGAACTGTTTGTAGAAGGTGATGACGCCATAGATCTCCGAGGCGGGGATGCCCGTCACCTCAGAGATCTGCTCGACGGCGAGCCGGGGGATGTGCCCATAGCTGTCCTGCGCCGCCTGGAGGAGCGGGATCAGCATCCCCGGCTCGCCCCGATGCCGCCACAGCATCCGGCCGAAGGCGTGGGAAGGGTTCGTGTTCTCGTCCGCGGGTGCGTGCGCCATCCTTGTCGATCGTGAAGTTACTTGGTCCAGAAGTTCAACGCGTTCATCACCTTGATGCGCAGCACCCCGGGCATCAGGCGGATCTCGTTCCGGACGGTCGCCTGGATCTCCTGAACGAGCCGGCCCTGCAGCAGGAGGATGATCTTCCGCCCGTCGTCGGTGACGTCGCAGTGCACCACGTTGTCGGTGAAGGACAGCTTCATGTACAGGAGCGGGATTTTCGCCGGGTCGACGTCCAGCACAGCATAGGCCGTGAGCATCCTGGCCTTCCGCTTGTCGGCCTCCTCTTCCCCGGCCCTCAGCGCGGCCTGCATCCGATCATGGTCCTGGATGAAGGCTTCAGATTCCTTGGGCAACCGACGCCTCTCGGAATAGTGCACCTCGAACGCCTCAACCTCCTCCAGCGACTTGATATGGCGCCCGATGAACTGATCGATGCCCGTGCGATCGGAGGCCTGGAGCAGGAGGGCCATATCCCAGTCACCCACCAGGGGGTCGCAGTAGCAGACGCCCTCGGCGAAGCAGAGTTTCGTGTAGATCCCGTACACATCGGCGTCGGGCTTGCCTCTGAGAAAGACGAAGGCGCTCTCCTGCAAAATGGCCTCGGGACCCGCCTCCGGCCCCTCCGTGGCTTCTTCCTCCTCCAGATGGCCTATCTTGCTGAGCTCGGCAACCAGCGTCTCCACCTCGAATGGCTTATCCAGGTACGCACTGCCGCGCTTGGTCTCCACGGCGTCCGAGGTGCTCTCATCTCCGTATCCTGAGATCACCACGACAGGGAGATCAGGATACGTTGCCTTGATGGCCCGCAGAACCTTCAGCCCGTCGATGTCCGGAAGGCGAATATCCAGGATCACAAACCGGAACGGATTTGCGCCGCGCGCAGTCTTGATCTTCGCAAGCGCTTCCAGTCCTTCCTCGCTTTCCTCGACTTCATACCCGTGCTGAGCGAGGCCGACCCGAAGCTGGCGGCGAACAGCAGCTTCATCGTCTACAACTAACACCCTCGGAATGGTGTTCATCCTTTTTCCTCCTGTTCCAAGGACCCATGGCTGACTAGCGTTTTTGCCCCTAATTTCACAAGCGACTTCCATGCCAACTCAGGTTAATGGCGCTACTTGTCCCGCAGTGATGGAAACGGAAGAATAGAACAAGATAGAGATTTCTTAACTATTCGAATTCAATAGACTTCTCTGACATCATGGCGCTCTATCCACCTGGCGATCTCAAACGATCGGCCCGATGGAATGTCATTAGAACAACCCGCGCCAGTAAGAAAAGGCGTGGGCCCCATAAAAAAAGTCCCAGAACCACTGCACTACTGGACATTGTGCGACATTTCGGCCAAAACCAATTTACGAGTCCCCACAACTTCAGGAGATTCCTGCTCTTTGTTCATTTTGCTTGGCCGGGACACCTCCGGTAAGGACGGAAGGGCTGGATGCCTGCCTGGTAAAGGCGGGTTCACCGCCGAGCCCAGGACCGGCGAGGGTCGCCCACGGCGGACACCGTGCTCGGGCGGCGCTGGGGTGCGCGGTTATGGGCTTCGGCGTGATTCACCAGCGGAAGCTAGGTGGGATTCAAGGTGGATCCTCGACGTAATGCCCTGGACTGGAAAACCGTATCGCTACCCCGATGCGGATAGGAGAGCGGGATCAAAGGGCCTTCCCTTCGGCCCTTGCCTGGGACCAAGCGTAGAGCGCGTCGTAGACGGGAAATTCCAGGCTGAGCTTCTGGTGGTCATCCGAGCATATGGCGGCAAAGCCGTGAGCGATGGCCTCAAGGCCGGCCCCTTAGGGGACGATGCCCACATCCGTTGAGACATCGGCCCCATGGACAATGCGTGCCAACACTTGCAGGGCTGGATCCTTGAGCCCGTACACCTCGATGAGCACCTCGAAGCTGCACTTCGCTTCGCGATGGGTGTAATCAGCGCCCGGGCAGTCGAAGGACTTCGCTCCTTCCCGGCGGGTCACCTCCAGCACCTCGTCCTTGGGGACGAACAGGAACTCCGCCTGCGGGTCAATGAATTTCTCGGTCAGCCACGGACATGCCACGCGGTCCGTCTTGGCCCCTTCGTGTCTCACCCACTTCATGGTTGCCCCTCCCGGTTGAATTCCACCTGTCGGGGTTGAATCGCTCTTGCCGTTCCTGTATCCTGCCACAACTTCAGTATGATGAGGTGATTTCGCCCCGCCGTCTTCAGAACCCCTTTCCGGGAGGAACACTATTGACATCCGCCTTGGGGCAGTTGAACCGCGACGGCCGCTTGCTGTTCCTGGCCCGGGTGGCCCGGATGTTTGGCTACGGATTCCTAGCCGTGATCCTGGTCCTGTACCTGGCCGCCCTGGGCCTGGACGAGTGGCGGATCGGGCTGCTGCTGACGCTCACCCTGGTGGGCGATACGGCCATCTCCCTGTGGATGAGCACGCAGGCCGACCGGTTCGGGCGGCGGCGGATGCTGGTCCTGGGAGCGCTGTTGGTCCTGGGCGCCGGCCTGGTGTTCATCGGCTCCGGCCAGTTCATCGTGCTGTTGCTGGCCGCGACGATCGGCGTCATCAGTCCCAGCGGCTACGAGGTGGGGCCATTTCTGGCGATCGAGCAATCAGCCCTGTCCCAGCTCGTGCGGAGCGAACGGCGCACCGGCGTCTTCGCCTGGTACAACTTTGTCGGGTCGCTGGCGACGGCGGTCGGCTCTCTGGCTGGTGGGGGGCTCGCCCGGCTCGGGCAACAGTGGGGGATGGCCCCCCTGGCGAGCTACCGCGCGGTATTGGTGGGCTATGCGCTGATCGGTCTGGTACTGGCCTGGCTGTTCCGACGGCTGAGTCCAGCCGTAGAAGTCCGCCCGGTATCGCCGAGTCCGCACGCGGCACCGGTATTGCGGCTGGGTCTGCACCGCTCTGGCGGGCTGGTGCTGCGCCTGTCCGGCTTGTTCGCCGTGGATGCGTTCGCGGGCGGCTTCGTCCTGCAGAGCATTCTCGCGTATTGGTTCTATCTCCGATTTGGCACCGACGAGGCGATGCTGGGGATGATCTTCTTCGGGGCCAACCTCCTGGGGGGCGTCTCGTCCCTGGCCGCGTCGGCCATCGCCTCCCGGATCGGCCTGGTGAACACGATGGTGTTCACCCACCTGCCGTCGAACATCCTGCTGATGCTCGTCCCGCTGATGCCCACGCTGCCGCTGGCGATCCTGGTCTTGCTGATCCGCTTCAGCATCTCACAGATGGATGTCCCCACGCGCCAGTCCTACACCATGGCCATCGTCCGCCCGGGGGAGCGCTCGGCCGCCGCCGGGGTCACCGGGACGGCACGCACGGTGGGCGCGTCGCTGTCTCCCGTGTGCGCCGGCCTGCTGCTGGGGAGCCCAGCTCTCATGAGCGGCCTCTTCTTCGTGGCGGGGGGCCTGAAGATCGTTTATGACTTGCTGCTCCTGGCTGCGTTTCGGCGCGTGAAGCCGCCCGAGGAGCATGGCTGACCTCAGAGAAGCGGCGAGCCGACCCTATTCGTCCTCCGGATACAGCTCGAACCCCCGCTCCTCCAGCTCCAGCGCGAAGAGGGCCAGGTACTTGATCTTGGACGGGGCCTCGATCACGGGCTCCGCTTGGGTCGCGAACTCGAATCGCTCCGAGGCGTGGACGGGGATCGTCCGAGGCGTTCTCAGGATCTCCTCGGCCGCCCTCTTGAGGGCCGGATTCTCGGTCTCGACGACGATGGATTGGACGTCCGCCCGCCAGTGCCCGATTACTTGGTGGCTCCCTCGTTTCCGGATGACTCCTCTCTGCACATCCCCCTCCTTGCGGACACCATCGGTCAACCCTGACTTCACTCCCTGCTACGCAAACGCAACGACCATGCACGCCAACCAGCCTCCTTCTTGAGAGGCTCCATGAATTGTCGCGAAATCCTTCGGTTCCTTTACAATCAACGGGTTTTGCGCCTGTCCTGATCGTGAACACTGCCAGTGCGACTCGCCTGGGTCGGCGCAATCACCATGACTCGCCCGGGAAATCTCTAATGCAGACGGAATTGATAAAGAATTCGCTTGACAAGGACAGGATAGATACGGCTTAATTTAGTGGTCTGACCATCAGGCCATATGACATGCCCGGATCATAGGCCATGGCGCTGCGAGCCGTCAAGAAGAAGCGGATTCACGAAGAGATCATCGCACAGATCCGCGACCAGTTGGCCGAGGGCCGCTGGAAGCCAGAGGACCGGCTTCCATCCGAGCGCGAACTCTCCGAACGATTCCGGGTCAGCAGGGCCTCCGTCCGAGAAGCCATTCGAGCCCTGGAATCCCTGGGGCTCGTGACGATCAAGACGGGGGAGGGAACCTTCGTCGCATCGGGTTCCGAAGTCCTCCTCTCCCCCCTCGTGTCCGTCATTCTCCAGCAAAAGGACGTCCTCCTGGACATCTTCGAGGCCCGGAAAGTCATTGAGCCCGAGATCGCCGCCCTCGCCGCCAAGCGGGCCAGCCCCGAAGAGATTCGGCAGATGGAGGAAATCCTGGAAGGCCAGGCACGGGAGATCGCGCGGGGCGACACCGGAGTGGAGGCCGACACCGCCTTCCATTCACTCTTGACCCAGTCCACCAAGAACAAGGTCTTCCTGCGGCTCAACGACGCCATCGTGGACAGCCTTCGCGAAACCCGCGAGCGGTCGCTTCAGATCCATGGCCGCCCCGCCCGCTCCCTGGCGGGCCATCGGGAGATCCTGAAGGCCGTCAGGGCCAAGGATCCAGCCCGGGCCAGGCGGGCCATGCTCGAGCATCTCTCGGCCATCGAACGAAACGTATTGAAGCCCACCACGAGGGAGAGAAGAAAGCCAGGAACGTAAAGAAATGGAGCGGGGGCAACCCCAAGTTGCCCCGGGACGGACGGGCATGCTAGGCGGTCGGTATCTCATGACAGGAGGGGGGCATGACAGGCTCGGTGGAGGTTGTGTATCGCGGGATTTTCCAGAAGCAGCTTTCGCAGCGGATCACACGCAGCATCGTCCTGGCGGCACGACGCGAGGGGAAGGTGGGGATCACGTTCGGCCGCTACGGGGATTCTCCGGAGCGAAATGGCATCCCCGCCAAAGGCTTTGCCGTCGTGGCGGACACCGAGGAGGAGTTGCAGGCGTACCTCTCCCGGTACGAGCCCAACAACAACGATGTCACGGTCGCCGTGGACGACACCCTCTGCAAAGGGGTGGAGTCGTGGGCCTGGTACGGGCTCCAGCCCATCAACAGGTTGACGCGGCCGGGGGGCACGGTCCTGGTCACCTCGATGCAGGCTCCGGAGGAGTTGCTGAAGGACTGCCACCGAAAGGACGCCGAGTGGAACTTGGCGGTGCTCACGGGAACGGCCAGCTTCTCGGGCCTGTGGGTCTACAAGGATGACCACACCGATGTGCGGGTCTTGGGGGCCATCACCAAGATCGCGCCGCACGTCGTCAAGCTGGAGTCGGTGGAGGCGGTCATCCGGCAGGAGTGGGGGGACGAGCTGAAGGTCGCCTCCGCGCGCAAGTCCCACAGCCGGGTGACGGTCCGAAAGGTGCGCCCCGACGAAGGCAACCCGGAGAAGCCCTACGAATTTCAGCTCCTGAAGTGGTGGGAGATGAAGGAAGGGCTGGTCATCCCCGCCATCCCGGTCAAACAGGAGGTGGAGGGCTGGGACGGCGGGTACCGGCCGGGCCGCAACCCCACCTTCAAGAAGTTCACCACGCGCACCATGCGGCCCGTGGTGGACTTCGAGACCTGCACCAAGTGCACCATCTGCTGGATGCAGTGTCCCGACTCCTGCTTCGACATCACCCCCACCGGCCACTACGACGCCAACCTGGAGGCCTGCTGCGGGTGCGGGGTCTGCGAGGCGGTCTGCCCGGTCAAGGATTGCATCACCATGGTGAACGAGCAGGCCTTCGAAGACAACGCCAGCCAGTTCGAGATGCACCGGAAGGACCCGGCCTCGTACAAGGCCTGGCTCACAGAGAAGATCCAGGACAAGGCGATCACGCATCGCTCCCACGGCTTCCGCTACCGCGGGCAGTATGAGGAGGAAGTGGCCCAGATGGCGGCGGCTAGCGAGGGGCCGGGCGCGGACTAGCCTCGGGGCAAAGATCCCGGATGGACCGTTTCCTTGCTCCTGTCGCGATGCGCGACAACGGACCGAACACACGGAGGTGAGAGAGATGAGCGTAGCGACCCAAGCCCCACCCGCCGTCGAGAAGGAGATGCTCATCAGCGGGTGTGCGGCCATCGCCCAGGCCCTGCGCCTGGCCAGTATCGACGTGGTCACCGCCTATCCCATCCGACCCTACGACACGGTGATGCAGGCCGTGGCGAAGCTGATCAGCAACGGCGAGCTGGACGCCGAGTATATCGTGGCCAGCAGCGAGCACGACCAGTTCGAGATCGTGAAGCACGCCTCGGCCGTGGGGGCCCGCGTCTTCTGCGGCAGCAGCGGCGTCGGCTGGATGTACGCCATGGAGGCCCTGGCGGTGACCCCCGCCCTGCGGCTGCCCATGCTCGCCCTCGTCGGCAACCGGGCGCTGGACGATCCCGGGGCCTTCGGCTGCGAGCACAATGACGCCCTGTGTGTCCGGGATCTGGGCTGGATGCTCACCTGGGTGGACACGGCCCAGGAGGCGCTGGACACCACCCTGATCGCGTACCGGGTGGCCGAGGACCCGCGGGTGTTCCTGCCCTGCGCCATCGGCGCCGACGGGGCCTTTCTCACCCACTCCGAGGCGCTGGTCCGGGTCCCGAACCAGACGCAGGTGGACCAGTTCCTCCCCAAGTACAGCCGGGGGGAGAAGGTGCTCCACCCGGATAACCCCATCACCGTCGCCCCGCAGGCCAACGAGGACTGGGTGATGGAGATCCGGAAGCAGAACGACGAGGCCATGCGCCGGGCCCGGGGGCTGATCCAGGACGCCTATGCCGACTTCCATCGGATCTTCGGGCGGCAGGGAGGCAACCCCTTCGTCGAGGAATACATGACCGACGATGCGGACGTGATCCTCGTCGGCCAGGGCACGCTCTCGCTGCCAGTCAAGGTCGGCGTCCGGAAGCTGCGCGAGCAGGGGCACAGGGTGGGGTTCGTCCGCCTGAAGTGGTTCCGACCCTTCCCGACGCCCGAGGTCCAGGATGCCCTCCGGGGGGCCAAGGCCGTGGGCATCATCGACCGCGATTACTCCTTCGGCTCTCCCAACTACGGGGCAGTGTTGTACAACGAGGTGCGTTCCAGCCTCTATGACCTGGAGGAGCGGCCCCGGGTGCTGAGCTTCATCTGCGGTCTCGGTGGCCGCGAGGTCACCCTGGACAGTGTGACGGAGATGAGCGAGATCCTTCTCAAGACGGCGCAGACAGGCAAAGTGGAGCAACCCACCTACTGGATTGGGGTGAGGGGGTAACCGCCATGGCGACAGAACTCACCGTGCTACCGACCCAGCAATTGCAGGCCTTCAAAGGAATCAAAAAGGTCACCCTCGAAGAGTACTTCACCTCGGGGCACCGGACGTGCCAAGGGTGCGAGTCGGCCCTGGTCATGAAGCTGATGGCCAAAGCCGCCGGACCTCGGACCATCGTGTTGGGTTCCACCGGCTGCATGTACGTGGCCAACACCACCTACTACTCCACCTCCTGGGTCGTGCCCTGGATGCACACCCAACTCGGGGCCTCCGGCTCGGCGGCCGTGGGAACGGCCGCCGGCTTGAAGGCCCTGATGCGCAAGGGGCGGATCAAGACCGAGCCCATCAACGTCATCGCCTTCTGCGGTGACGGGGGTGGGGCGGACATGGGGCTCTCCTCCATCTCGGCGGCCCTGACCTATCCCGAGTACAACTTCCTGATCCTGATGTACGACAACGAATCCTACGCCAACACCGACATCCAGCTCTCCAGCATGACCCCCTACGGGGCCAACACGACCTTCTCGCCGCCGGGGAAGGCGCGGCGTATTCTCCACAAGCGATGGAAGAAGAACGTGGCCGGGATGCTGGCGGCCGGCCACCCGGAATGCCGCTACGTGGCCACGGTGGATGCGTCGTATCCGCTGGAGATGATGAACCGGGTCCGCAAGGCCCTGTCCATCGGCGGGCCGACGTTCATCCACTCCCTGGATCCCTGCCCCAAGGGGTGGGATTACGACCCCTTCTTGTCCCACGAGCTCGGCGAGATGGCGGTGGAGACCGGGGTCTGGCCTCTCTTCGAGGTGGAGGACGGGATCCTGAGGTTTTACGGGAAGTCCAAGGCTATCGCCCAGGGACGCCCGCGCACGCCGGTGCGCGACTACCTCTTGAAGCAGGGGCGCTTCGCCCACTTCACCGAGGAGGATTTCGACTACTTCCAGAAGAAGATCGACCAGATGTGGGAGCGATGGTTGCTCCCGGGCATCGCTCCCTTCAGGCTGGCCGAGGACATCAAGAAGGCCCTGGCCAGTTCGGAGGCCGAACTCGAGTCCGGCGCGTAGGAGGAACGAGGGCGGTGTGCCGGTCCCGGCTCGCAGTGGCCCGCCGACGGCGAAGGGAGGGGACGCCGTCGGCGGCCCTGCGACGGGCCGGCCCCGAGTAGACTCTGGGCATCCCCCCTGTGTCATTTCATATCGCTACCTGACATCCGGGCCCTCGATGGGCCGGACGGGCTGGCTCGGTCGCGCCGCGGTCCCCCGGGCGCGCTGGACCGCCTCGGCGAAGGCCCCCGTGCGCCGCGCGATCTCGGCGAAGTCCCGCCGTGCCAACGCATCACCGGGCACCATCTCCTCATCCACCCCGACCGCCGCCGCCCCCGCCCGGATGAATTCTCCGACGTTCGCCAAGGAGATGCCACCAGCCGCCACCAGGCGCACCTCGGGGACTGCGCGGAAGATCTCCCCCACGTAGCCCGCCCCCGCCGGCCCAGCAGGGAACACCTTCACCAGACTGGCGCCGAGTTTCCAGGCCTGCAGGATCTCAGTCGGCGTGAAGGCTCCTGGTATAGCGGGAACGCCTGCCGCGCCACACGCCTGAAGAACGTCGGGATTCAGGTTGGGGGCCGCCACGAATGCCGCCCCCGCCCGAATGGCCTCGCGCGCCGCCTCGGGCGTGAGGACGCCTCCGAT
>Ga0187770_10002622_pt1 | contig 10108 bp, 7 predicted proteins | sample 0116_SJ02_MP02_2_FD_133154 | JGI IMG/M metagenome (GOLD analysis project Ga0187770, IMG submission 133154) | Tropical peat soil microbial communities from peatlands in Department of Meta, Colombia - 0116_SJ02_MP02_20_MG | ecosystem: Environmental > Terrestrial > Soil > Wetlands > Peat | place... | reverse complement strand
GCTATCGCCGCCGATCCAAGTTTTAGTTTTCTTTACGTTCTGGATAAACAATCGAGCCAGATCTCCGAATACTCCTATGCTCCCGGCAGTGGCGTATTGAGTCCGCTCTCTACTCCCGCAGTGTCTACCGGCTTGACGCCGTTCTCCTTCGTCATCATTGCCGGAGCCACAGGCACGAATATCGGCAATACCCTCACCAACCCAACCGACTTCGTTTACGTGGCTAACAACGGGGCCTCGACGGTGTCGGCGTTCACCTTGAATACGACCTCGGGAGTTCTGACTCCGCTCGGCCAACCGACGACCGTTGTAGGGGGCAATCCTTCCGCAGTCGCCGCGAACTAGAGAACAGGCGGGGGCAGAACAGGGTAGACGTTGCTCGTCAAATTCCGCCACATACTTCTTCGACGCCGCCGACGGCCACTTTGGGGCATGGACCAATAAGAATCAGAGCAATGTCTTCTAGCCCAGGCACTGTGTTCAGGGTTTTTTCCGCCGCCGTCGGGATTGCGTACTGAAGGATGTAACTCGTTGTCCCATTTGTTCCCACCACATAGAGATTCCCCTGTCCATCACTGACAATTCCGTGAAGCGTCGGTTCCGCTGTGAACGGGATCGGAGTAACGGTTCCGAGATCGGTGGTGACCTCGTAGAGCATCTGGCCTGTGCTCGAAGTAGCAAACAGCTCCCCGGTATACGAGTCGAAGGCTAAACCCTCGGGGGCTGTTAGAGGAGAACCAGAGGAGGTCTGATTCACAATTGCTCCCGTCGTAGTACTAATCTGCACAATCGCGTTCAGCTGGTCGTCAACGGCGAACAAATTTCCATTGTTGTCATACGTGAGTCCCTGAATCTTGTCCGGCCCGTTGTACAGAGTCGTTACAGCATGCGTGGCCAGACTGATACGGAAGACCTTATTAACTCCTATGTCGCTCACCAGGATGCTCTTGCAGCCCGGCTCCATGGTCAGGTCAACGGGCGTAGTCAGGCCGGTCGCTAAGGTCGTGTCGATACGGGCGTAGGGATTGAAAATGTGGACTGCCCCCGCACCGGACAGAACGTAGATGATCTGCTGGAATGGACCCCGAATGACCCCATTGGGCCCCACGCCAGTGCTCGTGATCGTAATCACAGTGTTGGGAGTCGAGATGAAAAGCAGCTGCCCGTTGTTGGTGTTCGTTCCGACGAACTCGGCGGCAAAACCGGGCTGGCAGAACACCGCTGCCAGCATAAGTACCAGCACCGTCCTAATCCGTTGTGCTGGAAATCGGTGACTAGGCTGACCCATTGGCATCGTGAGTGACCTCCTGCGCTCCAGGTGCAAGCGAGAACTTTGAGTTGCTGAATCGGAGGCGATTCTACAACGTGCGGTGAGTTACTTCGGGTTACTCTCGTACAGCTTGGTTGTGACCGGTGGGCCGACCAGTGTGGTGTCCATTCGTCCGGCGACCTACGTGGGAACCCGCAGAATCATGTACCCGCCCAACAGCGCGAAGATCAGGTCCGGCGACCAGGCCGCCAGGAACGGGGGCAGCTCGCTGATGTTCCCCATGGCTTCGAACAAACCGGAGACTGTCCAGTAAACCACAGCAATCCCTACAGCCACCGCCACACCGGTTATCGTGCCTCGGCGTCCGGCTTGAAGAGAAAAGGGAATTGCCAGCACCGCCATCACTAATGCCACCATCGGGAATGCGAACTTCTTTTCCAGTTGCACGCGCAGCCGTACCACCTCAAATCCGCTCTGCTGCAGATCGTGGATGTAGCGCCGCAGCTCCTGGTAATTCATTTCTGACGACTGCTTCACCTCTTTTTTGAAGTAAGTCGGAGGCTCGCTCACGCTGGCAAACGTGGCTACGTCGAATCTGCGGTAGTTCTCGATGGCCGGCCCGCGAAAATCGCGCTCCCAGCCCTGCGTGCAAACCCATTGCCGCACGGTTTCTTCCCAACGCGCGCGTGCCGCATAAATGCGCTGCGTCAGCTGAAAGGTGGCCGGGTCAAATTGAAAAAGCGAGAGCCGGCCAAACTCGTTGCGCTCCGAATCAAACAGTTGATAGTAGTAGATGTTCGAATGCTGCCCGAAAATCCACTTGCGGTCGGGATTGAGGTAGGTCTGCGCGGGCTTGCCTTTGATCAGGTTGCGCAACGCGTCCTGGCGCTTGTTGGCGTAGGGAAGATAAAGCTGGTCGGAGAAAAACAGCCCCGCCGCCAATAGCGAGCAAGCCACCAACATCGGCGTCACAACCCGGTAAATGCTGATTCCCGTCGCCTTGATCGCCGTGATTTCGTTGGAGCGCTGCATCAAACCCAACGTAATGAGAACCGCAAGCAAGATCCCCAGAGGAGCAATGTTGTACAGGAAATATGGCGAAACGCTCAGCAGGTACTCTCCCACCACCAGGAGAGAAATCTGGTTTCGTACGATGTCGCCCAGCAATTCGAAAACCGTGAATACCAGGAGAAGCAGCAAAAACGCCGCCAGGACCAGCGCCAGGTTGATGGCGAAATCGCGCAGCACATAATCATCCAGAATCATGGGGAAGCGGGCGCTGAAGACTCGTCGCCGCGTAGCCGCGCGCCGAAAAACGTCTGCGGCGCGGGCGGAGCGAGTGAGAATTACGCCGTTTTCTTTGCTTGATTTGAATGGATTCCGCAGGTTTCGCAACCATGACAGATCAATCGGCCTGCGCTCGGCGCGCCACAACAGAACGACGCCGGCGAGGAAGAACACGATATCCGCCAGCCACGCACCCAGCGCGGGGGATAACTTTCCCTGGCGGGCCAGCGACACTCCCACGAGCGACACTGAGTAATAAGCAAACACCAGCACGATGGTGAGGACAAACCCCGTGGATTTGCCGCCTTTCTTGGAGGAAAGACCAAACGGGATCGCCACCAGGGCCAACACCAGGCACGAACTGGGCAATGCAAACCGCCGGTGGAATTCGATCAAGTCCCATCTTGCCATGGGATTGTTCTTCGTCTTTCCCTGGCGCCACAGTTCCCAGGTTGCCATCTGGGAAACCGGGGCAGGTTCTTGTGTCTTGCTGCTCTCCGCTTCGGGCAAGGGAATTGGCAGGTCGGTCTGCTCAAACGTGGAAACCTGGTAATGGTTGGGATCCTTGGGATCAGCTTCATGCGTCGAGCCGTCGCTCAGATGGAGATGCAAGGTATTCGGTCCTTCGCTCACCAGAATGCCTTGCTCGGCCAGCGTAATACGCGGGGCAGCGGGCGTACTCATATCGGCGATGAACACGCCTTTCCAAATAGCGGCGCCTTCGGCCGCCTTCACGCTCTCAATGTAAAGCACCAACTGCGGGAACCCCTCGTAGAAAACCCGAGGCTGAACTTCGAAAGATGCCTGCGACGTTTTCAGCCGGTCTTGCAGCCTCGCCATGGCCGCTTGCGAGCGTGGCGCCACATAAACTCCATTCGCCAGCGCCAACAACCATGCGCTCAGCGAAAAAATCGAAATCACCCGCAGGAAAGTCCATATTCCGATGCCGCTGGCACGCATGGCCGTAATTTCGCTGTCGGCCGCCAGCCGGCTCAGCCCGATCAGAATGCCGACCAGGACCCCCGCCGGAATGCTGAAGGTCAGGGCTACAGGCACTATAAAGAGGAAGACTGCGGCAACACTGGGCAGAGGCGCGCTGTTGCGAACCACCAACTCGAGGATTTGGCCCAGATCGCGGGTGAACAAAATAAACGTGAAGACCGCCACACCGATCAGAGCGTGAGCCGTCACTTCGCGCAGCATGTAGCGGGTCAGAATCCGCATGAGGCGCCGATAGATTGAAGTCTAGCATGCCACCAGAATGGCATCCGGCGTGCTCCACACGCCGCAGAGCCTTCTCGTCCACCCCCTTGGCGAGAAGTTAGAAAGGATAGGCCCTCCCCTTGAAAACGCCTCTGGTGCTCTGCGTGGACGATGACATCGGCATCCGTGAATTTTACGGAAGGCTCTTGAGTAGAGAGGGATACGATGTCATCTCCGCAGGCACCGGTCCGCAAGCGCTGGACTTGGTTCAATGCGCCAAAAACCCGGTCGACGCGGCCATTTTGGACTACGAACTTCCGGGAATGAATGGATTTGAACTCGCTGTGCGCCTTAAGCAGCACGACCCTGGTCTTCCTATCCTGATGATTTCCGGCTGCCTTCCCCAACTCGAAGAAATGTTGCCATTTGTAGATGCTGCTATGAGCAAAGGCGTTTCCGTACGGCACATCTTGGAGGGGGTAGACCTCCTAGTCGCCAGCCGGCGGGAGCGTCAGTTGGGATCGGCGTGAAAGGGTCTGTACTATTCATTTCGCAGCGCTAGAAGGTCGATTCGCTGCTAGAGATTTGAGCACAGAGGTGCCGACCCGTCGGCAGAGAGTGCCGATTATTCGACTTTCAGGAACAACGCTGCCAGCGGCGGCAATGTCAAGCTCAGCGAGTACGGGCGGCCATGGGCAGGAATCGGCTCGGCTTGAACGCCCCCGGCATTACCCATGTTGCTGCCCCCATATTCCTTCGCGTCGCTGTTTAGAAGCTCCCGCCAATATCCTCCGGACGGAACTCCGATTTGATATTTCAGCCTGGGCACCGGGGTGAAGTTACTGACCACGACTACATTCTCTCGAGGCGACCTCCCTTTTCGTAACAATGAAATTGTGCCGGCCGCAGCATCGTTGCAATCGATCCACTCGAAGCCGGCAGGATCGTTGTCCAGCTCATGCAGCGCTGGCTGTTCGCGATACACGCGGTTTAACTGCTCCACCCATTTCTGTACTCCACTGTGAACCGGATATTGCAAAACGTGCCATTCCAAACTGGTGTCGTGTGTCCACTCGCGCACTTGTCCAAACTCGCCGCCCATGAACAACAGTTTCTTTCCCGGTTGCGCGAACATGTAGCCGAGCAGCAAACGCAGATTCGCGAACCTTTGCCATTCATCGCCGGGCATTTTCCCAATGAGCGACCCTTTTCCATGCACCACTTCATCATGCGAAAGCGGCAGCACGAAATTTTCCGTAAAGCCGTACAACATCCGAAACGTCAATTTATTGTGGTGATACTTGCGATGGATAGGATCCTGCTTGAAGTATTCCAGCGTGTCGTGCATCCATCCCATGTCCCACTTCAAGCCAAAGCCCAAGCCGCCAACATAAGTCGGGCGCGACACCATCGGCCATGCGGTCGATTCCTCCGCGAACGTCTGAATATCGGGATGCTCGCTGTACGCTTCCTGATTGAACTGCCGCAGAAAGTCAATCGCCTCCAGATTCTCTCGTCCGCCGTATTGGTTCGGCAGCCACTCGCCATGCTTGCGCGAATAATCCAGATATAGCATCGAGGCCACCGCGTCCACGCGCAGCCCGTCAACGTGATATTTATCCAGCCAGAACATCCCACTGGATAGCAGGAAACTGCGCACCTCGCTGCGCCCGTAGTTGAAGATGTGTGTCTTCCAGTCGGGATGAAATCCCTTGCGCGAATCGGCATGTTCAAACAAATGGGTACCGTCGAAATAAGCAAGCCCATGTCCGTCAGAAGGGAAGTGCGACGGCACCCAGTCCAGAATGACCCCAATTCCGCGCTGATGCAGGTAGTCCACCAGATACATAAACTCCTGCGGTGCGCCATAACGCGCTGTTGGCGCAAAGTATCCGGTGGTCTGGTATCCCCACGAGCCGTAGAACGGATGCTCCATTACCGGCAGGAATTCGACGTGGGTAAAGCCCATGCGCTGAACGTATTCAGCCAAGCGCGGCGCCATCTCGCTGTAGGTAAGCGGCCGGTTGTGCTCCTCCGGAACCCGCATCCAGGAGCCGAGATGCACTTCGTAAATAGAAATCGGAGCATGCAGCGAATTCCGGTCCCTCCGCTTCTGCATCCATTCGTTGTCCGACCACTGATAGTCCAGGTCCCATACCACCGAGGCCGTACGCGGCGGCTTCTCGTGCCACAGGCCAAACGGATCCGCTTTGTCGACCACGTGGCCGTGGTGGTGGGAACGGATATGGAACTTGTAAAGTGAACCTTTAGTCACTGCCGGAATAAAGCCTTCCCAAATTCCCGAGCCTCCCCGCGGATGCAGTGGATGGACGTGCGGATCCCAATGATTGAAGCTACCGATGACGCTGACCTCGCGCGCGTTCGGCGCCCACACGCTGAAGCAGACGCCTCGCTCGTCTCCGGCACTGGTGAGGTGAGCGCCCAATTTGTTGTAGGCCCGGTAATGACGGCCCTCATTGAACAGATAAATATCCTGCTCGCTGAGCAGGCTGACGTCAGAGCGCCCGCCGGCGCTTGGGGTTTGAGTTACGTTCGTCATCTGTTCGTAAACTTCGATCCAGGCAAGTTTCTAGTGTACCGGAATGAAACCCTTTGAGGCATAAAGACAATCCTTCGTTCATCCTGCGCCGAAAGCTTACATCCCGCGTGCTAGACTGATTTTTGCGTCATGCCCGCCCTCCGCGTCATCATTTTGTGGCACCAGCATCAGCCTTTCTACAAAGACTTGGTTACTGGCGAATACCGCCTGCCCTGGGTCCGCCTGCACGCGCTGAAAGACTATTACGGAATGGTGAAGCTGCTTGACGAGTTTCCCGATGTTCACCAGACTTTTAATCTTGTTCCTTCGCTCATCACGCAGATTCAGGAATACGTCGCCGGAACAGCCCGCGATCCATTCCTTCAAGTCGCCTCAAAACCTGCTCGCGACTTAACGCCGGAAGAACGCCGTTTCGCCTTGCAATATCTGTTTCAGGCCAACCCAGTCAACATGATTGGACGCTATCCGCGCTATCGCGAGCTTTGGGAGCGTTTTCGTGGCGCGGGCGATTCCCCGGAGCGCGCTGACAGATATTTCCAGCCGCAGGACTTCACCGATCTGCAGGTGCTCTCGCAAATCGCGTGGTTCGACGAATTCTTTCTTGAAGAGCCAGAAATTGCAGCGTTGGTCAAGAAGGGACACGGCTATTCGCGGGAGGACCAGGAATTCGTAATCACCCGTGAGCGCGAACTATTGGGCGAGGTTCTTCCTGCCCATGCCGCCGCCGCCCAGCAGGGAAGAATTGAGATCTCCACCTCGCCTTTCTACCATCCCATCTTACCGCTGGTCTGCGACACCAATCAGGGCGCTGTTTCCAGCCCCGGACTGCCTCTTCCGCAAAACCGCTTCCGGCACTCCGAGGATGCCCGCGAGCAACTGCTTCGCGGCCTAAGTCTGCATCAGCAGGTTTTCGGTATTCGCCCGGTCGGCGTCTGGCCTTCGGAAGGCAGTGTTTCTGAGGAGGTTCTCGCCATTGCCCAAAATCTCGGCGTGCAGTGGATGGCCACTGACGAAGGCGTGCTGGGCAGAAGCTTGGGAATCAACTTTGCGCGCGATGGCGCTGGTCGTCTACCGGATCAAAGCGCAGAAAAGCTCTATAACATCCACCGGTTCGAAAACGACAAGATTAGGATGAACCTGATCTTCCGCGATCACACCATTTCCGATCTCGTTGGATTCGTGTATTCGGGAATGCCTGCCCAGGAAGCCGCCGCGCATCTCATGGGAAACATCAAGCGAGCCGGACAACTCATCGTCAATAAAGGAAAAGACGCCGTCATTCCCATCATTCTCGATGGCGAGAATGCGTGGGAATATTATCCGCAATCCGGGCGCGAATTCTTGCGCCGTTTCTACGATGCGCTGCAACGCGAGCCGGGAGTGGAGGCGGTGACTGTTTCGGAAGCCATCGCCCGTCACAAAGATTTTGGCAAGCTCCCCTCTCTGGTTCCCGGCTCATGGATCAACGCCAACTTCAACGTGTGGATCGGCGCTCCCGAGGATAATAAGTCCTGGGACTACCTGTATCACGCGCGCAACTTCTACTCGCATGCCGCTGCGCGCGCCAGCGAAGCCCAACGCAAGCTGGCCTTCGAAGAACTGCTAATTGCAGAAGGCAGCGACTGGAACTGGTGGTACGGCCCGGAGCATCATTCCGCGAACGACCGCGAATTCGACGAACTCTATCGCAAGCACCTGTCGAACGTTTACCAGGCGCTAGGCGCGAGTCCGCCCGACTATCTGGCTCAGCCCATCACCGCTGGCGCATCCCGCCCGGAATTCACTCCTCAAACTTCCTACATCCATCCCCGCGTGGCTGGGGACATGGTGCGTTATTTCGAATGGATGGGCGCTGCAGTGTACACCGCAGATCACCGTGCCGGCGCCATGCACGGCAAGAGGTTCTTAGTGGATTCAGTGTATGCCGGGATCGACGAAACCAGCGTGTATGGACGTCTCGACTTCGCCGGGAAGCCACCCGAGACGGATTTCGACTTGGTCGTGAACCTGGAATCCTGGTCAGGTGAAGGGCAGCACCCACGCCGAACCTTGCGCCTGGATGCGCGAATCCAAGCCGGTCAAATGAGATCGTGGCAAGTGGGTGCGCCCGACGAGGAACAGCCGTTAGCCGGTTCATCAAGCACGACAGGCGAGGTGAAAGTCGCCTTCGCTCGCAACTTCGAATTCAAGCTGCCGTTGTCTTGGTTGCTCGCCAAGCCCGTTGCCTCAACCAGCAATACACCAGTGGCTGCCAAACTGCGTCTGCGCTTCAGCCTTTGGCAGAACCGCTTGCCCGCGGATGCGCTGCCCCTCGAAGGTTGGATCGAGCTCCAGTTGCTCAGCGAACAAGAACTGTCCGCTTTGGCCTTCTAAGCTAGGAACTGACGCCCGGGAACGGAGAGCCGCTTTTCTACTGTCCCGGCGTAGCCGCGTTCATCTCCATCGGGCGACTCAACTCCATTATCAGTTCCGTTCCCGCCGGCAGCATTGCGGAATTTTTCTTACTCAACCAGTGCGCGACCGTTACCGTCGCGCCAACCGCGCTGCCAATCAGCACACCTTTCCCGCCGCCGGCCAGTCCGCCGACCAGCATTCCCCCTCCTGTGCCCAAGCCGATTTCGGTCAGGTCCCCGCCATTATGTCCTTTGCCTTTGAACTCTCCTTCACTATTCACGTTCGTGCCATTGTGCAGGCTCGTACCCGCCAGCGCGGCACTCAGCATGAAGCGTTCGCCATTGGGCATGATCAGGGTCTCCGGAAAGATCCCGATCGTCGGTTTGCCCACATAGCGGCGTGGTTCGCTAACCTGCGTAACCCGCCCTTCTACCGTCGCGCCTGCCGGAACCACCGTCTTCCCGTCGAGTAGCACAGCTTCTGTAACTCGCGCGGAAAAAGGATCTCCCTGCTTGTTGGAGTAAGTGGCGAGATTGTTTTCCAGCCTGGCCTTCAACGTCGTACCTGCAGGCAAAGAAACGCCAGTTTGCGCCAGCATCGCCGCGGACAACAAAACGGTGCAGAGCACCATCAAACCCTTCTTCATTGAAACCTCCTAAAACAAGTCTGAAATCATCCCTCTCGTAATTTCTTCACTACTTCCAAAACCGCAGCCACCGGAATCCGGTCAGTCTGGTCTTTGCCGCGATAAAGAAACCGCACAGTTCCGCCTTTGTCGATCACTAGCGTAGCCGGATGCGCAATGTTGAAGGCGTCATGTCCAAAGCGGTGATAAAGCCCGTACGCTTTGGTCACTGCGCGGTCCTCATCCAGCAGAAAAGTGAACGACGCTGGATGCTCCCGCAGATACTCTGCCGGCTTAAACATTCCTTCGCGCTTCTCTGCCGCGACATACGCGACCTGCGCTCCCGCTTGCTCAATTTCATTCTTGACCGACTCAAACTGAGCCATCCGTTTCCGGCAGTTCGGTCACCAGGTCCCGCGCAGAAACTCCAAAACCAACGGCCCATGAGCCAAGAAAGCGGAGAGAGTGAAACCCCCATCTCGATTCGCCGCAAAAAGCGAAAACGCCGGCGCCCGCGATCCCAGCCCAAGAGTTTCTGTCTGGTTCTGCACCTGAGCTTGACTGTAAGGTACGGAGTCACGGGGAACAAGATCGGAAATGCGAAGCGAACCAGCGGAGGCACGTCCGTTCTGTGCTGGCGTAATCACAAACTGGTATTCCACAAAGCTGAATCGGCAGGCGAAGAAGCCTCATCTATAGTTGTCATCCCGAGCGGAGCAGGATGATGCGCGAAGCGCATCATGGGCGGAGTCGAGGGACCTGCTTTTAG
>Ga0187770_10002619_pt1 | contig 10111 bp, 9 predicted proteins | sample 0116_SJ02_MP02_2_FD_133154 | JGI IMG/M metagenome (GOLD analysis project Ga0187770, IMG submission 133154) | Tropical peat soil microbial communities from peatlands in Department of Meta, Colombia - 0116_SJ02_MP02_20_MG | ecosystem: Environmental > Terrestrial > Soil > Wetlands > Peat | place... | reverse complement strand
GAAATGGTTCGTCTGACAAAGAATCCAGAGGGGTTTTTTTTCACAAGGGGGGGAAAAGATCTTAATGGGCGCGGATCTTATCTCTGCCCAGATCTGACCTGTTTTAAAAAGGCGCAAAAAAAGAAGAGAATGGATCGGTTCGTCGGGATGGATGGATTTCCTGCATCGATCGATCCTGCATTGCTTCGGCGCATGAAAGGTTCTGCAGAATAGAGGAGGAAGGGGAATGACGAAGGTGAAGGTTCTCGATCTTGCACGCGAAGTCGGGATGGAGGACGACAAGCTGCTTCTAAAATTAAGGCGGATGGGAGTGAAGGTAAAGGATAAGAAGCCGGTCGAGCCGGAGAAGGCGGCATCCCCGCTGGACGAGAAGATCATTGAAAGAGATTCCGAAAAGGAGATCATTGAGAAACGGGTTAAGCCTACCGTCATTCGCAGAAGAACGAGGAGCCTGGAGACCAAAGTGGAGCCCCTGCCAGCTCCAATCATCACGATGGAGCGTGCGATCGTGGAGGAGAGACCATCGGAAAAACGGGAGGAAAAAGCCGGCGAAGAGGTACAGATTCTAAAGGAGTCGGTGGAGAAAAAGGAATTCAGAAAAGAAGGAAGGCCTCCCGCAAAGATCCCCAGAGGGAAGAAGAAGGCGGAAAAAACGGCGGAAGCCGGCGCCATTCCCATTCCTGCCTCTCTCGAGGCAAAGACAGAGGAAGGGGCAGGGATCCCTGCAATACGCGCTAAGGAGGGGTTGCCTCCGGAGGTTGCCCTTAAGGAAGTGGACAAGCGAAAAGAGGCGAAAAAGGAGGCTGAAGAGCCCAAAACCAAAGAGGTCCCGGTAAAGAAGGTGGAGGCCAAAGTCCCAGCCAAGGAGGAGTTTCTTGAAAAGGAGGATTTGAGTTCCCTCTATGGGAAGAAGAAAGGGGTTGCAAAGAAGAGAAGAGTCATTGAGGAAAGGATGCTGACGGAAGAAGAGGCAGAAGGAGAGGCGAGGCCCGAGAAGGAATTAGAAATCAGCTTCAGACCGTTCAGACCCATGAAGAAGAAGGTGGTGTTGAAGACTCCGAAAAAGACGGAGGTGACGGTTCCGAAGCCCATTAAGAGAATCATACGGATTGCCGAAGTGATTGCTGTGGGAGATCTTGCTAAGAGGATGGGAGTGAAGGGAGGGGAATTGATCAAAAAACTGATGGAGATGGGTGTGCTCGTCAATATCAATCAGGTCATCGATGCCGACGTGGCTTCCCTCGTGGCCAGTGAATTTGGCTACGAAGTGGAGAAAGTTTCCTTGGAGCGTCAGGATTTGTTGGAGAGAAAAGAGGACCTTCCCGAGCAGTTGCAGCCGAGGCCCCCCGTCGTCACCATCATGGGCCATGTGGATCATGGGAAGACGATGCTCTTGGATTCCATCCGTAAGACTAACGTGATGGGAGGGGAAGCAGGGGGGATCACCCAGCATATCGGGGCCTATGATGTCCAACTGGAGAACGGTCATGTTGTATTTATTGACACCCCTGGTCATGAAGCATTTACCGCTATGAGGGCGAGAGGAGCCCAAGTGACGGACATCGTGGTATTGGTCGTGGCAGCGGATGACGGGGTGATGCCGCAGACCAAAGAAGCAATCGATCACGCTCGAGCAGCCAAGGTTCCGATCGTGGTAGCGATCAATAAGATCGATAAACCGAATGCAAATCCAGAGAAGGTGAAGAAAGATCTGGCGGATTATGCCCTGGTTCCTGAAAAATGGGGAGGCAATACCCTCTTTGCCGAGGTATCAGCGAAACAGAAGACGGGAATCAAGGAGTTACTGGAGTTGATCCTTCTTCAGGCAGAGGTCCTTGAATTGAGAGCGAATCCGGATAAACCTTCTCGAGGGGTCATTATCGAAGCCAAACTGGACAAGGGAAGGGGTCCCGTAGCGACCCTACTGGTCCAGGAGGGGACTTTGAAAACGGGAGATGTCTTCATCGCAGGGTCCCACTACGGCAGGGTGAGAGCAATGTTAAACGATAAGGGACAGAAGATAGAGGAGGCCCGACCCTCCACCCCTGTAGAGGTGGTGGGGTTTAACGATGTCCCTGAGGCGGGAGAACCCTTCATCGTCGTTTCGGAAGAGAGGATGGCAAAACAGATCAGCCTTTACCGCCAAGAAAAAATTCGGGAAAAAGAACTTTCGAAACTGAGTAAGGTATCCCTGGAGGAGCTCTATGATCGGATCAAGAAAGGGGAAGTAAAAGAACTCAATGTCATCATCAAGGCAGACGTTCAGGGATCCATTGAGGCGGTGAAGGAGGCATTGAGAAAGCTCTCCACGGATGCTGTAAAGGTTAACATCCTCCATGATGCCGTCGGGGGGATCACAGAGACCGATGTGAACTTGGCCTCGGCTTCAAATGCGATTATCATAGGTTTCAATGTGAGACCGGGCCAGAAATCCCAGGTTCTGGCAGAGCAGGAGCACGTGGATGTGAGAACCTATTCTGTCATCTACGATGCGATTGACGACATCAAGAAAGCCTTGGAAGGACTTTTGGAGCCGACCTACAAGGAGCATGTTTTAGGAAGGGCTCAAGTGATCCAACTTTTCAGCATCCGCAAAGTGGGTACGGTGGCGGGCAGTTTGGTTTTAGATGGAAAGGTCGTGCGGGGGTCTCATGCCAGACTTTTGAGGGATAATATTGTCATCTATGATGGCCGAATCTCTTCACTCAAACGATTTAAGGATGATATGAAAGATTGCTCCCAAGGTCTTGAGTGCGGTATCGGAATTGAGAATTTCAATGACCTTAAACTGGGGGATATCATCGAATCTTATGAGATGGAAGAGGTGGAGTCTCGGTTGGCGTAAACCCGGCTGGTTTGTCCGTCAGAAAGCGTTTGGCAACCCCTGAAGCTCTTCAGCGACAAAGGGAACAGCCCTTCCATTGAGGAAGGACGGGTGCAATAGGTGAAGGAAATGGTCATCGGGATTTGTCAACTCGACCTTCGGATTCCAGAGAATCATTCTCTTAAGGGAAAACGCCATGTCCTCCGGAAACTGATTGATCGGGTGAGAAGCCATTTCAATGTGGCCATCTCAGAAGTGGGCGACAATGATCTCTGGCAAAGGGCACAGATCGGTATCTGCATGGTGAGCAATGATCGCAGATTCATCAATTCGGGCTTGGATAAAGTGATCGACTTCATCGAGAAGATGCACCTTGTCGAAATGGTACACTCGGAGATCGAGATCCTCACTGCATAAGCCTCACAGTTTGAGCCGCGGAAGAAGGATATATCGGTGTTTGTTAAAGATGAGGCCGAGGGAAGAAGTATTTCCTGAAAGAAAAGAGGGGGGAGCGGCAAAGCGGAGGGGCTGGTAGAAGATGACGGAAGGAAAGCGCTCGGAAAAAGTGGCGGATTTGATCCACAAAGAGATTTCCGATATGCTGCTCAAGACGATCAAAGACCCCCGAATTGGTTTTGTCACCATCACGAGGGTTGTCGTCTCTGAGGATTGCCGGACCGCCAAGATCTATTTCAGTGTGGTGGGAACTCTCGCAGAGAGGGAGAGGTCGACAGAGGGTTTGAACAGTGCTAAGGGATATGTCCGGAAGGAACTGGGGCGACGGATGGGACTGCGATATACGCCTGAGATTATGTTTCAGTTCGATCCCTCCATTGAATATGCGATTCATATTGGAGAGGTGATCCATCGTTTGCAACAAGAAAGGGAGAAGGATAAGGATGATGAGTGATGGTTTCCTCATCGTGGATAAACCAGGGGGGATAACTTCCCTTGGGGTGGTGAGGCAGATAAAGCGCCGATTTCAAGTGAGGAAGGCGGGCCATATTGGAACACTCGATCCTTTTGCAACAGGAGTTTTGCCCATCGCCCTCAATGAAGGAACAAAATTGGTTCCTTTTTTGGGGGAGGAACCCAAGGAGTACGAGGCGGTCATGAAGTTGGGCGAGGAGACCACAACGGATGATTTGAGCGGAGAGGTCGTCTTCAGAAAACCGTGGGAAGAGCTAACTCCCGGGGTGATCCATGATGTGTTTGGGACTTTTTTAGGAAAGACCTGCCAAATTCCACCCATGTTTTCAGCCATTAAAGTGCAGGGAAAACCACTCTATCGGTTTGCCAGGAAGGGAATAGATGTCGAACGGAAGGAAAGGGAGGTTGAGATTTTCAGTATCCAAATTGAGAAAATGGACCTTCCCAACGTTCACTTTCGGGTTTCTTGTTCAAGAGGAACCTATATCCGCAGCTTGGCAAGGGATATTGGAAGGAGAATAGGATGTGGCGCTCACCTCCTTCGTCTTAGGCGACTTCGCAGTGGTAGCTTCACTCTCGGCGAGGCGATCTCATGGCGGAGCTTAAATGGACTCTCCGGCGCCAAGGATCTCTGGCCCCGACTGATTCCATTGAAGGAAGCCGTGTCGAGCTTGCCCCAGTTGATTGGGGACGACTATCTCGTTAAGAAGATCCGTTTGGGGCATGGAATGGCAGTCCGTGATCTTTCATCGCAGATGCTTCCCGACTTTGAAAAAGGACAATGGCTGAGGATGTGCTCCCCGAAAGAGGGCTTGGTCGCTATCTTGAGATCGGAGGTCAAGGGCGTGGATATCCGGTGGGCAAGCCCAGAGATCGTTGCGCTTCGTCCGCTCAGAATATTTCACCCCCAAGGGCCATTACAAAATGAAGGTCATGTTTAGCTTGTAGGAGGGATTCCATGTCAATTGTCCAGGAAAGAAAAAAGGAGATCATTGGACAGTTTAGAACTCACGAGCAGGATACGGGTTCTCCGGAGGTCCAGATCGCTCTTCTCAGTGAGCGGATTCGATATCTGACAGAACATTTTAAGGTTCACAAACGGGATCATCACTCCCGAAGGGGTCTGCTGAAATTGGTAGGACAAAGGAGGAGGCTTCTCAACTACCTCAAAGAAAACAAAGTGGATCGATATCGAATGATCATCGATAAGCTGGGCCTTCGAAGGTAAGCCGATTGCACAACTGTTCCAAACAAAACGGTTTGAATGAAAAGGAGTGAAGAGAATCATATGGTTCACAATTTAAAAGTCGATTTTGGCGGAAGGCCATTTTCCATTGAGACAGGAAAAGTGGCAAAACAGGCGGACGGCTCGGTACTGGTCCAGTATGGGGACACCGTTGTATTGGTCACTGCAGTTACGGCAGAGAAGCGGAGAGAGGGGATCGACTTCGTTCCCCTGACCGTTAATTATCTCGAAATGACTTATGCAGCGGGGAGAATTCCGGGAGGCTTTTTTAAGAGGGAAGGGAAGCCGAGCGATCGCGAGACCTTGATCTCCCGGTTTATCGATCGTCCCCTCAGGCCCCTCTTCCCAAAGGGGTTCCAGAACGAGATCCAAATCATTGCCACCGTTCTTTCGGCCGATCAGGATAACGACCCATCTATCTTAGGTATGATCGGAGCCTCTGCCGCCCTCTCTCTCTCCAACCTCCCATTCGATGGCCCCATTGCAGGAGCCAAAGTGGGCCGCATTGACGGGGAGTATGTTCTCAACCCCACCCTTGACGAACTGGAAATGAGTGACATTGAACTTTTCGTGGCGGGAAGCGAGAGTGCGATCATCATGGTCGAGGGAAGCGCAAAAGAGGTGAAGGAAAAGGAGATTTTGGAAGCCATTCTATTCGGCCATCAATCCCTCAAACCGGTGATCGACCTTCAGAAACAATTGAGATCGATGTCTGGAGCGAGGCCAAAGGAATTTGATCTCCCAAAACATGAGGAGCCTGTTTACGAAAAGGTGAGGACCATCGCCGAAGAGAAATTGACGGAAGCCTTCCGGATCACGGAGAAGGTCAAACGGAGAGAGCAGCTCGAGCAGATTCTTCAGATGACACTTCAGGAGTTCGGAACTGAGGATGAAACCTTTCAGAAGATGGTAAAGGCCGCCCTCGAGGAGATCAACCGTAAGCTGATAAGAAGGTTGATCTTGGAACAAGGACAGAGGATGGACGGAAGGGCTCTTTCAGAGATTCGGCCGATCTCCTGTGAAGTGGGCATCCTTCCCAGAACCCATGGTTCTGCGCTCTTTACCCGTGGTGAGACCCAGGTTTTGGCCGTGGTCACCTTCGGAACCTCTGAAGATGAGCAGAAGATCAACTCTTTGACGGGTGAGACCTATAAGTCTTTTATGCTCCATTATAACTTTCCTCCTTTCTGCACAGGAGAAGTTTCCCCGCTGCGGCCCCCCAGCCGAAGGGAGATTGGCCATGGAGCATTGGCTGAAAGGGCGATTCTACCCATCCTTCCCTCCAACGAAAAGTTCCCTTATACCATTCGAATCGTCTCGGAGGTGCTCGAATCGAATGGGTCTTCCTCCATGGCAACTGTGTGCGGAGCGACCCTCTCCCTGATGGACGCGGGTGTGCCGATCAAGGCCCCGGTGGCTGGAATCGCAATGGGTTTAATCTTGGAGGGCGATCAAGTCGCGGTCTTATCGGATATTCTCGGCGATGAAGACCATTTTGGGGATATGGATTTCAAAGTGGCTGGAACGGCTGAAGGGGTGACAGCCATCCAAATGGATATCAAGATTGGGGGGGTATCTAAAGAGGTCATGGAGCGTGTCCTCGATCAGGCGCGGGAGGGCAGGCTCTACATTTTGGATAGGATGAAGGAGACGATTTCAGAACCAAGAAAAGACCTGTCTCGCCATGCACCGAGGATCGTTACTCTCCAGGTCAAACAGGAAAAGATTCGAGATATCATTGGACCGGGGGGAAAGAATATTCGGGGTATTGTCGATCAGACAGGGGTGAAGGTGGATGTGGAAGATTCTGGATTGGTGAAGTTGGCCTCCCCGAATTATGAGGCCATCGAGAAAGCCATCTATATGATCAAGAGGCTTACACAGGAAGTGGAAGTGGGAGGACTTTACACGGGGAAGGTGAGACGGATTTTGGGTTTCGGGGCAATTGTTGAGCTCTTTCCGGGAACGGACGGCTTGATTCATATCTCGCAACTGGCAGAGAGCCGGGTGAAGGAGGTCTCGGACGTCCTAAAGGAAGGGGATGACGTGATGGTGAAGGTGATTGATATCGATCCACAGGGCCGTATCCGGCTGAGTCGTAAGGCGGCCCTGAGGGAGACGAAGCAACCGTCAGAAGGCAAAGTTCAATGACCGTTTTTTTAAGATGCGCACTCAATAACGTTAGCCGATTTGATTTCCTAAAATAGTGAGGCAAAACGAAAGAAGAACGAGAAAATGGACAGGGTCATTCATAAATCTCTTGATTCTTTGAATCATTCATGGATCACCCGTGGATCAGGATATCAGAAGACTGTTCTTGGGAACGGGATCAAAGTGATCACTGAGGAAATTCCCTTTCTCAAATCTGTTTCGATCGGGGTATGGGTGATCACTGGGTCCAGGGATGAACAACCCAACGAAAATGGGATCTCTCATTTCATCGAACACCTCCTCTTCAAGGGAACCGAGCGCAGGAGCGCTTTCGACATCGCTAAGGAGATTGACTCCGTGGGCGGAACCCTGAACGCATTTACAGGGAGGGAATATACCTGTTTCTACGCTAAGGTGATCGATAAGAATTTGCCTTTAGCCATCGATCTTCTGTCCGATATTTTCCTTCATTCGGTCATGGGTCCAAAAGATGTGGAAAAAGAGAGGATGGTCATCCTCCAGGAGATTAAGATGGTGGAGGATACTCCTGACGATTACATCCACGACCTCTTCAACCGGGTTTGTTGGGGAGACCACCCGCTGGGTTTCCCGATTTTTGGGACGACTGACCTGGTCCAATCGTTCAGCCGAGACCGGATCGATCAATTTTTTCGAGAGACCTATCAGCCCAACCGCATTATCATCTGTGCTGCCGGAAACTTGCTGCACCAGGAGGTGGTTGACTGGATTGCGAAGGCCTTTGGTCAGATTTCAAAGTCGGACAAGGTGCGGGAAAGGGTGAGACCCCATTCGATCTCTACAACCAATATCTGGAGACGAGAATTGGAGCAGGTCCACTTGTGCCTCGGGACAAAAGGGCTTCAATATAATCATTCCCTTCGATTCGCCTCCTACGTTCTGAACACCATTCTGGGGGGAGGAATGAGTTCACGGCTTTTTCAAGAGATCCGGGAGAATCGCGGTTTGGCTTACTCAGTTTACTCCTATCTCCCTACCTATATTGATAGCGGACTGGTGGTCGTTTATGCCGGAACAAACGAAGGCTCTTTTCGGGAGGTAATCGAGGTCATTCTCAAGGAGTTCACCCGACTCAAAAAGGAACCTTTTAAGGATGGGGAACTGGAGACTGCAAAGGAACAATTGAAGGGAAATCTTCTGCTCAGCCTCGAGAGTTCAGACAACCTGATGACTCGGCTGGCGAAGAACGAAATCTATTTTGAGTCCTACCTCCCTATAGAAGAAATTCTCAAAGGCATTGATGAGGTGAATGAAGAAATGGTTCGCAGTCTGGCTGACGATATTTTCGACGAACGCTTCTTCTGCCTGACCGTTTTGGGACCGATGGATGGAGACGGCTTAGAAAAGAACCTGCTGAAATTGGATCGATGGAGCAAGTAAAGGTTTGTATTAAGCGTGCAAGGAAAGACCGCCCCGTGCCGATGCCCCAATATATGACCGAAGGGTCATCAGGAATGGATCTCTTCGCTTCCCTGGATAAGGAAGTGACAGTGGAACCCGGGGAGAGAAGGCTCATCCCTACTGGAGTTTCTGTGGCGATTCCTTCAGGGTTCGAGGGGCAGATCAGGCCTCGAAGTGGGCTGGCCATCCAGAAGGGAATTGGCATTGTCAACGGGCCGGGGACGATCGACGCCGACTATCGCGGAGAGATCGGTGTTCTCGTCATCAATTTTGGAAAGGAACCCTTTACCATCCGTGATGGAGAGAGGATTGCCCAGTTGGTCATCTCCCAGGTTTTTCGAGCGACTTTGGAGGAGGTGGATCATCTTCCACCAACCAAGAGGCAAGGGGGAGGATTTGGGCACACGGGCATCTGAGGAGGGACCAAGACGATTGAGGGTCATGATGAGAGCAGAGGCAGCCCTTCCTCTGCTTTTTATTTGGATTATCCCGCTTTGTCCTGAGGAAATATGATGGATCAGATGCTGGACCAGTTTCTCCATTTTCTCATTGTCGAAAAGGGTCTTGCCAAGAATACGATCGAGGCTTACGGTCGTGATGTGAATCGATTCTTAAACCATCTGAAAACGAAAGGGATTCAAGATATCTTAAGTGTGGACAAGTTTGACGTCAGGGCTTTTCTCTTGGTTTTGAAGAAACGGGGGCGTTCGACCAAGACCATTTTGAGGAATCTGGTTGCCATACGGACGTTCTTTCGATTTTTGATTCAAGAGGGAATTCTGAAGATCAACCCTGTTGAGGAGTTGGTCTCTCCGAAAATAGCAAAGACCTTGCCTGAGATTCTGACGTTGAACGAGGTGGAGGAGCTGCTCGGACAACCTGATACTCAGACCTCCTTGGGGATGAGGGATAGGGCAATGCTTGAAATGCTTTATGCCACGGGAATGAGGGTCTCCGAGCTGACTCGGCTTCCGATGAATCAAGTCAACCTGGAAGGGGGGTATGTCGTCCTCTACGGGAAGGGCTCAAAGGAAAGGGTTGTCCCTCTCGGAGGTGAGGCGATCAAATGGGTGACGCTTTATTTGAAGACCGCTAGGGGAAGGTTGACCAAAGCGAAGGAGAGCAATTTCCTTTTCGTCAACCGATCGGGGAAAGGAATGAGTCGCCAACGATTCTGGAGGGGTCTTAAAGAGTATGGTCGACGCGCTGGCATTCGAAAAAGAATAACCCCTCATCTTCTCCGGCACTCGTTCGCAAGTCATCTCTTGGAGAGGGGGGCTGACCTTCGTTCTGTCCAGATCATGCTCGGCCACGTAGATATTTCCACCACTCAGATCTACACCCATGTGACAGGGGAAAGATTGAAGAAGATTCACCAGCGTTATCACCCGAGAGGCTGAAAAAGATCAATCCAAAATGATCAATGGACAGTTACCAATGGACAATGAAAGGCAAGAAAATGGATAGTCTTGCATTGCTCATTGCGAAATGATAATTGCTAATTGATCATTTTGATTTCT
>Ga0187770_10002616_pt1 | contig 10115 bp, 10 predicted proteins | sample 0116_SJ02_MP02_2_FD_133154 | JGI IMG/M metagenome (GOLD analysis project Ga0187770, IMG submission 133154) | Tropical peat soil microbial communities from peatlands in Department of Meta, Colombia - 0116_SJ02_MP02_20_MG | ecosystem: Environmental > Terrestrial > Soil > Wetlands > Peat | place... | reverse complement strand
ATTCCTTGGCGATCTCGGACAAGCACTGACTCGGGACGTGGTGAAGGCCGGAATGCCCAACGGCAAGAAAGTCGCGGTCGTTGGATCTGGTCCAGCCGGCCACAGTGCCGCCTACCAGCTTGCGCGGCTCGGCTACAAAGTCACGATCCTGGAAAAATCGCCGAAAGCTGGTGGGCTCAATCGCGGCGGGATTCCGGACTGGGTGCTCCCGCCCCACATCCTCGATCGCGAGATTGAGCGCTTGGTAGAACTCGGCATTACGATCAAGTGCAACGTTGAAGTCGGCAAGGACGTCAGTTGGGACGATCTGAAGAAGAACTACGACGCCTGCGTGTTGGCCGTGGGCCTCACCGAACCCAACAGCGTACGCGCGGAGGGCGAGAACAAGGAAGGCGTGCTTTACGGACTTCCTTTTCTGCGCGACATCGGTATGGGCACGTCAAAGGTCAAGCTGGGTGCTCGCGTCGCAGTCATCGGTGGAGGAAACACCGCCATTGATTGCGCCCGCGAAGCCCTGCGGCAAGGTGCCATCGAAGTGACCATGATCACGGTGGAAGCAAACCAAAAGGAGATGCCGTGCTCGCCGGAAGATCTGCACGACATGCTCGAAGAAGGCGTCGACTTGTGGCACGGTCGGGCGATGACGGCTGTACTCGGCGACGGCAAGGTGGAGCGCTTGCAATTGCATCCGGCGCGCTTCTCCGGCGCCATCAACGCTTCTCCGATCACCATCAACCGGGAAGCACCGGCCGAGCATTTCGCCGTGGACCAGGTGATCATCGCGGTGGGGCAGCATGCATCGCTGGCATGGTTGCCGGACGAGTTCAAGACCGAGCGAGGCACGATCAAGATCGATCGCTTTGGACGTCTCGGCAACACGAACTTCTTTGCTGCCGGCGACGTAGTGCAGCTCGGTATGGGGCAGCCCCTGATGGTCGTGAACGCCGTCGGCGATGGCAAGCGTGCCGCATTTAACCTGGACAAGGTGTTGCGCGGCGAGCCATTGCAGCCGCGCACAATTCCCATCGACGTCATCATGGATTTGAACCGCATGAACATGACGTACTTCCCGCACTTCCCGCGGGTCCAGCAGGCCATGCTGTCGCCCGTTACCCGGCGCAGAACGCAGGAAGAAGTGATTCAATCATTCTCCGAGGAGCAGGCGGTTGAGGAGGCGGAGCGCTGTTTCAGCTGTGGCACTTGCAACGCCTGTGACAATTGTTATCTCGTCTGTCCGGAGCCGTGCATTGCGCGACCAGCACGCTCGAACGGCTTGTATAAGATTTTGGTCGATTACTGTAAAGGCTGTCGCGTATGCATCGAAGAATGTCCCACTGGCTGCCTTGAAGGCGTGCCGGAACTCGACTTCGATACCGGCGTAGTACGCATGGATACAGCGTTTGCTATCACACAAGGGTTGCACGGGCGTCAGGCGGAAGAACTGAGGAACCTGGCAGAGCAGCCGGCGAAGAACATTTAGAACTGGGTTTGGGTAGGGCACGGCTTCAGCCATGCCGCCCAGACTCTCCAAAAACATGAGCTTAGCCCCTGAGGTTGGAGCGAACTAAATGGCAACGGTTAACGAAACAAGAAAGAAGACGGTCCGGATCAACGGATGCGTCGCGTCGGCACAGGCCGCCAAGTACGCCGATGTCGATGTGATCGCGGCCTACCCCATTCGTCCCTACACGGCCGCGATGATGGCGCTGGCGCAAATGGTCGCCAACGGCGAACTCGACGCCGAGTACATTGTCGCCGATAGTGAGCACTCGCAGTTGAGCATCGCGCACGGCGCCTCCTCGAGCGGCGCACGCGTTTTCACTGGCAGCTCCGGCGTCGGCGTGCAGTTCGCATATGAGCTTTATTCCCCGATCGCTGGCAGTCGCATGCCCGTGCAGATGATGATCGCTGACCGCACGCTCGACCCGCCCGGCGATTTTGGCTCGGAGCACACCGACGCGCTCTCGACGCGTGACATGGGCTGGCTCATGGGCTGGGCGTGCGACGCCCAGGAAGCCTTCGACAATCACCTGATCGCCTATCGCATCGGCGAGGACCGGCGCGTGCTTTTGCCTCAGATGGTTTGCCAGGACGGGTTCTTCGTCTCGCACATTACCAGCGACGTCGAATTGCCCGACCCGGGTCAGGTGAAGGAATTTTTGCCTCCGTACAAGCACCCGTATCCGCTCGATCCACGGCATCCGGTTTCGCACGGTCCCCAGATCATGCCCGAGCAGGGTCCACCGCTGCAGTTGGAGCGAGCGCGCGCCATGGAAGAGTCCATGGCTGTCATCGAGGAAGTCCACGACGAGTTCGCGAAAATCTTCGGACGACGCTATGACCCGTGGGTCGAAGAATTCATGACCGATGACGCCGACGTTGTCTTCTTCATGCAGGGCGGCCACGCGGTGACGGCTCGTTTCGCGATTCAGCACATGCGCGATCGGGGCATGAAAGTCGGCCTTGTTCGGCTACGCACGATTCGCCCCTACCCCACTGAGCGCGTCAAAGAAGTTCTTAGCAAGTTCAAGGTGGCCGGCGTGATCGAAACCAACATGGGCCTCGGCAGTCCCAGCAGCGGAGGCGTTCTTTATGCGGATGCCTGCGCAGCTCTTTATGAAAGCCCTAAGCGACCCCTCGTCATCTCCTTCATGGCTGGCATGGGCGGCGAGGCAATCGTGCTCAAGGAATTCTATTGGATGGCTGAGAAGATGTTCGCCGCGCAAAGACGAGGCAAAATCGAAAAGCGCACCCATTGGGTGGGCTTCGAAGAGTAAGGATTTTTGTAGAGAACCGGGCGTCCGCGCCCGGCCCGGCAGGTGAAACGCCCGCCACTGCGGAGGAAACGCTATGGCAACGATCGAAGTTCAACGGCAGGTATTGCCGATTCTCGGCAGCCCGAATCAGGGAGCACGTTTCTACAACCCCGAATTACCATCGTCGGAGCCCTTCGTCCCCGGCCACCGCACGTGTGCGGGCTGCGGACCGTCCATCCAGTATCGGATGACGAGCAAGGCAGCGGGCGACAACACGATCCTAATCGGACCCACAGGCTGCATGTATGTCGCAAACAGTTCCTACCTGTGCACGCCCTACAACATTCCGTGGGCGCACACGCAAATTGGCAGCGCAGGCAGCTTCACCGCTGGCGTCGCCGCAGCTTACGAGGCGATGATCCGCAAGGGCAAATGGAAGGGGCAGTATCCGAACATTATCTGCGAGGCGGGTGACGGCAGCGCCTCCGATATCGGCCTGGCATCCATTTCCGGCGCACTCTATCGCAATCACGATTGCCTCATAATCTGCTATGACAACGAGCAGTATGCGAACACCGGCATCCAGGCCTCGTCACGCACGCCCTACGGCGGCATGACGACCTTCTCTCCTCCGGGACCCGAGGTTCCGGAAGGCAAGAAGCTCTATCCCAAAGACCTCGCCCGCATGATGGCAGCAGGTCATCCCCACTGTTATGTGGCGACTGCGAGCGTGGGTTACCCGATTGATCTGATGAACAAAGTACGCAAGGGGCTTAATCACAGAGGGGCCGCGTACTTGATGGTCTACACTCCCTGTCAGAAGGGCTTCGTCTACGAGACCCCGCGTTCGATTGACCTTGGCCGTCTCGTCGTCGAATGCGGCCTGTATCCGATGTGGGAGTGGGATCCCGAAAAGCGTGAGTTTGACTACAGCTTCCGCCCGCAGACCATGCGTCCGGTATCCGAGTACCTGAAGTTGCAAGGACGCTTCGGCCATCTCCACGCACAGCACATCGCGAATTTGCAGCAGTTTGCCAATGAGCAGTGGCGAATGATGGGTGTCGAAATACCCGAGGCCTTGAGTATGGCAGCGGATGCAAGGAACCAAATCAATATGGCGGCTGCGGCAGAAGCCGAACAGGTGGCACTAACCATATGAGCGTTAACAAAGCAATACCGCCGATTCCCCCCCCAGGGCCTCCGCAGGCTCCTGAGTCACAGGAAAGCTACATTGTCAGCGAAGGCAAGAAGCGCGGCGCAACCCGCGACGTGCGCCCCGAAGCCGCCTTCGACCGCTACTTCACCGTCGTGCGCGTGCACGCAGGCGACGCGGTACTCACTGACAACTGGCATACCAACGAAGTTCTCGGTCACATGCGCAAGAAGTTCGAAGGGTACACCTTTGCCATGCGCACGCTGGAGGCTTGGGGTGCGATGGTTGAGAACGACCACCGTGCCTACTACACCGCCGGAGGCCGAATCTGGGTAATGGACATCGAACCTTGTGCAGGCAAAGGGCAGAAGGCGCCGAGCGCCGCTGCTGGCGAGAATTAGGATTCGGTTGCCTCGCATCCTGCTCATTGACGACACGCCGGAGATTGCCGAGCTTTTAACCTTTGCTTTGCGGGATCGCGGCTACGAGGTGTTTGCTGCGGGTTTTACTCCTGCCGTAAACGACTTGGTTGTGGAGCATCGCACCGATGCGCTTGTGCTCGACTGTTCAACCTTCGATATGAGCGAATCGCTTTTTGATGCTGTGCGTCAGCACTCGAATCACTCACACCTTCCCGTCGTCATCATCAGTGATACACCGGAGAAGGCTGACGCGAGCCTTTGTGCCCGCAAGGCTCAGAAGGTCTTGCTCGTCCCCAAACCGTTCACCGGATCGCAAGTCGCAAGAGCTCTTGAAGACCTGCTTCGATAAATATGCCTCTTTGGAGCATGGATGATTGGCGCTACGTCGAGCGCGAGGTCGTCACCGACCTGAAGGGCAGAAAGTGGACCGTCGCTCTGATGGATGTGCTCGGCCAGGAGGGCGACCCTGACATGCCCAACAAGCTGCTCGAAATTCAGTATTCCTCGGGGCGCTATTTCACACTCATCTACTCGCCCAGCGGCGCGTTACAGAGAGAACGCGGGTATGGTTCCCTAACGGAGGCAACGAATGCGTATCGAGATTTGCTTGTTGCCGTGACCGACGGGAGCCTTGATCCCTCACAACCCGTGTTCCGGCAGGACCTTGACGATTAACCGCAGGACGACGGCGCCGGGTGGGCCGAACGAACTCGCCCCGTTCTAGCGGCCTGGATCCAAGTCTCTCATCACGACGCGAAGCACTTGGCCAGCCAGTCGCGCATCGTGTTCGGAAACGGCCGGCCCATGCTTCCGCTGATCTCGATAGGTCCGCGCAGCCGCCGGCAAACGGGCGTAGCCACCGCGAATGAGGCCGGCCTTTTCTGCGACAGCGAGTCGGTCGTCGAATGACCAATCGGCAATTTTGCCAGCGGGCGCACCCAAGACCGCCAGCGCGGTCAGCCCTTTTTGTTCGAGCGCGTCAGTTACGATGGCTTCCAGAATTCCACAAGTGGTGCGCAGCGCCTGATCAAAATGCCCCTGCTCAAGCGCACACCGGCTCTCCGCAAAAGCGTGCTCGACAACCGGCCGAAGCTCGGTGTTGTGAACGAACTCGAAACGACGAGACGCCGTCGCCTCCAACGATACCGGCGAGTCTCCGCTCAAGTCGTGGCCATTTCCCATTTGGGAGAGCGCAGCAACAGCCTGGTCAAGCACTTCCAGCAGGCGGTTGACGATCTGGTCCGGCGCGACGGCTTCGAGCGCACTCCCGGCAGTGGACCTCACCAGAAAGGCCTCGCTAAATGCCCGCGCAAGCCAGTGACCCTTGCTACCTCCCGACAACTGACTGATTGCAACGCCACAGTCTTCCTGCCAGGCGCGAGCGGCTGCGACCGCCGAGGCGTTGGAGGAATTGGTTGCCAATGTATCGCGGACCTGGCGTCCGCGCCGGATCAGGGCATCGAGGTGAGACAGGTGGGTTTCGATTTGTGCTTGCAGGCTCTGTTCCATAGGTCTCGCATTGCTCGCTGGGCAGTTGCCACTTCGGCGGAAATGTGCCGCCCAAGAATGCATTGCGGTCGGCAACTTCCTCCGCGATTCGCTCCTTAAATTGGCGGGCGGAAATAACCCTCCACTCCGAATTGGGGTTTGACAGTCGGGGATGAGGGTGGTATTTTCGCTGCCGCCAAAGTGGTTCGATCAGTGGGCCAGTCTAGCATAGTTCGCTGGTGCTGTCGGTGCCGCGCTCACCCTGGCAACGCGCGTATGTGGAACGGGTGATCAGCTCCATTCGGCGCGAATGCCTCGACCCTATTGCGTTGATCTGCAGATTTTGCCCTGGCCGGGGCCTCAAACTGAAGGCTTCCCGCGGACCGCGGAGTGGGGACAAAGTTCCCAATTCGACAACAGCAGCGGCAGTCAGCGCCAAGCAAAACGGTGGTACTTTTGAGGCAGACGAACCGGTGTGATCGAATGCAGCGGTCCAGGAGGATTGCGATGAGAGAAAAGGCAAGTTCTCCGGTCACAGGCACCGCGGAAAGTTACGGCAACCGCATAGCGTGGCTCTGGAGAGTATTCGTGATCGTTTTCGCGCTGATCGCCTCTCCTGCCAGCGCGCAAGAAACTATCGTTCTGGTAGGATCCGGCTCGAGTGTTCCCCTTCCTCTCTACAACCGATGGATACTGGAATACGGCAAGCGCAATCCCAAGATTCAGGTGAAATACCTTCCGATTGGCGCCAGCGAAGGAATCAAGGCTATTTCCCATGGCAGCGGTGACTTTGGGGCCGGCGAAGTCCCGCTGAGCGCCAAAGAGCGGTCAGAAGCAGGCTTGACTGAATTGCCGGTCGTAATTATCGCAATCGTCCCAATCTACAATTTGCCCGAGGTTCACCAGGCGCTACGGCTTTCTGGGGAGGTACTGGCGGAGATTTTCCTTGGGGATGTGAAAACATGGGATGCGCCGCCGATTGCGAAGCTCAATCCGGGCGTCCCCTTACCGAGGTTGCCGATCCAGGTGGTGGTTCGGCCGGCAGGCAAAGGCTCAAATTACATTTTCACCGAGTTTCTGTCCAAGGTGAGTCCCAAGTTCCGGACGCAGGTGGGAGTCGGCCCGTCTCCTAAGTGGCCGGTTGGGGTGCCAGCGGAGCGCAGTTCCGATATGGTCGATAAGGTGATGAGCCAACCCAGCACCATCGGTTATGTGGAGCTGCAGTACGCGGTGAAGGGGAATGTTCCGTACGCGGCCGTGCAAAACCTGGCTGGCAAGTTTGTCAGCGCATCCGCGCAAAGCATCAAGGACGCTTGCGAGGCAGTTGAAGCGCCGCACTGGAATAGCTTCTCGGCGTCGTTGACCAACGCACCAGGAGCGGGTTCGTTTCCGATCACCAGTTTCACCTGGATTTACGTCCACACCGAGTCCGCGGATCCCGCTCGTGCCGCCGCATTGGACGATTTTCTGCAATGGATCTACACGGATGGCCAGCAATTTGCGGCGCAGGAAGGCTACTCCGAATTGCCTCAAGCCCTCCTCGCTGCAGTGAGGAAGAAAGCAAAAACTTTGCAATAGCGACCTGCGGCGGGCGTGGAGCATTGGCAACACTACATTGAAGAGGAAGAGATGCGAGATTTTTTTTTCTGCGTTTGTATTACTTTGTCGCTTGCGTGTTCCGGCCGGGCGCAACAACCGACGATGAAGAAACCTGCCGAAGCGGGCAAGTCCTCCGAGGCATCAGCTGAATCGACTTTGAAGGGCGTGTTCGAATCCAAGGTCCGGGCGGAGTGGGAGGCACTGAAGAAAAAGGACAAAAGAGGGTACGGCGAGCTCCTGGCAGACGATTACGAGGGAGTCGAAGTCGACGGGACGGGTGAGCGTACCAAAATCCAAGCCATCAATGAGGTGCCTGCAGGAAATGTCTACAATTACACCCTATGGGGATTCCGAGTGACTCCACTGGGGCCCGAGGCGACCCTTGTGATTTACGAAGTCACGATGCAGTTCCCACCCCAATCAGTACTTCGCTACTCGAGGCTATATATCAGTGAGCTTTGGGTGAAGCATAACGGAGAATGGAAAGAGTTACACTATCAGGAAACGCACGTGAAGTAGGTGCTTCTTGCCTTCCCAACCAGCCAAAAAACTTTCTGGGCAGCTATGGCATCTTACCGACTACTCTAGTGCGTAGAGCATCTTTTCTCGATCGTCTTAATCGAACTCACTGTAATCGTCACTGGGCTGGCGGAACCAGTCCTTGTCATCGAATCAGAGCTCGTGCTCATGGAAGGCGACTGCTGGCCGGTCACTTCGACCCGTTGTCCCAAATAGGAGTGGAGTCTTATTTTTCCCGTGGGCTGAAGTTCGTAGGTGATTGCCGGATCCTGCTTAATCAGGATGTAATCTCCGCTAAGCCGACTCACACAGCCTTGCACCGTCACTTGCCCCTTAGCTTGGTTGGAATCCTTGGGGGCGGCAGCGGATTTGTCATCCTGCGCCGAGGCAAAACATGCGGAAAGCAGCAGAACAAGCAAGAGCGGTTTCATAAGTAGCGTCCCCCACTGCGCTAATCGTACACCTCTCTCGCCTATGCATGAAGTGGGGAGAAAAGAGGGGGCCTCTGTCCTCCGGGGATCAGAGGTCGGTCAATGGTCCGTCCGCCTGGATCACACTAGTCACAATCCGGAGGCATCGCCATTATTTCTGATTCGGAATCACAGGGTGGTTTCTTCTTGGCCGGCTCAAGCAGAGGCGGCCGATAGTAACGGAGCACCCACAGGCCTTGGCCATTCGTGAGATAAATCAGGCCGTGATTGCCGTCGGGAAGAAGGCTGGTGACACCGGTAAACTCCTGCAGAGTCTTCGGATTGTGCGGGTCGCTCAGGTCGAGCACGCGCACGGTTTCCGTGGGATGAGCGCTGCTGGTTAGGGTGTTGGGCTTTCTTTCGGGGGCTTCCGCGATCGCCACGTCCGGGCTGACCATCTGTAGGTTACCCGAAGTCGCCTTGTTCGGTTCGGCCGTGCGCTTCAGAAGATTCGGCTGCTCGGGCTTCGTGACATCCACGATCATGAATCCCTGCTTGGAAGCCTGCTGCACGTACAAGTAGTTCTTTCCATTATCCTGCTTCTGCAGCAGCATCTGGTTCCCCGTTGGTTGCGGAAGCGAGAGGTGAGCAATCACCATAGCGGGAACTTCCGTAGGCTTGCGGGACGGCTCCTCCTTTGCTATTGCCAGCGTGAGAAGGAGCGGAAGGAGCGCGCATACCAGAACCCGACTTCGCAGATCTCTACAAGGTGTCATCATAATCACGTCAGGGGGAAACTTCATCAGTCCCGCCACCCTCCAAGGCGAACTATATCACGGGGAGCCTTCGTGTTAACGCATTGAATTCGGCCACTCTTTTCGCAGGGGCGTGAGTCGTTGCCGCGATGGCTCACGCCCTGCTTTAATCATCGACAGATCACTTACTGTTGTGCAATTACGTCAATACATCCGTTAGAGGTCTGAGTCCCACAGATCGCACCAGCCTGTTGGGGCATGAAAACATGGTTTGTCTTGGGATCGACGGCGATGCTATGCGCATTGGTGTTGACCGGAAGGTTGAAGAGCCATTGGTTCGTTCCGGCGTCGATGACACCCATTTGCGGAGGCGACATGTCGCGCGCCGCCAAATAATAGCGGTTGTCGCCCGGGTTGTACCAGATTTCGTCGACTGCACCTGTATTGTAAATCGTGGTAACAAGCTCAAAGTTTCCACCACCCGTACTCTTAATTACGATCTCGTTCGGCGGAAAGGCTTGGCCGTCGTGATCGGCACAGCCGACGAGGAAATTAGTGCCCGGTCCTTGTACGATGCTCGTGGGCATGCAGTAAAGCGTGGGGAAGCTGTTGACCACAATCGGACCTGTTGGGCTCAAGGGATTAATTACATCGATGCTGCCGACGTTGAGAACTCCGGTAGAGTTCGCGTTGGTGAGCAGGAAATACCCGGAATTCGGGTCCCAAGCCTGCCCTCCCACACCGGCGGGAGAGATGGCCCCGATGCAGGTGCTGGGGGAAATGGTGCAATTCGGATCATAAACCCCGGTGCCGTTATCGATGATCGGCCCGTGGTGGCAGGGGATCGGCGCGGTACCGGCGATGTATGGCGGTTCTCCAGACACGCCCGAGTTCACTTGTGGATTGGAGGGATCGGGACAAGGAAATCCGGGTTCGTTGTCGACGAGAACTCCGTTGTTAATGGGAAATGCGCCGTCGTAGTAAATCTGACCCAAGAGACAGGACGGAGCATT
>Ga0187770_10002615_pt1 | contig 10117 bp, 11 predicted proteins | sample 0116_SJ02_MP02_2_FD_133154 | JGI IMG/M metagenome (GOLD analysis project Ga0187770, IMG submission 133154) | Tropical peat soil microbial communities from peatlands in Department of Meta, Colombia - 0116_SJ02_MP02_20_MG | ecosystem: Environmental > Terrestrial > Soil > Wetlands > Peat | place... | reverse complement strand
CGGAGAGGAGGAGGGAGGAGAGGGGCTATAGGGGGAAGCACGAGGGCAGGGGCCGTGGCGGGTATCGCGGCAGAGGCAGGGATGACTTTAGAGCCGGACGCCCACGCTGATGGCCTCTACTGGGCTCGCCTTCGGGAGAAACGCTGGCCGGCCACGGTGAACCTCGCCCCCGGCAGGTCCGTCTATGGCGAGCTCATCCTGAAGGGCGACGGGAAGGAGTACAGGGTATGGGACCCCTACAGGAGCAAGCTCTCGGCAGCGCTATTGAAGGGGCTAGAGCCCATGCCCGTCACGAAGGGGGCCAGGGTCCTCTATTTGGGCGCCTCCACTGGCACGACGGTGAGCCACGTCTCCGACATAGTTGGGGACAAGGGCCTCGTCTTCGCCGTGGAGGTGGCCCACAGGGTCGCCCGCGAGCTTCTCGAGAACGTCGTCAGGTACCGCAGGAATGTGGTGCCGATCATCGAAGACGCCAGGAACGTCGACGCCTACAGGGTGATTTTCGGCCAAGTGGACCTGGTCTACTGCGACATCGCCCAGCCCGACCAGACCCCCATCGCGCTGGCGAACTGCCGGAGATACCTGAAAAGGGGACACCTCCTCCTGGTGGTGAAGGCCAGGAGCATCGACTCCACCCGCGACCCTTCTCAGATAGTCAGTGAGGAAGCCGAGAAGGTCCGCCTAGAAGGCCTGGAGGTCCTCCAGACCATGGAGTTGGACCCCTTCGACAAGGACCACGGGATGATTTTCGCTCTCAGGCGCTGATGTCGGCCTTCTTCTCGGCCGCGGGCTTCCTCTTCGGAGCCTCCTCCGAGGGATCGTCGACGCCCTTCTCGTTTATGATGAAGACGACCTCCCTTTCGGGATGGTAGGGAGAGTCCACCATCCTCGCCACCCTGCTCTTTGAAGCCTTCCTGAGGTATATCCTGTAGGTGGACGTGTGGGCTACGACGTGGCCTCCCACGGCCCTGGTCGGGTCACCGAAGAAGAAGTCGGGGGCCGCCTGAACCTGGTTGGTGACGACGACGGCGATCCCGTAGATCTCGGCCAAGCGAAGTATGGTGTGCATGAACTTGTTGAGCCTCTGCTGCCTCTCGGCCAGCGTGCCCCTGCCGAGGTATTCAGCCCTGAAGTGGGCGACGGCCGAGTCTATCACGACGAGCTTGACTTTGGATTTCTCGATCAGGGAGCCCAGCTCCCTCACGATGAGCTCCTGATGGGCGCTGTTGTACGCCTTGGCGACTATTATGCCGTCCAAAGAGGCCGCCGCATCGAAGCCGCGAGATTCGGCTATCTCCGCTATGCGCTCGGGCCTGAAGGTCCCCTCGGTGTCGACGTATATAGCCCCTCCTTCCAGCCCGCCCTTCCCCTGCGGCTGCTGCACCATCACAGCGAGGGTGTGGCATATCTGACTCTTACCTGACCCAAATTCACCGTAGAACTCCGTTACGGCCCCGGTCTCCACCCCGCCGGCGAGGAGGTCGTCCAGGTTCTTGGAACCGCAGCTGATGCGCTCGATGTTCTTCCTGCGAGTGTAGAGCTCCTTGGCGGAGATGAAGTCCTTCTCAAGCAGGTTCATCTCGATGAGCTTCGCCCTGGACTTGTTGATCAGCTCAGCGGCCTTGGCGGTGTCCCCGTTCAGGCAGTCGGCCACGTCCCCGACCCCGCGGGCGGCCAGGTCCATCAGGCTGTAGATGCCAGCCTCGTGAAGCTTCTGCTTAGTGACGGGGCCAACGCCCTCTAGCGTGTCCAGCTCCAGATCGGGTTCGACGGCCATTCCGATTCCAAGCGAGATAACGGTGAGGCGTTATTAAGGGTATGGCGGCCTCACGGAAAGAGTCGGTTCATGGTCCTGGGGAAGATGGAGGCGCTTCGGATGTGCTTCAGGCCCAGCATCCACCTCATGACCCTCTCGACGCCCATGCCGAAGCCGGAGTGCGGAGGGAGGCCGTACTTCCTCAGTTCGAGGTACCAGGTCATCGAGGCTGGGTCGATGCCGAAGTCCTGGACCTTCTTGTAAAGGACGTCGTATTCATGGATCCTCTGGCCTCCCGTCGCAAGCTCGCCGTAGCCAGGAGCGAGGAGGTCGGCGCTCATGGTGGCCTCGGGCCTCGCTGGGTCGCTCACATGGTAGAAGCTCCTTGCCTTCACGGGGTAGCCCGTCACGAAGACGGGCGCTTCGAACTCCATCGAGACCACGTTCTCCGCCTCCGTCCCAAGGTCGTCTCCCCACTCCATGGAGACGCCCTTCCGATGGGCGATCTTGAGCGCCTCGTCATAGGTTATCTTGGGGAAGGGCGAGTCCGGGACCTTGACGGCCTTACCGAGGACCTGGAGTTCGGGCTTGCACCCCTCCTTCACGCCAGAAGCTATCTCCGTGACCAGCTCCTCCTCCACCTTCATGAGCTCAGGGAGCCCGATGAAAGCCACCTCTGCCTCGATCATCCAGAACTCGGTGAGGTGACGGCTGGTCTTCGACTTCTCGGCCCTGAAGGCCGGCTGCATGATGAAGACCTTCTCGAAGGCGCAGATGGCGGCCTCCTCGTAGAGCTGGGCGCTCTGGCTGAGGTAGGCAGTTTGATCGAAGTACTTGACGGGGAAGAGGGTCGAACCCCCCTCGACGGCGGCCTTAACCAGGAGGGGAGCCTGTATGAGAGTGTATCCACGCCTGAAGAAGTACTGAGTGGTCAGGTCGATGACCCTAGACCTGATCCTGAGCACGGCCGAGGTCTTGGGGCCGCGTATGGCCAGGTGCCTCATGTCATAAAGGGCGGTGGGAGATCTGATGGCGCTGCGGGTTATGGGCCAAGGCGCGCTCGAGGATATGACCCTGAAGTCGTGCAGGGAGACCTCCTTCCCACCTGGGGCCCTTGGGTCGTCTTTCAGGACCCCCTTCGCATAGACCGCCGACTCGATGGGGATGCCTCGGGCCTCCTCCCAGATGGAATCGGGGACCGACCCCTTCTTGGCGGCCAACTGGATGTAGCCAGAGCCGTCCCTGAGCCTGACGAAGACGAGGCCTCCGACGACGTTGCTGACGCTCACCCACCCCAGAAGCTCAACGGTCGTCCCGGCAGGAGCCCTCAGCGCCTCGGCGGCGGTGTGGCTTCTCTTCGGCCAGGCCTCTTTCGTCATTCTCACCAAACTAGGACATAACTTACCCTGCGGGGTGGTTTTAAACCTTCAGGATTTCACCGCCGTCTCCCGACTTGAGAGGCTTGGAAACCTTGATCAAGCCATCACGACCCGTAGGTGTGGTCGAAGGCGTCGGGGGTGGGCCTTCGTTGCGGCGAACCGCTTCTGGCCTTCACGGTGGACATCCAATGACTGCTTCGTCGGGATGAACCCCTCTTCTGACCGAAGGCTAGAGGTAGCCCCTTAGCACTCCTACGGTGTTCGCGACGCCGTCGGACTCCAATGCCGCCTTCTGAACTTCGGCGGCACGGCTTTCATATGAGCCATCCTCCAATAGTTCGCACACGGCCTCGGCAGCCTGTCGGGGGGTTACCGTCAGGGGGTTGAGGGCCCTGGCGAAGCCCAGCCTCTCCGCCTTGGTGGCGTTCCCCCACTGCTCCCCGTGATACGGGATTGGTATGAAGAGGCCGGGGCTCCCCCTCATCATCACCTCCGCGATGGTCGTGTGGCCCCCTCTGGCGATGACGAGGTCGCTCGCCGCCATGAGCTCGTCCTTTATGGGGCACCACTCGAAGAGCGTGAGCCCCTCCAGAAACTGGGGGCGGGGGTCGCCCGTCGGGTCGCCGAAGGAGACCACCAGGCTGACGTCGCCACCTATGATGGGCAGGACCTTCCTGACGAGATGGAGGAGACCGGATCGGCTGTTCCTCGGCCCACTGATGAGCGCGAAGACGAGCTTCTTCCTCGAGGCGAACTTGGAGCGCGTGGCCCTTCTCGCCTCGGCGGAGACCTCCTTTGCCCGGATCATGAATCCAACATACTTCAGCTTCCCCGCTGCGACCTTGACGTTCCAAAGCTGCTGCTCGGACAGCGTGTAGGGCGGCGGGAGGTCGGGGGCGAGGATGATCCTGCTCCTGTCCCAGGCCAGGGCGAGGAGCTCTGCGGACACCCTTTCGATGGGAAACTTCAGGCCACCGGCCACGGGGGGCAGGGATATCCTCAGCTGGTTGATGACCAGAACGCTGGGGATTCCCGAGAGCCAGGCCGCCATGACCGAGGAGAGCCGGGAGTCTGAAAGCACCAGCTTCGGCCTCATCCTCAGCATGATCTCCCTCTCAAGCATGGTCTGGCGGGCGAAGTTGACATATGCGTAGGGGAACCGTCGGAGAGTCCTCTTGAACGCCATCCTCCCCGCTTCGCCCCATTCGACGTCCACTGGCGGGACCTCGGCGCACGGAAGGCCGGCGTTGTTGAGGAATTCGAGGCCCTCCCCCCAGGAGGTAAAGTAACATTCAGCATCGCTGGCGAGGGCCTGGGCGACAAGTGAGGACCTGGCGACGTGGCCCAGACCGGAGCCGTAGGCCCCGAAGTGCACCCTGTCACGAAGGCTCAAGGGATAACTTCCTCACCGGCCCGGTTGGCGCCGTCTCCTCGAAGACGATGGCCTGGAAAGTCGAGAGCTCGATTTGGCCGGAGAGCCACAGGTCGGGGGTTGCCCCGGCTTTCATGCAGGCGTATGAAAGGTATGTGTCGATGTCCCACTTCTCCTCCACCGGAACCTGAGGGAGCAGGAGGCCCGAGCCTCTCATCCATCTGACGATGACGCCGTCCCGCCCGATGACCACCTTCTCCCGATATTCCTTGGGCGAAACCACCGATACCTTCGACGGCTGTGTTAGGACGCTTACTTCGAAGGTCAGGTTCGGAAGCTCGCCGGCGATGACGGGATCGAACCTCGGGTCGGAGAAGGCCGCGTCGATGGCCGAATTCCTTACAGCATCGGCGAGCCGCTCGCTCGGGTAAGGCCTCCCTATGCATCCGCGCAAATCACCCCCCGGGTAGGTGCGGATGGTGACGAAGGCTCCTCGCTTCTCCTGAAATCTCCGCTGAGGTTCAGGAAGGGCCTCCTTCGACTTGATGCCGAGAAAGGACTCCACCGTGCGCCTTGCCGTCAGGACCAGATACCTCCCCTCCTCGAGGGAGTAATCCTCCGCTGTCAAGCCTTCATGGCCTCCTTCACCTGTTCGTCGAACCTGGAAAGGCGGAACCAGTGGCTCCCTTCCCAGTACACGTGATGGCACGACGAGCACCGATAAAACTTCTTCTGGCGGGAGAGGACCCCGGCGGGCACGGCATCCAGCACCTCGCCCGTCTCAGCCGGGACCACCACGCCATTGCACGAGGGGCACCTAGCCGACGAAACCTCCATGGTGGGTGAGATGCCCAGCCCTCCGAAGACCTGGGCCGCCATGGCCACCTCGCCCTTGGCCGAAACCAAGATGCAACCTATGCCCTTCTTCAGCGCCTGGCGGTGTAGCTCCCTGTCGGAGGTCAGGAGAGTCCGCCCCTCTATTCTACTCTTGTCGAGGAGCTCGGCGTCCTCCAGGTCAGAAAAATATAGGACGTCCAGTCCATAAAGCCTGAGCTTCCTCGTAAGAGAGCCCAACATCCCATCCGCGACGAGCTTGGGTGCCAACTGCGTCCTCCGCTGGATGACGTCTCCGCTACTGCTTCTCTGGCGTCTCCGCGCTGCATTCCTCGCAGATGTACCTTCCGTCCATCTCGAGGAGGTAATCCGACCACTGGTTGCACAAATCGCAGTAGCCAGAAACGAATCCGGGGGTCCTACGGCTCTCGCCGGTGAGTATCCTGGCCTTCTCCGATACGATGTCGACGAGCTCGGGGGTCACGCTCAGCACGTCGGACATCGAGATGATGCCTACGACCTTGTTGCGGTGGAGGACGCCCAGCCTCTTTATTCCGAGCTTGCGCATCATCCTGGCAGCTTCAGTGACTTCCTTCGAGGCATCTATGGTGTAAAGGGGGGCCGACATCACGTCCCTGGCCCTGGTTTCGCTCGGCCGAAGGTCCATGGCGACGACCTTCTTGACCATGTCACCATCGGTGACCAGCCCCCGGACCTTGCCATCATCTATGATGACGACGCTTCCAACCTTGGACTCAACCATCTTCTTGGCAAGGCTGGAGATCGTATCTTCGCTCGATCCAGAGACGAGTGGCGAGTTCATCACTTCCCGAACGAAGATGGTGAGCGGGATTCGCCTCTCCAGCGCCAAGTGGCCTCAGCGGGTAACTCGTGGCGGTCTCTTTTTAATGGTTTTCCCTTAACGCGGAGGATGCGTCTTCTTCAGCCCGGGCGGCCTCCCCCCTGAGAACGCGAAGCTGGCGCAACCGACCGGTCGGGAGCGCCCGGATGAATTCATCGATGTGGAGGCCTTCGGCGAAAGCCCTTTCGTCGCCCTCCAGGTGGGCAACTAGCTCTCGCTTGGCCTTCTTCGCCGCCTCGGAGGTCTGCAGGTGGCCGGGGACCAGCTCGATCACCGTGGCGCACCTCCGGACTAGGGCGCTGGCCGGGCCGCTGAGGAGCATCATCTCCCCATCCACTAAACCGACTCCTATGGAGACGCGCAGCTCTATCCCCTTGACGTAGCTCCTCTCCCCTTCCACGACGAAGCTACCTCTTGGCAGGTATTGCCCGGAAGGGGCACCCCTACGAACCTGTTCGGGCCTGACGTAGTAGGCGTCGGCGGAGGCAAGGCCCTCCCTCCACGCCCTGCTGTACGACACGGTGGCCTCCGCCACCTCCCTGACGCTCTGCGGGCCGGCCGCCTGACCTCCCTTGAGCACGAAGAAGGCGGAGCCAGGGATTTCGGTGTGAAATACCAGGTCGGAGGGCTCGAGATGCTTCCTGACGAGCAGGCCGTTGCTGCCGGCGTCGCGCCCCCCCATGGCGAAGAACCCTTCGGAGGTGTAAAACCACCTGAACTTCTCGAACCATCTCCGCTCCCTCCTTTGGCGCGTTACAGCCCTGGCCTCTGCCTCCCTCTCGATGGAGGAGGAGAGCTCCCCCCTGCGCTTTTGGAGGCGCTCTAGCGCTCCTGACAGCTTCTCCGCGCTAGCCTCGGCCACCTTGGCCTCCGTGAAGACCCTGGAAGCCAACGCGTAGGGCGATTCAATTTCGACGCTCCTACCTTCCAGAGACCAGCGGCTAGAGCCTGTGTCATATCGCAGCCTGGAGATGGGCTCTAAATCGATGGCGGCCTTTCCATATTCGACGTTGCCGGTCATTATCGATGAGGCCACCTCTTTCAGTCGGGTCGACTTCCTTCGCAGGGCTTCCAGCTCCTCCGCCTTGGAGGAGATGCTCGAGTCCAGCTTCTTCAGGTCGTCCTGGTCTGGCTTGACGCCTTCTAGGGCGAAGCCCTCCACCACCCTGGGGGTGAAAATCCCGTCCATTGCCTCGAGGATATCGGGGTAGACCTTCTCCTCGTATGGTGCGCCCAGGGCGAGCCTGACGGACGAAATCTCGACGGGTATGCCTCCCCGGAAGTAGACGTACGCCTTGCCGGCCGCCATGGACTCCTCGGCGATCCCCCTAAGGGCGCCCAGGACCGATTCCCTCTCATCGGTGGAGAGCGACGAGCCCGCCCTCCCCTTGGCGATGCCGGCTCGAGCCAATGCCTCTTCAACTATCCTTCGGGGGATCGCGAGGTTTCGGCCAAGGAGGCGCTCGACGGGGTCGGATGGCGACAGGATCCCAGAGAGCTCGCCAATGGTGACCTGGCCAGGAGGGAGGGATCTGGATTTCGGGGGCATGTACTCGATTCCGGTCCTGACGGACCTGTTGCTCACTTCGAGGGTGTTCAGGCATGCCAGCACCTTCGAAGACCCGTCCAGGAGGATGACGTTGCCTGCACCGAAGAACTCTCCCACGAGGGCGAAGTTTCTCTCAGGCTGAGAGAAGTCGAAGGAAATCATCCTCTCCCCTTCGGTGGCCCTGGAATTGACGAATTTGGCCCTCTCGAGGTTCGCCCTAAGATCCGACACAAAGCGGTCCGCCGGGGCCCGAGGCAGCTCGGCCATCGTGGTCCATGCCCCGATGCGAGGCGAAAGGAGCAGGGAGATTTCGGGTCGATCGCTCATGTGGAGCTTGATGATGACCGTAGATCCACCTGTCAGGTAAATGTTATTAACGTAATATCCACATAGGGTCGAAGAGAGCTTGCCTGCCAAGGACCCAAACTCCAAGCCTGACAAATCCAAACGGAATCTCCCTCCGCAAAAACCAGTAGGCATGTCTCCGCTAGATAAAGTGTACTGGTCCCGATGCGTGATGGCGGTCCTGGCTGGAATCACTTCGGGCGCGACCTTCACGCTTCTGTCGCAGCCCACCGGCGGCTTGAGCCTATTGATCTTCTTTTACTTCTTGAGCGTCATCGTCGCTCGAGCCCTCGTCGGCAGCTCCATAAGCAGTGAGAGACAGCTGTACACCCAGGGGTGGGGGACCTTCTTCCTCCTCTGGTTCATGGTCTTCTCTCTTTACGCCACCTTTTTCCTCTACCCCGCCTAGGCCCTTCGCATAGAGAAGCCAGGTCTTGATGTAGGCGCCATCAAGCGCTCCGAGGAGCACCCCCCCTTCCAGTTTGGAGAGCAGATTCATGGAGGGAAGGACCCTGTCCTGCTCAGGGAGGGCCTCCAAGGCCGATATGCCTCGGACGGCCATCTGGACGCCCTCCTTCTCCTCAGAAGGAAGCCGGCTGTCGGCCACCATCGTTGTAGCCGACGGAAGGTCGCTCTTGGCGAGGGAGATGACCTCCACGAGCCAGCCGTCTTCGGCGTTCATCTCAGACATCCACTATCCCGGCGGGGCCGATGGCGTATTCGGCCTTTGCGCGCGAAGCAAGGTCGACGGCAAGCCACCGGTCTCCGTTCCTCCGAAGGCTAACCCGAGTGTGTATATAAGCTGCGGTGTGCTCGACTCCGAGGGGATACGTTAGGCCGGCATCGGGGTTATAGCGGACGCCGTTCGTCATCACGACGAGGGCATTCTTCGTGAGCGCAAAGAAGGCCAGCCGCCTGCAGAATAGCGAAAGCTGCGACGTCTCGCGAGGCAAGGATCCTCCTCCGTAGAAGGGATCGCTGAGGGAGTCGACCAGGACCGCAGAATAGCCCTCCGAGGACAAGGCGGCATCAATCGAGGAAACCAGCCTCTCGGAAGTCCTCGCCTCCAGCACCTCCACATTAGCCAATACGGGCTCAGGCTCCACATTTCTGAGCGTGGCGATCTGGTGAAGTCTTTCGGGGCGAAAGGTTCCTGTGGTGTCAGCAAAGAGCAGCCTCCCCGCGCTCAGAGGGAGGTTGACGGCGACCGTGAAGAGGAGCTGGGACTTGCCAGTGCCGCTGTCTCCTGAGAACTCTGTGAGGCGGCCGAAGGCCACTCCCCCGCCTAGCATGGAATCGACCGAGACTGACCCGGTGCTTACCCTCAAAGAAGCGCGCTCGGGGTGGCTAAAGGGGGCGACTGGGTGCGGGCCGCTGCTCGGGCTTTCATCGTCGAGGGGCATTCTTCCCAGATGAGCTGAAACGAAACGATGCTAAAAATGTATGCAGGCCGGGGAAATCGCCCACCATATTTGGCGTCGGACAGCGAAACGTCAGGAACGGTTGCAGAAGGCTTTTATTATCGAGGGTTATGGGTCTTGTCGACTTGAGCGAGAATCTCCCTGCCAGCTCCTCGATGAAGAAGCCGCTCTTGGTGCTGCAGAAGGCGATAAGCAAGCCGGTACGGGTGAGGCTGAAGAACTCCGAGGAGTACAGGGGGGTAATGGTCAACATCGATCCGTACATGAACGTCTTCCTTTCGGATGCCGCTGAGTTTGACGACGGAGGCGCCATGGTGACGAACTACGGGAAGGTCGTGATCCGTGGCAACAACGTCCTGTTCGTGATGGTCGAAGAAGCCCTCAAGATCTGACATCGCGGCCCAGGATTTCGGATGCCGCGCTCTTGGCGTCGTAGCCCAGGCCGAACCTCCTGTTGAAGAACCTGACCACGTTGGACACGTCTCGCTTCAGCTGATCGGGCGCATTGGGATGGGATTTCCTGATGGCCTGCGGCCAGTCGATTAGGACGACGCGGTGTTCAGGGGTCAGGAGGACGTTGTATTCGCTCAGGTCACCGT
>Ga0187770_10002614_pt1 | contig 10118 bp, 8 predicted proteins | sample 0116_SJ02_MP02_2_FD_133154 | JGI IMG/M metagenome (GOLD analysis project Ga0187770, IMG submission 133154) | Tropical peat soil microbial communities from peatlands in Department of Meta, Colombia - 0116_SJ02_MP02_20_MG | ecosystem: Environmental > Terrestrial > Soil > Wetlands > Peat | place... | reverse complement strand
GCCCCCGCGGCCCGGTAGCCCTCCAAGGCGAACGCCGTGACGAGCGAGGTCTGGAGCGCCTCCTCGTCATCCACGATCAGGATACTGGCCGCGGGGCGCTCCGCCGTCGGCGCGGAGAGATCTCGTGACATCTGGACACCCCTCTTCCTGCGTCATCCTTTCATCGCGCGTTGACCGGCGGGGACTTCCTCATCGGAGGGTCGGGGGCTGCCATGCGAGCCGCCAGGTCCCGATCTCATGCTGTGGAGTCTCCGTCGGAATCGCTCACGCCGACGAACTCCCAGTCTCCCAACGCCGCCTGAACGATCGCCAGAGCGGCCAGGGCCGCGGTCCCGGCCCGGAGGATCCGGGGGCCCAGGGAGACCAGGCGGGCGCCATGGGATCGGAGCCGTCCTACCTCGGCGGGGCTCAGGCCGCCCTCGCCCCCGACCAGGAGCGTGAGCGAGGAGCCGCCCCGCAGTTGCGCGCACGCGGCCAGCAGCGGCCGGCTCTCCCGGCCGGCGTCACACGCCAGGAGGGGTGTCTGCCCGGAATGGCTCAGGAGGAATGCATCCAGGGTGCAGGCGGGAGCAACCTCGGGCAGGTCCCGCCTCCCGCACTGTTCCGCGGCCTCCTGCACGATCCGGACCCAGCGCGACGACCGTGCGACGGATGAGCGGCGCACGCTGCGCTCGCCCTCCAGCGGGATGATGCGGGCCACCCCCAGTTCCGTCGCCTTGCCGACGATGAAGTCCATGGCCGGTCCCCGCGGGACGACTTGGGCCAGGGCAATCCGAAGGCGTGCAGGGGGCAGGCGCGGCGCCTCGCCGAGGATGCGGGCGGTCGCCCTGCGCGGGGTGGCCGTCGCCAGCGAGGCGATGAGTTCGCGACCGGTCCCATCGAAGACCCAGATCTGATCGCCCGGCCGGAGCCGGAGGACATGCGTTGCTTGATGGGCCTGACCAGGGGCGAATTCCACCCAGCCGTCGCGGATGCGCTCGGCGGGAACAAAAAACCTCCGGTGGTGAATCCTCGAATCGCTCACTCGCGGCGCCGGGCCAATGGAGAACCGAGAACGGATCCGCCCTTGGCGGAATAACCAGACAGGTCGAACCTCGTTGACCGGTTGTCAGTCGTCCGTTGTGAATTTGAAATTGAGGGATCAGTCGAAGAGCGCCTTCACCTTTTCCCAGAATCCCTGAACCAGGGGGCTGCCCGCGCCGTTCTCCAGGCGGGCATACTGCTCCAGCAGGTCGCGCTGCTTCGCCGTGAGGTGTGTGGGCACCTCCACGAAGATGCGGGCCACCAGATCGCCGCGGCCGTATCCCCGGACATTCGGCAGGCCCTTCCCCTTGACTCGGAATTCTGCTCCGGTCTGGCTTCCCGGCGGAATCCTGAGGACCGCCCGCCCGGAGATCGTGGGGATCTCCATCTGGGCTCCCAGGGCCGCCTGGGCAAAACTGATCGGGACCTCGCAGTACAGGTCATCCCCGTGGCGGGTGAAGATAGGATGCTCCTGCACGGCGATGACGACGTACAGGTCTCCCGGCGGGCCACCCCGCACGCCCGCTTCCCCCTCGCCGGCCAGCTTGAGTCTCGTCCCCGTCTCTACGCCGGCCGGGATCTTCACCGTCAGGGGCCGTTCCGCCTTGACCTGGCCCAGCCCCCGACAGGTCTGACAGGGATGCTCGATGACCCGGCCCTCGCCGCGGCACTGGCCACAGGTCTGGCTGACCGTGAGGAATCCTTGGGAGTACCGGACCTGGCCCGTGCCCCGGCAGGCCCGACACAAGACCGGCTGAGATCCCGCCTTGGCCCCGGTTCCGCGGCAGGTGGGACAGGTGTCCAGCCGCGGGATGATGATCTCTTTCTCAACCCCGGTGGCCGCTTCCTCGAAGCGGATATCCAGATTGTAGCGCAGATCCGCTCCGCGTTGGGCGCCCCGGCTGTACCGCCCTGTCCGTCCGGTGAAGAAACCCTCGAAGATGTCGTCGAAGATGCTGCCGAACCCCGATTCGAATCCCCCGAACCCCTCGAAACCACGACCGGGCCCGGCCGCGCCGAACCGGTCGTAGGCCTGCCGCTTCTCGGCGTTGCCCAGGACCTCGTAGGCTTCGCCGATCTCCTTGAAGCGCTCCTCGGCAGATCGATCGCCAGGATTCTTGTCAGGGTGGTACTGGTGGGCCAGTTTGCGGTAGGCCTTCTTGATTTCCTCGGGACCGGCGTCGCGGGCGACCCCCAGGACCTCGTAATAGTCGCGCTTCTCACTCACGCCCGGGCGCCCTCATCGTCCCCGCCGCCACCCGGTTCGGAGGAGACGGCGCGAGACACCTTGACCATGGCCGGGCGGAGCACCCGGCCCTCGATGAGATATCCCTTTTGAATCTCTTCCACCACGAGATGGGCGTCCCCCTGGGAAGTTTCCACCTGGGCGACCGCCTGGTGATAGGCGGGGTCAAATGGCTGTCCCAGCGCCTCCATCGGCCTGACGCCCGCCTTCTCCAGGACGGACCGGAACAGGCGCGCGATCATCTCGATACCTTCGAGGAGGGGCGTTGAGCCGGCCTCGGCCCGCGCCGCACCCAGGGCGCGCTCCAGATTATCCAGAACAGGCAGGAAATCCAGGATCAGCCCTTCGTGCGCGAACTTCAGGAATTCCGCCTTCTCGCGGGAAATCCGTCTCTTGTAGTTCTCGAACTCCGCCTGGAGGCGCAGCAGGCGGTCCTGCAGCCGGTCCACCTCCTGCGTCTTGGCGGATAGGGCCTCGTGGAGCGCCGCGGGAGATCCGGCGGCGCCCTCAGTCGGTGGGACAGCCTGGGCGGGCGGCGCGGCGGCGACAGCGTCGGAAGGGGTCAGCGTGTCTGCGTGTTTCTGTTCCATGGCTCCAAACAGACAGAACGGGAGGACCCGTCGGGCCCTCCCGCTCGGCGAGGATCGGTCCCCGGCTATTCGGCCCGCTTCGTGAGGGCGCGACTCAAGAGCCTTGCCGTCGTCTCCACCAGGGCCACTGCCCGGCCGTAGTCCATCCGGGTGGGGCCCAGGACCCCGAGGACGCCCAGCAGCCGGTCGCCCCGGCGGTACGGAGCGGCGATCACGCTCAGCCCTTGGATCTCCCGCACCGGGATTTCACTGCCGATGAAGATCTTGAAATCCTCCCCCGTCAGGCACTCGTTCAGGATCTTCACCAGCTTCGATTTCTCCTCGAAGGCGGCGAACAGCGCCTTCATCTTGTCGATGTCGGCGAACTCAGGCTGGTCGGCGATGTGGGCCGCGCCCGCCACGTACACGTCGCCCTCCGGCTCGGCCTCCAGGGCCCTGGCCCCGAAGCGGAGGGCTCGCGCCAGCATCCGGTCGTACTGCGCCTTCTCCTCGGCCATCTGGATCAGCAAAAGATCCCGCACCTTGCGCAGGCTGTGCCCCTGCAGGAGATCGGTGAGATACCGGGCGATCCGGTCGAGTTCATCCTGCGTCATCGCCTCATCCACGGCCACAACCTGGTGGTGGATAAGGCCCGCGTCCGCCAGCAGGATGACCAGGACCTGATCGCGGGCGAGCGGAACAAACTCCACCCGCCGGAACTGGCTTTCCTGGAAGCGGGGGGCCAGGACCACTGCCACGTACGGAGACAGGGCCGACAGAAGCTTCCCGGCCTCTCGCAGCAACTCTTCCACCTCGCCCATGGACGGGCCCACGTGCCGCTCGATCCGCTGGACTTCGGCCCGGCTCAACTGGGGGCGGTCCATCAACGCATCCACATAGAAGCGATACCCCCTGTCCGTCGGGATTCGCCCGGCGGAGGTGTGCGGTTGGGCCAGGTATCCCAACTCCTCTAGGTCGGCCATGGTGGTGCGAATGGTCGCCGGGCTCAGCGAGAAGCCGTACCTGCGGGAGATGGTGCGGGACCCCACCGGCTCTGCCGTCCGGATGTAATCCAGCACGATGGCTCGAAGCACACCTTGGTGTCTGGCATTCAGCATTCAATGCACCTTGGCGGCCTGGCACTCTCACACGGAGAGTGCCAGTGTCATTCGACTATAGAGGAGGGCCTGGGCCTTGTCAAGAGGATGGGGTCTTGGGGGGTCTTGGCCGCTCGAGGAATAGACCATATGGATGGAAAGACCGGCCTCATCTATCGCAGAATAGCCTGGGTTGTTGCGCGGACGGAACAGGGCCCCATGCGAAAGGAGGCCGGTCAGTGCAGAAGCATCCCGATCCGCCCCCAACGCAGTGTGGCGGGGTGCGTCAGCACGTAAGACACACCGTACAGTATCGAGTACAGGCTGTACAATGGTGAAACGTAAGGGTTATCCCCGTCAAGGTGTTCCACACAGTCGCCGCTTTCATCTCGCGGGAGTCCCGAGGAGCACGGGATCTCCCTGATGCGAATGGAGAAGTAAACAATAAAGGCCTTCCCCCTGATCTCGTGCACGTCCATGAAGCCCCATGCCCGGCTGTCCATGCTGTGATCGCGGTTGTCCCCCATCATGAAGAGCTTCCCGGGAGGGATGACGAGCGGACCCAGGTGCTCCGACTCCAGGCCCCTGAGCGAGGGCCCGTCCGAGTAGACGGCGTACGGCTCCTTCAGCGGCACCCCATCGATGAGCACCTGCCGGCCGCGGATCTCCAGCGTCTCCCCCGGGAGGCCGATCGCCCGCTTGACGAAGTCCCGGGTCTCGTCCCGGGGGAACTTGAAGACGATGATGTCTCCCCGCCGGATGGGTTCGAAGTAATAGATGAACTTGTTCACCAGGATGTGATCCCCGATCTGCAGGGTCGGCAACATCGAGCCCGAGGGGATCTTGAAGGCCTGCACGACGAAGGTCCGGATCACCAGGGCCAGCAAGACCGCGATGACCAGGGCCTCGCCATACTCCCGGAGGGCAGACCTCGGCGCCGGTGCTGGCGCCGCCTTCCTCGGCTCGACCTTCTGTTTATCCTGCGATGCTTTTCGCGCACTCACGTTCGCCTCTCCAGAGCCAACGGAAAACCGACGACCGATAACCCGCCATTTCCGGTCATCGACCGGTTGTCCCGCCACAGGCGGATCGGTCTTCGATGTGAAACTCAGTTCTCTCCAATGCGCAGCAGGGCCATGAAGGCCTCCTGGGGGATCTCCACGCGGCCGACCTGCTTCATGCGGCGTTTGCCTTCCGCTTGCTTCTCCAGGAGCTTCCGCTTGCGCGTGATGTCGCCCCCGTAGCACTTGGCCGTCACGGCCTTTCGCAAGGGAGCGATCCGCTCGCGCGCAATCACCTTGCTGCCGATGGCCGCCTGGATTACCACCTCGAACAACTGTCGGGGAATCAGTTCCCGCATTTTCTCCGCCAGCAGGCGCGCGCGGATCTGGGCCTGATCCCGATGGATGATGAGGGAGAGGGCGTCCACTGGCTCCCCGTTGACCAGGATATCCAGTTTGAGAAGAGGACTCTCTCGGTAGTCGAGGAAATCATAGTCAAACGAGGCGTACCCACGGCTGACCGACTTCAGCCGGTCGTAAAAGTCCAGGACGATCTCGTTCAGGGGCAGCTCATAGGCGATCAGCACTCGGCCATCCTGCAGGTACTCGATCCCCCGGTGAACGCCCCGCTTCTCCTGACAGAGGGTGAGGATCGCCCCCAGGTACTCGACCGGGGCCAGGATAGAGGCGGTGATGAACGGCTCATCGAGCTTGAGGATCTCCTGCGGCGGGGGCAGCTTGCTGGGGTTCTCCACCTCCAGCGCCTCGCCGTTGGTCCGAGTGAGGCGATAGACGACGGTCGGGGCGGTGGTCAGCAGCGTCAGACCGAACTCCCGCTCCAATCGCTCCTGGACGATCTCCAGGTGAAGCAGGCCCAGGAATCCGCAGCGGAATCCGAACCCCAGCGCCAGCGACGTCTCGGGCTCGAACGAGAACGCGGCATCGTTCAACTGCAGCTTCTCCAGCGCTCCCTTGAGATTGAGATAGTCCTGGCTCTCCGCTGGATAGAGGCCCGCAAAGACCATGGGGCGGACCTCGCGAAATCCCGGAAGGGGCCGGTCTGTTGGGCGATCCGCCTCGGTCATCGTGTCCCCGACGCGGCTTAGCCGGACGTCCCGGATGCCGGCGATGACGTATCCGACCTCTCCGGCCATGAGACGTTCCACCGGCCGGAGGGCCGGGGTGAAGATCCCGACTTGGCCCACCTCGAAGACGTTCCCCGAAGACATCAGCCGGATCCGCATTCCGGGAACCACGCTCCCCTCGTAGAGCCGGACATACACGATGACCCCCTGATAGCTGTCGAACCAGGAGTCGAAAATCAGGGCCTTGAGCGGGTTTGCCGGATTTCCCCGCGGCGGCGGAATCCGGGCCACGATTCCCTCCAGGATCTCCTCGATCCCCTGGCCGTACTTGGCGCTCACAAGGATGGCCTCGGCGCCGTCCAGCGCCAGGATATCCTCGATCTCGCCCCGCACCTTGGTCGGGTCGGCGTTCGGGAGGTCAATCTTGTTGATCACCGGAACGATGGTGAGGTTGTTCCGCATCGCCAGGTGGACGTTGGCTAAGGTCTGCGCCTCCACCCCCTGGACGGCGTCAACGACCAAGAGGGCCCCCTCGCAGGCCGACAGGCTCCGCGACACCTCGTAGGTGAAGTCCACGTGGCCCGGCGTGTCGATCAGGTTCAGTTGATACTCCCGTCCGTCGGCGGTGCGGTGGCTCAGGCGGACCGCCTTGGCCTTGATGGTGATCCCCCGCTCCCGCTCCAGGTCCATGCTGTCCAGCACCTGTTCCGCCATCTGCCGGGCAGAGAGGGTCCCCGTCCGCTCCAGCAGGCGATCCGCCAGCGTGGATTTGCCGTGGTCGATGTGGGCGATGATGCAAAAATTCCGGATGTGGTCCATGAGGGCGGTCAGGGTTCAACGGTCAAGGTTCGAGGTTCAACGTCGAGCGTCGCACATCGAACGTTGAACGGGGCGGCTGCGCCCCTACCAGTCGCGCTGGCGGACGAAGTCCACCAGGCGGTACAGGGCGTCGCAGGCCGGCGATGGTGGCAGCACCTCGAGCAGGGCGCGCCCTCGGGCCAGGTACTCATCCACAAGGCGCATCGTGGCCGGCACGCCCTCGTACCGTTCCACCAAACCACGCAGTTGTGCCAGGTCCTCATCGCTGATGTACTCTCGCCTGGCCAGATCCTCTACCACGACCCGATCCGCGGCGGACGCGGTCCGCATGAGGTGGATCAACGGGTAAGTGATCTTTCCCTCCCGAAAATCGCTCCCCACGGGTTTCCCCAAACGCTCCTCGCGCGCGGTGTAATCCAGGGCGTCATCCACCAGTTGAAACCCGATGCCAAGGTTGAGTCCAAAGGCCGCCATGGCCTCCGCGCTGGCCGGGGGGGCGGCGGCCACCAGCGCCCCGGCACGGGCGGCGGCCGACATCAGCGCGGCCGTCTTCCCGCTGACGATCCGGAGGTAATCCGCGTCGCCGATCTTCAGGTCGCGCAGGAGCTGCAACTGGAGGACTTCCCCCTCGATCATCGCGACCGTAGCGTCGGCGAAGGCCTGCAGGATGCGCATGTCTCCGTCGGCAACCAGGATCTGGATCGCCCGGGAGAACAGGAAATCACCCGCCAGCACCGACACATCGGAGCCCCAGAGCGCCGCCGCCGAAGGCCGGCCGCGCCGCTTGGCGGAATGGTCCACGATATCATCGTGGACCAGGGTGGCCGCGTGCATCATCTCGGCGACCGAGGCCAGTGTCACGATGCGCCCCCGCTGCTCGGCGCCGCAGGCCCGGGCCGCCAGGAGCAGGAGCGCCGGTCGGATCCGCTTGCCCCCTGAGCTCAGGGCATAGCTTGCCACCGCCGAGAGAAGGACTCCGCTGTCCTGCGCAGGCTCCTGCAGCCGATCCTCGACTGCGGAGAGCTCCGCAGCGACGACGCCGAACAATCCATTTTGCGTCCCCGAGGTGATCATCGCCTCAAGCCATTCCGACGAAAAACCGACAACGGACCACGGGACCACGGACAACTCCAATTGAAAACGGACAACCAACAACCGGTCATTTCCGTTCAGTCGTCAGTTGTCAGTGGTCCGTAGTCCGTAGCCAGTCTTGGCTTTCCCGCCGCCGGGCAGGCGGAGCAGTATATCGCATAGCCACGGCGGGCTTTCAAGCAGAAAAGCCCTGGCACCGCATCCAACCGGGCCGCGTGCGCACTCCGGGTAATGACCACAAGGGAGCGGCCCGTCTCCAACAGTCGTCGGACCCGATCCACCCCATCCGGCGATCCGGGGCCGAGAGAAGTCACCGAGTGGTCGGCATAGAATACAATGCTTGGCGCGTTCAGTCCATAGACCACCAGCGTCCCCTGCCCCCCGAGGATCTGTCGTGCGTCTTCCGCGAATTCCCGCAGCGGCCCCTGGACAATGGCATACACCCGAGGCGCGACCACCCCCTCGCCGGTAAAGATGAGGACGCTCATCATGGCCGCCAGGATAGCCAGGCGTCGAATCCCCTTGGCCAAGAGACCTGCGGCCGTGCCCACAGCCACGAGCCCGGCCAGCCACCACGCCACGCCAACCGGTACGGCAACGTTGTCGAGGAGACCACCCATCCGCGGCCGGAGAGCATCCAGGATCCAGGGGACCGCCGCGAACCCCAGGGCGAGCGCCGCGCCCGTCGCCCCGATGAGCCACTCGTCCGCACGGGCGAGCCATCTGGGCGGCTGCCCTTCGCGGGCAATGCAAGACTGACCACTGACCACTGACCACTGACCATTTCCGGTCGTCGGCCGGTTGTTCCGCCAGAAGCGGATCGGTTTTCCATTTGAAATTCCGCAGCCTCCAACCAAGAGAGCCATCGCCGGAAAAGCCGGAAACAGGTAGCTAGGCAGTTTCGTGCCCGCGAACGAAAAGAAGATGAAGACGCCGATCACCCAACAGGCGCAGGCCAGCAGCAAACGATCGGCACGCTCTCGCGCCTGGCGGCGGCGAGCCACCGCGCCGGCCTGCCAGATGGCTCGAGGCAGAAAGCCGCTCCAGGGAAAGAATCCGACGAGGGCAACAGGAAGGTAGAACCAGAGGGGACCCGCATGGCTGGAGATCACCCCCGTGTAGCGGGTCACGTGATGCTTGATGACAAACCCCTGGACAAAGGCCCAGCCATTGGCTGCCAGGACGAGGACGTACCATGGGATGGTGATGGCGGCGAACAGGGCCAGTCCCTGCCAGGGGAGCAGGCGGATGAGCCCGCGCCGCAGCTCGCGAAGGACGAGGAGCGCTCCGCCCAGTGCCATGCCGGGGATCACGAGACCCACGGGCCCCTTCACCAGGACGGCCAGCCCCATGGCCGCCCATCCCATCATCGCCCAGCGCCTCCCCCTCTCTGGCGAGTCCGAGAGCGCCTCGACGCCCGCCAGGATTGCCAGCGTCACGAACAGGGTCAGGAGCATGTCGGTGACGGCGGCGCGGGCCAGGAGGGCGGTGAGCAGGTTCGTCATGAACGCCAGGCCTGCCAGGAGGTCCGCGGCTGGCCCGAACCAGCGCCTGGCCGCCCGCGCGATGACGAGGACCAGGATCACGGCGGCGAGGGCGGACCAGAAGCGCACGGCGAATTCCGTGACACCGAAGGCCCGATACGTCAGTGTGATGAGCCAATAGAACAGGATGGGTTTGTCGAAACGAGGCTGGCCGTTGAAGTGGGGGGTGACCCAGTCCCCGGTCCCCAGCATCTCCCGGGCGGCCTGGGCGTAGGCCGGCTCGTCCGCGTCGAAGAGCCCGGGCGTCCCGAGCCGGAAGAAGAAGAGCATCCCCGACAGCAGGAGGAGCGCCAGGAAGGTCGCGGTCCCTCTTCGACGATCCGCCGAGGCAGGCAGAACAGAGGAGGGATTCACTGGCCCAAGCAGGACACAACCAATGGAAAACGGACAACGGACAACCGACAACCGGGCAACGAACGGTGCACGGAGGTCACTCGCCTAGCCCTCTTATCGTGAGCATGCAGCAGTAAACCGCGTCCTTACGCCGACGGAAAAAGGGCGATCGGCTGCTCGCAACCGACCACTGCCGTTCCTGGGCCGGCTGTCGGGTGGCGGTTTCCCCTTGGGCAATGCGCGCTAGCGCGCCCGGTGCATCGTCTCGGAGCACACATCCCAGACCAGGAACCGAATCGGGGGGGCCTG